>Ga0209810_1006257_pt1 | contig 10401 bp, 22 predicted proteins | sample Coa_R1_7_FD_187159 | JGI IMG/M metagenome (GOLD analysis project Ga0209810, IMG submission 187159) | Surface soil microbial communities from Centralia Pennsylvania, which are recovering from an underground coalmine fire - Coalmine... | ecosystem: Environmental > Terrestrial > Soil > Unclassified...
TCCCCCCCCCGCACAAAAAACAGGTGCAGAGCAAAGGATGAGTTGAGCATTGCGTTTACACCGATTTGCATGGATGAAAATGGAAATGTAAACATGTAAATTTGTAAACGTAGCTATGTGAATACAGGTTTACATTGTTGTCAATATGATTATATGTTTACATATTTGTAAATCATGATAACGGGGTTTTAGGGGGGTCAATACGTTTATAAGCCATAAACATAAACGTAAGCATGGTATGCCTAATAACCGCAATACCCAGCAGCACGTGGCTGGTAACAGTGCAGGTGCATCAGCTGCACAAATACGTGTATCTGATGATGGGTATATCACAATACAACGCAAAGAGCCATTAGAAAAAACGTACACTGATATAATAATGCACAGACCTTATGCAGTGAGGGTAAAGGACTTTGATAACTTTGTAGTACTGAAGTTTTTAAGTGGGGAAGAGGCTACTTGTGAGACAGAATTGAGTATCTTCTTTGATGACATGCAGACAATAAGAGAAGTATGCAAAAAGGTAATAGAAATAATTGACAGCGGGAAAGCAAAGAGGTAAAGCGAATAAAAACAAAACAGTGAAAGAAGTATTATTTCAGAGAACTATGCAATTCGATAGTGTTAATGCAATGGGTGCATGGCTAGATATGATGAGCAAAGATTATTATCGCATTTCATGGGTAGATTGGGCAAATAAAACAATAACGTATCAATTTAAGGTATATGCACATAATGATGCAGAGATACAGAGAGCAAAGGAAAGTTTAGAGAATTTTTACAAGTCAAATATTGAGGTGGTGCAGTAAATGCCTGAAATACCTGATGCATTTAAGAAGTATAAATTCACTAAAGAGCAGGTATATGCAATATGCCTTTTCATTGACTTGTTAAACGTATTTGGTGCAATACCTTCAGATATGTATAAGACAATACACTTTATGATGGTAAAGAAAGGCATGGCAATAACTGAAGTAGAGTTAGTAGAAGTACAAGAAGCATTAATAGAAGCAGGTGTACTAGAGCAGGCAAAGGGTAGTACTTTGCTAATTAACAGGTTTTCTAACTGAATTTATACATGGTGTATTTAAATGGATATTAATAAGATATATGACTTATTTGCTAGTGAATTGGGTATAGATAGGGAAAGGCTTTTCCGAATAGCTGAAGAGGTTTTTTATGTTGTTAATGCTGCAGGTAGTGAAGATAAAAGGGAAATTGACACTATAAAAAGGGTTTATAGAATGCGTAAAAATATGAATGAATTAGATTATACTGTGATGGTATGGCTTACCGTAAAGGTACTATTCAATATAGGCATGATTGACCCATTTACGGAAAGGGATATAGCAGAACATGAAGATAGTAAGGAATAGAAAAAAGTGTACAAAAAGAGTACACCATGAAACAGGCTACGTATACGTATATATAAGATAAAATGATGTGAATTAATTCATGCCAATAGACATAAAGAAGTACAGAGAATTAAGGCGTAAATATTTGTGGTATATGGCTAGGTACAAGAAATTAAGCGATAAGCAAAGTACATTATCCGCTTATGCTGGTGATGATAACGATAAGGCAAAGGATAACCTTAAGGCTTATATATCCATGCTGATGCTAGGCATGCTGCAGATGTTAGGGATGCCTGAAATAAACCGTGAACGGCTAGAAGGTGCAATAGGCAATATACTGAAGCCTGATAAACTAGGACTGGAAATAGGTAAGCAGGTACTAATGACAATAGTAGCACCACATAATGAAAGCAAAGATGGGTACTTGAGTGTACCTGTAAGACTAGAAGATGGTAGAGAAGGCAATTTCCCACTGAATATAACCCATGCCAGAATGATGATTGATAAGATGGGCTGGAATTCAGACAATTGGGTAGGTGCTACGTTCATCGCTGTCGTTGTACCACAGAACAACCCACAAACAAAGACAAGCGTGAAAAGCTGGTCTGTGTTAAGGGATACAATAGTACCACCAAAAAATAAGCCTAAAAAGTAATTAGCTTAAACTGCTTAACTACATGGTTAAGCTGTTTAGGCATCAAATATTTTTATTTATGCCTGTTTTACCCTAGTGCTTACAATGCAAAAATTTGTTTATTATCCTAAATGTGTAGTATGCCAATACTACAAGTATCATTATCATGATTGGTTTACGCTTTTGGATAATATGGTGAAAAATACGGATATAGATGTTAGTATAATTATAAAATATGGTGAATATAAGAAACATATAATGAAGCATAAAGAGGTAACTTTGCTTGGCAAAGTATAAACGTAAAGCGTTTATCCGTGCTAAAGCTATAGATGTAGGTTTAGCTGCATATCGGAAAGGTGGTAAGTTAAAGTATCAGTTAAGGATAAGTAATTTATCTGAAAAAGACATAACTGAAGTAGATTATAATAAACACAATTGGATAACTGTTTTTGATGGTGATATTTTAAGAATTAGAATAAAGAAAGATTATTCTCAAGGTTTAGTTATCTTTAAGCATAATGGTGCAGTTGTAGCATTGCCTGATGAAAGAGTGATAAGGCGTTTACATGCTGATATTAAAAAAGTACTATATAAGTGGCATATCAGTGATATGAATAAGTGGCTAAAGATATTTAAAGCTGAATTAAGCAAAGGCATGCCTGAAAAGGGGGGGGATAATTAGAATGGTAGTTATGGGGAATAGAAAAAAGTGTACAAAAAGAGTACACCATGAAACAGGCTACGTATACGTATATATAGGAAAAAAGGGGGTGAGAAATTGGTAAGTTTACCTTTACCTTTCAATGTACTAGCTATGTTTGGGTTTATTGCACTTGTAGGCATAATAGGATATTTAGCAGATAGGCTACAAAGGTGATTAATACTTTGAGAATGCCATTTATGGAATTTTGGAATATGGTAGATAGGTCTGTCATTGATGAAAAAATGAGAGATATTAAACATTTATTTCATAATGCAGGCTATAAGCATCATATTACAATATACGGTTATCGCAAATTTAACGGTAGAGGTGAAGCAGTACCTGTGAGATATGATATTATGAGCAAAGACTACATTGAAATAGACATGATTAACAGGTTGAGAAAGGCTATACTAAACAGTGAATTACCAGTATATACTGATGCTATACTGCTATTATATGGTAAAACGGTGGTGCTAGCATATCATGCCTGAAATATCACCTTTTGAATTTTACAAGGATATACTTGACCTGATAGATGAACAGAATGATGTAACACCTGTACTTGTACTTCATGGTGATACGTTTTTATTCAGAGATAATGAAACAGGTAGGTTTAGCTTTGCGGTAGATGTATGGGATTATTTTGATACACTGCGGAAAGAAGTAGGACACAGAGAAGCCTACAATCTGGTGCTAGGACTATGAGTAATATCGAATTAGACTATTTAGCTGTGGGATATACTAGTGAAGATACATTTATGCTAGACTTTGACAATAAGAGTTATGGCATAGTACTGAAATATACAAAATGGATATTGCGTAATTATGATTATTTGTTTAATACGGCTATAATATTGCAGACTTCAGAGCATAGTTATGGTGTAATATTCTTACCACCTAATGACTTTGACACATTAATAAGATTGAATGATACTTTAGCATCTTTAGGTGTAGGTGATAGTTTAGCATTGAGGGAAAGACAAAGGCGTGGTGATTTTACAATCCGTATAAGCGGTAAGATGCATATATCAGGTAAGGTAAATGCACCAGTTGTAAAAGCAATAGTGTACACAGATATGGGTTATAATATGATTGAAACAATTAGTAAAGTGATGCACTATTTGACAATGTTTAATAAGCCTGATGCTTTACAGGTTGTGTATGAACGGAATAAGTGATAAAGTACAGGCGTATCTGGTAATAGCAGGTAGTGTAGCCTTTGCTATTGGTGGGTACTTGTCTGTGCAGACTTCACAGCCTTCTTACGTGTTGATTGGTGGGATACTTCAGGCTGCTGCTCTTGGTCTGAAAGAGGCACTTGGTTCACAGACTGCTCATTAATTTCTCCCACCATAAACGTAGCACCACATTTAGGACACTGATAAAAATCAATATTATTTTTATCATCATGACCTACTTCTTGTAAGACGTACCCATCTTTCGCATGTGTAATAAGAAGTATAGGCGTTCTCTCTGTTTCCATTTTATCCACTTCTTTATAACGCCTGACCGCTTTGTAGTTGAGTTAGACGGAATAAAAAAACAGATTGTAAACCTGCAGGTACACCTGCAGCCTGTAACATTTGTAATTCTGGTAAGCTGTCAATAACTGCTATTTCTTTGCGTAGTTGTGCTATATCTGTTTCTAATATATACTGTCTAACTCTTTCTAACATAGCTTGACGCATTAAGCCTGATGCTAGTACTGCATCAGCTAATAATTCATCCAATTTATTTTTAAACACAGGCATTAAACTTTTCCCTTACTAGACGGGGACGGCGAAGGTATAAATAGTTTATCCCGCCCCCCCCGTCCCCTAGTAGATTTTACATTTATATACCATCATAAAATACACTAAATCGGTAGATATGGCTAAAGCGATTAGAAGCCCACAAACTGCAGTAAGTAATTGGCAGCAAAGAGCTAGTGCTGCAGCTAGCTTTTACAATAGTCAAGTACAGGCTTCAGCATGGAAGCAATACGCTGCATCAGCACAGGCTGAAACAAACTATGAAGCAGGCGTAACTCAAGCAGTACAGAAAAAGAGTTTTCAGGCTGGTGTAAGTGCTGCTAGTGATGAAGCTTGGAAAGCAGGCGTAGCAGCTGTAGGACAGACAAGGTTTAGTCAAGGCGTAGCTGCATCAGTACCAAAAATGACAGCTGTGATGGGTAAATTAATACCAGCAATAGATGCAGCTAGAAAGAACTTACCAGCAAGAGGTATAGCAGGTAGTCAAGCCAATATACAGAGAATGACCCAATTCATTCAAACACTTCATGCTGCTAAAGGACAGTTTAAGGCTCGTGGCGTAGCAAAGACTACAGGGTAAGGTGTAAGAATTGGCAGCTGCACCAGCTACGCCATTCGTGTCTGCTACTAGTCTGCGTCGTGTATCAGGTATAAGCACTACACAGCTGAAAATACCAGCAAAAAACGGATACAGGCATATCCTTTATGACCTGTTTGTTACAGGTGGTGCTGCTTATAACTACTATGATATAGCTGTAGGTACTAGGACATTCATGAGAATACCAGACAAAGCAGCAAATAGCAATACTGTAAACCCACCACAGGTTAAATATCAAGGTAGAGGTCTGTTATGGTTTTTATCTTCACTATTTGGTGAGCAAAATCTACCTAATGCAGCTGAAGATGAAGATATAGTCATCACTACTTCATCAGCTGTAACTAGACTAGATGCTTACTATGCTGAAATAAAGCCTGATGATGTAAGCAGCCATACTGTAGCAGGTGGGTCTGATGCACCATTGAAGCCATTCATTGAAATATTGGATACAACACTTACAAGTACAGGTACAGGTCAAAATGTACTCAATGAGAATATGCCTACAGGTTTAGGCTTACTAGACTTAAACGGTAGAGTAAAAGCTACTACAAACTTCACTTTGCAGGCTGTTATGGCTGATTATGTAAGCAGTGGTGCTAATTACACTGAATACAGCAGACTTCATATTTATGATGAAGATGAAGAGCTATTTACACCAGACAATCATGAAGGTCTTTTGATTGATGAAGTTGTAGGTGCTAATGATTGTCGTTTTGACTTTGCAGGCATGCACTTTTTCAGACCTGATAAAGACTATGTCTTTGCACCTAATCATCAAGTTAGTGTACTAGCTGATGTAGCAGCTGTTACAGGCACAGGTAGTAAGTTGAGAGTAGCCTTAATAGGCATGAGGCAAAGAGTATAAAGGTGGTATTGAATGGCTACTAGAATATTCGCATTTAGGGTTTCACTAGCAGCTAATCAAAGCAATGATGGGCAAGGTACAGACCCTAGTCCATTTTCCATAACAGTACCTTCAGGCATTAAGAGAACAATTGTTGAGTTAAGACCTTATGGCGATTATAGCTTTGTTTTGAATGCAAATTATGACACAGAGCTATATCACAGTATTGATAGTGATGACATAAACACATATCACAGACCCCACTTTGTAGGTCTTGACATAACCGAAACTCATGTCTATACCATCATAATGACTAATAGAGGTACAGCTACAGGTAATTTTGGCGTTGATGTTGTAGTAGAAGAAACAGTTACAGGCACAGCTGCACCTGCACCAGCTTAAGGTGGTATAATTGTCATCAAAAACACAAAGTACAAGATACAAATTCCTTAATGACCCTAATGCGTTATTCACAGAAACTTCAGATTTACCTAGTGCTATTGCTGCATCTAGAAATATTTTAGGTGCTACACCTGCTAATCCCGCTGGTACTACTAGCACTATACCTGTAATGATGGGTTTATCTATATCGTTTACACCTTTGTACTCTGGTAGAGTGAAAATAATTATATCAGGTGAAGCTAGCAATAATACGGCTGTTGATGGGTTTATAGTAAATGCAGCTTATGGTACTGGTGCTGCACCTGCTAATGGTAATGCAGCTACAGGTACAACGATAGGTAATTCTGTTAGTGGTGCATCAGCTGTAGCTAATGCACTATTACCTTTTTCAATAGTAGCAGTTGTAACAGGCTTAACTGTAGGTACTGCTATATGGGTAGATTTACAGCTAGCAGCTGTTACAGGTGGTACTGCATCAGTGAGCAATTTATCGGTCATTGTTGAAGAGTTTTAAGGTGCTAATTTATGTCTTTTACTTTACCTGAAGCAGCTAAAACAACTGTAGCAGCTATACCACCAGCAATAGCTAGCGTATTAACTGTTTTTGAAAGACAAAGAACAAGACAAAGAGGTAGGCAAAGACTAGCATCTATAAGCACAGTTGTATATTTATCTAGTTATGCAGCTGCAGGTAAGTCAAGTATATTAGCAGGTCAAACTATTACTTCTATACCAGCTGGTGCAGGTAGTACTACAGGCATACCAGCACCTGCACCTTTTCCGCCTGCACCAGCTGAAACTACACTAGGCGTATTGACAGGTCAAATAGTGGTAGGTACAAAAAGTACTAAAGCTGCAGCTGGTTTAACTTCAGCTTTATCGTTGTTAATAGTAGCTGATGCAGGTAATTCTGGTACTATTTGGGTTAGTACATCACCTAATTCGCCTGCAGGTGTAGGTTTTCCTTTACCAGCTGGTGCTGGTATTGTTATAGGTCATGTACTTATGCAGAAAAAGCTAGATGTTACAAAGATATACGTTATTGGTACTGCTAATACAGACAAGATTAATATAGTCGTGCAGTACTGATTAAGGTGGTGATACATGCATGAGTTTACCTATACCACCTGCAGGTGCAAAGACAGGTACAGGTCAAGAAGCTACAATATTAAGCGTAGCTGAAGTACCAGCTAGAGAGCCTAATCGTTTAGGCAAAACAGACTATTTAGTAACTTATCAGGTAGGCTTCAATGTGTTTACTGTTACAGTACCAGCTGAAAATGCAAATAGACAAATAATAGAAGCAGCAATTAGAGCAGACTACCAGAAAAGAGCAGCACTATTAGGGGGAACAGTGCAGCTATAAATGACACAGCAATTAGAAGGCGTTATAAAAGATATGCAGAAAACAATACAAGACCATGAAATACGTATTACAAAAATGGAATTATACTGGAAAATACTAATTGCTGAAGTTACTACAGCTTTACTATTGCTTATCGGTCTGGTGGGTCATATTGCCTACTTATAACATACTAGGTTTAAACATATTCATACCAGACTTAAACGATATTTACAACGCAATAGTGCAGCCTGTATATCAGGTAATACAATCAGCTGTTAATTTTGCGTATCAAGGCATTATAACAGTTATCAATTCGGTTATATCATCAGTTACTGCAGGTATAAACAGCTTAAGCAGTACAATGAGCAGCTTATTTACATCAATACAATCAGGTCTTAATTACATATCTTCAGTTGTAGTAAATTCATTAAGTGGCATTGTATCATCAGTTTACAATGCCTTACAAGGTGTATATTCATTCATTAGCAATACGGTAGTACCAGCAATACAATCAGGCTTTAATTATGTATCTTCAGCTGTGTATTCAGCTTTGACTTCAATACAATCTAGCATATATTCAGGCATATCATCATTAGGTAGTACATTATCTTCAATAGGGAATAGCATAGTACAACAAGTTAGTGGTTTTGTAGGTTATGTAGGTCAAGGCATCAATTCATTAGGTGGTGCATTATCTTCAATAGGTAATAGTATTACTTCAGCTTTATCAGGCGTTTATAATGCTTTAAGAGCAGATTTAGGTGCTGTAGGTCAAAGCATTGCATCTAGCGTAACAGGTACAGTTAATTCAATAGGGAAAGCATTAGGCGATATTGGCAAAGCTATAGTAGATGCATTAAATCAATACATTGTAGCACCTTTGCAGGCTTTCATCAGAGCAGCGGGTCAAAGCATACATTCAGCAATAGCTAGTTTTGATGCAGGCGTAAAAAAGCTGATATTAGGAATATTACCTAAAACACCTGATGATGCAGTTAATGCTGCTATAAATGCTAGTACTGTAGGCTTAATAGCTCTTATTTCAGGTGAAGTTATAGGTTTAGCTGTAGAAGCAGTTTATCCCACAAAACACTGGGGAATACCTGAAGCTATTAGGCATGGATTGGAATATACAGGTGTATTGTCAATTATGGCTAGTCTTTATGAGATTATAATACACTCAAGCTATGGCACATTAATGCAGTACTACTTTAATTACAATATTCAACCTAGACGTATAGACATTGACAGAGCAATTAGAGCAGTCTGGTTTAACGTATTATCAATAGATGACCTAAAGACAGAGTTACGTTATGAAGGTTATAGCAATGATGCTATACAGGCTATAGTATCATCTATATACAGACCCATGTCTCCTTTCATTCTTGAAAGACTAGCAGAGTTACAGGTTGTTTCTGATGACTTTGTCTTAAAGCAGTTATTGAGAGAAGGCTTTGACCCCGCTGATGTAAAAGATATGCTTATCGGATTTAAGAATTTGGCTTTACAAGGCTTTCAAAGTAGTGCTAAAAGCATGATTTTTAGCATGTACAAAGATGGGTTTATCAATGCAGATTTAGCACAGAAAATTATGCAGGTCTTTGCTGTACCAGCTGAACAGCAAAAATGGATACTTACTTTAGCGAATTACCAGTTTAAATATGAACAACAACAACTATTAAAGGAATATATATTAGATGCAATACCTAAAGCTGTATTATCACCTGATGCAGCTGTAAGTGCATTAGTAGCTATTGGCATGGATAAGACTAGAGCAGAAATACTAGTCAAGATAAAGGGAATAACTACAGCACCACCACCACCTAAATCTGTTAGAGAAAACATATTAAAAGAGGCTTTAGCAATACCTTTAGAGGTGAGTTAATAATCATGTCTCAATACATACAAGCACCTGCATCATTAAAAGAGCCAAATTATTCTAATTGGGTACTGGTGAAAAATCTATCATCAGGCGTAAATGTTAGTACAGTACCTATAGGTGTTGTAATAGATGAAATTAACAACATTGTATTATTCTTTAATCAAGGTGATGGTAATATTTACGCATATAATCTTAAAGGTGATACTCTTATCCCACCATTAAACCCTATATATGGTACAGGCGATTATGTACTTAACACATTTACTTCTAACTCTAACTCAATTGGATTTAACGCAATGAATAGACGAGCTACTATTAGAGGTAGATATAAGTTATTACAGGCTAGTGATACAGCGGGAAATGCTATAGATGTATATTATATTTATGATGGTGATAAATTACTACAAACAATAGATTATAGCAGTGTATTTGACGGTCCTAATAGAAGTGATGCAGCCATATCTTTATTTGGTACATATATAGTTATAGTAGGTGAAGATAATAACTTTAATCAATACGTATTCTTGTATCAAGGACAGCCATAAAAATGTGTATAGATTATTTAGACATACCAGCAATTATTATTTTGGCTATAATAGCATGGGAAATTTCAAAGCGTACTGTATTTTTCTTTATGGATAAATCATAAATGAAACACTTTTCTTATCCTTACCTGAATAGCTAGACTACACTGCAAATTCTGGATTATAGAGTTGTAGAAAAACAGTACTGTATAAAGTTAATACTCTACTTTATGTAAATGAAAACATAAGTTTACATCTAAAACGTATCTAATTTCCATTTCCATTTTCATCCATGCAAATCGGTGTAAACGCAATGCTCAACTCATCCTTTGCTCTGCACCTGTTTTTTGTGCGGGGAGGGGA
>Ga0209810_1006258_pt1 | contig 10399 bp, 9 predicted proteins | sample Coa_R1_7_FD_187159 | JGI IMG/M metagenome (GOLD analysis project Ga0209810, IMG submission 187159) | Surface soil microbial communities from Centralia Pennsylvania, which are recovering from an underground coalmine fire - Coalmine... | ecosystem: Environmental > Terrestrial > Soil > Unclassified ...
GCCTTCGTTGACGGGCAGCCAGGCGTCGCCCACACAGTCGCTCTGACCCGAGGAGGGGGTGGGAGCCGGGCCTTCCCCCGGCTGGCAGAAGGCGCTGCCCGTACTATAGGTGCCGGTGACGGCCAGTTGATACTGGTAGCTGGTGGTGGCCAGGGGAATGCTACTGGAACTGCTATCCTTGCCGGTAGCCGTGATAGAGGTCACGACTTGCACACTCCAGGCGTGGTCGTCGGGGTGCGAATAGTCGTAGCCGCCTGGCTGATTGGTGCAAAGTAGCTCACGAGGATAAGCTTGTAGAACCCGTTGTTGTCGTTGGGGGCGATAATCTTGTTGACCTCCCAGCGGTAGGGGGTCTGGGTGCCGTTGTTGTTGTAGAACTGCACCGAGTCGCTGACATCATGGCTCTCCTTGATCAGAACGGGCTTATCTGTAAGCCTGCAAGTAGTTCTACGCGCTGGCAACCTGGCTCTCTGCTCTCATCTGGCTTCCGACAGAGCAGCTTGAGAACCCGGGATCAAATAGATGGGGAAGGCAGGATGCTTCCCCGCGTCTAACAAGAAGTGTAGCTGATATGGATGAGAAAGTGGGGGAACCAGTGCTGACTTTTTTCAGAACTTGTTCGCCTTTTTCCCTGAACTTGTTCGCCTTTTTCCCTGAACTTGTTCGCCTTTTTCGCAGAACTTTCAACCTTGAAGACACAACTATATCGACGTTCATCAATAGGCCAGACCATTACAATATCCTGTGAGAATAGCAATTGATGTGTAGCTGCATCAGGTTGCGGGAGGGGAATGGATAGATGGCGATGAGCGATGGGATGAATGGCGGCTGGGAGCAGGAGAGGAAAGCGAGAGAGGCTGGAGAGGCGGAGGAGACGGTGGAACTGCGCGCACAGGCTGACGATGGCGACAAAACGCAAGAGCAGGAGCGGCGCGGCGACGAGGCAGAGGATGAGCGAGCGGTGGCGCTGGCAATACTGCTGGGACAGATGGTAGCGTATTTGAGCGGCAAGGTCGATGTGGATGATCTGGATATCGTCAGCTTTAGCCTGCATCACCTGTTTTGCAATCTTGACTCCCTCTATCGCCTGCTGCTGCCCTCGTTTGCTGCCGCGCTCGCGACAGAATCAGGGAGAGCAGCCGATGCTGAGGGTGAGCGGTTGCAGCCGCGCATACGGGTAGGATTGCAGGATGTGCTGCTGGCGGCACGACGCATGTTGCCGCTATGCCAGTTACTGAGTGAGGCCGGGGAGAGCATTCTGGGGCAACTGGGATATGGTCGGCACATACAGGGAACCTGGGAAGATGGGAAAAACGAAGAGGGCAGAACAGACACGGCAGGTCGTCCAGATGAGGCATTTGCTGATGGACAGCTTGCCCGCGTGGAGGCGCAGGAAGGCAGAGAGCGGACGGCAGAGAGCGAGCGCGATATCCTGTATAGGGCCGTCTCTGAAGGAGTAGAGCAGGCGCTGCACGATCTCGCGGCTATGTTGATATGCTGGCAGCAACGCTATCGGAGCCTGCCATCCTTCCACTCGCTGCTGTACACGCTCTTTCCCACCACGCCTCTGTCCTTGCAGCCGGATACGCCGTTCACCCGGCTGCTCGCCTATGCCTGCACGCTTTTCGGCGATATCGTACCGGCCTTTCATGCGCTTTCACCCGGCGACGAGGAGGCGGTCATCATGCTCCTGTTTGATCTCCTGCAACAGGTTGACCTGCTGGCAGTGGAGTGTGAAACACTGCTGCAATTGTTCGCCATACTGCAACAGCACGATCTGCTTGCGACCAGATAAAGCGATCTTAACCACAAAGAGGCGGTTCTTAACACAATCACAACCGTATTGATGCTTTTTTCTTCTTTGCTGGCCGCTAAGATAGACATAATCAAATTGGCTATATGCCATCTGATCTAAGGAGTTTTTATGGTGAATGCGGGAGCTACTCGTCCAACGCTGACACACGCGCTGCAAACGCAGACGTATGAAATACTGAAAACACCTCAGGACTTGCTCGCGAGGGCCTCACAGATAACCTCGCTTTATGATGGGCCAGTTGCTCTGGTGGCGATCACGCTGCACTTTGAGGGTGAGGTAAAAGTGAAGGCAGAGCGGGCCGCACAGGTAGAACGCAGCGTGATTGTCTTTTTGCAGACCCTGCGCTCGCTGGTGCGCAAAACGGATGCCGTGTTCCTGCTGGATACCACGCTCTATTTTTTCCTCTTTGCCGCCAACGAGCAGGGAGGGCAAATTGTGCAGGAACGGCTCTGGGATACTATCCTCTGGCGCCTGCATAACAATAACCTGGGAGAGATCGTGCGCCCATCGCGCATCGCTATCGGCCATAGCGCCTACCCGGCGCCGTGCGCCAGCATTGAAATATGGTTAGAGACAGCAAAGAAGGACCTTCTGCACTTTGACCTGCCGGGAGAGAAGGCGCTGCGTAAACAGGCCCGCAGCCGCCAGAGCCAGGGACAGGGGCCGGAGCAGGAAGAGCTAAGCGAGGAGGAATTGCCCGTGCTGGCGCGTAAGCTGGGTATTCCCTATCTCTCGCTGCTCCCGCGGGAGACGCCGAAGCGCGTGCAGCAACTGGTCAATCCCAGGCTGGCGCAGGAATTGCGCTGCTACCCGCTCGGACGCGAACGCAACATGCTGACGGTCGCGATGGTCAACCCGCAGGATCGCTCCGCCCTGGATCGTCTGCAGCAGGAAACGGGCCTCTCCATCTTCCCCGTGCTGACCAACCCGTCCGCGCTGCAAACCGCCCTCGAACAACTGGTTTGAACCTTTGAACCTTCTTTGATGGACAGTTTCTTTCGGCTATGCTAGACTGTTCTGTATAGAATGTACTATGGAATGCCCCGGAGACAGGTGGGGCATTCCATTTTGTGAAGAAAGGCACTCTGCTGGATGAGAATACTGGTGACAGGTGGAGCTGGTTTTATTGGATCGCATATTGTAGATCAGTACGTCGCGGCGGAGCATGAGGTCGCGGTTGTTGATAATTTCTGGGAAGAAGGCGGGGGGAAGACATCCAATCTCAATGCGAAGGCGCAATTATATCGGCTCGATATTACGGACGAAGAAGGTCTGAAGCGCGTTTTTGATGAAGTGCGCCCGCAGGTGGTCAATCACCAGGCGGCGCAGCATAGCGTGGCTATTTCTACGAAGAATCCGCAACTGGATGCGCGGGTCAACGTCCTCGGCCTGCTGAATGTGCTGACAAACAGCACGCGCGTGGGCGCGCGCAAGATCATCTTTGCCTCGTCCGGCGCGACGTATGGCACACCCGCGTACCTGCCTGTTGATGAGCAGACGCCGCAGCGCCCGGAATCGCCCTACGGCATTACCAAGATGGTGGCGGAACACTACCTGCGCTACTGGCACGAGGCCAACGGCCTCACCTTTACCGCGCTGCGCTACGGCAATGTCTACGGGCCACGCCAGGACCCCAACGGGGAAGCGGGCGTGATCGCCATTTTCGCCAGACGCTTCCTGGCGCACGAACCGGTGCGCATCGACTGGGACGGGGAGCAGCAGAAAGACTATGTCTACGTGGGTGATGTGGCCCGCGCCAGCCTGCTGGCTCTTGAGCAAGGGGATAACGATATCTTCTGCATCGCCACCGGCAAGGGTACCTCTGTCAACGAGATTTACCGCATGCTGGCGCAGGAAACTGGCTACCAGCCGGAGATCGTGCGCGCGCCCAAACGCCCCGGCGATATCTACCTGACCTACTTCGATTGCCGCAAGGCCGCCGAGGGCCTGGGCTGGAAAGCCGAGGTTGGCATGGAAGAGGGCATCAGAGCCACCCTTGATTTCTTCAGGGAATAGAGGAACAGGCGGGCAGAGAGGCGGAGGAGCAAGCCGTTGCGATGGCTTGCTCCTCCGCCTCTCTGCCTGTTCCTCTATTCCTTAATTTGTTATCGCAGCAAGTTCCAGGTTGCGCGCGTAGGAGCGGACAACTTCGCGCATGTGGCGGGTGATGATATGGGCGAGAATCATGTGCGCGTCCTCTTCTTGCTCGATATTCTGGCCCGGAGCCAGCACGTAGGCATCGACGATATCTTTGATCTTGCCGCCCCTGGCCCCCAGCAGGCCGATGGTACAGGCACGCGAACGCTTCGCCAGCAGCAGGGCGTTGATGACATTGGGCGAGTTGCCGCTGGCGCTGATGCCGATGGCGACATCGCCCGGCTCGACCAGGTTGGCGAGCTGCTCGGCGAAGATGTGTTCATAGGCGGTATCGTTGCTCCACGCCGTAATGAGGGGAACGTGATCGGTCAGAGAAATGGCTTTTACGCGGGGCGCATTGGGCATAATGGTGTTCTTTGCCAGGTCGAGCGCGAAGTGGGAAGCCGTCGCGGCGCTGCCCCCGTTGCCCATAATGAAGATGCGATGCCCGTTATAATAGGCTTCCTCAAGCAGATGCAGCACTTGCTGCAGATGCGTCAGCGAGATGGCCTGCACCATCTGCTCCAGCTCGCTAAAATACTGACTGATCGGCTCCAATGTCCTGTACCTTCTTCCTTACACTATACTCTACACAATAGACGCGCTTACCTGCCTCGTGCCTGTGCGCTCGACCTTTTCGGATTTTGACAGTATACCTTCCCTGAAGGAGGACGGCGGGAACCAGGCCTTATCTACCTCCCGTTCGGGATTGAAAAAGGCTCGACCTGGCGAGGGTCAAAGCTGGCGACATTGAGAATGACCTTCGCGCCCTGCCGCTCGAAGCGGAAATTCATGCGCTTCAGCCCGCGCTCCTCCAGCGCAAGCGTGACGGCCTCCTGTCGCGTTTCCGGGCAGTAGAGCATGAGGAAGCCGCCGCCGCCGGCCCCGGTGATCTTGCCGCCCAGCGCCCCCTGTTCCCGCGCCAGGTTATAGCATTCGTCAATAAAGCCGGTGGAGAGGCCGGGAGCGAGACGGCGTTTCTCCTGCCAGGAAAAGTGCAGCAGGCTCGCAAACTCGTCCAGCTCCCCCTTTTCCAGACAGCGTTGCACCTCTACCGCGACCTGCTTAATGTTGTGCAACGCCTGCAAGACTGATTCATCCTGCTGCTCGGTCGACTTGCGCTGGTGTTTGAGAATCGAGGTCGACTCCCGCGAGCTGCCGGTAAAAAAGAGCATCAGGCGGCGCTCTAATGCCTGATAAACCTCACGCTCGATATTGAGCGGCTCGACCGTAACGCCCTCGCTGCTAAAGGTGATTCTGTTCAGGCCGCCGAACGAGGCCGCGTACTGATCCTGCTTGCCGATCGGCATGCCCATTTTTTGAATTTCAATAAAAGAAGCCAGTTCGGCGATCTGCTGCTTGGTCATCGGCTTTTCGAGCAGGGTAGAGATGGCATGCACCATCGTCACGGCTGCCGCGCTGGATGAACCCAGACCTGTGCCGGGTGGAACCTCGCTGGCTACAAAGAGATTGATGCCCCGGCGAATCCCGAAATGATGCAGAATTGCTCTGGGCAGGGCCAGATCACCATTCCAGAAGAGGTCGTTGTAGGGAGAGTGACGGAACAGGGAACGATAATCGGCGGAAATGACCTGCAAATCGTCCGATTCATCGGTGGTAATCACGGCATAGAAGTATTTATTGATAGAGGTGCTGACGACGAGACCGCCATATTTCATATAATATGCCGCGAGATCAGTTCCTCCTCCACCAAAGCTAATACGCATAGGCGCCCTGGCAATAAGCATATATTCCGTCTCTCCTTTTTCAGAAATTTTCCCGATCCTGGTTATACAACTTCATTATCCGCAGGCGCGCCGTTGATGGCGCGCCTGCGGATATCAGTTCTGGTTCTATCACGCCACCGGTTGCTTCATAGCTTCAATCAGGATTTGAGCCACCTCCGGGCGTGAGAATTCGCGTGGGGGCATCTGACCGGCCTGAAGCATCTGGCGCACCTTTGTACCGCTGAGCGTGACGTGCTGCTCGTTGCCGTGCGGGCAGGTCTTCGCTGAGGCCATCGAGTCGCAGACGCGGCAGAAGAAGGTGTGGTCGAAGAACATGGGCGTGATGCCGAGCTTCACCGGATCGAAACTGGCAAAGATGTGGTGGGCATCATAGGTGCCGTAGTAGTTGCCGACGCCGGCGTGGTCGCGACCGACGATGAAATGCGAGCAGCCATAGTTCTTGCGCATCAGGGCGTGGAAGACGGCCTCACGCGGCCCGGCATAGCGCATGGCGGCGGGCAGGACACCCAGAATGACGCGATCAGCCGGGTAGTAGTTTTCCAGCAGCGCCTCGTAGCAGCGCATGCGCACGGCGGCGGGAATATCGTCGCCCTTGGTATCGCCCACCAGCGGGTGCAGGTAGAGGCCATCGACGGTCTCCAGGGCGCACTTCTGGATGTATTCGTGCGCGCGATGCACGGGATTGCGCGTCTGGAAGGCCACAATGCGTTTCCAGCCGCGCTCCTCGAAGAGCTGGCGCGACTGCGTAGGAGTATAGCGATACTGCGCGAACGCCTGCGGCTGCAAGTCGACGACGCGCACTGGCCCGCCCAGCAGCACATCGCCCTGCGCGTAAAGGACCTTCACGCCGGGGTGGGCATCCTCGGTCGTGCGATAGACCTGGCTGGCCTCATGTTCTTTGTCGTAGCCATACTTCTCTTCGACCGTCATCACCGCCTGCAGCGCGCCCTCAGCATTGACCAGAGCGACCTGCGAGCCTTCTTTAATAGATTCGGCCTGCTCCGCCTCGACGGAGAGCGTGATGGGAATCGACCAGGGCAGACCGTTGGACAGGTGCATGGTATCGACGACGCTGAGGTAGTCGGCCCGCATCATGAAGCCGCTGAGGGGGCTATAGGCCCCGTTTGCCAGCATTTCGAGATCGGCAAGCTGGCGCGAGCCAACCGTGATCTGCGGCAGCGCCTGCGCGCGCTCGATCAAAGCCGGGCGCTCCGCCTCGCTCGCCATATTTATCATCAATGTTCCCCCGTGAGGGGCAATCAGTGTATTACTGGTCATGGTTTGTTCGCTTTCTAGCCTGTACATCGTACCCTTACAGATAGCCGAGCGCGGTCAGGCGCTCGGTGACAACTTTCTCATCCTCTTCGCGCGCCTCTTCCGGTTCGAGGTAGCCAAGCTCTTCCAGTCTGGCAAAGATGCGGGCGACGCTCTCTTCTATGGTCTCTTTATCGGTCTCAATGACCAGTTCAGGATGCTCCGGCTCCTCGTAGGGGTCATCGACGCCGGTGAAACCCTTGATTTTGCCCTCATCTACCAGTTTGTACAGGCCCTTGACATCGCGCTGGCGGCAGACTTCGATAGGGCATTTGACGTAGACTTCGACGAAATTGCCGATTTGCTGGCGCGCCCACTCACGAGCCTCGCGGTAGGGCGAGATGGCGGCCGAAATACAGGCCACACCGTTGCGCGTCAGCAGGCTGCACACGAAGGCGATGCGCTTGATGTTGGTATCGCGATCCTCGCGGCTGAAGCCCAGGCCCTTGCTCAGATGCGTGCGCACCACATCACCATCCAGAATCTCTACGTTGCGACCGCGCGCCTGCAAACGCTGCTCGATAGCTTCAGAAAGCGTGCTTTTGCCGGCGCCGGAGAGGCCGGTAAACCAGATTGTGAAACCGGTAGTGTTTGCCATGTATATCTCATTCTCCTTGTTTGTCATTCCTGTGCTGGCATATTCCAGCGTACAGATGTAAAATGTACTCACAGATACAGTTCACGGACATCTACGAACATTCGCTTCACGCCGGTGAGCTTGCTCTTCCTGATGTCTTTGTACCTGATCTTTTCGGGCCTGGCAGGATATATTTCTCTACCAGGAAGGCGGCAGAAGCCAGGCCTTTTCCTGAACCCACTTGCAGGATTGAAAAACTAAAACGCTTTGCCCTGCATATCGGCTGGCACCGGCACATCCAGTTGTTTGAGGATGGTGGGGGCCATATCCATCAATTGCAGGCCGCTCAGTTCGCGCCCGCCCGCGCCTTCATGGACATCGGGGTCGTGTTTGATGACGATGCCGAACTGCGCGTGGTTGCAGTCATCGGGGCCAATATCGTTCTCAAAGGTGTAGATCGAGCCGTGACCGACGGTGCCAACGGAACGCCAGTAGAGGTCGCCGAAGTAGACGATCAGGTCGGGCGGAACGCCGTTACATTCCTGATAGACTTCCTGCGGCTTGTAGACAGTGGTGCCGATATTGACGCCGTTGGGGTCAACAATAGCCTCGAATTTCGCCTTCAACTCGTTGCGCAAAGCCTCAACCTCGTCCGGCCTGACAATGCCCTGCGGCTCGCGTCCCTCAACGTTGAGGAAGATACGCGCGTAGTAGCCGCCATCGCCCCAGACCTTCGTCTTGCTCCAGTCAATCTCGCATTTATCAATAGGCGTCAACTTCGTCGGCTGCGTTTTCAGCGTCAGGTAGCCCTCGCGGATGAGCCACTCGTTGACGCAAATGCCGCCGTCCATCTTCTTGGCGCCATGATCGGAGACGATGAAGACGGTGGTGTTTTCCAGATCCACCAGATCCAGAATCTGCCCGATCTCGCTATCGATGTAGCGGTAGTAGTCGTGAATGCTGCTGTTCAGGCGGGGATTGACCTCGTACCTGTGATGCGTCGGGTCGTGGAACTTCCACAGGCCGTGATGAATGCGGTCAGTTCCCATCTCCACGAACATGAAGAAATCCCAGTCCTTCTCCACGAGCCAGCGTTTGACCAGCTTGAAGCGTTTCTCAGTCATGGCGTAAATCTGGCGCAACAGGTAATCCTTGTCTTCCGTGCGGAAATTCGGCACGTCCACCAGGTAATCGCCCACGATGGCCTCGATCTCCCGCATAGCAGAAGCCGGATAGGTGTAGGGTTTGTCGGGATTTTTCGTGGAAGGGGAGAGGAAGCAGCCGACCTGGATGCCGTTCACCGGCTTCGGGGGGTAGGTCTGCGGCACACCGACAGTGATGACCTTCTTGCCTGAGCGCGAGAGGACATCCCAGACGCGGTCGACCTTCACCGAATTGGCATTGGCCAGCACCTGCTTCTCATACGAGTAATCGCCGCGATTGCGGAATCCATAGAAGCCGAGGGTGCCAGGGTCTTTACTGGACATCATCGAACTCCAGGCGGGGACGGTGATGGCAGGAATGCAGCTTTCAAGCTTGCCCCAGACGCCGTCATCCATCACTCGTTTGAAGTTTGGCAGCTCATCGCGCCATTGCTCAAACACCAGTTCCGGTGGGGCGCAGTCCAGCCCTATGACCAGAACCTTTTTTCGCCGGGCCATACAATACTTCTCCTAATCTAGCCAGTACCTCTTGCTCTGTCGGACAGGAACCTTCAGCGGTTCAACTTTCGTTCTTTTCTGCTCTCGCTTGCGCTCTATCAATGCAGATATATGTTTCAATATCGCTCTGTCTTGCAATCTCAACAGGGTTGCCCATCCATTCGATTGCCAGTGGCGGCATACCTCGAATACAGTAGTGAGCATACCACCCACAACAGATGAAAAAGATTGTTGCGCAGTGAAGATGTGGTTGTAAATCCCTGCATGTAGTTATATTTACTCAACCACCCTGTCCGGCAAAGCCTTCTAAGAAATGTAACGACTGTTGCAATTTATGGTATCATCTTCCTTCCAGATAGGCAACTGGTACTAGATCAGAAACATACGTTACAACTCTCCCTGTTTTTCCCTGCTCAGCATAACATGGCCGAGGACGATTTCAATAGCATGTTATGTCAGAAAGCGTTTTCAATGGTTTGCGATCAGCTTCACACATTTTCTGTTGTGAGCAATACAGCAGAGAGGGGCCAAAAAAGTGTATAGTATAGAAAGTCAGTTGCAGCGACCTGTCCGTTGGGAAAGGCCGCCCGCGATAGATGCTGTTTCGTACAACGAATGAAAGGATCGACACAATGGGTAAGAAGAAAGTGCGTGTAGCAATCATTGGTGTAGGAAACTGTGCCAGTTCGCTGGTGCAGGGCGTCCATTATTATCGTGATGCTCAACCTGATGACTTTGTTCCTGGATTGATGCATGTCAATCTAGGTGGCTATCACATCAGCGATATAGAATTCTCCGCAGCTTTCGATATTGATCAGAATAAAGTAGGGAAAGATCTCGGTGAGGCGATCTATGCGCCGCCAAACAATACCTATCGTTTCGCGGATGTGCCGAAACTGGGCGCGCAGGTTTACCGGGGGATGACGCATGACGGGCTGGGCAAATACCTCTCGCAGGTGATTACAAAAGCGCCGAGGCAGACCGACGATATTGTGCATATTCTTAAAGATACTGGCACTGATGTCATTATCAACTACCTGCCCGTCGGCTCGGAGACGGCGACCAAGTGGTATGTGGAGCAAATTTTGCAGGCGGGGGTTGGCTTCGTCAACTGCATTCCGGTCTTTATCGCGCGCGAGCAATACTG
>Ga0209810_1006259_pt1 | contig 10398 bp, 22 predicted proteins | sample Coa_R1_7_FD_187159 | JGI IMG/M metagenome (GOLD analysis project Ga0209810, IMG submission 187159) | Surface soil microbial communities from Centralia Pennsylvania, which are recovering from an underground coalmine fire - Coalmine... | ecosystem: Environmental > Terrestrial > Soil > Unclassified...
CCAGGCACTCGGTGGCCTTCTCACGGTTCCAGCGCCAGCGGAGTCCGTAGAACGACGGCGGCTCCCTCGACTCTCCGGTCGCGTGGTAAGCCTCAAGGTCGGCCTTCAGGGTCCGGACCGCCCAGTTATAGGCGTAGCGGCGCCCGCCCCATTGCCGGCGGATGGTCTGCCACTGCTTCGGCGTCGGATCAAGGGCGAACTGGAAGGCCTGAAGCGTCCAGCCGTCCGGGGCGGCGTACCTACGGGGCTCCCCACGAGGCTGGCCTCGTGGGGCACCCCTACGCGCCATCGTGCTGGAGCGCGGCCATCGCCCGGGCCGCACGATGGGCGGCGGCACGCCGGCCGTAGAGCCGGGCGCAGAGGCTGGTCAGGATCTCGGTCACGCCTCGGACCAGGTCATCGTCGACCTCGGAAGGATCGACCACCACCAATCGCCGGCCCTGGGCGGCGAGTGCGGCTTCCACGTACTCGGCCCCGAACCGCGCGAAGCGGTCCCGGTGCTCAACCACGATGGTGGTCACGGTCGGGTCACGCAGCCGAGCCAGGAACTCCCGACGCTTTCCGTTCAGCGCCGAGCCAACCTCGGTCACGATCCGCCCGACGGCGAGCCCCTCCTGGGCCGCCCAAGTGGCGACACGCGCCACCTGCCGATCCAGATCGGGACGCTGATCCGCAGAGGACACGCGAGCGGGCGGTCACGCCGGCCGGGGACCGCGCCGGGGCGTCCACCAGGATCAGGTGACCGACTCGCCGCGCCGGGACGGGGAGCTTGCCCGACTGGAACCAGCGGTAGGCGGTCACGGGGTGGATGCCTTGCTCGCGCGCCCACTGCTTCAAGTTCATGGAAGTGGATTGTAGTGTATAGGCGCGTCAGCTGTTGTTAACCCCATCGCCGGCGTGCGGGCGAGCCGGCGCGCGAGCTGCTCGAAGGTCGTGTCGTCGGTGAGGTACGCCGGAGGGATGGGCTTCGGCTGGTGCTTGCGCTCCCCCTCCGGGAGCGCAAGCCACTCGCCGACTTGCTGCCGGTAATCGTCGTCCAGCTCGTCAACCGCCTTGTGGAGCGGTCGAGCCGCAGAGGAAATCGCAGGTGACTTCCCGGCCCCGGGGCTGCGACCAGCCCGATCCAGAGGATGGCGCGCTCGCTTCAGTCCGGGTTGATCCGGATCTCGCTTGCGCCGCCGACCGCGATCGCCAGCACGCCGAGTGCCGCGGGGCCGACCAGGTCGAGCGGCAGGCCGCCACCAGCCGCTCGGCGTAGCTCTGCGCCTCGGGCGGGAGCGCGTCCAACGGGAACGGCTCCGGCTCGGCGGGTACCCAGGGGTCGTCCTCGACGGAGTGCCCCCCCCCGTACTCCCCTCGGGGCCACCGGGGCCCTCTTGCACTTGAGCCCGCTTCCTGGCGGCGTCGATCAGCCGTTCGACCCAGGGGCCGAAGGCCTCCCCTAGGGTCTGGGCGGCCTCGCACGGGTCCTTGAACCCCGTTGCCCTGGCGTCGATCTCGATCACCGTGGGCATCAGGTCGCCCTCCAGCAGTGCTGGCGGACGCGCCCGGCCAGCACCGCCCCAGGTTCTGCCCAGACCACCCACTTCGTGAATCTCGGCCAGGGCCCTCGCCTGCGCGAGCCCGAAGATCCCCTGCCCGGGGACGCCGATCGCTGGGAGGCCAACCTGCCAGAAGGCGGCGCAATCGGTCTTCCCCTCGACGATCAGGACCCTGCCGATCCTGCGGGCGAGGCCCAGGCGGTCCACCCCGTAGAAGCAGGTCGCTGGCCTGGGTCCCCGGGGGCCAACGGAAGCGGTCGCCGGTGAGGCCGACCCGATAGCGGACCGCGATCACCTGTCCGTCAGGGCCTCGGTATGGGATCGCCACGGCGTCTCGCCCGTGCCACTTGGCGTCGGCCCACCCCAGCTCCCGGAGCCAGTCGAGGTCGAGCCCCTTGGCGTGAGCGAGTTGGGCCAGGGTGATTCCCTCGGGCTCAGGGTCCTCGGATCGGCGCCCCTGGTTGGTGGGCTGGTGGTCGAGCAGGACCAGCCGCGGACGATCGTCCTCCCGGTCTGGCCACAAGCCCCGCTCGCGGAGAGCCGCGACCACTTGGGACCGGGGGCAGCCGGCGTGACAATGCCATAGAACCGCGTCTCTCTGGCTCAGGCTGAGCGAGGGGTGGCGGTCGTCGTGAGCTGGGCAGTGGGTCAGGCCGGCCCCGCGGCGGGCGGTGATATGGCATGGGCACCCAGGTCGGTTGCACTCCAGTGCCCGCGCGATCTCGGCCGCGGTCGGGGGCCTGTCAGGTGTCGGACTGCGCATCGTCCCCCTGCAGCTGACTCTTGTCGAATTCCTCCGGGGTGATGCTTCGTACCGGCTCCCACGGAGCCGCCAGTTCAGGGGTGGCCATGCGGTTTTGAGCTGGCGCAGTTGTGCCCACTGGCGCCGCCGGAGCCCGTGCTCCTTCTGTTGTCGACCAGCCATCACCCACCACCCATCTCGAGGGGCTTGGCCAGGTCCCGCCGCGCCCGCCAGGCCCGGGTCTGGGCGCACAGTTGTGCCGTCTCCCAACCCGCGGCGATATCGACCAGGTAGGACGTGCACCGCCCCTCGCCGGCAGGCAGGTGGAGCACCAGTGCATGGCTTCGGTCAACCGCGATCATCCGGTAGTGCCGCTGTTCGGCGGTGTCCCACAGGTAGTCGGCGTGGGCGTATAGCGCCAGCTAGACGGCGATCTCCGCCCATCTGGGGCGCAAATCGCGCCCGGTCTTGAGGTCGGTGACCAGCAACCGGCCGTTCAGCTGCACGATCCGATCCAGGGTGCCGGCCACTCCACGGTGGGACCGTGGCCGTCGAGCCCGCCACCCGCCAGGTGCTGGGACCGACGACCACACCTGGGGAGGTGCAGTGTAGATGAGCCAACATCGCCTGGTCGGCATCGACCTTGGCATCGCCTCGGCGCACACCGTCCGCGTCCTGTGCGAGGACGGCAGCGAGGTCTGCCGGCGCCGCTGCTGGCCCCGCCTGGACAGCCTGCTGGAGGTCGAGGCCGCCGCCCTCGCCGGCGCCCCGCCGGACCTTCGCCTGGAGGTGGTGATCGAGCCCACCGGCCCGGCGTGGCTGCCGATCGCCGTCTTCTTCACCCGCCGCGGGCACACCGTCTACCGGGTCAGCTCGGCCAAGGCCGCCGACCTCCGCCGCTTCCTCTCCCGCCACGCCAAGTCCAACGGCATCGACGCCGAGACCCTGGCCCGCCTGCCCCTGGTCGATCCCGGTGGCCTGCGACCACTCCGGCTCCCGGAGGGCGACGCCGCCAGCCTCGACCGCCAGGTCCGGGCCACCGACCGGCTCACCCGACCGGCCGCCGAGCACAAGCGGCGGCTCAAGGACCTGGTCCGGCAGCTGCTGCCCATGACCCCGCTGCCGGGCGAGCTGGGCCGAGCCGACCTGGCCGTGCTCGGGCGCACCGGCGCCCATCCCCGGCGGCTGCTGGCCATGGGCAGGGCGCGGCTGACCCGGCTGATCGTCAAGGCCTCCAGCGGGCATCTCGGCGAGGAGCGCGCCCAGGCCTGGCTCGACGCCGCCCACTTCGCGCTCGAGCTCTACGGTGACCATCCTGCCCTCGCCTTCGATGACCGTGCCGCCGAGGTGGTCACCGAGGTTCGCCTCCCGCAGGCCACCGAGGCCGAACTGCCCGCCCACGAGTCGGCTCGCGAACAGGCCTACCTCCAGGTCGACCCGGACCAGCTCGCCCGCAGCCTGCCCGGTGTCGCCGCCGTCGGCGGACCGGCTCTGGCCGCCCTGGTCGGCGACGCCCGCCGCTTCCCCGGTGGCGCCAGCTTCCGCTCCTTCACCGGCCTGGCTCCCAGGGCCTCCGAGACCGGCGAGACCGACCGCAAAGGCCAGCCCATGTCCAAGGCCGGCCCTCGCCTGCTTCGCACCACCCTGCTCCGCGCCGCCGACCACGCCCGCCATCTCGACCCCCAGCTCGCCCGCCTCTACTCCGTCCAGGTCGTCGAGCGCGGCGCCTGCCACCTCAAGGCCCTCTGCGTTGTCGCTGCCCACCTGGGCGAGCGCGCCTGGGCGGTGCTCGCTCGCGGTACCCCCTACGAGTTCCGAGACGTCGACGGTACCTTGGTCACCCCACCGGAAGCCAAGGCCCTGGCTGCCCACGGGAAGGTGCCCGACGACGTGCGCCAGCGCCGCCGAAGCAGGAAGAGCAGGAAGCACGGAGGGAAGGCCCCTCACCAAGTCCACCAGGGACATGCAACGCGCGCTCGCGGCGCACAAACGAGGCGACCTTCCCCAGAGCCCATCCTGACATCCGACCTGATCCCGATCAAGCAGGTGCTGATCGGCCTCCAGGAGCGAATCAATGTTCCCTTTTGACAAGCCCATCGTGCTTAGGGAATCAGATCACCCGGTAGCCTGGTCGGCACCGATGAGCTGGCGGTGGCGGTGTGGGGGCAGACCCCGTCCGGCTCCACCACGCAGCCGTCGGTGGCCTCTGCCCAGCCCTTGGAGATCCAGTCCTCCACCTCCTCCAAGTCGAGCCCCTCCAGATCGATCAGGCTCGGCGGCTCCGTTGGCCTACCCTCCTGGGAGCGATGGTCGCGGCGGCTCCTGGGATCGAAGGCGGTCACGGCGCCACCTCCTCCTTGCTGGCCGCCCCCGCGAGATCGCGGGAGGGCTCGACGTGGCCGATCAGGTGCGGCTCGGGCACCGCCTCCACCCGGACCTCGGTCACGTGGGCCAGACCACCGACCTCGTGCAGCGCCGTCCGCTCCATCCAGTCCGGGACCTCGAACGTGATCCGCCTCACGCCGCCCCTCCCGTCCGATCTCCGCCAAGCCGGGCCAGCAGCTCGGTCGCTCCCTCCGTCTCGGTGGCCATCGGCTCGATGCCGGCCCGCCGCAACGCCCGCTCGTGGTCGGGGACGCGGATCGTGGCCAGCGCCCGCGCCACCACCGCCCCCTGCTCGCTCGCCGGCCAGACCACCGCCAGCGGCACCCGCCGGCCATCGCCCGTCTCCAGCTCCCCGGCCACGACCAGCACGTGATCGACGAGGCCGCCCTCGCCGATCAGCGGCGACTGCAGCCGGTAGAGCCGGGGGTCGCCCGGCCAGCTCGCGAGACGGCCCATCGGGTGGGCGCGGATGGCTTGCTTGCGCTCGACGCAGACGCTAAGGTGCATCTGGACCTCCTTGCCTTGGGGGTTCTGGCCACCGCGCGGGGCTTGGCAGGCGTGGCGCGGTGGCCTCTCGTGTCTCTGGGAGCGGGGCGGGGCCCGAGAGGACCCCGCCCTGGGGGATGGGGAGGACGTGGAGATCGGAGTCTCCGATCGGTCGCTGCGGTGAGGACCGGACGGAGGCCTCACCCCAGGCCACGCAGGTGGCGTGGGAGGCGGCCCAGCGGGCCCTCTCCACCTCCACCCGGGAGGGATGCCCGCTCCACTCGGCGATCGCGCCGCAGCCGAAGCAGCGGCGGGTGACCCTGACCCAGCGACTCATCGGCCCCTCCTCCCGTTGGGGTTGAAGCCGGGGCAGCGGCACCCGTCTTGGGTGCAGGCGCCGAGGAACCGGTTGGCCCGGGTCGGCGGCACCCCGCCCCGATGCGCCCGCAGGTCGTGCCCGCAGGCGCAGCCCTGCTGCCGGCAGGCCGGGCAGAGGTCGTCGGCGTGGAGTGGGGGCGCCGGGGTGGCGCCGACCTCGATCAGCGCCGCCGCCCAGCCGCCGCAGGCCGGGCAGCTCATGGCTCCTCCTCCACCAGCTCGGGGGCCACCGTGCGCAGGTCGGCGTTGGCCCAGACCAAGGCCACCCGCAGGTGCTGGCAGGTCCCGGCCCGGCAGCCGCAGCTGCAGAAGCCGAAGCCGTCCCGGGCCAGCACCACGTCGTGGTGGCCGGCGACCTTGAAGTGGCCGGGCGCCTCCAGGCGCAGGGCCATGCCCTCGATCACTGCCACCTCTGGCCTCCGCCCCGTGCTCACGACGCCTCCCGCTCGCCGTTGAGGAGGACCCGGACGGTCGGATACCGCTGCTCCCGCAGCACGGCCTCGTAGACCTCTGGGTAGCCTTCCCTGAGGGCCTCGACGCTGGGGGTGGTGCGGCAGATCTCCCGCACCTCCACCAGCCGCCGGCCCCGATAGGCGCCGACCCAGCTCGGCCCCGAGCCCAGGGCCAGGATCTGGGAGCGCAGCTCGGCCGCCTCCTGCTGGGCGAAGCGGGCCGCGGTCACCGCCTGGTGGTAGCGCTCGATCAGCTTGACCTGGTCGCGACCGAGCTGGATCGTTCCCTCCATCTCCTCGGCTCGAGCCGGGGTGGCGAGGGGATGGAGCCGTGGTGCAAACTCATGCATGGGACGTCCTCCCTACGGGGCGTTCTGGTGGCCGTCGCGTGTTGCTCGCCAGGCTTGGCGCGGCGGCCTTCTTGGTGGACATATTATCACACAATAGTGTGATTATAGGGGGGTTCGGCTCACGGGCTGCGGGCAGCTTGCTACCGTTGCGCCGTGATCGTGCTGCCCCCTGAGGATCGGTTGGTGCCCGTCGAGGAGGCCGCACGTCGGCTGGGTCGAGATCGCTGGACAGTCTTTCGATGGATTCGCCTCGGCTATCTGACCCCATATAAGAAAAGGGGGGATCGGCGCACCCACGTCGATGTCGCCGAGCTGCCCGAGGCCCTGCGCAAGGCCGGCCGGCCAGGGCCCAAGCCCCGCCCCAGGGGTCGTGATGCCGAGGATCAGTGAGTTCTACGGCATCACCATCTGGATGTACTGGCTGGATCACGCTCCCCCTCACTTCCATGCCCAATACGAGGCTGATTGGGCGGAACTCACCATCGCCGGCCGTCGGGTGATCCGAGGATCGCTCCCGCCCCGAGCGCTCCGACTGGTGCGCGAGTGGGCCCGAGAGCATGCTGACGCGCTGACCGAGAACTGGCACCGCATGGCCGAGGGCCGCGCACCGGTGCCGATCGAGCCCCTGCGGTAGGATGGCCGCGTGGTTCTCAGGGTGGTAAGGGCTGAGCCCCTGCCCGGCTACCGGCTCCGGGTCGAGTTCAACGATGGGGTCGTTCGTGAGGTTGACCTGTCGGGTCAACTCTGGGGGGAGATGCTCGAGCCGCTTCGCGATCCTGAGCTCTTCCGGCAGGTGCGGGTGGATGAGGAATCCCGGAGTGTGGTCTGGCCCAACGGGCTCGACCTCGACCCGGAGGTGCTCCATGGCGACGCCGAGCCGGCTCGCCCCACCCGGACGCCCGAGTGGGTCCCAGGATGATCGATCCACCACCCAGGCCAGTCGAGGCCAGCACAACCGGCCATCCTGCCAGCGTGAGGCCAGCGCTGGGAGGCGAGAACGGTTAAGCTCGGTCCCATGCTGGCCAGGCTGACGATTGAGGTCGCGGCCCTGCCTTTGGAGAAGGGATGGGCTGCGTGGGCTCCGGAGGTGGGGCTGGTGGCGCTGGGCCACGCCCGCCGAGAGGCCCTGGCTAACCTTGCTGATCTCCTCGACCAATACCCCGAGATCCCGGCCGAGGCCATTCAGGCCGGGCAGGAAGCCGCCGCTCAGCTCGGCCTCGTTGGAGACTAGCTGCTGCGCTCGATCCGGCGCTCGCAGCGCTTCGAGGCGCAACTTCTCGAGATCATCCCCAACCTGCGCCTTGCCGACGACGTGCTGGCAGCCGTGGAGCTGGCGCTGGCTCGCGACGCTGAGTCGTTCCCACAGGTCTCGGGCACGTCGCTGCGGTTGGCGATCGTTGGTCCCTATCCCTAAGTCCCCGCACCAACCTTGTGGATCTACTTCACCATCGACGACGACAGCTACTGCACCCTGCAGTCGGTACGGCGCTGGGAACGCCCTCGTCTGCTCGAGTGATCCACCGGTAGGACTGTCCGCCTCCCCGCCTTGGATCACGAAGCGCCCTCTGAACACCCTAGCCATGCTCTCCCTCCGGGTCTACCGGCATCGGATCTGCCGGGCGGTAGCTCTACGGCCCCACCACCGGGCAGAGCGGCTTCCCGTCCAGATACGACCGGCCCGGCCGCTGACCCCAGGCGGGCTGCCAGCTGGCCGGCGGTGGGGGTTGGACCAGCTCCCCGCACCCCGGGCACGCCCACCGCTCGCTCATGGCCGGGCTCCCTCCTGCTCGGCTCCTCCGAGACGAGTGGCGGCAACCGTCCGTCGGATCCACCACTGGGCCTCATCGAGCGCCGCCTGGTAGCGCTGCCAGGCCACCTCGGGCACGACCGCCATGGCCTCGATCTCGGCCACCTCGCGGCCCCTCCACCCACCGCCCTGCGGCGAGCGGGCTCGGTCGAACCAGGCGACGTTCTCCTTCGACAGCCCCAGCTGGACCCGATCCCGGCGCAGGCTCCGCCCGCCAAGGCCCTGCCGCTCGCCAACGCTCATCGTCCCGCCTCCCGAGCCGCCTCGGTGGCCCGCCGGTCCAGCTCAGCCACCAGCTCCGGGTCGACCACGACTGGGGATGGTCGTCCGAGACCCGAAGCCGTGGACGAAGATGGGCACCCTGGGGTTGCCCCTGCGATCGGGACTGTAGAGGGCGTCCGCGACCCAACCGTCCTCGCCCTCCAGGCGTGAGACCCACAGCGCCCGATCCGGCCAGCGCACCTTGGCCTCGAAGCCCCGGCGCACCCCGAAGACGCCAGCATCCTCCTTCCGCCAGCGCACCTCCTCGACCTGCCAATCCCGATCGCTCACCACCCCTCCTCCTGGAGCCAGGCGTCGATCTCCCAGCGCCCGCCGAGGCCGGCCATGGGACGCTCGGGCGCGTACCCGGGGCAGGCGCAGGGATCGTCGACGATCCCCGAGCAGGCCCCATCCGTACCCAGGTGGGTGCGGTGCTTCAGGCGGGCGTGCCGGCATTGGCACAAGGGGTAGCCATCGCAGGCCGGGCAGCCCCGTCCCACGAACAACGCCTCCAGCTCCCGGTGGCGCAAGCCGTCCACCATCGAGCCCTCCCAAGGCTCACCACAGACCTGGCAGCTCAGGCCCATCTCAGCCACCCCTTCCTCGGAGCGCTCGCCGTAGCGCCCCACCGAGGGCACCAGCGGGTCGGTTGCCCTCCCGTTGCCAGGAGCCGAACTGCGGCGGCCGCAGCCCGTCGCGGACGACCCGCGCCGTCCAGGTCTCCTCCTCCTGCCCATCGCTCAGCAGGAGCGCCAGGATCTCTCGACTGCGCGGGTCGTCGGCGAGACGCCCCACCCGCTCCAATGATTCGTCTGGCTTGACCCGCCGGGTCCAGGCCGGCAGCACCATGGCCGCTCGCTCCGCGCCGTGGGAGCGCAACACGGCCGGCAAGACGACCTCGGCCAACGCCCGCTTCGTCTCCGAGCTGGCCATGAACGGGCCGAGGTCGACCACCCCCACCTGCTCGCCTTCCCAGATCAGGGTCGGGGTCCAATCCCCGTTGGGGTCATGGATGTGCCGACCGGCAGACTCGACGACGCGCCGGACACGAGCCCCGAACTCGTCCAGGCCCTCACCCATCGCACCCTTCCTGCGGCTCCGCCTCGTCCTCGACCGGCAGAGCCGAGAGCCAGTGGCGCTCGATGATCCTGCCCACCCAGGCTCGACCGTCGGCGTCGGTCTGGACGATCCTCCGGCCGCCCAGCGGCGGCAGGTCAAGGTCCGGTGCCGCCGTCTCCAGACGGTGCAGGCTGTCCAGACGGTCGACACCAGCCATCCGCACCCGGAAGGCGAGGACGTGCTCCCACGTGCGTGCCTCACTTATCACGCCCCCTCCCCTCTCGCCGGACCTCGCGGTGGCCGTCGACCAGGGCCAGCGCCTCGGGGCTGGGGCGAGCCGCCTCCAGGGCCGCCGCGATCTTGGCCGCCGTGCGGACCGCGACCTCCTCCCCGGCCAGCGCCCGGTGCGCCGTCTCCCAGGTGATGCCAGCCCGCACCGCGAGGTCCTGGACCGACCAGAAGCGCTCCCGGCAGGCCTGGGGCAGCCCGGGAAGGCGGACCTTCACCCCTCTTCCTCCGGTAGCCGGAACTGGTAGCCAGCCGGGCATCGCCACCAACCCACTCCCATCGGGGTCATCGCGGACCCGCCATCGTGGTTCCCCGGGCACTCATGCCTCCGGGGAGCTCCCCTGAGCTCGCTTCGGGTCCACACCACCCAGTCGGCGGTCCCGTCCGGGCGCCGCGACTCGACGAGGCGCAGCTCGCCCGAGGCCAGGGCCCGGGCGAGCACCTCCTCTCCCCGGCTCACTGGTGCACCCTATGGATGTCGGCGACGAGAACGAAGTCGCCGATGCCCCCGCGGTGCCACCGGGCCATCGCCCTGCTCGCTCGACGCCGTGAAGTCCACGATGAGTTCTGCGAGGCCCGGTGGTTACCCGGGACGCGCCGACCGTCGATAGGGCTGAGCGCCTCCGAGCGCCGAACAGTGAGCGAACTG
>Ga0209810_1006263_pt1 | contig 10394 bp, 7 predicted proteins | sample Coa_R1_7_FD_187159 | JGI IMG/M metagenome (GOLD analysis project Ga0209810, IMG submission 187159) | Surface soil microbial communities from Centralia Pennsylvania, which are recovering from an underground coalmine fire - Coalmine... | ecosystem: Environmental > Terrestrial > Soil > Unclassified ...
CCGCCTACGGCTCGCGGCTAAACAATTATCTCTTCGGCGGAGCTGCCGGCGGCGGCGGCGGTGGTTGATACTGCAATAACAAATCGCCGCTTCGCCGCGCGCTGGGCCGCAAGCTGCCAAGCACGATTGCAACACTGTTTCTCAGCGTTTCGTCGAGTTTCGGATCGGCATACATCTCTGCGATGACACGTACAAGATCGCGCGATAGCATCGGGCTGAACTGTTGGATGTTACGCACCAGTGCGTTGGCAGCCGCGATCCGCACCGCAGTCGTGCGTTTGCTATCGGCCAGCACGTTGGCCAGAACGATCTGTGCATCTTCGCGGCGAATCCGGGCGGCAATCTCGATGGCAAAACCCTGTCCCCTCGGTGTGAGTTTGCTCGGCGCGCGCAGCGCTTCCAGCACGGTCGGACCGGCCGGCTCGACATCGTAACCGGGGACTTCGCCGCGCGCCAGACGGGCCAGATTCTCGATCGAACGCTCAGCGTAGTCTTTCATCTCCTTCGCCGATAGCGTTGGATTGGCGGGATCGTCCAGACGCGATTGGATGAGTGGTTTCAAGGCCTTGACATCGAGGGCGAGCGTAGCGGGTATTACGGTGACGTTCGGATAGCCCGCCAGATGGCGGCGTAATCTCTCTTCGTGACGAGCGGCTTCGCCAAGCAACATTTGCCGCTGAGTCGGATCTGCCGGAAGGCGGCCGGCGATGTCTCCTCGCGGCAGCGCGGCGGTGAGCAGAATAGGCAGCTGACTGGCGAAGCGATCGGCGTGGAGTTGTCCGAGCAGTTGCGCTAGACCGGGATTGGGCAACTCTTCTTCAAAGAGCAAAAGGGCAATATCGGACGCCTGGCCCAGACGCTGCATCATCTCCCGTCCGGTGCCGACGGCGACCGCGTCATAGCCGGCGGCGGCCACGAGAGTAGCAATGCGGTTGCGAAGATCCTCGTTGAAGTAACCGATCAGAACCTTGGGCCGCTGTCGCGCTTCCGGTTCGGCGGCGACAGCGCGGCGCAGAATCTCAACAACGCGCGTCGTCGCCAGACTGGCCGAGGAATCGGGAATCTGCAGCAACGCTTCCACGGCGGCCATCTGCACGCGGCGATCCGGATAGTACAGCGCTCGCACCAGCGGCGGCTGAATCTGACCCAGCGGCCGCAAGGCGCGGACCTCCTTACGCTCGCCGAGGTCGCGCACGGCACCGAGAATCACCGAGACGCGATGCTCATCCAGAGCGCGTTCCAGTACGGCATTGACGAGAGCCGACTGCACCGTGCCGAGGAGATCATGCACCCGTGGGGCCGCACGTTCCAGGGTCTGATCCAATCCCGCCCTGGACTGGCTTTTGTCGAGAATCAGGCTGAGCAACACCACTTGAGCCGGCACATAGGCGGGATCAAGCAACAGGGCTTGGCTGGCAAAACGCACGCCGTAATATTCCTCGGCCTTGTCGGCGCTAATGACGGGCGCACCCGGCCAGCCTTGCACAACATGCTGACCGTCCCAGCGCCAGACCGTGACCGCGTTGGGAGTGGCGAACGGGATGCGGTGCAGATAGTAGGCCTCGGCCAAGCGCGTCAGTTCGACCCGGGCCGGGAGCAGCTTGTCCGCCGGGGTTTCCAGAAAATAACTCAGCGCCGCCGTGGCATGACGACGCACTTCGTCCGAGACGGATGGTGAGCTTGCTAAGAACCACAAGTTCGGCACGACCTCGCGACGGATGAGCCGAACGGTGCTGGCGGAATATCTCTTTCGGAAAATACGGATCAGATCGACCTGCAAATTCGCATCATTGCTGTCGAGGGCAGCGACCATCGGCGCGATGGTATCTGGTCCCAGCCGCTCCAAGGCGTCGAGATAGCGGACGCGCTCCTCCGGACTTGCTTGACGAAGGGCATCGATCAAGTAGGGCACGACGAACGCCCCGGACTTGGCCAATTCCCTCAAGGCGTAGGCGTTCTCTTCCGGACTGGCCGTGAGGTTCTTGATGTAGCCCTGGATACGCGCCGGATCGCGGCGTACCTTGGTGACTGCATCCGTCACACGCGTGATGAGCTGCTCGACGTTGGCCAGCGCTTCCTGGTTGACCTTGGGATCGTCGGACCATTTGCGGATATTGCGCAGACGCAGGAAAGCGGCCATACCCACTTCATCGGCCAGCTTGACAAGGTCGGCATCGCTCGGTTTGTAGTTGAGCAAGTTGCGCAGATGGCCGGCGGCCAAATCGTACTTGCCGACGTCAATCTCGAACTGAAGAGCGTTCCAGTATTCGTCTGTAGTGGTCGGCCGCTTAAAAAGACGACGATAGTCGTCTTCATCGCCGCCTGAGCGAGCAGGCGGCGGAGCGTCGTCTTGTTTGGGTTTCTCCTTGTCCTGAGCCGCCGAGCGCGTCAGGAAGGCAGTCATCATTAAAAGGAACAAGCAGAGATGCAATAGACGGGAGTACATGATAGGGGCCTCTTCATTCGTTTAGCCGCGGGCCGCAGGCGAGCGCGGAAACGCTCCCGCGCTCGCCTGCGGCTCGCGGCTAAACGGCAAACAACCGTTCAGACTTCAAGTTCCGGTCGAACCAGGTCCTCATACGTTTCACGACGGCGAATCAAACGATGCGCAGCGCCATCCACCAAAACCTCAGCGGCGCGCGGCCGGCTGTTGTAATTGGAACTCATGGCCATGCCGTAAGCGCCGGCGCTAAACGTCGCCAGTACGTCGCCGCGCTTCATCCGCGGCAGACACCGTTCCTTCGCCAGGAAATCGCCGGACTCGCATACAGGTCCGACGACATCTTGCTTGATTGTGTCGGCAATGTCGGCTTCATAATCGTCCGGCGGGGCCGGCAGTCCCTCTCGCGGCTCGGCTGGCCAAATTCGGTGAAATGAATCATACAATGTCGGACGAATCAGATCGTTCATGGCGGCATCCTGGATGAGGAAGTGCTTGCCGCCCGATTCCTTGGTGAACAGCACGCGGCTGACAAGGATGCCGGCGTTGCCGACGATGAAGCGGCCGGGTTCGAGGACAAGCCGGCATTTCGCCTTCTGCGCCGCCGGTACGATGACCTCGGCGAACGCCTGGGCCGGCTGCGCTTCTTGCTTGCGATAGTGGATGCCGAATCCGCCGCCCATGTTCAAGACGTTGATCGGATGTCCCTGCTCCCGCAACCGCTCAATCAGTACCAATCCTTTCGCCACGCCCTCTTGATACGGCTTCGTGCTGAGAATCGGCGAGCCAAGGTGCATGTGCAGGCCGATGATGCGGACGTGCGGATTGCCGACGATTCCGCGAGCCACGTCGAGAACGGTGTCGATATCGAGTCCGAACTTGACGCCCTTGACGCTGGTATCGGTCTTGATGTGTGTTTTGGGCGGCAGGTCGGGATTGACCCGCAGCGCTACTCCGGCTGGTTTGCCGATGCCGCCGGCCACCTCGGCAAGATTGTGCAGCTCGGCCTCGCTCTCGACGTTGAACAGAAACACATCGTTGGCCAAAGCATAGCGGATCTCATCATCCGTCTTGCCCACGCCGGCAAAAACGATTTTGTCGCCGCTTCCACCGGCCTTGAGTGCGCGATACAGCTCCCCGCCGCTGGTCACGTCGAACCCGGACCCCGCCTCGCATAACAGACGACAAATGTGCAAATTGCCGTTGGTCTTGATGCTGTAACAGATCAGCGGATCGACAGCGGCGAAGGCTCTCTGCAACTGGCCGAGATGATGCAGCAGGGTCGCCTTGCTATAAACGAACAGCGGCGTGCCGTATAGTTCGGCCAGTTGCCGAACCGGCACATCTTCGCAGTGAAGAATCCGATTGCGATAGTGAAAATGATCCATAACTCCTAAACCGCGTTGGCGGCATCTCTTTTCGTTAGCCCAGCCCTTTAGGGCTGGGAAGGGAAGGCGGAACTAGAAAACATCATTGCCGCTTTAGCGGCTCCATGCGGGCTTCAGCCCGCACCTTCTTACGTCTCAGACAACATCTCCAGGACGCGCGACAGTTTGCGCTGCTGATGGAGTCGTTCCTGATTGTCAATGTAGCGAGCCACCTTCTCTACTTCCTCTTCTCGCAAGGTCAGGACGGCGTAGCCATCCTGCCATTTCAACCGGACTCTCGGATTCACCTCATGGTTGAAGCGATAACAGACCGCGCCTTTGACCTGCCCGATGAAATCGGAAACGAGGATATTCGGCGTAAGGCGAACCAGCAGGTGCATGTGGTCGGCCACACAATTCTGGCGGATGAGAATGCCGCCCCGTCGAGCGATTTCCTCGGCCTGAATGCGCAACAGTTCTGGCCGCAGTTCCGCGACGAGAAACGGTTGTCGGTCATGCGTCGCCCAAACAAAATGGTAGTACAACTGATGAAACACATGCGACATGAGAGGCTCTCCATCAAGCGCGGGCTGAAGCCCGCTCGGAGCCGCTGAAGCGGCAACAGCATGGAAATACCCCCTTTTCTCCGCCCCAGCCCTAAAGGGCTGGGCTACCGAAAAATACATGAGAACTAGTGAATCTTCCGTGACTTGCTTTCAGGGAGATAACCTTCGACGCCACAGCGCTAGCTGGCGATCTACCTCCGCCGGTGCCGTGGAGCCGACGCTTCGGAAAGCTGCCAGGGCGTTGGCGACTCCTAATACCTTGTATACTCCAGCGGACAGGCCGGCGCTCACATTTTCATAGACATCGGGCGGCAATTCCGCCAAGCGGCAGCGTCGTTGCTCACACAGCCGTACCAGTTTGCCAACCGCCTCATGCGCCGCACGCATCGGCATGCCCTGCGCGATGCAAAACTCCATCAGCGTCGTGGCGTCGAGATAGCCATCTTCCAGGCGAGCAGCGATGACGTCGGCGCGGAAGCGGCTCTCGCGCACCAGGGCGGCAGCCAGCTCTAGCGAGGCGGCGACAGTATCGTGGGCGTCGAACAGGGCGGCTTTGTCTTCCTGCAAATCTCGATTGTACGCCAATGGCAACCCCTTCACCAGTACCATCAACTGCTGCAAATCCGCCACCACACGCGCCGCTTTGCCGCGAATCAATTCCAGGACATCCGGGTTCTTCTTGTGCGGCATGATGCTTGAGCCGGTGCAAAAGGCGTCCGGCAGATCGAGGAAGCCGAACTCTGTGGTGGTCCACAGGACCCATTCCTCGGCCCAACCGCTCAGGTGCAAGGCAATGACGGACAGATCGAAGACAAATTCGAGCAAGAAATCGCGGTCGCTGGATACATCGAGACTGTTGCCGGCCAGCGCGTCGAAGCCGAGTTGCCGGCGCACGCTGTCGCGGTCGATAGGGAGAGATGTGCCGGCCAGGGCGGCGGCGCCGAGCGGCAGCACATTGACGCGCTTGCGGCAGTCGGCCAGACGGTCGCGGTCGCGCTGATATTTCTCGATGTAAGCAAGGAAATAATGGGCAGCCAACACGGGCTGGGCCCGCTGCAAATGGGTGTAGCCGGGAAGCACCAAGTTGCGATTGCGTTCGGCGGAATCCAGCAGAGCGCATTGCAGTTCGCGCAACCGATCATCAAGGGCGTCCAGCGTGTCACGCACCCAGAGTTTCACGTCGGTGACGACCTGATCGTTGCGGCTACGGCCCGTGTGCAGCTTGCGGCCCACATCGCCCAGACGCTCGATCAAGGCGCGTTCGATGTGCGTGTGAATGTCTTCAAGCTGGATGGTGAACTCGAAATTACCCTGCTCGATGTCGGCGGCGATGGCGTCGAGGGCGGCGACGATGGATTCGGCTTCAGCCGCCGTGAGCAGACCGACCTCGGCGAGCATTCGGGCATGGGCCTGGCTGGCGCGGATGTCGTGCCGATAGAGACGGCGATCCAGACTGATGGATTCGGTAAAGGCTTCGACGCGGCGATCGGTGTCGCCGCTGAACCGGCCGCCCCAGGTTTTCTGACTCACGAGCGTGCTCCTCTTTTCATCCCTCGCGCCGCTGTGTTCGGACAACCGTGGCCAGACACCAGCCGGCAGTGAACACCAACAGGGTGGCCGAGTAGAAAACGGCGAGCCAAAGCAAGCGGTGCGGGTTGAAAAACAGTCCTTGCACCCGCGGCCCAATCCAGTACCAGCCGAACCAGACGCCGACCAGCGCCGCCGTCAGCCACCATGCGAACGCTACTTGTCGCCGGCCTCGCGCCCATTCCCATGTCGCCGTTGTCAATCCCGGAACCAGGGCCGCCAACAAAGCGAACATGATAGGCTGCCAGCCCAGAAATCCGCCGGCCATCGCCAGTAAACTCGTTTCTCCCCAGCCCATCATCGGCGCTCCCATTCCAGCGTTGCATACGAGACGAAGCAGGGCCATCGAGACGGCGCCCGCGATGATCCCTGCTAGTCCGGTCGCCAAGCCTAAACGACGACTACCTGCCGCAAGTTCATCGGGCAGCGGTCCCCAGACAGGCCAGGGATACAATCCCTGACGCGGCGTCAAGTTACCCCGCCACCACGGATGGGCGCTGGGCATGGCGCCGACAGACGGTCCTCCCGGAAACACGGGGACATTTCTCATGGGCCACCCGGAGGAGCCGGGTACCCAAGCGGTGGAATCGACGACCGCCAGCGATGGTTGATCGGGCCACGGCCAGGGAAACAACAAGGCGGCTAACAATCCCAGAAGCATCCCCGTAGCTGTCACGCGCCGGGGCACGCGCCCATGCTCCCAGATGCACATCGTCGCCACGATCAGCAAGCATCCCAACGCGGCATGTGTGGAAAAAACCAACCATTGCTGCGGATCAAACATTCGTATCAGCACAAATTCGTAATCGTCTTCGTACCAGCTCCATACCTCGAAATGATGAATGTTCCGGCCAATCTCCAGGTGAAAAATGACGACAAAGAGAACGCCGGTCAGAAATTCAATCCAGAAGTAGCGCATCGAGAAGGGTGCGCCGCAGGCACGGCAGCGACCGCGCAGCAGCCAATAACTTATGAGCGGTATATTGTCTTGCCAGCGGATCGGCTTGCCACACTGGCCGCAGCAGGAGGCGGGCCGGATCAAACTGCGGCCTTGCGGCAAACGCACGATGCAGACATTGAGGAAACTCCCGACGGTGCTGCCGAGCAAGAACAGCATGCCGAAAAAAAACACGATCCACACGATGAACAACATGCCGTCATTGTAGCGGCAAAGGATCGAGATTTCACCGCAGAGCACGCAGAGAGCGCAGAGAGAAAATCATAAGAATGCAAAAGAAAACCCTAACGATTTTGATTATATTCTTTTCTCTGCGCTCTCTGCGTGCTTTGCGGTGAAATCAGATCGCTGGGCTTGCCGTGATGCGGCATCGCCGGTACTATGCGCCTTTCATGGGAAGCTCCGCACCGCTACGGATTGGCGAACCGCACGCAACGTCCGTCGGCGATCATCGCGCCTGGCTGCTGCTATTGCTGGCGCTGTTGGCCTGGCAGGGCTGGATGACGCTGACGCTGTTCGGCGGCGAGCGGCCGTGGATGAATGTGCTGGATGATCGACCTATCTTGTCCGGCCGGCATCCACTGCATCTGTACCACGGCTATCTGGGCGCGCGCGCATTGCGGGAACACTTTAGTCTCTCATGCTACGATCCGACTTTCCACGCCGGCTATCCCAAAACGCCGGTCTTCGACTGCGGCAGTCGGCCGGCCGAGCTGATGCTGGCGCTGGCCGATGGACGCTACAGTCCGGCGGCGTACAAGATTGGTGTGTCTGTAATCTCTGCTCTCGTGCCGTTGTTGTTGTTCGTGGCGGCGCGAGGCGTCGGACTCAGGCGAGCACCGGCGTGCTTGGCGTGCCTGGTCGGTTTGCTCGTCTGGTGGGGACAACCCAACCGCGAGGCACTGGAGGCCGGCGACATCGATCTGTTGCTGGCGAGTCTGCTCGTACTGGCACAGTCTGGACTGCTCATCCGCTTTCACAACGACCCTGGCCTGAGCTGTTGGCTGGGCGTGGTCGCCGCCTCCTTGTTGGGTTGGTTCGCGCATCCGCTGCTCTTGGCGGTGATGATGCCGCTGTTCCTCGTCTATTATCTCAGCGTCGGTACGCGTCACCGTCTGGCCTGGCACCTGGCCCTGCTGGGCGGCTTGCTGGGCGCGCTCGCGGTCAATAGTTTCTGGCTGATCGATTGGATTGGATACTGGTGGATTCGCGTGCCGCCGCGTCTGGAGACGCCGCTCGTGAGCGAGCCGACCTGGGCGAACATTTGGGAATCCACTTACTGGGGTGGACCGGTCGATAAGGCGTTGGCCTGCGTCCTCCTGGCGGCAGCATCGGCGGGAGTATTGCTGTATAACCAGAGCGGACAGCGCGCGACGGCGCGCTTGCTCGGACTGAGCTGGGCTGGGTTTCTCGCTCTGTCGGTTGCCGGCCTCCTATGGGAACCATTGGGGCGATTCGGCACGCCGCGTCTCTTGGCGCCTGCCTTGCTCTTCGCCGCTCTGCCCGCAGTTCACGCCCTTGTTGTCGCCGGCTCTCGGAGTTGGCAGTCGCGTCCCGGCCGATGGGCGATCTTCCTCGCGACAACCGCCGGCGCCTTCCTTCTCTGGCACGCGCATCCGCCGGCACTGATGTCCTGGGTGATGCGTCTGCGCGGCGCTGTCCCGTTGCAGCTCGGCTTGGATTCCAACCAGCAAACGATCGTGGAAGTGTTGCGGCAGCATACGACACCAGAGGCACGCATTCTGTGGGAGGACCGTGCCCTCGCGCCGCTGGCACCGCACTGGACGCCGCTGCTAACGTTGTTGACCGAACGCGCCTACATTGGCGGCCTCGATCCGGATGTTCGCATCGAACACACCACGAACGGTTTGGCCGATGCCGTCCTCATGGGCCGGCCGATTCGGGATTGGAACGATGCTGCCCTGGACGAATACTGCACGCGCTACAACATCGGCTGGATCGTTTGCTGGTCGCCGGCTGCCTGCGAGCGTCTGCAGAAGTGGACGAACGCAAACCGGGTCGCCCCGTTGCCGCCCGCAGTGGAGGGGGAGCCGCCCGGCTATCTGTTCGCGGTGCGCCGTCGGGCCTACTCGTTCGCCCTGACCGGCTCGGCCCGCTGGCTGAGCGCCGACCCCCACCGTATCGTCCTGGGCGATGTGGTCCCGCCGCGCGGCGGACCGGAAAATCACGGCAAAAAGCAGATCCTCTTGAGCCTGCACTATCAGTCCGGCATGCGCGTCGCTCCCAGCCGTGTTCTCCTCGATTCCTATCCGATGGAACGCGTCGATTCGGTGCCCGGCGACGCCCGACCGTTTGTCCGTCTATGGGTCGATGAAGCCGTGACGCGCGTCACCATCATTTGGGGAGATAAACGATAAACGAGCTAATTACGTGCTTTTTCGATAGACATGACCCGAATCGATCTGCTCAAAGCCGAGGCCGCGGAGCAGATTGATGCCGGCCGAGTTCTCGACGTGAACCTGTATCTCGACGGCGTTGTAAAACTGTTCCTGCAGAAATCGCAGCATCTGAACCATAAGGAACTTGCCCAGGCCCTGCCGTCGCATCTCCTCGGCGACAACGAGATCCGTGATCCCAATTGCATGTTCGTTCCATGTGGAGACATAGGTTTCCATCTCCCATAGAAGAGCGCTCGCGGCGCTGCGGCCGGTCAGCTTGTCCTGTAAGCGATACTCGTACAGTTCCACCGGACCGAGGACGCACTCCTGCCACCACGTCGTCCGTTGCAAGGTAGTGGTATTGATCTGGTAGCGCAGACGATGGGCGGCGAAGCGGCCATCGGCGACATTGAGTGCGTTCGTGAAAGATCGCCGAAAGACCAGGCAGCTGCTTTCGACGGCGTAACCACGGGAAGCAAAAAAAGGAGCAGCCAGCGGATCGCTCTCGAGAAATCCGGGAGAATTGCTGCCGCCGTAGACGCCGAAGGTGTAGGGATTGAGTGGATACATGGGGCCGGCGAACAGTTTTTCGCTGCCGCGGGAACGCATGTGTGCTTCCGCGCGGCGGAGCAATTCGGAGCCGATACCCTGACGGCGATGCGACGGAGCAACGCCGAGCAGGCAAAGAACGCCGTTACGGGTATCCAGAGCGCTTTCCGAATCGTTGGGTCCGAAGCCCGTCCAGGCGAAGCCAACGATCTGCCGATCCGCTTGAGCGACGAGCAGGCTTTGCGGATCGAAATATGGTTTGGAGAAGAGAAATAATTCCGTCCACGAGCAGCCTTGCAGATGCACGGCCCCGCGGCCGGTGAATGCAGCGTTCCAAATCTCTACCAGTCCCGGGGGATCGGTATTGCGAAAGGTTCGATAGTGAATCACCCAGCCACCCTCGTCAGTTCTGAGTTCTGATACACGAACCCGTTGATTTTGTCCGATTCTCCCTCCCCCCTTGTGGGGGAGGGTTGGGGTGGGGGGTAGACGGCGATCTCACCCCCCACCCCAACCCTCCCCCACAAG
>Ga0209810_1006270_pt1 | contig 10384 bp, 9 predicted proteins | sample Coa_R1_7_FD_187159 | JGI IMG/M metagenome (GOLD analysis project Ga0209810, IMG submission 187159) | Surface soil microbial communities from Centralia Pennsylvania, which are recovering from an underground coalmine fire - Coalmine... | ecosystem: Environmental > Terrestrial > Soil > Unclassified ...
TGCCGCAGGCGGCGCACTGGGTGGACGTCGAGAACGGCAACATCCTGAAGACGATGCTCGCCCAGCTCCTCACCGGCCGGCTCTCGGTCAAGCAGGCTGCGACGGTGGCGAGCCAGAACATCGCCCAGACCCTCAACGAGCCCTAGGCCACTCCTGAGCGGGAGCGAGCCTTCCGTGCTCGATGCTGGAAGCGCCGGCGGCTCAGCCGCCGGCGCCCAGCCCGAGAGCGCCCGGGCCGCCGCCGCGACCGCAACGTCGCGGCGGCGGCACCCCATCCGCCGGCGGCTCGCCGGCGGCGCCGTCCCGTACGCGCTCGTGCTGCCGGTCGTCGCGGTGCTCGCGGCGATCCTCGGCTATCCGATCTACAACCTCGTCCGGCTCTCGCTCGAGAAGTACGGCCTCTTCGAGCTGATCGCCCACCGCGGTGTGTACGTCGGGCTGCAGAACTTCAGCAGCGTCCTCCACGACAACGTCTTCTGGCACACGCTGCTGCGGACGGTCGTCTTCACTGCGGCCAACGTCTCGCTGACGTTGGTGCTCGGGACGCTGATCGCGCTGCTCCTCGTCCGCATCTCGACCTGGGTGCGGCTGCTGCTCACCGCGGGGCTCGTCCTCGTCTGGGCGATGCCGCCCGTGGTCGCGGTGCAGGTCTGGGCGTGGATGACGAACTCGCAGAACGGCGTCCTGAACTACATCCTCACCGAGCTGCACGTCGGCGACTACTTCCAGCACAACTGGTTCGTGACGACCTTCTCGCAGTACTCGATGGTCACGACGCTGATCGTCTGGGGAGCGATCCCCTTCGTCGCGATCACGGTCTACGCCGCGCTCGCGCAGGTGCCGCACGAGCTCGTCGAGGCGGCCGAGATCGACGGCGCCCGCGCCTGGCGGATCTTCAAGGACGTGACGCTGCCGGTGCTCATGCCCGTGCTGCTGATCCTCACGAGCCTCTCGATCATCTGGGACTTCGGCGCCTTCACTCAGCCCTACCTGCTGATCACTCCCGGGCAGCAGACCTCCTCCAACTACCTGATGAGCACCTACCTGTACGCAGAGGGCTACGGGAGGACCGACTTCGGCCGCGGCGCCGCGATCTCGCTCCTGATGCTCGCGATCGTCGCGCTGCTGAGCATCGTCTACGTGCGGCGGATGCTGCGCGTGGGGGAGGAGACGTGAGTCGCCGCCTCGCGGGCCGGCTCGGCTGGAACACCGTCGGCGTCGTCCTCTTCGCCCTCATGGTCTTCCCCGTCTTCTGGATGATCTCGACGGCGTTCAAGACGAACGACCAGATCTACAGCTTCGACCCTGTCTGGCTCCCCGGCCATCCGACGCTCCACCACTTCACGGCGGCGCTGCACCGGCCGTACTTCTGGGTGGACGTGAAGAACAGCGTGATCGTCGTGCTCGTCACCGTCGCCATCGCGCTCGCGCTCTCGTTCCTCGCCGCGGTGGCGCTCGCGAAGTACCGCTTCACGGGCAGGAAGCTCTTCATCGTGCTCGTGATCGGCATCCAGATGCTGCCGCCCACCGGGATGATCATCCCGCTCTACGTGCTGCTCGCGCGCTACGGCGAGGTGAACAAGCTCAGCGGCCTGATCCTCGTCTACCTGACGTTCTCGCTGCCCTTCTGCGTCTGGACGCTGCGCGCGTTCCTGATCGGGATCCCGAAGGAGCTCGAGGAGGCGGCGATGGTGGACGGGTCGACGCGGCTCGGCGCCTTCATCCGCATCCTGCTCCCGCTCTCCGCGCCCGGCCTCGTCGCGACCTCGGTCTTCGCCTTCATCACGGCCTGGAACGAGTTCATCTTCGCGAACACGCTGCTCAGCAAGGGATCGACGCAGACGATCACGGTCTGGCTCTCGCTGCTCTACGGCGGCAACCGCTTCGTCGACTGGGGCGCGATCATGGCCGCGTCGACGCTGATCTCGATCCCCGTCGTCCTCTTCTTCCTCCTCGTTCAGCGCCGGATCGCCTTCGGGCTCACCGCCGGCGCGGTGAAGGCCTGAGGTGGTACAGACCAGTAGAGCCGGGTGCTCGTACTTCGGCGTGCGGATCCCCCGCCACGCCCGCCGCGACATGGCCGACCTCGCGGCACGCGGCTACCGCGGCGTGCTGCACACTTTCTCGGAGAACGACTTCGCGTACTACCGCGGCACGATGGCCGAGCTCGTCGAGGCTTCGCACGCCGAGGGCCTTTTCGTGCAGGCGAGCCCGTGGGGGCTCGGGCGCACGTTCGGCGGCGAGGCCGAGAGCCGCTGGGTCGCCTTCCACCCCGAGGAGTGCCAGGTGCTCGACGACGGGCGCCGCGTCGGCGCGGCGTGCCTGAACAGCGCCGCGTACCGCGACTTCTGCAAGGAGTGGGCCGACTGGGTGCTCGAGTGCGGCGTCGACTCCGTCTTCTGGGACGAGCCGGCGTGGGTCGTGCCGGAGCACGTCGGCGTCGACGATCCCGCGCGCTGGACGTGCCGCTGCGACCACTGCGCCGAGCGCTTCGGCGGCCCGGTCCCGGCGGAGCGGACTCCCGAGGTGCAGGCGTTCCGAGAGGCGTCGGTCGTCGACTTCCTGCAGGAGATGCTCGCCCACGTGGCGGGGCGCGGCGGCTCGAACGCGGTCTGTCTCCTGCCCGCGACGGAAGGGACGCAGGGGCTCGCCGACTGGAACGAGGTCGCCTCGCTGCCGGGTCTCGCCACGCTCGTGACCGACCCGTACTGGAAGCACTGGGACGAGCCGGCCGGCTCCTTCGTCAGCCGCTTCGCGAGGCTGTTGCGGGAGACTGCCGAGCGCCACTCGGTCGGCGCGCAGCTCTGGGTCCCGAGCTTCGGCCTGACCGCCGACGACATTCCGGATCTCGAGGCCGCGATCGCCGGTGCGCGCGGGGAGGGCGTGGTCGACCTCTGGACGTGGGGCTACGAGGCGTGCGGGCACATGACCTCGCTCGCGACACCTGACGCGCCGCTCGTCTGGGAGGCGGTCAGCGCCGCGCTCACCGAGCGGCCCCAGCGGCCGACCGAGGCGGTGCGGGAGGACTTCGCCGACCTCGACCTGCGGCCGGCGCGCGAGCTCGTGCGGCTCCTCAACGAGGCGGATGCGACGGTTCCCGCGGCCGTCGCCGAGACCGGAGACGCGCTCGCCGCCGCGATCGAGGCGATCGTCGAGCGGCTGCGCCGCGGCGGCCGGCTCGTCTACGCGGGCGCCGGCACCTCCGGCGCGCTCGCCGCGCTCGACGCGGCCGAGTGCGGACCCACCTTCGGCTCGCCTGCGGGCGAGGTGGTCGCGGTCGTCGCAGAGGACGACGCGGCCGAGGACGATCGCGCGGCGGCGGCCGACGCGCTGCTCGGGCTCTCCCTCCGGCCCGAGGACTGCGTCGTCGCCGTCAGCGCGAGCGGCGCCACGCCGTTTGCCCTCTCCGCGCTCGAGGCCGCCCGCGCCGCGGGCGCCCTCACGGTCGCCGTCACGGCCGTCGCGGGGAGCGAGGCGGGCACGCTCGCCGAGCACGACGTGGCCGTGGTGGTCGGGCCGGAGGTGGTCGCCGGCTCGACGCGGCTCAAGGCGGGCACGGCGCAGAAGCTCGTCCTGAACACGATCTCCACCGTCGCGATGATCCGGCTCGGCCGCACCTACGGCGGCCTGATGGTCGGGCTGCTGCCCGCCAACGACAAGCTGAAGGAGCGCGCGCGCCGCAACGTCGTGCTCGCGAGCGGCGAGTCGGAGGAGCGGGTCGAGGCGGCGCTGTCGGCGGCGGACGGTGACGCGCGCGTCGCGCTCGTCGCGTTGCTCGCCGGCGTCGACGCCGAGACCGCGAGAGCGCGGCTGGAGGCGGCGGGCGGCTCGGTGCGGGAGGCGGCGGGCAGATGAGACTCGGGGTCGAGGCCGCGCTGGTACGCGGCGAGCTGGTCGCCGGCGACGTCGAGGTCGAGGACGGGAGGATCGTCGCGGTCGGGCTCGCGGGCGGGCCGCGCGGCCGGGTCGCCGTCCCGGGCTTCGTCGATCTCCAGGTCAACGGCTACGGCGGCGTCGACTTCCTCTCCGCCTCGAGCGAGGACTTCCGGCGCGCCGGCGAGGCGCTGCTGCTGGCCGGCGTCACGGCCTATCAGCCGACGCTCATCACCTCCGCGGAGCCGGCGACGATCGAGGCTCTGCGCGCCGTGCCGGAGTACGTGGCCGGCCCGCGCGTGCTGGGCGTGCACCTCGAGGGGCCGTTCCTCTCGCCCGAGCGGCCGGGTGCGCATCCTCCGGAGCACCTGCGCGCACCCGACGTCGCGCTGCTCGACCGGCTGCTCGCGGCCGGCGAGGTGACCGAGATGACGCTCGCGCCGGAGCTGCCCGGTGCCGAGGCGCTGATCGACCGGCTGCGCGACCGCGGCGTCGTCGTCTCCGCCGGCCACACGAACGCGACGGCGGAGGAGGCGAACCGCGGCTTCGACCTCGGCATCACCGGCCTGACCCACGTCTTCAACGCGATGCGCCCCTTCCGATCGCGCGATCCGGGCGTCGCCGGGGCGGCGCTGACGCGGCCCGACGTGGTCGTGAAGATGATCGTGGACGGCTACCACCTCGCTGACGAGACCGTGCGCCTCGTCTGGGCGTGCGCCTGCGGGCGCGTCGCCCTGATCACCGACGCGATGGCCGGCGCCGGAGCCGGCGGCGGCACGTTCCGCCTCGGCGACGTCGAGGTGGAGGTCGGCGAGGGAGCTGCGCCGATGCGCGGCGACGGGACGCTCGCCGGCACCGTCCTGACGATGATCGACGCCGTGCGGAACCTCCATGCGCTCGGCGTCCCGTTCGAGCAGGCGGTCGGAGCCGCCACCGAGGTGCCGGCGCGCTTCCTCGGCCGGGACGACGTCGGCTTCCTCGAGCCGGGTGGCCCGGCCGACGTCGTCGTGCTCGACGACCGGCTCGAGATCCAGACCGTCCTGTGCGCGGGAGCGGACGATGTCGTGGCTCGAGGCTGAGCTCCGGGAACAGCCCGAAGCGCTCGCGCGGCTGCTCGAGCGGCAGGCGGGAGCGGCCCGCGACGCGGCTCGGCTCTTCCGGCGGCGGGACGTGCGCTACGTCCTGATCGCCTCCCGCGGCAGCTCCTCCAACGTCGCGCGCTACGCGCAGTACCTGCTCGGCCGCGCGCACCGCGTGCCCGTCATGTTCGCGACGCCGTCGCTGTACACGATCTACGAGCAGCCGCCGCGGCTCGACGGCGGGCTCGTGATCGGGATCTCCCAGTCCGGCGCCTCGCCCGACGTCGTCTCCGTGGTCGCGGAGGCACGCGAACAGGGAAGGCCTACCCTGGCGCTGACGAACGACGTCACGTCCCCGCTCGCCAAGACCGCCGAGGCCGTGCTCTCGCTCGAGGCCGGCGAGGAGCGGGCCGTCGCCGCGACGAAGACCTACCTCAACTCGCTCGGCGCCGTCGCGCTCCTCTTCGCGGAGGCCGGTGACGACGACGTCGCGCGCGAGGAGCTCGCACGGATGCCGGCGGTTCTCGTCGCCCAGATCGAGCTCTCGCTGCGGGACGCGCCGCCGCTCGACGAGTACCGCGACTCGCACGGGATGACCGTCGTCGGGCGCGGCGTCAACTACGGGACGGCGTTCGAGGTCGCCCTGAAGATCCGCGAGCTCTCGGGCCTCGTCACCGAGGCGTACTCGCCGGCCGACCTGATGCACGGCCCGATCGCCGCCATCCAGCCGGACTGGCCTGTCGTCCTGGTCGCGCCGAGCGGGCCGGCGCGGCCGAGCGTCGAGGAGATCGTCCCGCCGCTGCGCGCGCGCGGCGCACGGCTGATCGCGATCTCCGACGTGCGCGCCGTCCTCCGCCGCGCGCAGACGAGGCTGACGCTCGTCCCCGGCGTCCCGGAGTGGCTGAGCCCGTTCTCGGCGGTCGTGCCGGGGCAGGTGACCGCGCTGCGCCTGACGCAGCTCCGCGGGCTCGACCTCGACAGCCCCGCCGGCCTGCGCAAGGTGACGAAAACGCGGTAGCAGCGACCTACGACGCGTGCGCCCCCTGGTCGACGATCCGCTGCGCGGCCGCCGACTGCAGCGCCGCCGCGAGGCCCGCTGCCGCGACCCTCTTCGCGGCGCGGACGGTCACCATCCCCCCGTCGCCGTCCGCGATCGTGGTCGCGCCGCCGTGCAGGACGACGCGTGTGCGGGTCGTCACGTCGAGCGTCAGCGACTGCCCGACGAGCGCGTGTCCGTGCCGGTTCGAATGCGTGACCGCGATCGTGATCGTTCCGTTGCCGCCGCTCGCGGCGGCCGTGTACGTCGAGAGCGTGCCCTTGAGGACGTACGTCACTACGGGCTGGCCCTTGCCGCCGGCGTGGTTCGGCTTCGCGGGGGGCTTTCCCGCCAGCGCCGCCGCCGGCACGGCGAGCGCCGTGACCGCCAGCAGCGGGAGAAGCGTCTGCTTCGACATCTCGTCGGACTCCTGTCTCGGTTTCCGCTGGAGTTGCCGTCAGAGGATCGGCCCGAATTGCCGGATGCATTACCGCGGGCGTAAGCGGAGCGTAAAACGGTGCGCGGCAGATTGGAGTCGACCGGGGCGGGTAACACGGCGTCCGTTGCCCACTTCGCATTCACATCCAGATCTTGAAAAGGATGCGTAGTCTGCCCGCGTGAAGACGAGGTTCTTCTGCCGCCGCATGCGCGCGCGGGACCACGCGCCCGACCTCAGGTCGCTCTTCGTCGTCTCGCTTCCCCGCTCGCTTTCGAGCCTTCTCTACGAGGCAGCGGCCGTCTCGCTCGGGCTCGCCCAGCCCGGCTGGACGACGGACGGCGAGATCCTCAACCGCGACCGCGTGCCGAGGCGCCTGCAGGAGCTCGCGCCGGCGGACGAGCGCTTCACGCTGCTCGGCTCCGCCCCAGACGCCTTCGCCGACATGACCGACTTCCTCGACGAGGCGGCGCTGCGGCAGGGCTTCGCCTACAAGGACGTCGTGCAACCGTTCGTCGTCGGCGGCTGGGAAGGGCTCGGCGACTTCAAGATCCTCAAGGTCCGCCGGGATCTCGCGGAGGTCGCGTACGCGATGCTGAAGCGGCAGTGGTGGTATCCGTCCCGGGCGGCGAGCGTGTACGACACGCGGCCGTGGTCGCTCGTCGAGGGGCTCGTGCGGGCCGAGGCCGTCCTCGACGCGCTTCCCGGGGAGACGGTCGACTACGCCGACGCCGTGATCGACCACGAGCCGCTCGAGGCCGCGCTTCGCAAGCTGTACCCCGACGTGTCGCTCGCTCCGATCGGTTACATCGACCGGCGCTTCGTCCGTACGCGGCACAAGCTCGAGACCGACCGCCGGGACTCGATCGTCTACCGCAGGCTCGAGTGGATCGTGAGCGCGGTGCGCGAGCGGCTCCGCTTCGACGAGCCGCGCGAGGAGATCGCCGAAGCTCTCCCCTAGGCCGCGGCGCTCGCGCGGACGCCGCGCACCCGCCAGGCGAGGAACGTGAGCGCGCCCGCGATCAGCGTGGGCACGACGATCAGGCCGCGGTAGAGGAGGACGGCCGCGACCACGTGCGCGTTCCCGCCGCCGAAGCCGACGAGCAGCCCGATCAGGCCGAGCTCCACGACGCCGATCCCGCCCGGCGTCAGCGGCAGCGAGGCGATGAGGCGCCCGAGCGCCCACGCGAGGAACGTCTCCGCCAGCGACAGCTCGTGGAGCGAGACGCCGACGGCGCGCAGCGACAGGTCGAGGAGGATGTACGCCGTGAGCTGGTTCGCGAGCGTCCCGAGCGTCAGCGCCGGCCAGCGGCGGCGGAGGAGCCCGACCCGCTCGTCGCGCAGCCGCAGCAGCGCGTCGACGTCCCAGCGCGGCGGCTCGCGGCGCAGCAGGCGGGCGCCGAGGGTGGCCGCCCGCAGCACCTGACCGGCGAGACGCACGGCGGCGGCCCGGCTCCGCAGCGCGTAGACGGCCGCTGCCGCCGCGAGCACGGCGGCGCCGCCGCTCGCGGCGACCGCGGCGGTGACCGTTCCGCTCAGCTCGCCGCTCGCGAGCAGGAGCACGACGCCGACGACGGGGTAGAGGAAGATCGTCACCTGGCTCCAGATGCCGACGAGCGCGACCGCGAAGCCCGCGGCTCCCGCTCCGATGCCCAGGCGGCGGAGGATGCCGAAGGAGATCCCGACGCCGACGGGCGCGCCGCCCGGGACGAAGGTCTGGAGGGACGTCGACGCCTGCGTGAAGCCGATCGCATCGAGCCAGGAGAGCTCCGGGAGCAGCGTCTTCCACGGCAGCGCCGAGCTGAGGACGTCGAGGACGGCGACCGCTGCGAGCGCGGCGGCCCACCACGCCGACACGGTCGCGAGGCGCGCCCCGACGCTGCCGTAGTCGGCGATCTGCGGCAGCACCCAGACGTAGGCCGCGGCGACGATCGCCACCGCGACCGCGCTGCGTAGGACGAGCCGGCGGCGGCGCCGCATGCGCGCAAGCCTACGGACGGTGGCGGGGGAGCGGCCCACGCTCCCCCGCCGATCCGGTGTCCCCTACCGCGAGACGACGCAGCCGTTGCCGGTCGCGTCGTACGCCTCGTTGCTCCAGAGCGGCTGCACCGCGAACTGATGCGCGCCGAGGGTGATGTTCTGGGTGTTCGTCCACGCGCACTTGTCGCCGTTCTCCGACCCCTGCGCGTCGTTCCAGCCGTCCTGGTCGGACAGGAAGTTGTCGGGGTCGGTCACGGCCTCCGCGTACTCGTGGCCGGTCACGATCGACCAGCCGTCGAAGATGCCGTTGCCGAATGCGTCGCTCGTCGCGTTGACGTTGTGCATCCCGCAGCCCGTGTTCCCGAGGCCGGGCCAGTTCTCGTTCAGCCACGGGATGAACGCGTACTGGAGGCGCTCGGAGTTGCCGAGCCCGTCCACGGTGGAGGTCTGCGTGTGGTACCCGCAGTAGACCGGCTGCCCGGTTGCGATCGTCGAGGGCGGCGTCAGGATGATGTACGTCGCCTGCGGGTTGTAGCCGAAGTGCGCTGCGGCCCTCACCGCCTCGGCGGCGATCGGGTCGTCGACCAGGTTCTCCGCCAGCCCCGCCGCGACGATGTCGTCGGGCACCGGCGAGGGATCCGTCCACACGCCCTTCAGCTGGTGCGTCGGGTTGGTGACGAAGCCCGAGTCGCCGACGCAGCTCGTCGTGCCCGGAAGCGCGTAGGCGCAGTACTGGGTCTGGATGTTGGCCCAGCCGCTGCCTCCGACGTTCTGGAAGAACGACTGGAGGTAGTTCTGGAGGGTCTTGCTCGAGTACATCTGGCCGGTCGTGTCTTCGGTCGTGAAGCCCTGTGCCCACTGCGGGCCCCACCAGACGAGGTACACCGCCGGCGCCTGCTCGACCCCGATCGCCCCGGCGCCGGCGTTGCCGCCGTGATAGATCAGGTCGTTCGACGCCGAGTCGGCAGGCGTGGAGGCGTCAGGATTCTGGCCCGGCGCCCAGAAGAAATGCTTGGCGTTGGTCAGCGGCGTCGTGTCCGCAGAGGCAGGTGCACCCGTGACGACGAACAGCGCGGCCGCGAAGGCGATAAGGAGAAGGATCCGGATCTTCAAGGAAAACCCCCCGAGGTTTGCGTTGATGGCGCTCGGTTCCCACTTGCCGGAATAGCGAAACCACCTACAGTGGTGACATGAACGCGGCAGACGACTCCCGCCTCGAGCCGCTCGTCGACCTCGGTCTGACGCGGTACGAGGCGTCGGCCTATCTCGCACTCATCCGCCGCAGCCGCGCGACCGGAGCCGAGGTCGCGCGGCTCGCCGAGCTACCGCGGCAGCGGATCTACGACGTGCTGGACAGCCTCGCCGCCCGCGGCCTGATCACCGTGCAGCCGGGCCGCCCGGCGCGCTTCACCGCGCGCCCGCCGCAGGAAGCGTTCGAGTTGCTCCTGAACGAGCACCGCCGGCGGCTCGAGCGGCTCGAGCACGACGCGGCGCGGACGGCGGAGGAGCTGCACCCCGCCTACGAGGCGGGTCGGGACGAGGACGATCCGCTCCGGTTCGTCGAGCTCCTGCGCGAGCCGCTCGCGATCGCGCGCCGCTTCTCCGAGCTGCAGGCGGCGGCGGAGCGCGAGATCCTCGTCTTCTCGAAGCCGCCCTTCGCGGTCGATCCCGAGGAGAACGTCGCCGGCCTGGAGCTCTTGGGGCGCGGCGTCGTGGCGCGAGGGGTGTACGAGCGCTCGCTCTACGACGACGCGCGGCAGGTCGACGCCGTCGCGCACTTCGTCGAGGCGGGCGAGCGGGCGCGCATGGTCGACAGGCTCCCGCTCAAGCTCGTCGTGATCGACGAGCGGGTCGCGCTCTTCACGATGGAGGATCCGGTCGCCGGCTCGCCCGGGCTGACGATCATGGTCGTCGAGCATCCCGCGTTCGCGCGCCTGCTGAAGCTCGCGTTCGAGCGCGTCTGGGAGACGGGCGAGGAGT
>Ga0209810_1006274_pt1 | contig 10378 bp, 10 predicted proteins | sample Coa_R1_7_FD_187159 | JGI IMG/M metagenome (GOLD analysis project Ga0209810, IMG submission 187159) | Surface soil microbial communities from Centralia Pennsylvania, which are recovering from an underground coalmine fire - Coalmine... | ecosystem: Environmental > Terrestrial > Soil > Unclassified...
CAAGGACCTGGCCGGCAAGGACGCGCGCTTCACGGTCCAGGTGCACTGGGTCAAGGAGAAGCACCTGCCCGACCTCGACGACGCCTTCGCCTCGACGGTCGGCTCGTTCAGCACGGTCGCCGAGCTGCGCGAGGAGGTCGAGCGCGAGCTGAAGGGGCGGGCCGAGGCTAACGCCCGTCGCGAGCTGCAGGAGGGCGTCGTCGAGGCCGTGGTCGAGACGGCCCAGCTCGAGCTGCCGCCGCAGGCGATCGAGCGCGAGGCCGAGCGGCGCCGCGAGCGCCTGTCCAGCTCGCTCGGCCAGCGCGGCCTCACCCTCGAGCAGTACCAGCAGCTCGTCGGCAAGACGGCGGCCGACCTGGACGAGGAGTTCCGCAGCGGCGCCCGCCGCGAGCTGACGCGCGAGCTGGTGCTCGACGCGGTGGCGGAGGCCGAGCAGATCGAGGTCGCGCCCGCAGAGATCGACGCGGAGATCCGTGAGATGGCGGGCGACGGTCCCGACGCGACGCGGCTGCGCAAGGCGTTCGCGCGCCCCGCGGCGCGGGAGCGCGTCAAGAACATCGTACGTGAGCGGAAGGCGGTCGAGCGCCTGGTGGCGCTGGCCAGCGGCGAGGCGGTGGAGGCCCCCGCCGACGTTGCCGCCGAGCCGACCGAGGCGCCGGCCGCAGAGGAGCCTTCTCATGCTTAGCCCGCGGGCGCAGACGCTGGTCCCGATGGTGATCGAGGCCACTAATCGCGGCGAGCGCTCCTACGACATCTACTCCCTCCTGCTCAAGGAGCGGATCGTCTTTCTCGGCACGGCCATCGACGACTACCTGGCCAACCTCATCGTCGCCGAACTGCTCTACCTCGAGCGCGAGGACGCCGACAAAGACATCTCCATGTACATCCACTCGCCGGGCGGCAGCGTCACGGCGGGGCTGTCGATCTACGACACGATGCAGCTCATCAAGCCCGACATTAGCACGATCTGCGTCGGCATGGCGGCTAGTATGGGGGCGGTGCTGCTCCTGGCCGGCGCGAAGGGCAAGCGGTACGCGTTGCCCAACTCGACCGTGATGATCCACCAGGCGGCCGGCGGGTTCGAAGGCACCGCCGCGGACATCGAGATCCGCGCGCGGGAGATCCTGCGGCTGCAGACGCGGCTGCGGGAGATCATGGCCTTTCACACCGGCCAGCCCATCGAGCGGATCGCTCGCGACTCCGACCGCGATTTCTTCCTGACGCCCGAACAATCGAAGGCGTACGGCATCGTCGACGAGATCATCGGCCGACCGTCCGAGGCGGCGGCCGCGACCCCGAAAGGCGATTAGGCCGTACGACTCCACGGAGGACCAAAGGCATGTCGACGAACTCGCGGGGGACGCGGGGTCAGTATCATTGCTCGTTCTGCGGGAAGCCGCAGGACCAAGTCCGGCGACTGATTGCCGGCCCGGGCGCGGTGTACATCTGTGACGAGTGCGTCGAGCTGTGCCGCGAGATCATCGACGAGGAGACGCCACCCCCGCCGCGCGCCAAGCTGCCCCTGGCCAAGCTGCCCACGCCGCGCAAGATTTACGAGCAGCTCAACCAGTACGTCATCGGTCAGGAGCGTGCCAAGAAGGTCCTCTCCGTCGCCGTCTACAACCACTACAAGCGCGTCAACGCCGGCATGCAGGTCGACGACGTCGAGCTGCAGAAGAGCAACATCCTGCTCGTCGGGCCGACCGGCTGCGGCAAGACGCTGCTCGCCCAGACGCTGGCCAAGATCCTCGACGTGCCGTTCTGCATCGCCGACGCGACGGCTCTCACCGAGGCCGGCTACGTCGGCGAGGACGTCGAGAACATCCTGCTCCGCCTGATCCAGGCGGCCGACTTCGACATTCCGCGAGCCGAGCGCGGCATCGTCTACATCGACGAGATCGACAAGATCGCGCGCAAGAGCGACAACCCGTCGATCACCCGCGACGTATCGGGCGAGGGCGTCCAGCAGGCGCTGCTGAAGATCCTCGAGGGCACCGTCGCCAACGTTCCGCCCCAGGGCGGCCGCAAGCATCCGCACCAGGACTTCCTGCAGATCAACACTACGAACATCCTGTTCATCTGCGGCGGCGCCTTCGAGGGGCTCGAGGACATCGTCAGCAAGCGCGTCGGCGGCCGGCGCACGATCGGCTTCCGCTCCGAGGTGCGCACCGAGCAGGACACGGCGAACCTCCTCAAGCAGCTCAACTCCGACGACCTGCTCAAATACGGGCTGATCCCGGAGTTCGTCGGCCGGCTGCCGGTCGTAGTCAGCCTGGAGCCGCTGGACAAGGGCGCGCTGATGCGCATCCTGGTCGAGCCGCGCAACGCGATCACCAAGCAGTACGGCAAGTTCCTCGCCCTGGACAAGGTCGAGCTGGTATTCACCGAGGACGCCCTCGAGGCGGCGGCCGAGCGCGCGCTGCAGTACAAGACCGGCGCCCGCGGCCTGCGCACCCTGATCGAAGAGGTGCTGCTCGAGGTGATGTACGAGATCCCGTCGCGCAGCGACGTGCGCAAGTGCGTCATCAGCGCCGACACGATCACCCAGGGCAAGGCGCCGCTGCTGCTGACGCGCAGCGAGCGCGTCGTCGAGATGGAAGACCTGGCCGACGCCTCGGCCTGATCTCCACTCCCCCGGAGCTCGAGGCGGTTGCCGATCGGATCGGCAGCCGCCTTTTTCGTGCTCCGCGACGGCCGCCGGGCCTACGCTCTCCCCGGTGCCGTCGCGCAAGCCGGCGAGTAGCCGATTCTTGACGCCGGCAGGGGGCCTTGCTATAGTCCGCTTCTCAGCGCAGCCTGGAGTTTGCCGAACGGGATACATCGCGCCCCAGGGAGGCGCGCCATGCGGCGGTCCCCGCTACTCACGATCGTCTCGGTGCTGGCAACCGTCGTGGCCGCCTGCGGACCAACCGGCGCGGCGACCTCGCCCGCGGCGCCGCGGCCGGCCGCCGCGGGGGCGCCCGCGGAACAGCGCGCCCCGGCGCCCAGCGCTCCCGCCGACCATCCCCTCGACGAGGTCGTGCTGCGGCTGGCCTGGACCGCGGGGGGAGGCGGCGATCAGCCGCCGTTCTTCCTGGGCCTGGAGAAGGGGTGGTACCGCGAGGTCGGGATCGACCTCAAGATCATCGAGGGCAAGGGCGCGGCGCCCAACGTGCAACTGCTGGGCAACAAGTCCGACCTGTTCTCGATCATCGACGCGAACGTGCTTGCCGCGAGCGTCTCGAAGGGCGTGCCGATCAAGTCGATCGGGACCATCGTCCAGCAGGCCCCCTTCGACATCGCCTACCGCACGGACAGCGGCATCAAGACGCTCCAGGACCTGCGAGGCAAGAACGTCGGCTTCCAGCCTGGCGAGGCGCAGGGGGAGCTGTTCGCGCACCTGCTGCAAGCGAACGGGATCGACCCGCGCGACGTGAAGGTGACCGGCGTCGCCGGCGCGAACCAGCCCCAGGCCCTCTACCAGGGCCAGGTGGACGCCGTCGGCGGCTACGTCACCGGCTCCTACTTCCGGGTCAAGCTGGGCGCGCCCGCCGGCATGCAGGTCGATCACATCATGTACAAGGACCACGGCGTCAGCACGCTGAACGCCTCGGTCGCCGCCCACGTCGACACGTTGAAGGACAAGCCGGACCTCGTGCGCCGCTTCATGGCCGCGACCACGCGTGCGCTCGAGTACTCCAAGGACCATCAGGATGAGGCCATCGCGGCGCTCCTCACGCAGTACCCGGATGCCAACCGAGAGCTACTGACCGAATCCACGAAGTGGGCGTTCCAGCTCGCGCAGACCCCCAACTCCGCCGGCAAGCCGCTCGGCTGGACGGCGGAGGCCGATTGGAACAACACGCTCGACCTCCTGCAACAGTTCGTCGGCCTCACCAACCGGGAGGCCACGGATAGCTACTTCACCAACGACTTCATCCCCGCGAGCACCTAGTGTTCTGGGATACCTAGTTCGAGTAGTGTTTGCAACAACAAACACTACTCGAATCACCAGTAACGGAGTACTAGAGGCCCCGATGCTGCGACGGCGCAACGAGCAGTGGATGGTCGATCTGGCCATCCGCCTCGCCGGCCTGGACTCACTGTGGATCGAGATGATGCCCGCCTGGCTCGAGTGCGGGCATCGCCTGCTGGACATCCAGAAGACCAACGCGCGCATCCGCTCGCTGGGCATGATGTCCAAGGAATGGGAGCGCACCGCGCGGCTGACCGAGGAGCACGCGCGCGCCGCCGAGGAAGCGGGCCACCGCGTGACGGCCGGCGAGTTCTACCACCGCGCCGCGCTCTACTACGGTCGCGCGAAGTGGCCCATCTTCGACGACACGAGCCCGCGCAAGCGACGCCTAAGCGAGCAGCAGAACGCCTGCTTCGACAAGGTCATCGCCTACAACGACCTGTATCGGCTGGAGCGGGTCGAGATCCCCTTCGAGGGTCGGTCGCTAGCCGGCATCCTCCACCACGTGCCCGGCCCCGACCGCCCGCCCTGCGTGATCTTCGCGCCCGGCATGGATATGACGAAGGAGGATTTCCCGAACGTCCAGAACAACATCTTCGTGCGGCGCGGGCTGGCCTGCCTCTCCATCGACGGTCCCGGGCAGGGGGAGAGCAACCTGCGTGGCATCAAGGCGGAGCTGGACAACTACGAGCGCGCGGTCAGCGCGGCGGTGGACTTCCTGCAGGCGCGCGGGGACGTCGACGGCGAGCGGCTCGCCTTACTGGGGCTGTCGCTCGGCGGCTACTGGTCGGTGCGCGCCGCGGCGGCGGAGCGGCGCCTGAAGGCCCACGTCTCGATGATCGGCATCTACGGCTCGCTCGACTCCTTCCTCAACGTCGCGCCGCCGACGTTCCGCCACACCTTCATGTACATGGCCGGCCTACAGACGGACGAGGCGATGGACGCGATGGGCGAGCAGATGAGCGTCCTCGAGCTAGCAGCGCGCATCCACTGCCCGACGCTGCTCGCCGTCGGGGAGTACGACCAGCTCTCCCCCCACCCGGAGACGCTGGCCTTCTACGACCGGCTAGCGGGGCCCAAGGAGCTGTGGGTCTACGAGGGGGAGTTCCACGCCATGGGGGCGCGGCGCGCCGATCTCTGGCCCCAGATCGCGGACTGGATCACGACGGCGCTCGCCGGATGCCTGGACCCGGGCTACGCGCGCACCGTCGTCGTGCCCGAGCGCTAAGATGGACCGCGCCGCGCCGCCAGGCTCGCCAGGCCGCGCGCTGCTGCCGGCGCGCGACGACCTGGAGCCGTTGCCGGCGGCGCCGTCGCGCTGGCGTCTGGCCTCGCGCTACCTGTACCCGGCGGGCGGGCTCGCCCTGGCCCTGCTGCTTTGGGAGCTGCTCGTTCGGCTGTTGAAGGTCCCCGGCTACCTGCTGCCGCCGCCATCGGTGATCGTCGGCACCGCCTTCACTGCCCACCAGGAGCTGCTGGGGCATAGCTGGGTCACCACCTACGAGACGCTGCTCGGGTTCGCGCTCAGCGTGCTGGTGGGGATCCCGCTGGCGATCGCCATCGTGTCCTGGGAGCCGCTCGAGCGGGCCACCTATCCGTTGCTCGTCGCGGCGCAGACGGTGCCGAAGATCGCGATCGCGCCCCTGCTCGTCGTCTGGCTGGGGTTCGGCGTGTTTCCCAAGGTCATCGTGGTGCTCCTGATCGCCTTCTTCCCGGTGGTGATCAACGCCGTGGTCGGCCTGCGCTCCGTCGAGCCGGACATGATCCAGCTCGCCCGCATCCTCGGCTTCGGACGCCGCGCGCTGTTCTGGAAGATCGTCTTGCCCCACGCGCTCCCGTACATCTTCGCCGGGCTGAAGGTCGCCATGACGCTGGCGATCATCGGCGCCGTGGTCGCCGAATTCGTCGGCGCCGACGCCGGGCTCGGCTACCTCCTGGTCGCGTCCGCGGCACGGCTGAATACGCTGCTAATGTTCGCCGATCTGCTGTACCTGACCGTGCTCGGCATGCTCTTCTACGCGCTGGTCGAGCTGGCCGAGCGCCTGATCCTGCCCTGGCGGGTGGGGAGTCAGGTAACGCTCGCCGGGGCCGCGGCGTGAGGCGCTGAGGATGTCCGGCGCGGCCGAGGCGCGCCAGCCGGTCGGGGGCGCGGCGATCGACCTCGAGCGGGTGGGGATGGTGTTCCCGTCGCGCCGGGGCCCGGTCCGCGTGCTGCGCGACGTCTCGTTCAGCGTCCGGGCGGCCGAGTTCATCGCCCTCCTCGGCCCGAGCGGCTGCGGCAAGAGCACCTTGCTGAACGTCGTGGCCGGCTTGCTGCGCGCAACGGCGGGCGCCGTGCGTATCGACGGCGCGCCCGTGACGCGACCCTACACGCGCGCCGGGATGGTGTTCCAGCGACCGGTCCTGCTCGACTGGCGCACCGCTCTCCAGAATGTGCTCCTGGCCGCGGAAGCACACCACCTGCCGCGCGCCGCCGCCCAGGCGCGGGCCAGCGAGCTGCTCACCTCCGTGGGCCTGGCGGACTTCGCCCACGCCTACCCGCGCGAGCTGTCCGGCGGCATGCAGCAGCGCGTCGCCATTTGCCGCGCGCTGCTGCACGATCCGCCGCTGCTGCTGATGGACGAGCCGTTCGCCGCCCTGGACGCGCTGACCCGCGACCAGATGGCGGTCGACCTGCAGCGACTGTGGCTGGCCCAGCAGCCGACGGTCCTGTTCGTCACGCACTCGATCCCGGAGGCCGTGTTCCTCGCCGACCGCGTGATCGTGCTCACCAGCCGGCCCGGGCAGATCGATCGCGTCTGCGAGATCGACTTAGGTCGGCCGCGCACGCTACGCACGCGGCAGACTCCCGCCTTCGCGGCCTACGTCCAGCAGCTCCTCGACCTGTTCGTGGCCACCGGCCTGCTCGTGGAGCAGTGAGGGCCGCTCGGCGGAGCGCTAACCGCTCGGGAACTTGACTGGCGGCCGTGGACGTGGCTACCATCGGCCAGGCCGCGCGAGGATGGGAGGAGGATAGGACGATGATGGTCTCTCCCTACGACGATTCGCGTCTACTGGTCGTTCTTCAGATCGACCACTCCCGCGTGGCCGGGCTGCTGGCCGCGCACTGGGGCAACGCCGAGTTTGCCGAGCCGCGGCCCTACACGTCGGTCGTGCTCGCCGCGCAGGAGCACGACAGCGGCTGGTGGGACTGGGAGATCAAGCCCACCCTCGACGAGCGGGGCGAGCCGATCGACTACTTCGGGCGCGACGGGATGGGCGTTCCCCGCGACATCCACTGCGCCTTCGATCGGCACGGCATCGATCGCGTGGCCGAGCAGGACCCCTATGCTGGCCTGCTCGTCTCGATGCACCTGTCCGGCCTCAACAACCAGGGGTTCGGCGTGGTGACGCACATGCCGAACCGGATGCACCTGCCGACCGTGGCCGAGTTCATGCGCGACCAGGAGCAACTGCGCGCCCAACTCCTCGCGCGCCTCCGCCAGTCGCCGGCCTTTGCCGAAGTCTCCACCGACGAGCACGTCTGGGTGAACTACAAGCTGATGGAGGCCTTCGACCGGCTGGCGCAGTTCATCTGCAATCGCTACCCGCTCAACAGCACCGCGCGTCGCGGCGGCCCGCCGAACGTGTTGCACGACATCCCCGTCGCGCCCGGGAAGCAAGACACGACGATCACCGTGGACGTGCAGGACGAGAAGCGGGCGATCGTCCGGCCGTACCCCTTCGACGTGGACGTCCTGGAGGTTCCGATCCCCGCGCGGCTCGTGCCGAGACGGTCCTACCCCAGCCAGGAGGAGTTCCTCCGGGACTACTACAAGGCCCCACGGACGACGATGAACTACAGCCTGCACGCGGCTTAGCACTCCCTTACCAGTTATTGGGAGGGGGTGGCGCGCCAAACGCCCCTCCCATGAGCTGTCCCCGATTACTCGCTTCGACTTCCAGCAGGATGGACGGGCCATGCTCGAGCATACGAGTGAACACGCCGGGCGCGTGGCGGTAGTCACCGGCGCCGGGAGCGGGATCGGCCGGGGCATCGCGCACCGGCTCCAGCAGGAAGGCGCTCGGGTCAACGCGCTCGACGTCTCCGCCCCTTCCTCGGATACGGCGACCGACCTGCCGCCCGGCTGCGCGCCGATCACCTACTACCAGGTCGACGCCAGCCAGGAGCAGGCCGTGGAGGCGACGCTGGAGACGATCGCGGCGCGGGACGGCGCCATGGAGTATCTGGTGTGCTGCGCGGCGATCTTCCCCTGGCGGCCATTCCTGGACGTCGGCATCGAAGAGTGGCAGCGAACGCTGGCCGTCAACCTGACTGGCTCGTTCCTGTGCTGCCGCGCGGCGCTACGCCAGATGCGGGCGCGCGGCTTTGGGCGCATCGTCCTGTTCTCCTCCGGCCTTGCCCGCAGCGGCGGGGTGAACTGTGCCGCCTACGCCACCTCGAAGGGCGGCGTGCTCGGCCTGGCGCGAAGCGCCGCCCTGGAGGTGGCCAGTGAGAACATCCGCGTGAACACGATCTCGCCTGGCCTCACCGACACGCCCCAGCCGCGAGGTCACCTGTCCGAGGAAGCGTTGTACGCCAAAGGTCCGACCATTCCCCTGGGGCGCATCGGTCGGGTCGAGGACATCGTGGAAGCGTGCCTGTTCCTGCTCAGCGAGGACAGCTCTTTCGTGGTCGGACAAGACCTGCGGGTCAACGGCGGAGCCCCACTATGGTAACGGTCGACGAACGGGCGGTCACGCTGATCACCGGCGGGGCCAGCGGGATGGGGCGGGCCACGGCCGAGCGCCTGGCCAGACGGGGCGACCACGTGGTGCTGGGAGACCTCGACGAGCAGGGCCTCGCCGAAACGGCGCGGTTGATTCGCGCGGCGGGCGGCCAGGTCGACACCGCCGTCGTCGACGTGCGAGAGCGGCCGATGGTCGAGCGCTGGTGCGCCGACGCCGTGGAGCGGCTCGGCGGGATCACCTACCTGTTCAGCCATGCCGGTCCAAGGATCACCAGTAGCGAGCCGGTCAGCGCGCTGGCTCTGGCCGACTGGAACGCGATGGTGGAGACGAACGTCACCGGCGCCTTCCATCTCTGTCAGGCCGTGCTCCCACAGATGGTCGCGCGAAGGGCGGGAGCGATCGTCCTCACGGCATCCGATTACTCGATCATCGGGATGCGCAACGCCGCCCATTACGCTGCCGCCAAGACCGCTCTCTACTCCCTGGCCAAGGCCCTGGCAGTGGAGTTCGCGCCCCACGGCATCCGGGTCAATGCGATCGGGCCGGGGCCGATCGACACGCCGCACCTCCGCCGCGGCCGGACGGGAAGCGAATGGGACGAGGCGGCGCGGGCGAGCCTGGCGCGGATACCGATGGGGCGTCTTGGCCGGCCGGAGGAGGTGGCCTCGGTAGTGGAGTTCTTGTTGAGCGACCGCGCGGCGTACATCACCGGCCAGATGATTCAGCCCAACGGCGGCCAGGTCATGTGGTAGGCGGCAGGGACATCCGCGGTAGCGGCGGCGTGACGGGAGGGAGGTTGGCAACGGCCAACCTCCCTCCCGTCACGCCGGCGCAGTAGGCTCAGTAAACGGTCGCGCCGGGCTCGCCGCCGACGATGTGCTCGGTCACCTCGCTGGCGTCGCCCTGGTTGGGCGGCGGGACGATGCGCGCGCGGTCCTTCCCGCCCTCGGCCGTCGCGGGATGCGCGTCCATGTCGCTCTCGGCGACCTCCTGGGCCGGGCCCGCGATCGGCCGCTCGACGCCCGGGATGGCGCTGGTGTCCTGCGGCCTGGCGGACGTGTTCGCCAGGCGCCCCGTATTGGTGGTCCGCTGCTCGCGGTCCGAGCCGTGGCTGGTCATCCGGTACCTCCTCGCGCGAGATGCGCTCCCGGCCTTGGTCGGCAAGGCTCGTGCCAGCCAGCCGCCGGCGAGCTAGCACTCATCGCCGCTGACAGGCGGCGAGGTGGCGGTTGCCGACTCGACGCCCGTCATGCGTGACATGCTACCAGCGGCGCTAACTTGCAGACCTGTAAGAGCGCTCTTAGAATGAGGACAGCGGGGGTCGCTGTCCTCGGCACGGGTTTGGCGCGGCGCCCGCGGGGAGGCGGTTACGTCTCGTGGGCGCATCCCCCTTCGCGCGAGCGTTCCCCGCGCTCGCTGGCTCGTGGCGGGCGTCGCCGTGCTGATCGTGCTGGGCGCGGTCTTGGCCGCCGGCGCCCAGTCGCTGCCGCTGCGGATCGGGGGCGAGCCTGGCGAGGACTATTGCGACCAGGTCCGGGGGTCCTTCGAGCGCACCAGTCGCCTGGCGCGCGAGCTGGCGGCCGTGCTCGACGGCCTCGGCTCGGACGGCGGCGAGGTCGTCGCCGGGCGCCTCGCCGAGGTGCGCGACGGCCTCGAGCACGAGGCGGCGACCCTGGACGCGATACCGCTGCC
>Ga0209810_1006275_pt1 | contig 10377 bp, 15 predicted proteins | sample Coa_R1_7_FD_187159 | JGI IMG/M metagenome (GOLD analysis project Ga0209810, IMG submission 187159) | Surface soil microbial communities from Centralia Pennsylvania, which are recovering from an underground coalmine fire - Coalmine... | ecosystem: Environmental > Terrestrial > Soil > Unclassified...
AAGTCACGCCGAGGACGCACCGGCTTGGGCACCTTCGCCGGTCTAGTACCGGCAGCCGCCGAAGTTGGGGAAGTAACCATCACACCACTGTCCCACACACCAGCGGTATATTACGCGATCCTCTTTAGGTGGCCGAGGGACGATCCAACGGCAGGCTCAGTGTGGGCGATGCAATCCGCCAGGCGCGTTCGCTCGTAGAGGAGCTGGCCGGCAAGCAGCCAGAGAGCGTCTCGGGCGCTTCCTCCTCCGAGGACGGCGGCTGGACGGTGGCCGTCGACGTCGTCGAGCTGTCCCGCGTTCCGCCCTCGACCGACCTGCTGGCCACCTATGAGGTCTCACTGGACGCGTCCGGTGAGCTGGTCGACATGGTCCGGGCCCGTCGTTACGTGCGTGGCCAGGCCGACGAGGACTGACAGATGCAGATCGAACGCCGCGGCTACAACCCGACCCCCGGGGGCACCGGCAACCTCGCTGACATCCTCGAACGAGTTCTCGACAAGGGGATCGTGGTGGCGGGGGACATCCGGGTGAACCTTCTCGACATCGAGCTGCTGACGATAAAGCTGCGACTCCTGATCGCCTCGGCGGACACTGCCCGCCAGATGGGGATCGACTGGTGGCGGAACGATCCGTTCCTGACCGGTGACGACCGGCCCAGCCTGCCCGCCGGCAGCAGATCGGACTCGCTGGGATCATCCGACCCCTCTGTCGCGGACCGTCTCGAGCGCATCGAGGCGGCCCTCGAAGCACTCGCCGGCAATGGTTCCTCGTCGGAAGAGGCTGAGTCGTGAGCACCGCCGTCTACGCCTACGCGGTGGTCGACGCCCACCGAGCTCTCCCCTTGGCGGAGGGGATCGGGCGGGGGCCGCTCAGGCTGGTGGCCGCTGGTCGGGTGGCGGCGGTGGCCGGGCCCGTGGAGGTGGGCGATTTTGAGGGTGACGCCCTGGAGAGGAACCTCGCCCGCTCCGGCTGGCTCGAAGAGGTGGTCCGGGCCCACGAGGACGTGGTGGAGGCACTGGCGGCAGAGGGCTCCGTTCTCCCCATGCGCTTCGGGTCGATCTTCTCCGACGAGCGCGGCCTCCGGGCGATGCTCGAGGAGAACGCCGCCACTCTGTCCGGGCTGCTGGACCGTTTGCGGGGCCGGGTCGAACTCGGGGTGACGGTCAGGAAGACCCGGTCCGGGTCCGATCCTGACCGGCCCGGCCCACCTGGAAGCGGCCGCGACTACCTCCGCCGCCGCCAGGCGGAGCTGCGGGCAGCCGGCGAGGCCAGCGCGGCGGCCGGTGAGCTGGCGGGGCGGTTGCACGCGGCGCTGGCCGAAGGCGCCGAGGAGGCTTCCCTCCTCGAGCCGCGACGCTCCGACCCGTCGGTGATTCTCACCGCCTCCTATCTGGTGCCGGTCGGGGAGGTTGACCGGTTCTGCGAGCGGGCGGACGCCCTCGGCCGGTCCCATCCGTGTCTCATCGAGCTGACCGGCCCATGGCCGCCCTACTCGTTCGCTTCGATCGATGTCGCTGGCGCCCACTGCTGACACGCGCTCGGCCGACCTCCAGCGTCAGGTCGCGCTACTCGACCTGGTCGACCGGATCCTCGAGAAGGGAGCGGTCATCCGTGGTCAGCTGGTCCTGTCGGTGGCGGAGGTGGAGCTGGTGAAACTCGACCTCAGCCTCCTGCTGGGGGCCGTCGACACGCTGCAGAGGCTCGGCCGGTGACCGAGGGCCTGCGCGAGCTGGTCGACCTGGCTGCCGAGCTCGGAGACGCCGCCGCCGCCCCCGGGCCCCGGAGCCGAGTCGAGCTCGATCCGGAGGACGTGGGGCGGGGACTGGCTCAGCTGGTACTAACCATCGTCGAGCTGTTGCGACAGCTGATGGAGCGGCAGGCGATCCGTCGGATGGAGTCCGGAACTCTCACCGACGAGCAGGAGGAGCGGCTGGGGCTGACGTTCATGCGCCTCGCCGAGCGGATGGAGGAGCTGAGGAGTCACTTCGGACTGACCCCCGAGGATCTCAACCTCGATCTCGGTCCGCTGGGGCGCCTCATGTAGGCCGGCCACCTGCCGGCAGAAGGAAGGAGAGAACCATGATCAAACGACTCGCCTGGCGGACCGGGACGTTCGTCGGCACCACCGCACAACGGGCTCTCCAGGCCGCCGAGGGTTTGGTACCGGGAGTGAGTCCTCCTCCTCGCCGCCACCGGCGCCGACTGCCGTCCCTGGCCGGCGTGGCCCTGGCCCTGGCCGTCGGGTTCGCCACGGCCGGCCGCCACGACAGCAACGGTCCGTCCAAGGCCGGGTACCGACGCCGGACCGCCCGCTCCTCGGGGACGACGGGCCGTAGTTCGTCGGCGGGCCGCCGCTCGGCACCGGCGGCCCGGTCACGGGCGGGAGGGAAGGTCGTCGATCTGACGGACAAGTCCCGCGAGGAGCTCTATCAGCTCGCCCGCGACGCCGGCATTTCGGGCCGGTCGGGAATGAACAAGCAGCAGCTGGCTCGGGCTCTGGCCCGGTGAGGAGCCGGGTTCGGCGGTTAGGACCTCCGAACCCGGGGTAGATCCTGCGCGCCGACCAGCTAGGGGACGCCATGACCACCACCACCGAGACCACCACCACTGAAGCCGAGGCGCGCCCACCGCTCGTGGAGCTGAGGCGGGCCCCCGCCCCCGCCGCCTGCCAGGAGCACGGCAGGTGGGGGTGCGTCGAATCTGACTGTCTCGTGCCTCACCACGTGATCGACCTGCGCCACCTGTAGCGTCGACTGGCATGGGCGACGAGTCCGCTCAGCCGTTCGCGCCCCTCGTCGGCCGGCCTCTCACTGCCCAAGAGCTCCACATCGCTGCCCTCACCGCCGAAGGGCTGACCGCCCAGCAGGTCGCCGACAACCTCGGCATCACCCTCGGCACCGTCAACCAGAAGCGTCACGACATCCGCAGGAAGCTGGGGGTGAAGACCGGCGGCAACCTCCGGGCCGCCCTCATAGCCCGCTTCGGGTCCGGCACCCTCTCTCCCCTGGAACAGGACCAGCCCGAGGGCAGCGACAAGCGGGTCTACCTGGCACTGCGTCATGCCATCTCCTCGGTCGACGAGCTGCGTCTCCGACTCGAAGCCCGCGCTGCCGCCGTGCGCCGGGCGGCCACCAACATCGCTGGGGGACTCGATCTGGCCTGGGAGGCAGCCGAGATCGAAAAGCTCGCCGCCGACCTCGCCCAGGCCCATCAGCGGGCTGTCGCTTCTGCCCGTGCCCCCAGGACCTGAGCGGCATATGGCGAAGCCCACGTTGTCAGGGTACCCTGACAACGTGGATGGAGCTTGGGCCCGCTGGGAAGCCGTCGTGGGCTCGCCGGACTCTGACCCGCTCGAGGTGATCGCTTTGGCGGGCACCTACCACCGCTACCTGGCGGCGATCGAGGAACGAGCGGTCAGGGTGTCGAGAGCCCGAGGCGCCACCTGGCAGGAGATCGCCGACGCAGCCGGTACCACGCGGCAGTCGGCCTGGGAGAAGTGGAAGGCCGTCGAACAACTCACCGAGGGGGCACCCGACCGCTTCGGGGCCGAGCTGATGAATTTCCGCCGAGAGGCCTCCGCCGACGCCTTGGCCTCATTGCAGGAACGGCGACAGCGTCGAGCCAAGTAGCGGCACGGCGCTCTAGCGGGGCGCTCACCGCCGGAACTGCGGGTCGGCAGAGAAGTCGTAGCGTCCGAACCACGGGTTCTCCCCGGCCCGGTTGTCGCCCCAGGTGCCGTCGAGGTGGGTGGCGTCGACGGTCACCCATGACAGCTCGTCGCAGGCGTAAGCCTGGCCCTCCCCTCCGCCTAGCCCGCAGGTCTCCTCCTTGGACGGGGCGCTGCTCAGGCGCACCGGGTGGCCGAAGCTGAGGGTGCCCGTCGGCGACACCGCCGCCCACACGTCGTAGCTCAGGCTGGGCCCCAACACCCGCTTCCACATCAGCCCGAGGGCGCCGGTCGGTCCGAAAGCCATGGCGGGCTTGTCGACTCTGTGCACCCGATCCCCGACCACGGCGGGTCCGGTCCACGTGGCTCCGTAGTCGGTGGTCTCGAATACGAGCATCTCCGTTCTGGTGGAGTCGAGGACCATGATGGCGAAGCGTCCGGGGAGAGCAGGGTCGGCGGCAACATAGGGCTCGAACCACATTGTCTGGTTGTCGTTGCCGCCCGCGGCGTACTGGACGTAGATCTCGCCGGGCGGTGTGAAGGGCGAGAACGACGCGATCTGGGCCGTGGCGCCCGGCACCAGATGGCGGCGCCACGTGGCCCCGCCGTTGGTACTGGTCTCGAACACGACGCACTGGGTGCAGTCGCTGTCCGGGGCGGCCCCGGCGATGTAGCTGGTGGCCAGCACACCGTGAGCGGCGACCGGTATCCCGTCGAAGGCGCCGGTATAGCCGGCCGGCCAGCCGGCGGCGTCCTCCGGCGCCCACGGAGTCCAGGTCCGGCCCCGGTCCTTGGAGGCGGTGACGTAGCGCCGGCCGCAGTTGGTGATGTAGCCGCTGGAGAACACGTTGGACCGGCACGCCGCGAAGTAGGCGGGCCACGTGGGTGACCCTTCCCCGCCGCTCTGGTCACCGTGGTCCGTGCAGGACGCGTAGATGGTGCCCGTGCTGAGGTCGGTGGTGATCAGCGGGCGATCGCATCCGATCACCGAGGGGCCCCAGTAGACCGGGCCGTCGGAGGGATGCACGCTCATGTCCTGAGGCGATGACCCGAAGGGCAAGGGATTGGCGTGCAGCGGGCTGCCCGTCGGGCTCCAGGTGCGGGCCCCGTCGGACGACACCAGATCCGTTCCGTAGGAGGTGATGGTGAGGAAGAAGCGCCCATCTGCGTCCGAGGTGACGACGGGATCCCCCGCGTTGTTGTCGTAGATCACGGTCTTCCAGTGCCGGCCGCCGTCCCGCGAGACGGCGACGCCCTTGGTGTAGGTGTCCACCACCACGTTGGGGTCCTTCAGGTCGACCGCCACCTCGGGTTCACCGGCACCGTCGTTGGGGTTCACCTGGGCGTCGAACACCACGGGGCCGCTGGCTCTGGCCGTTCGGACGCCCAGGCCGGCGAGCAGCGCGGCGATGAGGGCAGCCGAAAGCACCAGTCGGCCCCTGGCGCGATGCCGGATCATCTCCCACCTCCCTGGTCCCCAGGCCCAGCAAGCGGGCACCACAGAATGTCACAAATGGTGATCGGCGCTCGGCGCTCGGCGCTCGGCGCTCGGCGCTCGGCGCTCGGCGCCGGATCAGATCACGGCGGTTGCCTCCACCTCGACCATCATCCCCGGTAGGGCAAGGGAGGTGACCCCGATCGCCGTGGAGGCAGGCTGAGGGCCGGAGATGAACTCGCCCTTGATGCGTCCGAAGTCGCGCAGGTTGCTCATGTCGGTCAGGTAGACCGTCAGCCGGACGATGGAGTCGAAGGTGGCGCCGCCCTGCTCCAGCACCGCCCCGATGTTCGAGAACACCTGCCTGACCTGAGCCTCGAAGTCGCCCTCCCCGACCACCTTTCCCTCCGCCGAGATCGGCGCCTGGCCCGACAGGAACAGGACGGACCCCAAACCGTCGACCCGCCAGCCCTGAGAGAATCCGAAAGCGTCCTGCCAAGTCCATGGATTGAGCTGAGTGCGCGGCATGGGCCACCTCCGATAGCCGTCGACCGGAGTGCCATAACTGCGTTGCCATCCGCGGTCGTTCCGGAGAGCATCTCTCCCATGAGCCCGAACGCTCCGAAGACCACCCGATGACCGGTCCACTGTCTAGGGTTGCCCGGCAGGTTGGGGACCTCGACCTGGTGGAGTTGCTGGCCGGCCTTGCACCAAGTGACCTTCAGTCGGTCATGCTCGAGGTCTACCGCCGGCAGGCGGCGGCCGTCTCGCCAGCCGAGCTGCTGACCCGCTACCAAGACAGTCGTTTCTGTCGACCGGCCGGGGTGGGGCCGGCTGCACTGTCCGCCTTCGAGGCCTCGGCCTGGTCACTTCTCCCCGAGGGCTACGAGGCCATCGAGCTTTCGCCGCTGTGTCCCCTCGGGGCCTGCGCGGCGGTCGCCACGGTCGACCAGAACAAGATCGTGTCCACGGTCCGCAACGTCGAGGTGGTGGCGGACACCACCAACGTGCTGGCGCTCGAGTCGGCCCTGCAGCGTCGTGCCATGCTGGCGGACCCGGCCCGGCGGTCCCTGCCCGTGGGGCTGGCCGCCTGCCAGCCCCAGGTTCGGGCCCAGGCCCTCTCCCAGCCCCGGTCGTGGGCACACTTCCGGCTCCTTGCCGTCACCGAATCGGGCCGAGACCGCGGGGGGTTCACCTTCGAGGCCGCCGCCCTCCGAAGGCAGATCGCCTATTTCGTGTCCCTCATCGGCCAGCTCCGGCGGGACTGGACCGTCGAGGTCGCCTTCACTGACCTCGCCGGACGGCCACGGGTCCTGGAGCAGGCCGTCGCCGAACCGATCGGCGACCAGTTCCCCGGGGTCCGGGTTCGCATGGACCCGGAGCGGGTGTCGGGACGCGGTTACTACCTCGACGCCTGTTACAAGCTCTTCGCCGTCGACGCCGACGGTGACCGGGTGGAGCTGGGGGACGGGGGCTGCACCGTCTGGACCCGCCGACTGCTGAGCGACGACAAAGAGCGTCTCGTGATCGGCGGCCTCGGCGTGGACCGCCTCCTCATGTGACTGCCCAGGGCTTCGTCCGTGTGTTCACGCACCGAAGCTGGCCCCAAGAATCCGAGACGGCCCGGATGTCACAGCTCCGGCCTGGGCTCATCATCCCTGAAGGAAGGTTCGACCGGAAGGAGATCGTGATGGAGTTGTCGAGAATTCCCACGTGGGTCCTGGTGGTCTTCGGGCTGGTCGCGGTGGTGGCCGGCATCCTGGGGGCGACGCACGCCCCGCCCGCCATAGGGAAGGCGACCTGGGCCGTGGTTGCGGTTCTGGGGGTCGTCACCCTCGTGTTGGCCGGTCGACGCCGCCGCCTCGTCAGTGGCGTGGGCGGCTAGACGCGACACGTCGATCGTCCGAGTTGGCTCGCCGGCGGAGGCGTACCCTGGCCGGCGGGCCCGGCCCGGCGGGCCTCGTAACGAGGGCGATCGGCGGTGGGAGGAATGGACACGGCGGCGGTGAGCGCCGGCGCCGCGAGGGCGACCATGAAGCTGCGCGGCCGGAGCCAGATGGCCTGGGCCGGCTGGGCGCTGAGCGCCTCGATGGGCCTGGCCGCGGTGGGCCTCTCCGCTTCCGGGCCCTCGATGTGGCAGGCGTTTCTGCTCGGAGGCCACCCGGACTCCGTGGTCATCGCGGTGGCCGGAGGGTTCTTCGCCGCTCTGATCGTCAGCTACCGACCGGCCAATCCGGTGGGCTGGCTGCTCTTGGCCAATGCCGCTGCTCACGGCGCTCACGCCCTCGCCTCTCAGTACGGGGCGTTCGCTCTTCGCTCCGGGACGGCGGCAGGAGGGGTCGCCGCCTGGGTGGGCCTGATTCCGCTGGTGGCCTCAGGGCCCCTGCTGGCGCTGGCCTTGCTGCGATTCCCCGACGGGCGGCCCTTGTCGCGCCGCTGGCGGCCCGTCGAGTGGGCCCTGATCGGTCTTGGCGCCGTGGCGGTGGTGTCGGCGGCGGCGGCCGGCTGGCCACTGCGGGGGACCGCCTTACTGGACGGCGCCTCGATCCCCAAGACCCACGCGGCACGCCTCTACCGCGCTGTCACCCATCTCGGTCAGCCGATCATCGCCGTCGGCCTCGTGGCCGCCGCCGTCGCCCTATTCCTCCGGTACCGAACGTCGACCGGCGTCGTTCGCCATCAGGTCAAATGGGTCGCCTTCGGCGCGGTCCCCCTGATTGGCCTGTTGGTCGCGGCCCACGTGGTGCACGGCACCGCCGCGGGGTTCCTGGCCATGGCGAGCCCGGTGGTTGAGCTGGTCGCCCTGACTGTGGCCATCCGCCGCTATCACCTCTACGACATTGACTCGATCATTAGCCGGTCGGTCGCCTGGCTCGCCCTCACCGGCGCCCTCACCTTTGCCTATCTCTTCGCGTCCACTGCGGTGGGAAGCCTATTCAGCTCGCCGCGGAGCTCGCGAATTGCCCCGGCGGCCGGTGCCGCCCTGGCGGCGGTGCTGTTCCAACCCCTGCGAAGGTTCCTCCAGGAGCAGAGCGACCGCCGCTTCCGCCGCCGTGCCTTTGAGGCGCGACGCATCGTCGACGACTACCTGGCTTCGCTGGCGAAGATGGCGCCGGCCGCCGGCGAGCTCGAGGCCAGACTGGCAACCGCTCTCGGCGACCCCAGCGTCACATTCATCTTCTGGGCCCCGGATCGGCAGGGCTACATAGACCCCGACGGGGCGCCGACGGACAGCCCGGAGCCGGGGCCCAGACGAGAGCTGCTGCGGGTGGATCGGGGGGGTGAGCATTTGGGAGTGGTCGTTCATGACCCGGTCCGGCCGCCCGACGATCCCACCGTCCTGGCCTCCATCCTGCCGACCCTCGCCCCGGCGTTCGACCACGCCCGGCTCCGGGCCCAGACGGCACTCCGCCTGGCCGAGGTTCGCGCCTCCCGGGCCCGTCTGGTGGTCGCCGCCGACGAAGCTCGGCGGCGGGTGGAGCGCGATCTTCACGACGGAGCCCAGCAGCTCCTCGTGGCCCTGGGGTTGAAACTGGGCGGCATCCGGTCGCGGCTCTCCCGCCAAGGTGACACCGATCTCGCCGCCAGCCTGGCGTCGAGCCAGGCCGAGCTGGACCGCGCGTTAAACGAGCTACGCGAGCTGGCCCGGGGTATCCACCCCGCCGTCCTGACCGAAGGGGGACTCGAACCCGCCCTCGAGTCGCTGGTGGAGCGGTGCCCGATGCGGGTCGTCACCCGACTGGAGGGGGGTCGACGCTTCGACCCGGCCGTGGAGGTGACGGCTTACTACGTGGTGGCCGAAGCCCTGACCAACGCCAGCAAGCACGCCGAGGGCAGCACGGTCAGCCTCCGGGTCGAAGTTGCCGGGTCGGCGCTGATGATCGAAGTCGCCGACGATGGCCCCGGTGGCGCGAGGTTCGGGGCGGGCTCCGGTCTGGCGGGTTTGGCTGACCGGGTCGAGGCCGTGGGGGGACAGCTGCGGGTAGACAGCCCCGTCGGGGCCGGCACCAAGATCACCGCCGAGCTACCGGCATGACTTCGACCACCTCCACCGTGGTAGCCGTCGCCTCCCCGGGCCATGCCGAGCAGATATCCATCTTCACCACCTGCTCCGCTGCGATCCGCTTCGCCGTAGCCGCCCAGCGCCGGCACCAGGAGACCCACGGCGACGGCGCCGGCCCGGCTATGGGCGTGGCCGTAGGGGAGCTACTCCCTGGGCAGCCAGCTCACGGTCGCCCCGTGGACGAGGCCAGGATGCTCTGTCGGGCCGCCGGCCCCGGTCGGATCCTGGCCAACCGGGCCGTCGGACTGGTCGCCGGGCCCATCGAGGTGACCTTGAGCCCGGTAGACCGAGAGCCCACCCTGGCCGGTGTCGCTGTCGATGAGGTCGACTGGCGGGCGGCCCCGCCGCCCGACCTGCGGGTGGTGCTCGCAGACGACGCCGTACTCATCCGTCAAGGCATCGCCGCCTTGCTCCAGGAAGAGGGCCTGCAGGTGGTCGGTCAGACGGATGACGCCGAGACTCTCGTAGCCCTGGTAGGCGAGCTCGCCCCCGACCTCGTAGTGACCGACGTCAGGATGCCGCCCTCTTACACCACCGAAGGCCTCCGAGCGGCCCTAGAGATCCGCCGTACGCACCCGAAAGTGGGTGTCCTCGTGCTGTCCCAGCACCTCGAGACCCGTTACGCCGTCGAGCTCCTCGGTGGCGATGCGCAGGGAGTCGGATATCTCCTCAAAGAACGCGTCGGCGCAGTAGACGATTTTGTGGCGGCCGTCCGCCGGGTTGCCAGCGGAGGTACGGCGGTGGACCCCGAAGTGGTCCGCTTGCTGATCGGGCGCTCTGAGCGCGGTGGCCGGCTCCGGCACCTCTCACCTCGCGAAGAGGAGATCCTGGCCCTCATGGCCGAAGGACTGTCCAACCCGGGTATCGCCTCCCACCTGACGGTGAGCCTGCGAACCGTCGAATCCCATGTGGCCGCCATATTCACCAAGCTCGGGTTGTTGGCCGACCAACCAGGGGAGCGTCGGGTCCTCGCCGTCATCCAGTACCTGCGACAACAGCCCACCGGTACCGACGGGAACTGAGCGGTTGAACAGACGGTCAACGTGTTGACGAACTCTGTTCTCGATCCACCCGCACGTTTCGGCTGTCGCGGATCGCGGAACTTGTAGGTGTGCGATCACCGAAAATGTAGGTGCGGCCTGAGCCTGGGTGGCCCGGTTCAGTGTTCGGCGGCGGTCAGCGGATCACCTCCTGTCTTGTTGTTGGGTCTGG
>Ga0209810_1006276_pt1 | contig 10377 bp, 10 predicted proteins | sample Coa_R1_7_FD_187159 | JGI IMG/M metagenome (GOLD analysis project Ga0209810, IMG submission 187159) | Surface soil microbial communities from Centralia Pennsylvania, which are recovering from an underground coalmine fire - Coalmine... | ecosystem: Environmental > Terrestrial > Soil > Unclassified...
TGGTCCAGAACTACCGTTACGACCCCTCGGGCGTCCAGACCGCCGCGGGCACGAGCCCGCAGAGCCTGGGCTACACGGGTGAGCCGCAGGACCCGGACAACGGCCTTGTCTATCTGCGCGCGCGGAGCTATGATCCGGCGATCGGGCGCTTCCTGGAGCGGGACAGCCTGCTGCCGGACCCGAAGCAGCCGGACTCCCTGAACCGGTATACATATGCAGGCAACAACCCGATTAGCCGGACTGATCGCAGCGGTCACTGTTTTGATCCAGAGCCGATGGCGGTAGGGCCCCGCTACTGTATTGAGAATTTCATTCCCACTGCGTGGTCTTGCCTACTGGTGGTCTTCTGCTTCGGTGGCGACAACAGGGGACCATATCCATATGTCTATCCTATTGACCAAGGATTCAGAATTCGACAGTTCATTTACTCGGACGGGTCATATTATTCACAGTATGGCTTCACAACTTGCTGCTTGGGTGCAGTGCAACAGGGCGGACCTCCGATCTTGTCATCTGGCACGCCATGTTCCGGCGGAGCATATGGCCCGCCAGACGTCCGCATGATCTATGCGTCATGTTCCGGGAGCGTCGGGTTTTCGGGGGGGTTCGCCCCACCGATTGTGACCCAATTTAGAATACTTGAGCAAAACGGTGTCGCATCCGTCGTTAGCGCGTTCGGGACGCCATATCCTTCGACCGAAGTATGGCAGTACGGCGCACCGGACGGGACGGTACCTGTCTTCTACCACGAAGCGACTCCGCTAGGCCCTGGCTCGCTTTTCTTCCCAGGTCCACTGTCGCCGTCAGAACTGCCCGATTGGGAACAATGATTTCAAGAGACTGCCAACATGACGTGGTATTGCGTCACCGGAGGAAACATTGATACAACGGGTTGTGCATCGCGCCTTCCGGCCAGTACTAGTAACACTGGCGGTTCTCACTAGCCTTTTTGTTGCGTGTCTGGCGTATGGCCAGACATCCTGGCCGATACTATTGTGGGAGATACCTGGGGATTATGTGGGGTGGGTAGTGGCGCAGTGGGATACGCCAGAATGCGGACCGTTGGAGTTTCGTGGTTTTGCCTTAATTGTGCCGGTAGATGCGTCAGGATGTGTCTGAACTTCCTCCTCGCCATCCGGGGGATGGCAATATCATATCTACGAATACGTCTACTCTAATGGAGAGCGGACTAGATTGCTGCCAACCGGATATGGCGGTGGTGGTCAAATTTGGTATGGGAGCTTTGTGCCCAGACAAACGTTGCAGCCGTTTCCCCGTAGCTCTATATTCGTTGGTACCGAGGACGACTTTCGGAGTAGTGTGGGCACCGGCCTACGGCCAGGCCAGCAAGTACCGTATGCACCGACACAGGCATCATCGACGCTGTCGCCATCAGCCGCGCCGGTTTCCAGTTTACAGGCGGCTTCGCAGAATAGTTGGGTACCTACCCACCTGCACGGCGCAGCGTCCGCCGGCCGACGCGCTTGACAGCCGCGTAGGCGCGGGGCCACCATGCGGGCATGTCGGATGAGGAGCTGCGCCGGCTGAGCCCTGACGAAGTGGTCGCCTTCGTGCGCCGGCTGGAAGGGCTGCTGGCCGCAGCCGAAGCGCGGATTGTCGCCCTGGAGGACGAACTGACGCGCCGTGGGGGCCACCGAAGACGCCGAGAATTCTTCGACGCCGCCGGCCGCCTCACCGGCCTCAGCGATTGGGGGGGCGCTCCACCGGCTACGCCTACCGCGCGGATGGCAAATTGGCCCAGACCACCAACTTCAACAACACGCTGCAGACCTACGACTACGACAACGCGGGGCGCACGACGAGCGTCACCAACCAGCACAGCGACGGCCGGACGATCACGCAGGATCTGTACACGCTCGACGGGCTGGGGAACCCGACCACCACCACCGTGAACGCCGAGTTCAACCCGACCTTCGACACGCTGACCTATCAGTATGACGGACTGAACCGGCTGCAGCACTTCAACGCCGCGTACGGCCCGACCGGCACGCTCGACTACACCTATGACACCGCGAACAACCGGCAGACGCTGAACCAGAACGGCGTCGTGACCGTCTACAGCTACGACGGTGCCGACCGCCTGCTCACGATCAACGACCAGCCGACCGCCAGCGACAACGACGGCAACCTGCAGAATCGGCCGGGGTTCACCTACCAGTACGACCAGGCGGATCGCCTCACGCAGGTGACCGTCGGCACCGGGAACACCTCCTGCACGGGGCACTCCGTCTACGACGGGGACGGCCGCCGCATCAGCCACATCAACACCGGGACCTGCCGCGCCAACGGCCACACCTACGTGGACGACGTGAGTGGCTCGCTGCCGCAGCTCCTCGAAGACGGCTCGCTCTACTACATCCGCGGGATGGGGCTGGCGTACAGCGTCGATCTGACGAGCAGCGTCGCGAGCGTCTTCCATACCGACCGCCGTGGCTCGGTGCGCGCCCACGGACCAGAACGGGGTGCTGGCGCAGAGCTACCAGTACGATCCGTCGGGCGTCCAGACGGCCGCGGGCACCACCCAGCAGAGCCTGGGCTTCACGGGCGAGCCGCAGGACCCGGACAACGGCCTTGTCTACCTACGCGCGCGGAGCTATGATCCGGCTATCGGACGGTTCCTGGAGCGAGACAGCCTGCTGCCGGACCCGAAGCACCCGGACTCCTTCAACCGGTTCACGTATGCGGGCAACAACCCAAGCAGCAACAGCGACCCGAGTGGGCACCAGGGCCTGTACGGGCTTGGGTGTCTCATCTGCGGCGGCGAGTTCGGCTTCGGCGGCTATAACGCCATGGGCTATCCGGGGTTCACTGGAGGGTTCAGCTTCCCATCTTTTGGTATGGGCTACCCGGGCTTTTTCGGCGGCTTCGGTATGGGCTACCCGGGCTTTTTCGGCGGCTTCGGCTATCCGCCATTCTATGGAGGAGCAGGCATGTCGCTGCTAAGCTTCGGCAGTGGAAATATGCCGCCCTCACCGACTTTTGCTGGCGCCCCTGCTGCGATCGCGCCCATAATGTTTGGCAATCCGTTCGATTACATCACTACCTGCGGTGGTGGCGGGATGTGGGGACTTGGCGTCTGCGGCGGTGCGCAAATCGGAGCTGGAGGCGTATATCCGCAACTGTTTGGCGGCTTCAGCACACCCGGCGCTGGGCTGACAACGCTAATGTGTCCTGGAGATCCGTCACAAGGCTGGAGCTTTGGCTTCACGGGAGCACTGCCGGGGCCTGCTAATGGAGCGCTCAGCTTTGGGTGGTCGCAATTCGGTGGCTGGGGTAGCTGCATCGGGGCCAATGTGGGTACCGGAGGAGTATCATTCATGGGTGGCTATGTAGGGCCACCCATAGACACAGGGCCATGACAGCATACCTGATTTCTAGAGTGGTCCTGTGGCCGATCCCAACATTGTGATTTAACCCGTGGGCCATTGCGCGGCCGCCGGAGCTGCGGCCGCAGGGTTTTTGGCGGACTCGATCATATGCTGCGGCCGCCCCAGAGAGTACCTGATGGGTGGCACCACGGCGGACAGCTTCCCGCTGGCTATAATGCTGGGCGGTGTAGCATGTGGGTATATCCAACAACCCACGCTCAATATGCAAAAAAAGCCCACCCAGTGACATGTAGATCGTATTTACTTGAATGCAGCATATACAAAGAAGCCGCCCAGTAGTATCAGGTAGAATCCGACAAACAACAAGACGCCACTGTTTATATCGCGCGTTGGCAGTCCAATCTTTTCGCGCGCTTCACGCATAAACGTCGCATCTTCGTTTCTGAAGTAAATGAACTGCATACCCATCAGCAATGCGATGCAGCCGAATGGAAGTGTCCACCAGTGCGGTGGGTTATGTCCAGTTGCGCTCGACCAAATAAACATTCCGCTCAATGTGAGAACCCAGGCAAGAAGGAGCCCGGCCAATGTGAATCGTGCTGGACGGTGTGAGCGCATAAGTATTGTCCACCTCACTGTTTTGAGTTCGGAGTTATGACCTCAAGGTCCGAGGCGACTGGTGCTACACTGCCTGGATCAATTTAGGAGCCTGCGCTCGGTTCGCAAGGTAGGGCGAACACGCCATACCCTGGCTACTGCAGGTCTACTGTCTACGTATTGGCTACGAGCGGCAGGCCGATATCCATCTCGCCATCCTGACTCTCGCCTGTGTTCTTGTTCAGCGGAAGCCACACGTCACTTTGCCTTGGACCATCGAGTAGCACGGCACCTGCCCAAGTCATCGCTCGTCGGCAGCATGGCGAGGTCGTAGAGAATGACGAACCAGTTTGGATGGTACCGGGCCGATTGCTGACCTGTCCAATATACACACCCCCAGCGGCGCACGTAACAGGAGAGCGTGTACTTTCCTATAGTGTAATACCAGGTCCGTGGCCTTGAGAAATTGTGTCCGGATGTCAGGGCTATGGATAACGTTGAACGAACTAAGCCGCCACATCGTGGAGGTGCATATATGCAACCGGTTCCAGTACGCCGCGCCGTGCTTGCCTTGATAATCACGCTCGTGATTGCGATCGGCCCAGCCTATTCTAGCATGGCCAGTTCTGTTGGTCAGAGCGGCCCCTCTCCAACCCCCGAATACTTTCTCATGCGCGGTGTGCAGCGCGCTATGGCTAGTGACTACAGTGGTGCTGCGGATGACTTCACCGAAGCGCTGCGTCTCAATCCTGACTATACCGACGCCTACCTGGCTCGTGGTGAGGCGCGGCGCGCGCTGGAGGATTATGACGGCGCGCTGGCAGACTTTACCCAGGCGCTGACCATTAGGCCGGATCTTACCACTGCCTATGTCTACCGCGGAATAGTCCTAGCTCAGTTGATGGACCTGCATGGCGCCATCGACGATTTTACTCAGGCGCTCCAGCTGGCCCCATCCCTGGCTGAGGCAAACGTCTTACGGGGCGAGGCCCGAATGGCGCTGCTTGCCCTGCCCGAGGCAGTAGTGGATTTCCAGGTCGCCTTGCAGGCACGCCCGGACCTCGCCGAGGCCCACGCCAGCCTGGGAGGGGCGTACGTGATGCAGGGGAACTTCGACGCCGCCATGCCCGAGCTCGACGGGGCGGTTGAGCTGAGCCCGACAACCGCGTGGGTCTACCGGGCCCGGGGGGCAGCATACATGGCCCAGGGGGACGCCGCCATAGCCATCCAGGACTTCAGCCGGGCGATACAGCGGGCACCCGAGTTTGCGGCCCTCTATGTCGACCGAGGATTGGCACGCAACCGCTTAGGCGATACTACGGCCGCGGCCGAGGACGTGCAGCGCGCTGTGGATCTCTACCAAGCACAAGGGAACGCGATAGGTCACCAGACGGCCCTCGGCGCCCTCCGCCTGATACGCGACCGCCCGCCTGCTGGTACAGCCGAGTCCGCTCCTGCAGTGAGTGCCACGGATGCGCTTACTCCAGCGGGGGTGCGAGAACAGTTCTTCGCGGCCAGAAATCACGGCGACGTGGCAGCCATGCTCGCCCTATTTACAGATGACGCCGTGCTCGAAGGCGTCCCGGGTACCCGAGCCGTTGGCCGACCGGCGATCCAACAGGTACTCGAAACCGATGCGGTGAGTGGCACGCGGATCACGGTCCTGGACGCCCAGGTGGCCGGTAATGCCGAGACCGGCCACTACGAGGACCGGGCGGACGCTGTGCAAGCGAGCGGCGCGGATCGGATCAGGGGGTCCTACCGGCTGGAGACGCGCGATGGCCGGATCGCTCTCTATCATGAGGAGGCGGATTTCAGCGATCCGCAGACGGTACAGTATCTGCGAGCCGGCATGCGCGTGGTCATGCCGCCGACCTCCCAGGATACGCGATAGCGCCCGCCCACAGCGTGCCCAGGGTAACCCCGATGCTCGTCGTACGTCAGCGCCCGATGCTATTCTGGGCTCGCACCGATCAGTCGCGCGTCCAGGACTTGCGCGAGCTGGACGGTGGCCTCGAGCGGAGGCACCGATCCCATCGCCACACTCGTTAGCGACCCGTACATCCCGCCGCGGCGGAAGAGCACGTAGGCAATGCTGGCTAACGGGGCGCCGCCCTGCGCATCGAGCAGCGCGAGCCGGCCGTCGCGCCAGCCCGGTCTACCGGCGATCACCGTCCCCGTGGCCAGCTGCATCGTGTAGGCTCGGCTCTCATCTCCCACTGGCGCCGTGTCGACCGGCGTGAGGGCGGTGAGCGATGGGGTACGCTCCATCCGACTCTGCACGCCGGCTGCCACCGCATCCAGACCCGGATCGGTGTTTGGCGCTTGGAGCGTCGCGAACACGGCCACGACCGTGCCCGCCGGCAGCAGGCGCGCGCGGTCGAGGTCGCGCGCATCGTCTCGCATGAACGTGGTAATGTAGCCGGGGGCTGTCGGGATACTCCAGGGGCCACTACCACGGGGGACCAGCCGCAGGTCGTGCGGCACGTCTGCCTCGGTGAGGCTCGCTGCCGCGAGGCGCGCCTCGGTCGATGACAGCAAGCCGGTTCCGCCCGCTGCCGACTCGTTGGTACCGCTCGGGGACCCGAACGGCAGGGTCGCGAAACCCGGCACGCGGTCTGGTGTGGTCCCAATCTCGTCGTCTTGCGAAGCGCTGTCACCTCGTCGGCCTGGTACGGCCGCCAGACCTTCCTGGACCCGCCCTTCCGCCGCCTGCGCATAGGGCAACAGCAGGTCCACCGTCGCCGGCGCGTCGGGCATAAGGAGGGACACGCCAAATAGCAAGTTGCCCGTCTTGGCGACTAGCGCGATCTCCTCCCGCGGCCAAAGCGGCCGGCGGAAGGCGCGGCTGCCCTCGCCTAGCGAGGGCGCTGGAACTTCTTCCCCGGATCCTGCGACGTTCAGCGAGCCCCGCGGATTGGCGAGTGCCTGCCCGGCTGCTTCCGCATCCGGATAGCGGGTGACGGAACTCACGAGCCGCACCGGTCCGCGCCTGGGCGCCTCTGGCAAGGCCGGGCCATCGAAGGTCCGGCTAACCGACAGCGTGCCGGCGGTGTAGACGTAGCGGATCAGTTCGTCGACCTCCGTGAACCCATCCGGAAGATCGTCAGCCCTGAGTAGCAATTGCCGAAGGTAATTCTCTTCCTGCGCATCTTGGGCCTGGATACTCGTGGGAATATCACCATGCGCCCGAGAAGAATCCTCGCTCGCGGCTGCCCCCGCGACCCCGAGTCCCCCGGTCCAGCCCTGCGTGCTGAGCATTACAAGCACCGCAACCGCAAGGATAGCGCCAAGCGCTCCGCGACCCAACCGACGTATTGCCATCCCGTCCCCCCTCGTCAATGGCACTGATACCGAATGCCTCCTGTTGGTCGTCTATCCCGGCACTCGGCGCATTCGCCAGGGCTCTCTGTGACCGGCACTGCGCTGAAGGACTGGCGGAGCGCGTAGCTCCTGCCGGCCGTGAGCCAAAGGTCGAGGCGAGCGCCCTCGCGGGGGCCGCCACGAAGCCTGCCGGTCCGCAGATCCAGAGGCGGCATCTGCGGCCGGTTCTCATCCTACCTCACGCCACTCCTCAGCGTATAGGGCGCAGGCCGGTTCACGGAGAGAGCACTGTGCTTGTGCCTCGACTCGCCGAGGCACGACGTTTTCCGCTGCACGCGCGACGCCTACCACCGGCCTGTCGCTGTCCCTACATCTATAGAAACCGGGGTACCGGGGCCGGGCTGCTCCAACAACTGCTGCGGCCTGCCAGGATCAAAATGCCGGAGGTCCTCATAGCACCGCATAACGTCATCGAATAATATCCAGTATCCGCATTATACGGGCGGAGATACCTGTTTGGGCGTTCTGCAAACTCAAACGATTATCCCGGCAAAGCTGAGTCGCAAAATGTGGACAACAATCACTGCCACCAAAGCTGCGCCTACTCAACGCAGTGCGGCTCCTGGCGCGACTACGAGGTGCCTGGCGGGCGAGGGGGCGTGGCGGCTCCCGCACTGTTAGCCGCGAAGCGCCGCAAGCGGGCGCTGAGCGCGGCCGGCTCGGCGCCGATACGAGCAGCGATGGCCTGCACGTCGGCAGCCCAGTAGGCGGGCCGCGGGGGCTGGCAGAGGCGCAGCCGCATGACGCCGGCGACGGGGCAGCCGAGCTGCGCGGCGAGCGTGGCATCGTCGTACTCGGCGAGCGCTGTGGTCAGTAGGAGCCCCGGCCGTGTGGCGAGGGCGCGCACGGTCAGGCGCCGCAAGCGCTTCTGTGCGGTAAGCATCGTGTCCTCCCGCGGGATCGCCGGGGCGGGTGCGCTACCCGCCCCGGCAAGCCTTACGCTACGTTTGCCGCCGCGGCCTCACCCTTGGCGGTCAGCTCGAACCGATCCCAAACCCGTGCTCTGCGGCGTGACGCGCGCCGCGGCGAGGGCCGTGTGAACCTTCGGCAAGGTCCGCTCGATCTGCTGGGCCAGCAGGTAGCGGCTCGTCTCGCTCGGGGCGGTGAGGTAGTCGTGCAGGCGCTCTAGTAGTAGGTCCGCGGCCAGCGCGGCGGCAAAGCTCGCCTCATCGATCTGGAGCGCGTAGCGGTAGGTCGCCTCGAAGGGCAGCGCGGGGGCCGGTGTGGTACCATTGGCCGGGGGGAAGTGACCATCGCTCGCTTCATTCCTGGGCCCTCGGGCGGCTGCAACGCTCGGGGGCCGCTTCGTGCTCGGGCGCCCAGCGCCCTGCATCTTTGCTATACCAAATCGTTTTGGGTGAGTCCATAGGGCAGATGCGAGATTCACGGAAACCGCTCTGCGTGATATGCTCACGGTGGAGGTAGTGCAATGGCTGTAAGCGACCGCTCGCCCCTGAGCGATGCTGCCCGCGCGATGGCTGCCGCCCGCCGTGTGGTCGGACCGGTGCGCTGTGAGGAATGCGGCGCCGAGGTGATGGCCACGACGGCGGGGCGCTACAAGCGGCGCTACTGCTCGCCGCGCTGCCGGGCGCGCGCCTACTACCGCGCCCACCGGGCCGAGCTGACCGATCGCCAGCGCGAGCGCCGGGCTGTCCGTCGCGGGGAGCTGCCCGTAGACCCCGTGCCGCTCTCGCCGAAGGAAGCGGCGATGATGGCCGCGTCGGCCGCGGATATGGCCCGCGGCGACTACCTGACGGACGCCGAGCTAGACGCCCTGCTCGCCCGCGAGGCGTGAGCTGGCGCGGCCGTGGCGGCCCTGTACCGTCATTTGGCCGGCATCGGTGGCCGCCGATCTGGCGCGCCTCGCTCGCCGTAACCCGCGGCTGGTCGCCCGCTTGCGCGCCGCGCTGCGCCGCTACGCCGAGACCGGCTACGGCAACGTGCGACGGCTAGAGGACATGCCGGGCCTGCGCCTGTGCGTCGGCGACTGGCGGATCATCTTCGATCTGGAGCCGGGCCGTATCGTCGTGCGCGCCGTAGATGACCGCAAGGACGTGTATCGGCGCCGCTAGGTCGACCGCGCCAGCCCCTCAATCGGCTCCGCCGCTCTTTCGGCTCTCCAGAAATCGATCGAGGTCCATCCGCTTGAAGCGGAAGCCGCCGCGGTTCCCGAGCTTGGCTGCCGGGATGGTCCCCTTGCGCGCCCAACTCCGCAACGTCTCCGGATGGACCCGCAGGTACGCCGCCGCCTCGGGCGTGGTAAGCCACTCGCTACTGTCTCGCATAGCATTATTGTATTGGATTGTATTAAAATGAATCAAGACGCGGGAGGTAAGTATGCGCGCCGTAGTGTACGCGAGAGTATCGACCGACGCCCAGGAGCGGGACGGCACTTCCCTGGACACTCAGGAGCGGGCCGGCGTGGAGCGAGTGCTGCGGTCCGGCTGGGCGCTTGTTGAGTGCGTCCGGGACACCGCCAGTGGCTACACGCTGGACCGCCCTGGCATCAGCCGCGTGCGCCAGCTACTCAAGCAGGGTGCCATCGACGTCGTGGTAGCCTACGCCGTGGACCGGCTGTCGCGGAATCAGAACCACATCGGGGTCCTAATCTACGATGTCGAGCAAGCGGGCGCTCGGCTGGAACTGGTCACCGAGCAATTCGAAAGCACGGCGATCGGCCGCTTCATTCTGGCCGCCCGCGCCTTCAGTGCCGAGGTTGAGCGCGAGATGATCGCTGAGCGGACCACTCGCGGCAAGCTGGAGCGGGCCCGCTCGGGCCGCATTCCACAGGCGATGGGCAAGGGCTGCTACGGCTACGTCTACAACCCGCGGACGGGCCAGCGGGAGATCGACGTTGCGCAGGCGGAGGTCGTCCGGTGGATCTTCCGCCGGTACCTGGAGACGCGCAGCTACTCCAAGGTCTCCAGCGAGCTGAACGATTCGGGCGTCCGCGCCTTCTCAGGCGGGCGCTGGTATCCGCTGACCATCCGTCGAATCTTGACGAACGAGTCCTATACCGGGCGGCTCGTCTACCGGCGTACGCGAT
>Ga0209810_1006280_pt1 | contig 10372 bp, 8 predicted proteins | sample Coa_R1_7_FD_187159 | JGI IMG/M metagenome (GOLD analysis project Ga0209810, IMG submission 187159) | Surface soil microbial communities from Centralia Pennsylvania, which are recovering from an underground coalmine fire - Coalmine... | ecosystem: Environmental > Terrestrial > Soil > Unclassified ...
AAAGTAAGAAAGCTTTTGGGTTTTCCGCGCAAGACGGGCAACAAACTCATTCTCAGCGTCGAAAAACTCGAATCGCGCGTGGCCCTTCTGGAGAATGGCCGGCTGGAGGAATACAGCGTCGAGCGCAACAGCTCGCGCAACATCGTCGGCAGCGTTTACAAGGGTAAAGTCAAAAACATCGAGATGGGTCTCAAGGCCATGTTTGTTGACATCGGCCTGGAGAAAAATGCGTTCCTGCATTTTTGGGATGCAATACCCGCTGCGCTCGACAGCGGGGTAGAGGAGATTGACCGGCGTTCCAGCAAACGGCCGCGGAAACGGATAACGGTAAAAGACATCCCCAACATTTACCCGGTCGGTTCCGATGTGATTGTGCAGGTAACCAAGGGCCCGATTGGTTCCAAGGGGCCGCGGGTAACCACCAACCTTAGTTTCGCCGGGCGTTACCTGGTGCTAATGCCGTACAGCGATCGCAGCGGCATTTCGCGCAAGATCGAGGACCCCAAAGAGCGCGAGCGGCTTCGCAAAATTTTGCGCGAACTGGACATTCCCGACGGGTTTGGCGTGATTATTCGCACCGTGGGCGAAGGCCAGCGCGCGCGATATTTCGTGCGCGATCTGCGGTTCCTCCTCGAGCAATGGGCCAAGGTCGAACAGGCCATCCGAGAAAATCCGGCACCATGCCGCGTTTTTGAAGAGCCGGATCTGGTGGAGCGAACGGTGCGCGATTTTTTGACCGAGGAAATCGACGAGGTGGTGTGCGACGATCGTGCCGCCACCGACCGAATGATCCAAATGGTAGGGCAGATTTCCCGGCGCGCCCGCAATCGCGTCCATTACTATGACGGCGCCACGCCGATTTTTGAAACCTACGGCGTGCAAAAACAGATCGATGACGCCTTCCACCGCCAGGTGTGGCTCAAATGCGGCGGCTACATTGTGATCGACGAGACCGAAGCGCTGGTTTCCATCGACGTGAACACGGGACGCAACAAGGGCGGACGCGATGTCGAGAAAACGATCTTGCAGACGAATCTGGAAGCAGCCGATGAAATCGCGCGTCAGCTTCGCCTTCGCAACATCGGAGGACTGATCGTGTGTGACTTCATCGACATGAAGAGCCGCAAAGATCAGCAGGCCGTCTATAACCTCATGAAAGAGCGGCTCCGCCGCGACAAGGCCAAAACACACGTGTTGCCCATTTCGCAACTTGGCTTGATGGAGATGACCCGCCAGAGAGCGCAGGAGAGCCTCAGCGATACGATTTTTGAAAATTGTCCCTATTGCGGCGGGCGCGGAGTGGTCAAGACGCCCATGACCACCAGCGTGGAACTGCATCGCACGCTCAACACCGTCATGCGCAAATACCAGGACAGCGTGCACGACATCCGGGTCATTGTGAATCCGGACGTTCTGAAACGATTGAAGGAGGAGGACGAAGAGTTGCTTGTGGAGCTCGAGCGCCGGTACGCCAGCCGGCTCACCTTTCGCGGCGACCCGACCTTTCATCACGAAAAGTTTCTGATCACCGACGCAAAAACCGGAGCTCAACTTACCCCCTGAGCTTCCCGTTTTCCGGCGGCAAAAATTCCTTGCAATTGATTCAAGTCTGCCCAAAGTCCGGGGCATCCAGGGGAATAGCGGTTTTCGTTATTACCTGTGTGCCCAAATTAAGTTTTAGAGGCACAGCATAGGAGAAACTTAACCAAGGGAGGAAAAATGAGGAGATCAGTGTTGGGTTTATTCTGCATTACTGCGGCCGCGTCCGCTGCGCTGGCCGGCACCGGGACCTATTCCGGCAAGGAGATGAAACAAACGGCGCCGCCACCGTGTCCGCAATGGTACGCCGATCAGGAATTTAATGTCAGTCTATGGGGAACCTATGTCTTCACCGGCAACGAGTGGAAGAACGATCGCTATCTGGAGTCGGACCATGCCTGGGGCGGCGGGGCGGATCTAAAGTACTTCTTTCACCGTTACTTCGGCGTGGGGATCGAAGGCTGGGCCGTGGACGCCCGACGCGCATTTGACGATGTTTTCATCGACAATGGCGTCTTTGATGTTCACACGGGCCATGAGCACCGCGCAGTAGGCGCCGTGCTGGGTACATTAACGCTGCGATACCCGATACCGTGCACGCGCTTCTCGCCTTATGTCTTCGGCGGGGGCGGCGGCATTTTCGGCGGCGGCGAAAGAACCAACGTGGTTGTGAACGACGGTGTGATTCGCACCCAGCAAACCGGTTCAGAATCGCGGGCGATTGGCCAGGTCGGCGGCGGCATTGAAGTTCGCTTCACGCCACACATTGGTTGGATCAGCGATTTCAGCTGGAATTTTGTGGACGGACCCGACAACAACTTTGGCATGGTCCGCACCGGCGTGAACTTCGCCTTCTAGGAAGGTTCGCCAGCCGCATTTGGAAAAGGCGGCGTCCGGCAAATCTCGGGCGCCGCTTTTTTGCCGGAAGGAAACGTTGTTTGGTCCTGACGCGGCGCAACGACGAACCGCGCGGCGATTGGCGTTTGCCAAAACAACTGCCGCCAGGAAATTATTCTGATGTCTTTTGCAGAGACCCTGGACAATCTGGCGCTGAAAAAATCGGACCTGGTCAGGCGTTTCGAACAGCTCATTGCCCCAAAGTCAGACCAGGAACTCGAGGCCATGGCTCAGACTTCACGCGCTCTGACTCTGCAAAATTTTGGACGCACCATGCGCCTTTTCGCGCCGCTTTATCTTTCCAACGAATGCATCAACAAATGTAAATATTGCGGTTTCTCTCGGGATAATCCCATTCTTCGCGTCACGCTGACAATAGATGAGGTGATTGCCGAAGCGCGGCATCTGGCGCGTCAGGGGTTTCGTCAGATCCTTCTCGTGGCGGGCGAGCACCCGAAGTTTGTCAGTCGCGATTATCTCGCCGAATGCGTTCGCGCATTGAGCCCGCAGTTTTCATCCATTTCCATCGAGGTTGGGCCGATGAATACCGAGGATTACGTTCCCATTGTCGAGGCCGGCGCAGATGGTTTGGTGGTTTATCAGGAGACGTACAATCGCGGCGTGTATGCGGAAATGCACACCGCGGGGCCAAAGCGCGATTTCAATTTCCGGCTTGATTGCGCCGAGCGCGGGTACGCGGCGGGCTTCCGACACCTGGGTATCGGCGCGCTGATCGGCTTGTGGCGGTGGCAGGATGAAGCGATTGCCCTGGCCGCGCACTTGGAACATTTATTCAAGCGCTGCTGGCAAGCGCAAATCACAGTAAGCCTGCCCCGTTTGCGGCCGGCAGCCGGCGGGTTTCATCCCCTTTTCTCGATGAGCGACCGCGAACTGGCGCAATTGGTGTGCGCTTTGCGAATCACTTTCCCGCAGGTGGGAATTGTGCTGAGCACGCGCGAGCGCCCGCAGTTGAGGGACGCGCTGGCCTTAATTGGAGTAACAACGATGAGCGCCGGCAGTCACACCGAGCCGGGCGGATACACCCGACAGGGTCGCGACCATCTCCACCGCACCGTCCGCGGACGCATCGTCGCCCCCGAATATCAGGATGGCGAAGATCAACTGGCTGCGGGGCAGTTCGAAATCAGCGATGAACGTTCCCCTGCGGAAATTGCGGAAGTCCTCCGTCGCCGGGGATTGGAGCCAGTGTGGAAAGATTGGGACCAGACGCTCTGCGGAGCATGACGACGAAAGTCAAAACGGCGAAGCACGAAAAAGAAGCGATCTAGCGCTTCAATTTTCGCGCGCGTTTCCAAGCTTCTCAGACAGTGAAAATCTTACTCAACGGCGAAACCGTCGATGCGGGTGAGGCGGGAACAATTGCGGAGCTCATTGATCGCTACAAGCTGACTCCGGAATCGATTCTTGTTGAACACAACGGTCGCGCCCTGCATCGCCGCGAATGGCCGGAGCAAGCTTTGGCCGAAGGCGACCGCGTCGAGTTCGTGCGCGTCGTCGCAGGCGGATAAAAGCCTGCTGCCGCGTTGGCGGCGGTTTGGAAAACTGGATCGCGCCGCGTAAGTTTGGCATCGCCTCGGACGTTGGAGGAGGCAAAATAGGCAGCCGCGCATGGGAACGATTCCTCAGGAGACAATCGAACAGATTGCTGCTGCAAACGACATCGTGGAAGTGATCGGATCGTATTTCCCTCTCAAGCGCGCGGGAGCGAATTTCAAGGCGCTCTGTCCGTTTCATCAGGAAAAAACGCCCTCGTTCATCGTGAGTCCAGGCAGACAAACATTTCACTGCTTCGGGTGTGGCGCTGGCGGAAGCGTCTTCCGGTTTGTGATGGATTATGAGCATGTCGATTTTCCCGCCGCGGTGCGCAAGCTGGCGGCGCGCGCGGGAATAGCTGTAGTGGCCGAATACCGAGGCGGCGCGGCCGATGAAGACCGGCGACAAGAGACGCGCCGAATCCTGCTGAAATTGCACGCGGAAGCTGCGGCGTGGTTTCATGAAAATTTGCTGCAACGGCAGTTCGCCCAGCACGCCCGAAATTATCTCGAACGGCGCGGCATCCCCCCGCAGACGATGAAGGCCTGGCAGCTGGGATTTTCGCCGGAAAGCTGGGATGCGTTTCTCACATGGGCGCTCGCCCACGGCTACACGCGCGCGCAACTTGTCCAGGGCGGTCTGGTGAAATTGCGCGACGAAAGCCGGCCACAGGGCGACGTTTACGATCGCTTTCGCGGCCGAATCATGTTTCCCATCTGCAACGACCTTGGGGAAGTGATCGCTTTCAGTGGACGGATTCTGAAGGAAGAGGAAGGCGCGGCGAAATATTTGAATTCGCCCGAGACGCCGCTTTTTCGAAAGGGCGAAATTTTGTTTGGCTTGCACAAATCCAAACGGGCGTTGATCGAAGCCAACTGCGCAATCGTTTGTGAGGGGCAGCTTGATTTGATCAGTTTGTTCGAAGCCGGCATCAGAAATGTGGTGGCGCCGCAAGGCACGGCGTTTACCGACAGCCAGGCGCGGGTACTGAAACGTTTTGTGCAGGAAGTCATACTTTGTTTCGATGCAGACGCCGCCGGCCAGAAAGCGGCAGAACGTTCGCTCGACGCCTTGTTCGAAAATGATTTGATAGTGCGCGTCGCCGAGATGCCGCCGGAAGAGGATCCCGATTCGCTGGTGCGCCGCGAAGGCGTCGGGGCGTTTGAGAAGCGCATCGCGGGCGCGCGCGACTTTTTCGATTATTGGATCGAGCGCGAAACGGCAAACGTCGATCTGCGCTCGTTGTCGGCCAAGGTGCGCCTGGCTCACCGAGCCGCCGAGATCATCTCACGGATCCACGATCCGATTATGCGTGGCGAAGTGGTCAACAGGGTCAGCGCGCGATTGGGCGTTGCCTCCGCGGAGTTAAAGGCCATTGTGCCGGAACGGATTCGCCAGAGTTCGACGCGCGAAACGACGTCCTTGGAGCCTCCAACCGTGGCCCCAGACGATACGGCGTTACTTTGTCTGCTGGCGTTGCGGAGCGAAAAAGCACATCGGTTTCTCAAGTCTCAAAACTGGCGGGAGGTCCTTGCGCATTTGCCATATACTTATTTCCTTCAGCGGATTCTTGAAAGCGGCGTGCGGCCAAATGATTCCTCGTCCCTTAGCGCCTTTATGTCCACTTTACCGCCTGAGGAGGAACAAGTGCTTTCCGGTTGGCTTCTCCTAAGGACGCCGTCGGATGAAGTGGAGGTGCCGTGGCAACGATTGCGCTCGGCAGCAGTGCGACGGCAATTAGCAGCGGCGCAAGCCCGGCTTCGCACGCCTGGATTAACCGCTGGGGAAATAACAAATTTGCAGAAAGAAATAGTTGACCTCCGCCAGCAGCTCCACGAGCTTTCCCAGCCCGCCGGCCCGACCGACAATTAGCCTCGAAAAAAGGTTCGGGGTTAGGCGTCGCAAACCGCGGCGCGGCAGGCCGAACGTCTTCGTCAAATCCTTAACCGCGCAAACTTGGCCAGGCATTCGAAAAAAAGGGGAAACAGCAGCCGGCAGTCGTCGGCGAGACGGCCCAAGCGAGGCCGCCGCGCGCGCGCCTTTAAAAGGTTGAAAAGCTTTTCCGAAGCGCTGAGGAAACGGCAGCGGAAAACCCGCCCGCTCAGGATGCGGCGTGCCGCTCTCAACCGGAGGCAACTGAACAACGGCCCCCTCCCGGCTTCCGCAGAGGAAGAACGGCTCGGGTTGTATTCCACAGTCGAACTCCAGGGTCGCATCCGCGAACTGATCAAACTGGCAAAGGAACAGGGGTATCTGACTTTCGATGACCTCAACGAGGCGTTACCCGAAGGAGTGACCGACGCCGACGAACTGGATCTCATCCTGACGCGCCTGCGCCGATTGGATATCGATATTATCGAAGCGTCGGAAGTTGATCGCTACAAAGACGGTAAGAAAGAACCGGAGGACGAAGAAGAGGACGAGGAGCGCATAGAAGGCAGGTCGGATATCCTGGACGACCCGGTCCGCATGTATCTCAAACAGATGGGCCAGGTCCCGCTGCTCACCCGGGAGCAGGAAGTGGAAATATCCAAGCGAATCGAGGAAGCCGAAGAGATGGTGAAAAAGCATATCTGTCGATTCGGTTTCGTCGCGCGGGCCCACCTCGATCTGGCGCAGAAACTGATCCAAGGCAGAGAGCGCTTTGATCGCGTCATCCAGGATAAAAAGATCGAAAGTCGTGAAAGGTACATGAAAAACCTCCCGCGTCTGTGCCAGCAGGTGGAGCGACTAAGCGCCTCGATCACCCGGCAATTCTGCGAGCTGCCGCCGGAATCCTCTAAAACAAGGCCAAAGAAGCTTAAGACGTTGCAGCGCACGCTGGCCGCCTTGCAGCGCGTTTACCCGCACTTCTATTTCAAGCAGCGGGTCACCGAGGAATTTGTGCACCTGGCGGACGAAGCGCACCACAGTGCTCTCTATTTGCAGACTGAGCTGACAAAAAATCCGCGCAACAAAAAGAGGCGGCAACAGCTTCAAGCCAAGATTCGCGAACTGGAGAAAAACATTTGGTTCTCGCTCTCCGATTACGCCGAGGAATACCGCATTTTGAAGGGCTGGCTGCGTCAGGCGTTTCAAGCTAAGACGGAAATGGTGGAAGCCAACCTGCGACTGGTTATCTCAATTGCCAAGAAATACACCAATCGCGGTCTTTCATTTCTCGACCTTATCCAGGAAGGGAACATGGGGCTGATGAAGGCTGTGGAGAAGTTTGAGTACCGGCGTGGCTACAAGTTCTCCACGTACGCCACCTGGTGGATTCGCCAGGCCATTACCAGGTCCATTGCCGATCAGGCGCGCACTATTCGCATCCCCGTCCATATGATTGAAACCATCAACAAACTGCTGCGCGTGCAGAAGCAACTGGTCCAGGAATACGGCCGCGAACCCACCCCGGAGGAAGTGGCGGAAGAAGTTCTGCTGCCCGTGGATCGAGTCCGTTCCGTTTTGAAAATGGCGCAGCAACCCATCTCTCTTCAATCCCCGGTGGGCGAAAGCGAAGAAACAAATTTTGGCGATTTCATCGAGGATCGAGGCGCTGAGAACCCCAGCGACATGACGGCCATCGTACTACTGAAAGAGAAGATCAAGGATGTATTGGAGACGCTCACAGATCGGGAACGGCAGGTGCTGGAGCAACGATTTGGTTTGATCGACGGATACAGTCGAACTCTGGAGGAAGTGGGGCGCCAGTTTCAGGTTACCAGAGAACGGATTCGCCAGATCGAAGCAAAAGCGTTGCGCAAAATGCGGCACCCGACCCGCATTCGCCAGCTGGAAGGATTTCTCGAGGCGCCCGGACTCTGAAAGTGCGTTTCCGCGGCACCATTCCACCGCAACTTCCAATGCAGGAAACAGTTTAATTGACGGGAAACCATGGAACGTGACGATGACAGAGAATTGTGGGATGTCCTTGGACGTCTCCCGGCGCCCGAGCTTTCGCCATTTTTTGCACGGAACGTAGTGAGGCGTATCCGCCAGGAACGGACTCGGCTCCAGCGGGTGCGCGCCTGGCTTAGTCTGCGGCGAGTCGCCATGGCTTCTGCGGCGGGGGCACTTGTGGTTGGAATTTTAATCGCCACGCATGCGCCAGTCCCAATCCTGCAAAAGGCGCCGCCGAATGATTTGGACGTAGTAGCAAAAATCGACCCGCAAGACTATGACGTCGTGGCTGATCTGGATGAATTGATCGCCTGGGATGAAAATAGCGTGTGGGAAGACAAGCCAACCTTGTAAGACGCTCATCGTCCTGTCGATCCTTACTCTGTTCTGGACGACTGCAGAGGGGCAACCTCATCCGCATCGACCCGCCGGCGGGCCGCCATCTGTTGGCGCGGCGCGCGCGCACGGACCGAGTGCGCCGGGTCCGGGCCAGAGCCTGCGCGAACGGTGGTTCGCCATGCCTCCGGCTGCTCGCCAAAATTTTCGTCGTAACGCCGAAATCTGGATGCGCATGACTCCCGAACAGCGCAACCTGATGCGCCAACGGGAGAATCTCCGCCGTGAAATCATCAAGCGCGAAAGCGAACAGGCGCTTCGCGAATCTGGCCTCCATTTGAGCCCGCAGGAACGCGCCTTGTTTGAAGCCCGCTATATCCAGGAACGCCGAAAAGTCGAACGCGCGCTTCGGCAGCAAATCGAGGCCGAACGTCAAAAGGAAATCCCGACCTTGATTCAGGAATTGAAAAAAGAGTTCCAACTTGACCAGCAGAGTAAAGGTCCCAAAACCGGGGCCGCGGAATCACCGAAGCCGAAAAAATAAACGCGCACGCTTCGGTGAATCGGCTTCGGTCCGGCGGATCTGCCTGCTTCGCAAGCGGGGCGAGCCCCGCACTCTCAGGGACCGGGCAGATCCCGGCAATAGCGGCTTGAAACAAACGATGAGCCGGTTCGAAAAGCGTTTCCGAACCGGCTCAAGATTCTTTTTTGGTTCTGCGCGATTAGCGCCAATAACAATAATGACGATAATGGCGGTGATAGTAACGAGGGCCGTACCAATAATAGGGCCGGTAATATCCGTAGAAATATGGTCTGTAGCAGTAGGGGTACGGATAGGGATAGTAGTAGGCTGGGTATGCGTAGAACCCTACCGGGAACCCAATCCCGATTGCAAATGAAACATGCGCATCAGAACGTTGCGCCGGAATAAGAGTTAAGATTCCTACTGCTGATCCGATCAAGAGAAGTTTTTTCCAATTCATCATTTTTTTTGTTCCTCCTTCGGATTAAACAGGCGTTGAAAGAAAAAGTTTTCTGTTTGTTTACGCGAAATCAGTTTCGGGATAACCGGTGACGCACACACACTGCCCGATTCGTTCGTAAGAAACGCGTCGCAATCGCGGCGCCTCTTTCGTCGTCTTCACGCCGCGGCCGGCAAATGCGATGACGGGACCTCCGGTCAAAACCGGCGCGAGATAGAGCTGCACCTTGTCGATGAGACGCTGATCAAGCGCCTGACCGAGCACCCGGCCCCCTCCCTCGATCAGAACGCTTGTGATGTCGCGTGCGCCCAGATCTTGCAGCACGCTGTCCAAAGATTTGCGTTTGTAAACCAGCGTTCGCGTCGCAAACCGGTCGGAAAACAGGTGAGCCTGTCGAGGCAATTTTCCGGAACGAGTGACCACCACGCGCCACGGCTGCCGAGGACGGCCGCGACAGCGCGCGGTTAGCCGCGGATTGTCGGCGCGGACGGTTTCCGCTCCAACGAGGATGGCGTCCACTCTGGCCCGCAGTCGGTGCGCGTGCCGGCGCGCGGCTGAGTCGGTAAGCCAGCGCCCTTCACCCGGCGGCCGTGTTAACCGACCATCAAGCGACATGCCGCACTTTGCGATAATGAAAGGGCGTCTCGTGACGATCCACTTGTTGAAGGCCTCGTTAATCTGCGCGCATTCCTCTGCCAGGATGCCATGTCGCACAGCGACTCCCGCGTCTCGCAATTGCACGATGCCCCTCCCCGAATGGCGCGGGTTTACGTCAATTGCTCCAATTACCACATTTTTCACACCGGCTCGCAGAATTGCGTCTGTGCATGCGCCGGTGCGTCCAACAGTCGGGCAGGGTTCCAGAGTGACGTAAAGGATTGCCCGCGCAGGAACGCGCGCGCCGAAATTGCGCAGGCACTCCACTTCTGCGTGGTCGCGCCCGGCTTCCCGATGGTGCCCGCGAGCGACTATTCGATTGCCGATGACCAGCACCGCGCCTACGGCAGGATTCGGGCTCGTTTGCCCGAGCGCTTTTTTTGCTTCCTGCAGCGCAACGCGCATGAATTTCTCGTGTTCGTGGATGCTCATGCCAAAGCGGTCAAACCGCGTGCCTGGAGGGATTCGAACCCCCAACCTTCTGATCCGAAGTCAGAAGCTCTATCCGGTTGAGCTACAGGCAC
>Ga0209810_1006284_pt1 | contig 10370 bp, 7 predicted proteins | sample Coa_R1_7_FD_187159 | JGI IMG/M metagenome (GOLD analysis project Ga0209810, IMG submission 187159) | Surface soil microbial communities from Centralia Pennsylvania, which are recovering from an underground coalmine fire - Coalmine... | ecosystem: Environmental > Terrestrial > Soil > Unclassified ...
GACCCGGGTCGCGCGGCGCTTTGGCCTCGTCGCGTGCGTGAGCGGCCGCCGCGCCTCCGAGGCGCGCGCGATGGTCGGCGTCGGCGCGATCACCTACATCGGCACACACGGCGCCGAGCTGCTCGAGGCGGGCTGGACAGAGCCCGTGCTCGACCCGGCCGTCCAGGAATGGATGGCACGAATCGCGCAGTTCCGCCTCGATGCCGACACCGCCGAGCTTCGCCGCCGGCGGGTGCGGATCGAGGACAAGGGGCCGATCGTCGCCTTCCACTGGCGCGGCGCCGCCGACGAGGACGCGGCGCGCGCCACGGTTGATGAGCTCGCCGCAGGCGCCGAGGCGGCCGGCTTCGAGGTCCACTGGGGCCGCAAGGTGATGGAGGTCCGCCCGCCGGTTCGGATCGACAAGGGCGCGGGAGTTGCCGCGCTGCTCGACGGCGCGGGCGTCACCGGCGCGGTCTACGTCGGCGACGACGTCACCGACCTCGACGCCTTCCGCGCGCTGCGCCAGCTCGCCGAGGACGGCGCGCTCAGGCAGGCGGTGTGCGTCGGCGTCCACTCCGAGGACGGGCCGCCCGCGATCGAGGCCGAGGCCGACCTCGTCGTCGACGGGACCGCCGGAGTGGAGGAGCTGCTGGCCGCCCTGGCCGCGGAGTAGCGCGGAGACCCCGGGCGTTCGATGCGCTTCGCCGAGTTCCTGAGGACGACCGTGCTGATCAGCGCCGCTGCCGCAACCGTGCTCGGGGTGGTGACGCTGGCCGGCGCGAACGGGACCGGAAACGACCTCGTCGTCCCCGTCGCCGCGGGCTGGTGGGTGCTTGCCGCGCTGGTCGGGATCTGGCTCGGGCGCCGCGCCGCCACCTCCGCGCCGATCGCCTCGCTGCTCGCCTCGGCGCGCACGCAGACGAGCCTCCCCGACGTGCATCCCGGCCGCGTCGTGCTGAACCGGCTTTGGCCGCTGCTCGTCTGCACGATCGGAGCCGGGGCGCTCGCCTTCGTGCTCCCGCAGGTCCCCGCGATCGCGGCCGGCTTCGCGATCATCTGGTCGCTCGGCTGGCGCCGGCAGGCCTCGGCGGTGACCGCGATCGAGGAACGCGACGGGGCGCGCTTCTACGTCGAGCGCACCTCGCCCTTCCAGCCGATCCGCCTCGTGCGCACGCCGGGCTTTCGCTCCAACCTGATGGAGATGAACGGCGCCAACCGCCCCCGCGTCCGCGGCAGCGCCTGAACGCGGCATGCCGGTCGACGTTCTCGTCGTCGGGATCGATTCGACCCGTGGCTGGACCGAGGCGCGTCTCGAGCTCGCCGCCGGGCTCGAGCGGGCCGGAGCCACGGTCGCCGAGGTCGGGACCGGCCCGGTGCCGCGGGTGCGGACCTTCGCGCTCACCGATCTGGCCGAGGCGCGCCTCGCGCGCCGGGCCGCGCTCCGCGCGATCGCCGCCCATCGCCCCCGCGCGATCGTCTACATGTCGAGCAACGCGGCGCTGCTCTGGCCGCGGCCCGGCGCGATCTCGCTCGACTCGGTGGCGGCCGAGAACCGTCCCGGCCGCCACGGCATCTGGCAGCGGCCGGTCGAGCGCCGCCGGCTGGCGCAGGCGCCGCTGCTGCTCGTCTGGAGCGAGCGCGCGCTGGCGCCGATCGCGACCCACGCGCCGGCCCAGCTCGTGCCGGTCCCGGTCGAGCTGCCTGCCGATTTGACGGCTCCCCGCGACATCGACGTCCTCACCTACGCGGGCGACCCGGTCAAGCGCCGCCTCGACGCGGTCGTCGCGGCCTGGCAGGAGGCGCGTCGTGACGGCGAGACGATGGTCGTCGCCGGACTCGACGGCTTCACGCCGCCGGCGGGGGTCGCCAGCGCCGGCCGCGTCAGCCGCGACGCCTTCCGGGCGCTTCTGGCGCGAGCCCGGGTGTTCGGCGCCGCCCCGCGCCGCGAGGACTACGGGATCGCCGCCCTCGAGGCGCTCGCCTGTGGCTGCCTGCTCGCGACCACCCCCTCGGCGGGGCCGTACCCGGCGCGCGAGATCGCCCGGCAGCTCGATCCACGGCTGGTCGGGGAAGATCTCGCGCGGGCGCTCCGGGTGGCTCTCGACGATCCGCTGCCCGGCTACCCTGAACGGGCGAGGGCCCTGCTCGCCCCGTACTCCCACGAGGCGGTCGACCGGGCTCTCGCCACGGACGTGCTGCCGCGCCTGCTCGCCCGCTCCGAACCGTGACCGCGTTCGCCTACATCCCCAGCCCGTCCAGCAGCGGCTTCCACGTCGGTCCCCTGTTCTTCCACGTCTACGGGATCATGTACGTGGTCGCGGTGGCGGCGGCGATCCTCGTCGCCCGCCGGCGCTGGGGGCGCGCGGGCGGCGACCCGGACCTCTGCTACGAGGTCGCGAAGTGGGGCTTCCCGGCGGGGCTGATCGGGGGGCGGATCTACTTCCTGATCACGACGCCCAGCCAGATGCCCGACCACTGGTGGGGGCCGTTCGCGATCTGGACGGGCGGGCTCGGGATCTGGGGCGGGATCGCCGGCGGCGTGGCCGGCGGCCTCTACATCCTCTACAAGCGGCTGTCCCGCTACGACGTGCTGCGCTTCATGGACGCGGCCGTGCCGGGCCTGCTCGTCGCCCAGGCGTTCGGGCGGATCGGCAACTACTTCAACCAGGAGCTGTTCGGCAAGCCATCGACGCTCCCCTGGGCGCTGAAGATCGACCCGGCCCACCGTCCCCCGCACTTCCTCCAGTACGCCACCTTCCAGCCCACGTTCCTCTACGAGATCGTCTGGAACCTGTCGCTGGCTTCGTTCCTCGTCTGGCTGGGGCACCACCGTCGCGTGAAGCCGCCGGGGCTGTTCGCCCTCTACGTGGCCGGCTACAGCGGCTTCCGGATCTTCGAGGAGACGCTGCGGATCGACTACTCAGAGCACATCCTCGGGATGCGCCTGAACTTCTGGATCGCGCTGATCGGAACGCTCGCCGGGCTGACGTGGTTCGCCGTCATCCAGCTGCGCGGGCGCGCTTTCGAAGCGGCGCCAGCTCCGCCCACGGACGGCAGTTCGCCACCTGCTCGGGCGAAAGCCACGCCCGCCGCGCGGTAGCCACTCCGTAACGCGCGACCTCGAAGCCGCCCACGCGGTGGGCATCGCAGTTGATCACGATCGGAACCCCGGCGGCGGCCGCCGCGCGGGCGTGGATCTCGTTCAGATCGCGCCGGTCAGGCGAGGCGTTTATCTCGAACATCGTCCCGGTGCGCACCGCCGCGGCCAACACGGCCTCGAAGTCGAACTCGTACGGTGCCCGGCGCTCGATCTTGCGCCCGCTCAGGTGGCCGATGCAGTCGACCCACGGGTGCTCGATCGCGCGCACGATCCGCGCCGTCATCTCCGCCCGGGGCATCCGGAACGACGTGTGGACGCTCGCGATCACCCAGTCGAGCTCGGCGAGCAGCTCGTCGGGGTAGTCGAGCGAGCCGTCGGGGAGGATGTTGACCTCCGAACCGATCAGGAGCTCGAGGCCGTCGAGGTGCGTGGCGCGGACGCGCTCGATCTGCGCGCGGAGCTGCTCGTCGGTGACGTCGGCGCCGAACCCCATCGACGCCGAGTGGTCGGTGATGACCAGATACTCGTAGCCGAAGTCCCGCGCCGCCGTCGCCATCTGCTCGATCGAGGCCGTCCCGTCGCTCGCCGTCGTGTGGCAGTGCAGGTCGCCCCTCAGGTCCTCGACGGTGACCAATTCCGGGAGAGCGCTCTTGAGGGCGGCCTCGAGCTCGCCGCGGTCCTCGCGCAGCTCGGGCTCGATGTACTGCATCCCGAGCAGTCCGTACACGTCTGCCTCGGTGGCGCAGCGATGCGTCTCCCCGCTCGCGTCGTCGAGCACGCCGTATTCGCTGATGTGCAGCCCGCGGCGCACGGCGTAGTCGCGCAGCGCCATGTTGTGCTCCTTGGAGCCCGTCAGGTGCTGGAGCAGGTTGCCGAACTGGTCGGGCTCGACGATTCGCAGGTCGACCTTGATGCCGCTGTGGGTCAGCAGGCGCACGGCGTTCTCGCCGGGGCTGGCGGCCGACTCAACGACGGGGAGCTCGGTGGCGGCCCGGGCGAGCGCGGCCGGGTCGGTCGCGGTGGCGATGATGTCGAGATCCTTGACCGACTCCGCCATCCGCCGGGCCGACCCCGCCAGCTCGACGCGCTCGGACGCCGGGTGGGCGCGCAGCGCGGCCGCGAGCCGCTCGCCGACGTCGAGCGCCCGGCTCAGCACCGTGCGCCGGGCCGGCCCGTCGGCCTCGAACGCGGCCAGCGCCGCGATCAGCGCCTCCTCCGCCTTGGCGCCGAAGCCCTTGAGGTTGCGGATCCGCTGCCCTTCGGCCGCCTCGCGCAGGGCATCGAGCGAGTCGATCCCGAGCTCGTCGTAGAGGCGGCGGGCGCGCTTCGGTCCAAGGCCCGGCAGATGGGTCATCGCGACGAGGCCCGGCGGGAACTTCGCACGCAGCTTGACCAGCGCCGGGATCTCTCCCGTGTCGGCCAGCGCGAGCACCTTCTCCTGGATCGTCGCGCCGATCCCGGGCAGCTCGGTGGCGCGGCCCAGCCGCGCGAGCGCGGTCACCGACTCGCCGGCGTCGCGAACCGCCTTGGCGGCGTTGCGGTAGGCGACGATGCGGTGGATGATCGCCCCGTCGAGCTCGTAGAGGTCACCGAGCTCGTCGAGCGCCGCGGCGATCTGGCTGTTGGTCGGGTCGGCCACAGGGGAAGCCTATTCCCGCGCCGGGATCGCTATACTTTTTGAAGCACACCCCCACTTGAGCGAGGAACACGACATGGCAGGCACCGTCTCAGAGGTCACCGACAACAACTTCCAGGCCGAGGTACTCGAGTCCGACGTGCCCGTGCTGGTCGACTTCTGGGCACCCTGGTGCGGCCCGTGCCGGATGGTCGCCCCCGTCGTCGAGGAGATCGCCCAGGAGAAGGCCGGCCAGCTCAAGGTCGTCAAGCTGAACACGGACGAGAACCAGCAGACCTCGATCCAGTACAACGTGCTCTCGATCCCGACGCTGATCGTCTTCCGCCACGGCCAGGAGGCCAAGCGGGTGACCGGCGCCTATCCGAAGAAGCGCCTCGAGGCCGAGATCGAGCCCGCGCTCGCTTGAGGAAGATCTAGCGTCGCAGTTGGCTGGCGGCCTCGAACGCCGCCTTCCGGCCGGCCATCTGGCGTTCCCACCACGCTTCGCGTTCGGCGACCGCGCGCCGCTCGGCCCAGTCGCCGACGGCGGGGAGCAGGCGGCGGCCGAGCTCGGTGCTCAGCACGTACGGCATCCGGGCCGCCAGCAACAGGACCCACGGGAAGGCGGACGGGAGGTCGTAGCGACGGCGGGTCGCCGGCGACATGCAGACCGCCGTGTAGGCGCCGATCAGCCGCTGCTCGTAGCTCGCGCGCAGGCGCTCGATCCCCCGGTGCTCGTCGCGCGGCGCGAACGCGCGGGGAAATGACTCGATCAGCTCGGCGCCATGGTCCCCCGCCGTGTAGGAGCGCGCCATCGCCGTGATGAACATGAGCTGGAGGCCCGCCCGGATCGTTTCTGGGTAATGGCGCGGGCGAACCCCGAGCAGGTGACCGAGGTAGCGCTGGTAGTGCAGGAGCGCGTGGACCTCCGCGCGGGAGGTCAGATAGCCGAGCGGCCACATGAACAGCGCCGGCGCGACCGACCCGCCGATCAGCGTCATCGTCATGTAGCTCTGGCAGATCGGCAGTCCCCAGCGCCCCATGTCCCACTCCGGATGCTCTGACACCCGCCGGCGGACGGAGACGTGCATCACCCGCACTCGCATCGCCGTCTCGCGGCCGGCGCTCCCGAGCCTGAACAGCGCCCCCGGCTCGGAGACGTCGATCCAGAACCGCGCGGTCTCGAGGAAGCGGCGCAGCGCGTTGTCGCCGGCGTAGCCCCCGGCCAGCGACAGCGGGATCGCGACCGCGCCCTCTGTGTACATCTCGAGCGTCTCGGCGCCCGCGACGTTGAACAGCGTCCGGCCCCAGCGCCGCCAGATGCGCGCACCCTCCTCGACCAGTTCGCGGTCGACCCAATCGGGCACGGCCTCGAACTCCTGAAACAGCGCCCGCATCGATGGCGAGGCCTGATCGGCGACCGAGGCGAACCCGGCCGGGCTCTGGAGTGCGGTCTCCAGCAGCCCGCGCTCGTGGCGGCGATCAGCCGCGGCGCCGGACAGCGATTCGGCCACATAGGCCTCGGCCACCGGATCGCCGGCGAACATGTCCTCGCAGAAGGCGGCGGCCACCTCGGGCTCGGGAACCGGGTCGAAGCTCAGCAGCGTTCTCATCAACCGCCGCGCGGCCTGGACCCTCGGGCGCCCGAGCATCTCCTCGTAGCGGAAGTCGGTGGGGCAGCGGGTTCCCGGCGGGAGACCGGCCGGCGTCATGCGGGAGCGCGGGTCTCGGCAGCCGGCTCGTGCAGCTGCTGCGCCCGCTCGAGCGCCGGCCGGGCCCCGAGCTCCCGAAGGACCGCGATCGCCTCCTCGAGGAGCGGCTCGGCTTCGCCGCCGCGGTGCTGCCCGACGAGCCACTCGGCCACGTCGGTCTGGACGACGGCCAGCCAGTACGGATAGCCGAGCGCCCTGAGCGTGTCGATCGCGGCGCCCAGCTCGGCCTCGGCGGCGTCGTGCTCGCCGGACATCGCCGCGGCCAGTCCGCGGGCGCGCGCCAGCTGAGCCGCCAGATAGGGCGGGATGTGCCCCGGCGGGTGCGCGGCCATCACCTCGATCAGATCGGCGATCGCCTCGGGGCGCCCGACCCGCCGGGCCGCCTCGACCGCCATCGGCCAGCCCTCGCGCCCAGCCTCGGAGGCCGGGCTCAGCGAGTCGAGGTATCGCCACAGCTGCTCGTGGGCGGTGCTCAGCGCTCGCTCGGGCTCCTCCTCGGCCAGCAGAACGTTGACGGTGGCGGCAGCGAACATGCTCTGGAGCTCCTCGTCGCCCGACTCGTTCCACGACGCGACCCGGGCGAGCAGCTCGCCTGCCTCGCCCGTGTTCCCGCGCAGCGCTTCCAGGACGAGCTTTCGATAGGCGATGAACGAGGCCCCTGGACGGTCATCGCCACGGCCGAGCAGCTCGTCGATCAGCCCATCGGCTTCGACCCATCGGCCGGACTGGAGGAGCAGGGAGAGGATGTTGCCGGCCGAGACGGTCTCGCCGTAGCGGTCGCCGTTGCGTCGGGAGATCGAAAGCGAGGCCTCTGCGTCGGTGATCGCGTCGGGCACGTCCCACATCAGCCCGAGGTTGACGAGGTTGCTCATCACGTTCTGGAGCTGTGCGCTCAGGCCGTGGCGCTCGGCCAGCTCCCGGGCGCCCGTGTAGAGGATCCGCGCCTCCTCGGCGCGTCCCGTGTACAGACACGAGTTGCCCTTCTGCGTCAGCGCCTCGCACAGGACCTCGGGAAGCTTCAGCGCCTGCGCGAGTTCGAGCGCGATCTCGGTCCGCTCGATCGATGCGCGGTAGTCGCCGGCGAAGAACAGCGCTCGGGCGAGCTGCGCGTTCAGCGTCGCCGCGTCGGAGCTGCGCACCTCGGGGCCGAGCCGACCCAGCGCATCCCCGAGCCGCTCGACGGCGTCGGTCAGCCGCCCGAGGCGGATCAGGGTCCGGGCGATCAGCTCGAACACCCGCGCGTCCGCTCCTTCGGATGGCAGCGCCGCGAACGCGCTCTGTGCCTCCTCGAGCAGTTCGAGCGCGGGTTCGAGGCGCCCGGACTTGAAGGCCATCTCGCCCGCCGCGCGTGTCAACTCCGCACGCTCGGGGGGCTCGCTCGCCAGCTCGGCGGCGGTTCGGTACGTGCGCTCGGCCCCCTCGGGTGCTCCGACCGTGGCCGCGCGCTGCCCGGCTCGGCGCAGGGCGTCGAGCGTGCGCCGGCGAAGCTCGTCCTCGTCCGGGTCGCCGGTTGCCGCGCGGTAGGCGTCGAGGTAGTGGGTGGCGATCACCTCGGCGACGTCCTCGCCGTCGTCGGGGAAGGCGCGGCGCAGGTGCTCGGCCGCCGCCAGATGGCGCGGCTTTCGCTCCTGGCGCGAGAGCATCTCGTAGGCGACCGTTCTGAGCAGCCCCTGGGCGAAGGCGAACTGCCCGCGGTCCGGCGAGAGCCGGTCGGTGCGGATCACGAGCACGCCCTTGCGAACGAGCGAGGCGAGCACGGCGTCGAGCTCCGCCTCGCCGACGTCACCGAGCGCCGCGGCGGCTGAGCGCGGGAACGCTCCGCCGAAGACGGACATCGCCTTGACGAGGCCGCGCTCGGCCGGGTCGAGCGAGTCGAGCCGCGCCGACAGAAGCGATGAGAGGCTCGCCGGGACGTCGAGCTCCCCGATCTCCCCCTGGGGCGCGAGCCGGCCGTCGTGCTCGGCCAGGACGCCGCGGTCGGCGAGCGCCCGCACCGTCTCGATCACGTAGAGCGGCACGCCCTGCGCGCGCGCGATGATCTGGTCGGTCGCGGCGTCGGGGAGCCCGTCCACCAGATCGGCGAGCAGCGCCCGCATCGCCTCGTCGTCGAGAGGCTCGAGCCGGATCAGCGTCGCGCCGCGGTGCCCGGCGGGCCACCCGTCGCGTCCGGCGGCCAGCTCGGGCCGCGCCAGGGTGAGGATGAAGATCGGGCTCTGCGCCGACCAGTCGAGCAGCTGCTCGATGAAGTCGAGCAGCCCGGCGTCGGCCCACTGCAGGTCCTCGAACACGAGCGCGACCGGCTCGTGGTCGGCGAGCCGCTCGAAGAACAGCCGCCAGCCCGCGAACAGCTCCTCGCGCCCGAGGCCGGGCTCGGCCACCCCGAGCAGCGCCCCGAGCCGGGGGGAGAGGAACGCCCGGTCGCCGGGATCGGGCACCCACCGCTCGAGCCCGCTCTCGAGCCGCGCCCGCGCGTCGTCGGCCGATGCGTCCTCGGCGATCCCGAGGCGCTGGCGCACCATCTCCGACAGGGCCCAGTACGCGACCCCCTCGCCATGGGAGAGACAGCGTCCGAGGTGCCAGAGCACCGTGCTCGACAGGCCGTCGATGTAGTTGAAGAACTCGCGGCGCAGGCGCGACTTGCCGACGCCGGCCTCGGCCGTGACCGCCAGCAGGCGCGCCGAGCGCCGGTCGAGCGCGCCGTGGAAGAGCTCCTTGACCAGCCGCAGGTCTCCCTCGCGCCCGACGAACGCGGCATCGAGGCCCTGCTCGCGCTCCGAGCCGCCGACGCCACCGACGACACGCACCGCCCGCCACAGCCTGAGCGGCTCAGCCTTGCCCTTGACGGTGTGCTCGCCGGCGTCCTCGTAGGCGATCGCCGCCGAGGTCACCTGTCGGGTCACCTCGTCGACGAACACGCTCCCCGGCGCCGCCGCCGACTGGACGCGCGAAGCGGTGTTCACGCGGTCACCGACCACGAGCCCCTCGCCGGGATTCTCGAGCGCCGCCACCTGCCCGGTGACGACCCCCGCTCGGGCGCGGAGATCGGGCGCGCCGACCTCGGCTCCGAACGCGCTCACCGCGTCGACGATCTCGAGCGACGCCCGCACCGCGCGCTCGGCGTCGTCCTCGCGGGCCAGCGGAACTCCCCACACCGCCATCACCGCGTCGCCGATGAACTTCTCGACCGTGCCGCCGTGGCGCTCGATGATCGTGCGCGCCGACTCGAAATAGCGCCCGAGCAGCTCGCGGACGTCCTCGGCCTCGCGCGCCTCCGACAGCGACGTGAAGCCGACCAGGTCGACGAACAGGACCGACACCATCCGCAGCTCGGCCAGCGCGGGCTCGTGCGCCACGGGTGTGGCCTGGGCGGGAGCGTCCGCGACCGCCGGCCCGGCGCCCCCGGAATTGCCGACCGGGGGCGCCGTCTCGAGCGCCGATCCGCACTCGTCGCAGAACCGCTGCCCCGCCTCATGCGGGGCGCCGCAGCTCGGGCAGCGCGGCGCCAGCGGCGTGCCGCAGCTCTTGCAGAACTTCGCCCCATCCTTGTTCTCCGCCTGGCAGGTCGGGCAGACCATTCGCTCCCCCTCGTGGCTGCGAGAAGGCTATCGCCCGGAGGGGCTCACTCCGACCCGCAGCTCGCGCCCGTCGATCGTGAACGGCCTCGCACCGTTCATCGACGCGGGGTAGTCGACCTGCACGGCGAGCGTCTCTGAGGCGATGTAGTCCTGATGGCGGCGCGCGGCGTCGAGCAGCTCGCCGTCGCCGCCGAGCGCCAGCGAGATCCGGTCGGAGACGTCCAGATCGGCGTCGCGGCGGGCCGACTGGACGGCGTGGACGATCTCGCGGGCCCAGCCCTCGTCGCGCAGGTCGTCGTCGACGACCAGCTCGAGCGCGACCGCGTGCGAGCCCTCCCGCTCGACCTGGTAGCCCTCGAGCGGCTTCATCGAGACGAGCACGTCCT
>Ga0209810_1006285_pt1 | contig 10367 bp, 5 predicted proteins | sample Coa_R1_7_FD_187159 | JGI IMG/M metagenome (GOLD analysis project Ga0209810, IMG submission 187159) | Surface soil microbial communities from Centralia Pennsylvania, which are recovering from an underground coalmine fire - Coalmine... | ecosystem: Environmental > Terrestrial > Soil > Unclassified ...
CGCGCCTGCGGTGACAGGTTGCTGCCAAAAAGTTGCACCACGCGATCAATGGTCTCCGGCCTCTGTCGCACCAGGGCCACGATCACCCGGCTCGCGTGTTCCTGCACCTCAAGATTATTTGCTGTCAGGCTGGCAAGCAGGGGATCAAGCACATCCGCGCCAAATTGCGGCAGGATGGACGCGGCAACGGCGTCGCGCGCGGGGTCGCTGAGCAGGGAGACCAGAGGCGCAATGGCTTCTGGATATTTCAGCAGCAAAGCAGAGACAACCCGCTGCCAGGCCGGGCGATCCAGCACCTCAAGCAAAGCGGGAACGATAATCGCGCCGGGGATGGCATCCAGCGCCTGGTGAATATACGCATTGACGCGGCTATCTGTATCCAGCAGGTGATTGACCAGCGTCTGCGCAGCTTCCTGCCCCTGCTCGCTGAAGATGCGCACGAGCCGGGCGGCCAGCGTATCGCTGCCAGTTGCCATTGCCGCCATCAATGCCTCACCGGGAAAGGGCGTCATACAGAGGATGGCGCGGCGCGCCCGCTCTTGCAGCTTCGGTTCCTGCCAGTTATCGAGCGCGGCCAGCACGAGAGGCAGGGCCAGTTCACCAAGCTGGCCGAGAGAGGTGATGGCTTCCTCGTAGAACTGCGCCTGTGGCTGCTCCAGCATGCTCAGTAATGGAGGCACCGCCTGCCGGTCGGGAATGCGGCCCAGCGCGCGAATGGCTGCTATGGTCAGCAGTTGTTCCGACTGTGGCGTTTGCAGGAAAGAGACCAGCGCCGGGATGGCGCGTGTATCGGGAACCTCTTCCAGCACTTCAACGAGCAGGCGCGTGCGTTCTGGCACAATGGGATGCAGATGGGAAACAACTGGCTCGACGACTTCGCTGCCTATCGAGATCAACACCTGGGCGGCGCGCCTGGCTACCAGGTCGTCAGGGCTGGTGGTGACAAGGTCAATCAGGCCGAAAATGCTGGCGGGAGCTAAGGCGGCAAGGGCAGCCGCAACCTGCTGCTGCACGGCAGTCGATGGATCGGCCACCAGTTGCAGTAAGGTCGGCAACGCCTGCCGGTCGCGACCGCCTTTCAGCACTTCGATAATGCGCACGCGCACCGCGTTGGGGGGCTGCGTCTGCAAATACGACAGCAGGGGTGGTGTTGCCGCCGGGCCGATTGCCAGCAAGACCTGCACGGCGTTATTTGCCTGCGTGTCATCAGGTGCGGCCAACGTCTGGATCAGCAGCTCAAGCGCCTTCGCCCCCCGGCTCTTCTGTTGCTGCCCCTGCCATGCCAGCAATTCGCCCGCTTTCTGTTGCAACGCGGCTGCTGAAGCATAATTGCTGCTCAGCAGGGTGAGCAAGACGGTCAGAATATACTGGTATTGCGCGGGCGAGAGCTGACGTTCCGCCCTTGTCTCCTGAAGGAAACGCAACACGATTTCCAGCACAATCAGCTGAGCCGCCTCTTCTGCGGGAGCAGGTGCGGAATTTTCCAGCAGAGGCAGGATATGGCGCAGGGTGCGTTCCGGGCCGGGACGAATCAGCGCATGCATGGCCGCTCTGCTCATCGATTGCTCGCCGGAACGCAGAAAAGGCAGGATGAGTTCTATCGCTCTTGACGTACCCGCGCGCCCCAGGATCTGAATGGCCGCGACGCGCAGACGCTCGCTCCTGCCGCCGCCCGGCTGGCTCAAAGCAGCAGCGCGCTCCACTACCGCATCGCCGAAGCGTCCCAGCACCACCAGCAGGCTCTTGACCTGCGCATCATACGATTGCTTGTTGACGATATCGACGAGGTAGTCACACAGCAGGCGCGGCACAATCTCGCGATCGAGCAATTCAATGAAACTGGCGCTGCCCGCAATGGGAAGCAGCAACGGCAGTGAGGAGTAAATTTCCGCGCCGCCATGCCGGGCGCACAGCGTACAGAGCCGGGCCAGGCTTTCCCGCGCCGCCTGGGACTGCATGACCTTTGCCAGCGCCTCTTCCATCCCTTTCGGCAGCATAACCGGGGCCAGCGTCGCCGTTTTTACGTGCGGCGCCACATCATAGACACCGGCGGCGACAAGGCTCAAAGCCAGCGCGGGCAGTAGCGCGGAGCCACTGCGCCCGGCAAGCTGTAAGCGCGCGGCCAGCGCAAGGGGATTATCGATGAGGCCTGCCCACAGCGCGATCGGGCCGCTCCATCGCTCAACATCCATCAGGATGTCTGTACGCAACCAGGCCTGGTTGCCCTGCGCCTGAGCAGCGAGCGCGAAGTATTCAGCGATAAAATATTCCGCAAATAGCGCGTGCGCAAAGCTCAGAACGCCATCGGCGGCGAGAACGAGCAAACCGGCATCCAGCGCGAACTGCACCAGCAGCGGCACATCATCGGCGGCAAAAGAGAGTATCTGTTCTGTCGCGCCGGTTCTGAACGGATACGGCGTTGGATGCTCGTCAAGCCACCTCTGCAGCGCATCCGCCGTTTCGCTGTTCGGCGGCAATGGGATAGCATTGAGATCTCCGACCCGGCGCGCAACGTAGGCCAGCCGCCCCAGGAAATCGAGGACGCTGCGCGCTGCCGGGGCCTGCTGCTTCCATGCGGCCCGCTGCCGGTCAATCGTCTGCGCAACAAAGGCGCGCAATAACGCGCCGCGCGTATCCAGTTGCCGCATCTGCCTGACACCCACCCGGTCAACCACTTCCACCAGACAGGAGAGCAGCAACGGACTGGCGCACAGCGTCCGCAAACGGCTGGAGGTTATGCCCTGCATAACCTGCCCTACCGTATGCTGCCAGGGATGGGCGGCGTTGAGCGAGGCATCTTCGATAAACGCGCGCATCTGCTCCTCATCCAGCGGTTGAAGCTCCAGCCGCTCCAACCGGCCATCCTGCACCAGTTGCACCAGCGATGCCTGCGCGCGGTAGACTTCCTCACGGCATGTCAGGATCACACGATTATCGCCCTGGCGCATCTCTTCCACCAGTTCATCCACCATCAACGGCTGAAACTCCGCGTCAACTTCATCGAGACCATCGCAGAGCAAAAGCAGCCGTCCTCTCTCGCTCAGCCGCCGCAAAAATGGGTTGAGATGCGTCAAGCCAGGCTGATTGCTTTCGCGCAGGAAATCGAAGATGGTCACAACGGGAGAGAGCAGTTGCCCTGTCTCCGCGTCAGTTTGCAGGTGAGCCTTGAGGTAGAGGGCGTAGTGGGGCAGCGGCACGTAAAGGGGAATGCGTTCACGCCCGCGTATCTTGCCCCGGCGATCTTGCGCGCTTTGATACAGGTATTCGCGCAGAGCCATCGTCTTGCCCATGCCCGGCTCGCCGGAGAGTAGCCAGGACGTATCCGACAGGAGCAGATCAGCGACAGGAGCAGGCTGCATGGGGTTCGCAGAGGAATTCTGGGGCTGCGCCGGTACAGCATGCGCCAGGGGCAGGTAGCGCCGGTGGTACGGCTCCTGCGCGCTTGCGGCCGCGCGCAGATAAGCGGCAATGGCGCGGGGCCGGGCCAGCAGCCAGAACAGCAGGCTAAAGACAACCAGAGCCACAACGAAAGCGATCAGAAACGCGGGTGTATGCAAGAGCGTCGTCAGTAAAACAAGTAACTGGCTCAGAGCCGAGCCGCTGGCATGGGACAGCCTGAGAAGCCAGATAATGAGAATGACAAGGCAGGCCAGGAGAACAGTCATCCCCGCTCCCAGTAGCACGCTGGCAAGCGCACGCAACGGCTTTTGTCGCTTCGTAGAAATGGCAGATTGTGGCACGCTGAGCATTTTTCAGCAGGTTCCCTTTCAGCAAAGTTCACGTACCTGTGGACACAGTATAACGCACACCCGCAATTTGAACAAGCAGTACGATATTTTCGCCTTTTTGCATGAAGCCATTCCATGAAGCCATTCTAAGAGAAGAGACGCACACAGGAAAAAGATTTTAAATTTCTCCCTGTGACATACTGTATACAGAGAAAAAGGGCGCAGATTGTGAGTTATTTCACAGCATTTCCGGGCATAATCTGCTTGACTGTGCAGGTTAAAGTCCCTGACAGTTACAACTCATGCGTGCAAGCCGTTCATTATATGGATGACTTTACGGCTGCCCGCTTCAAACGATGCACGATCTGCCAGTCTCTCTGATCTAAAAAAGAGGTGTTTATGGACGAGCCAACGCCCCGGCGCTCAGCAGAGCCACCGGATCACAACAATAACAGGGAAGCTCAACGCAAAACGCGCACCATCCCTTCTCGCCATCCAACTTCCGGCGTCCTGGAACGGCCTTCCGCACCGCCCCGGCTCATCCCCGCAGTTGCCGCCAGTATGGCGGAAACGCAAACGGAACAGGAAACCGCTGCCGACCCTCCTGAGTTACAGGCCGCAACAGCGGACTCCGTAGAGACGCCATCGATGACCCCTGCCGCGCCGACGCTAGAGGCTGGCGATCTGAACGCGGCAGAGGACACACGGCAGGAAGAGAATTTCGCGCTGGCAGCCATAACGACCATCAAACTGCCAAGAGCCATGCCACCGGCGCAAAAAGCTGTACCGGCAGTAACGCCTGTAGAGCCTGCCCGCAGCCAGAGGGCAAAAACCATCTTTACGCGCCGACAGGCTGTCCTCTTCATCGCGCTGCTCTGCATCCTCGTCTTCAATGCCACTAACCTGGGCTTCACACAATTCATTGGCCCGCAGGGATGGGCCTACATCCTCGCCGGCCCGGATAATAGCAACGACAATGTTCTCAACAAGATCAAACAGCAACTGCACGCTACCCCATCGCCGGGGACAACAGCAACGGCCAGCACACAGATGACTCCTCAACAGTACATCAACCTGATCGTGCAGAATATGACGCTGGATCAGAAGGTCGGCCAGATGATGCTGGTACAATTCGTTGGCCCGGAATATTCCTATGACATCAGCACCATGATTAGCCAGTACGATATCGGGGCAGTCCTGCTTTTCACGGCCAATAACAATATTATCAGCAAGCCCCAGCTCACAGGGCTGATCCAGCAAATGCAGAAAAACAGCGCGGTGCCATTGATTGTCGCCATCGACCAGGAAGGCGGCCTGGTAGACCGGCTGGCAAAACTGGATGGGCCTCGTCCCTCGGAGACGACCATCGGCGCAACGAATGATCCCAACCGCGCACGGCAAGAAGGCGAGCAGGACGCGCAAGACCTGGCTTCATACGGCTTCAACCTGAATCTGGCCCCGGTAGTCGATGTGAACTCGGTATACAACCCGCAACTATACATGCGCACCTACGGCAACAACCCGGAGCTGGTAACGCGCATGGCGAGCGCGTATCTTCAGGGCCTGCAACAAAGCGGTAAGGTGCTTGGCGCGTTGAAACATTTCCCCGGCCTGGGCGATGTCAGTACAGACCCGCATCTTGGCTTGCCGCGTCTCACCCGCCCTCTGAACCAGCTCGACGCCATTGACTGGGCGCCGTATCGCACGTTGATCGCCCAGGGCAATGTCCATGCTGTACTGGTCACGCACGAAATCGTGCAGGCAGTCGATCCCACAACGATCTCATCGCTCTCCTATAAGGTTGTGACTGGCATCCTGCGCAATCGCCTGGGGTTTCAGGGGGTCATTATTACCGATAGCTTGACAATGGAAGGGATTAGCGCCTACTATACAGAGGCCCAGGCGGCAGTCATGGCCATTCAGGCAGGCGACGACTTACTGATGGGCGCCGCAACTCCATCCGATGTCGCGGCTATGGTCGAGGGCATTAAACAGGCAGTAAATGATGGGCAGATCAGCCAGCAGCGCATCGATGACTCAGTGCGCCGCATTCTGATGCTGAAGTACCAGATGGGGTTGCTGGCCTTACCAACCGGTTAGAAAGAAAGCGTATGTTACACTCAAGCACGGAGAAGATCGAACGCGAAAAACTCTGGACGATTCTGACAATCGCCCTGATTGTTGTGGAGACGCTTCTGGTGACGCTGGCGCTGGTACCGGCGCAGCTCTGGACACGCTTATTGCCACAATCGACCAGCGCGGCCCTCGATGGGCCATTTCCCGCGCCCATTGCCCCCGTCATTACTGCCCTGCTCTATCTGCTGCCCGTCGCCATCGGTTACCTGACGCGCAACTGGCAGCGCGCGCTGCTCTACGCGACCTTGCCCGCGTGGATTGGCCTCGGCCTCTTTGTCATCGCCGCCACCTTCAAGGTCGGCGCGTTCTACCTCGTCTCCGTCGACCACGTGACCGCGAACGTCAGCATCCTGGAACTTTTTGCGGCATTAGGGGGCATCGGCTGGCTCGGACGTTCTATATTTAAAGTGAACTAATCTCTTCCCATTCCGAAAACAAGATAATATACGAAACGGACAATCTGTGTTATGCTGAGACCGTTACGGCTGGTACGTCTGGTGACCGGCCAGTTAGAGGATAACAGGTATATCGCGCAAGCAGAGGCGGCGAACGGGAGTGTAAGAGAAGTGGGAGATGTCAACGAATTACAACGTATGGAAGGCATACTCTCGCCGGTAACCGGTGAGGCACCGGTCGAGCCTATCCCTGACGCCGACAACAGCAGCAAAAGCGACAAAAGCGGAAAACTGCCGGGCAGTGAAGTAGAGGCACGGCACCTGCTGAGACGCACACCCAATAGCTACCTGCTTAACCAGGTTTATGGACTCTGGGTCTTTATTTCCCTCTTCCTGCTCACCGTCATCGTCACGCGCAAAGTCTCCGTTGTGGAATACGGAGTCTACGCGGTAGTGATGGCCGCGTTCAACACCATCGCCTATATTGTGGCCTTCGGCCTGGAAGACGCCACGACAACGTTTGTGCCGCGCGTCTTTGCCGAGCATGGGCGAGCATCTGCCGCCAATCTAATACGGCGCCTGCTCGCGTTACGCATTGTCATCCTGAGCGCCAGCGCCATCGTCATGCTCTTCGGCATGCCCGTGCTGGCAAACATCATCGGCGCCATCCCCATTAACGGGGCAGCGGCCATGGCTTCCAGTATGCGCGACCCGCAGTTGATCGGCCATATCGCGCCCATCGCCGTCTACGTGGTGGGCAACGGCATCAGCAGCCTCTTCACCTCGGTCTGTGCCGCGCTCATGCGCATGCGTTTTGTCTTCATCGCAGGCAGCATTACTCAGTTCGCCGTCCTCGCGATGAGCTTCACAGTTCTACAAATGGGACTGGGCATCGATGGCGTCCTCTGGGTACTCGCCCTCACCTCACTGCTCACCAGCCTCGCCTTTGTCGTCTGGCTCGCGCCCATGCTCTTCCTGCGCGGCGAAAGCTACAGGCAGTCGCTCAAACCGGTGCTTGATCTCGGCATCTCGGCATGGCTGACCAACCTGGTCTCCGGCGCACTGCTCAAGCAGGTGTCTATCATCCTGCTCGGCTACTTTGCCATCTCGCTGGTGGAAATCGGCTACTTCAACCTCTCGTTCCAGCTTGCGCATGCCGCCAGCCTGTTGCTTGTCTCCGGCTTCGGGGGGGTTGGCGTGGCCGCCCTTGCCGCCGCCTATGTCGGCCACAACTCCGGGCGGCTGGCGCGGGCCTGGCAGGCGCTGATCAAGATCGAGACGCTGCTGGCCGCGCCGGGTCTCGTCTTCTGCCTCTTCAACGCGCAGAACGTCGCCCACGCCCTCTACGGCAGCAACTACGACCCGGTCGGCCCGCTGCTGGCGATCTTCCTGTTCTTCAACATTCTGATGCGCGTCCTCGGCACCACCATCCACCAATCCACGCTCTATGTCGTTGGCAAGCCCCGGCTGGTCGTGCTGGGCCAGTGGCTGGGCCTGCTCGCCGTCGCGCTCATCGGCATTATCCTCATCCCACGCTGGGGTCCCGCCGGTGCGCTCATCGCCGACGGCATCTCGCAACTGCTTACCGGCGCGCTGCTGCTCGCCTTCCTCTGGAACGTCCTGCCACGCAAATACCCGCTCGGTTTTACCCTGCGCTTCCTGCTCGCCCTCGTCCTCGCCGCCCTGCCGGGCATCCTCTGGCACCCGGAGAGCCGTCCTCTGCTCGTCCTTTCCGGCCTCATCTTCCTCATCCTCTGCGCCGCCCTCCTCACCCTTATCCGCCCTCTGACCGGCGAGGATATGGAGATGATCGGGACGTTAAATCCAAAGCTGGTGAAGTACCTCAAGTGGTTCGCGAGGAGAGAGACAAAACAACTTGCATAAAAAACGGACACGAGGGCCAGTTTACTCCTGCGCTACAGCATACACGGCAGTACCGTAGCAGAGAACTTCGGTGACGCCGGGGGCAATCTCGGTGGCATCGTAGCGCACGCCGATCAAGCCGTTGGCTCCCACCTGCTGCGCGTGCTGGATCATCAGTTCGTAAGCATCATTGCGCGCCTGCTCGCACAACTGCGTGTAGATAGAGATATTGCCGCCCACAAGCTGTTGAAACGCCGCTCCGATATTGCCCACGACGCTGCGCGAGCGCACAATAATACCACGCACGACGCCAAATTGACGCACAACGCGGTATCCCGCCAGTTCAAAGCCGGTTGTGACAAGATTGTGATCCATGCATTCCTCCAATTCAGGCACTGGCTTCTTTCTCAATCTCCTTATCAGGATGGAAATCAGGGAACCGTTTTCAACTCCAGTTGCTTGCTCTCGCCGCTCTTCCCGCTCACTACAGGCTTTGTTCGTTTCCAGGGCCAGCCAACCTGCGCGCAAAGCAGACAGAGAACGGAGAAAAACCCGGCAATCAACGTGGTGTGGACGAGGGCCGCTAAAAGCTGGCCTTCCGTCCAGACGTTGAACATGCCGCTGATGGCCTGCAAGGTAATCAGCACGAAGGCCCACCAGCTCGCCCGGACGATGTCGCGGCGCTCGCGGTAACGGCGCGTGGCAACAACGAGCAGGCCGAGGACGAGCAACCAGAGAAGCCCGGCAAAGTAGCGATGCAGGAGTTGAATGCCGACGAGCGATGTGAGGCCGGGCAAATAGGTCGGGCTACAGGTAGGAAACTGGGGGCCGCAGGCTGCCACCGCCCCGCTATGTTCAACCAGCGCGCCAGTATAGACGACGATATAGGTGTAGACCGCCAGGCCCCAGACCAGTCCTTGCAGCCTCCGACCTGCCGTCTGCGCACGGCTCTCCTCTGGCTTCCTGTCAAGCTGGAACAGGCGCACAGTCAGCAAAATCACGCTGGCAAAAGCGATCAAGGCGAGGCCAAAGTGAATAGAGAGCAGCCAGGTGAGCGCCCACGTCCCCTCGTAGATGACGGTCAGCGCGCCCAGCACGCCCTGCAACACCACAAAGAGCAGGCTAAGGAAAGCAAAGAGCTTCGCCTGAAAGTCTTTGCGGTAGCGCAACCACGTCCAGACGGTAAGAATCAATACCAGAAAGCCATCGAGGCCCGACATGACGCGATGGCTGTACTCAATCACGCCCGCGATGGTGATAACGCCGGGAATAATTTCTCCATGACAGAACGGCCAGGTGTTGCCGCAGCCATGCCCTGACCCGGTGGTTGTCACCAGCACTCCCAGCAATACCATCACATACGCCAGGACAGCGGTGATGACGGAAAATATGCGTATTAAACGTCCTGTATTCACAGTTCTATTTCAACCTCTCCAGAATACTTCGTCCCATCTCGACAAACGACGACCGGCGCGAGCAAACGAGATTTCTCTATCTCAGCATAACGGAAGACGAGGCAAAAGTCAAAGCTTTTCGCCAGCCCTGTGCCTGTTCCCCTTACACATCTCCTGTTATGACACGCCCGGAAGTCTTCTTTCACGGGGTAAGCTATTGACTTAGCTGCACCACCCTTGCATAATACAACATATCTCTACCATCTTTCACTGACACTACCAGAGTATCCATGCGAAAAAAGAGATTGCAGCCACTTGATCCGAGGCTGGTCATTCAGGCATATGCGCGGGGCATTTTTCCGATGGCCGAGCCAGATGGGCGTATCTTCTGGTACGCGCCCGACCCTCGCGCCATTCTGGAACATGCCAACCTGCGCGTCTCGCGCTCGCTGCGTGCGACTCTACGAAAGAACATTTATGAGATAAGGATGGATACCGCTTTCGAGGTCGTCATGCGCTGCTGTAGCGCGCGAGCGGAGACATGGATCAACGAAGCCTTTATCGAAGCCTATACCACCCTGCACGCTGCCGGACTGGCGCACAGCGTCGAAGCCTGGAAAGATGGTATGCTTGTTGGCGGCCTCTACGGCGTCGCACTGGGCGGCGCGTTTATGGGTGAAAGCATGTTTTCGCGCGCCCCCGACGCCTCCAAAGTCTGCCTCGTCGCTCTGGTCGAACACATCAAAGCGCGCGGCTACACGCTGCACGATACGCAGTTTCTCACGCCCCACCTCGCCTCGCTCGGCGTCACCGAGATTCCGCGCCGCGAATACGAGCGCCGCCTGGCCGAG
>Ga0209810_1006287_pt1 | contig 10365 bp, 14 predicted proteins | sample Coa_R1_7_FD_187159 | JGI IMG/M metagenome (GOLD analysis project Ga0209810, IMG submission 187159) | Surface soil microbial communities from Centralia Pennsylvania, which are recovering from an underground coalmine fire - Coalmine... | ecosystem: Environmental > Terrestrial > Soil > Unclassified...
AAGCAGGCGCGCTGGACACCAGCGGTGCGAAGTCGATTCCACGCTCGTGGAGGAAACTTCGTGCCCCAGGAGCGTGTGTCCATGCGAAAAATCAAAGAGGTCCTGCGTCTGCGGTTCGGTCTGGGGCTCAAACAGAGTCAGATCGCCCGCAGTTGTTCCCTTGGTCAAGGGACGGTGCATCGTTATTTACAGAAAGCCACCGCAGCAGGTTTAAGCTGGCCACTGCCGGAGGATTTGGACGACCGCCGGCTGGAGGAGTTGTTATCCCCGGTCACGGCTGGCCGACCCAGCCAGACGGTGCGACTGTTGCCGGATTTTGCGAGGGTATCCCGAGCGTAGTTGAAAGTTGAGCGGCGGTTCTCCCTGATTCTTTAATAGGAATCGGGTCGCCAGACCTAAAAGGAGAACCACCGTGAAACGAAACTATCACACGATTGACAAGCAAGGGAAGGTGAACGCTCGGCAGTTGGGCGAGTTCCTATCCAAGAACGGGCAGCAGCTGCTGCCTATGGTGGATCTGATCGAGCAGTGCCGGATGGCCTGTGATGAACTGATCGATGTGGCTGGGCGAGCGACGATTCAAGCTGTGTTGGAGCTGTCGGCACAGCAGGCTGCCGGAGGTCCACGGCAGCAAGGCAAACAGCGCGCAGGTGAGGTGGTCTGGTATGGCCGTCAAGCAGGCACGGTGATGCTGAGCGACCGCAAGGTTGAGATAAAGCGGCCACGCCTTCGCAAGAAGGGAGAGGGCGCCGGCAAGGAAGTGGAGGTGCCGGCCTATGAAGCCATGCAAGATCAGTCGCGGCTGGGCGCGCGCATGCTGGACATCCTGATGCGCGGCGTATCCACGCGGCAGTATCGCGGTGTGATCCCGGAGATGGCCGACACGGTGGGCGTTTCCAAGTCCAGTGTAAGTCGCCAGATCGTCGAAGCTTCTGAAGCCGAGGTGGAGGCTTTGCTGGCGCGGCGTTTCGAGGACGTGAATCTGCTCATCATTTACATTGACGGAATGCAGTTTGGGGATCATGTGATGATCGGCGCGGTGGGCGTGGATGCCGAAGGCCATAAGCACGTGCTGGCGATCCGCGAAGGGGCCACCGAGAATGCCACGGTAGCCAAGGAGTTGCTGGAGGATCTGGTGGCGCGTGGGGTAAAGCCGGATCACAAGCGCTTGTTTGTGATCGACGGTTCGAAGGCCCTACGCGCGGCGATCAACGCGGGGTTTGGCACGCAGCACCCGGTGCAGCGGTGCCGCGCCCATAAGCTGCGCAATGTCCTGGATCACTTGCCGCAAGAGCAGAAGGGCCAGGTGAAGTCGGCCATGCGGGCGGCCTGGAAGCTGGATGCAGACGGCGGAATGGCGCGCATGAAGCAGCTGGCCGAGTGGTTGGAACGCGATTATCCTGCCGCGGCAGCCAGCTTGCGCGAGGGACTGGAGGAATGTTTCACCCTGAATCGGCTCGACGTGCCGCCCGCGCTGCACCGCTGCCTGGCCAGCACCAACGTCATCGAAGTCCGCACTCGGGCGTGCGTATGCGGACGCGCCGGGTCTGCCGTTGGCGCGATAGCGGCATGGTGAAACGCTGGATGGCGTCGGCGTTCCTGGCCACCGAAAAGAACTTCCGTAAGATCATGGGTCACCGCGACCTGTGGGCTTTGGATGCGATCCTGCATGGATCGAAGTCTGCTGTTCGACGGGAAGCAGTCGCGTAGTAATATGGCTTGGACCGCTGCTCAGCTTTCAACGAACCTCGGGGCACCCTCGATTTTGCCGAGATCCGCCGTCAGTTGCAGACCCACAAGCATTTGACTCTGCAACTGATCTGGGAGGAATACCGAGAAACCCAGCCCGACGGCTATCGCTATAGTCGCTTTTGCGAGCTGTACGACCGGTGGAGCCGAAACCAGGACGTGTTGCTGCGCCAGGAGCATCGTGCCGGCGAAAAAATGTTTGTGGACTGGGCCGGCGATACGATCCCGATCTATGATCCACGCAGCGGCGAAGTCACGCCGGCCTCACTCTTCGTCGCGGTCCTCGGGGCCAGCACTTACACCTTCGCGCGGGCCACGCTGAATCAGGACCTGGGCAACTGGGTTCAGTGCCACATAGAAGCTTTTCGAATATTTTCAGGGAACTACCAAGCTGGTGATCCCCGATAATCCGCGCACCGGCTTGGTGGATCGCGCCTGCCGCTACGAGCCCGACCTGAATCGCACCTATCACGAGATGGCGATGCATTACGGCGTGGCCGTGATGCCCGCGCGACCTTACAAACCGCGGGACAAAGCCAAGGTGGGAAATGCGGTTCTGTTAGCCGAGGGTTGGATCGTCGCCGCTTTGCGGCATCGCCGATTCACTGCGCTGGCGGAGCTGAATGAAGCTATCGCCGAGTTTCTGGAGAAACTCAATCGCCGGCCCTTCCGCAAGCGCCAAGGCACACGCGCCAGTTTGTTCGCCGAAGTGGACCGGCCGGCCTTGCAGCCACTGCCCGCCGGGCGCTACGTGCTGGCCTACTGGAAAACCGTCCGCGCTTCCATCGACTATCACGTCGAAGTGGACCGTCATTATTGCAGCGTTCCGTATCAACTCGCCGGGCAGAAGCTGGAGGCCCGTTCCACCGCCGTCACCGTGGAGATTTTCCATGGCGGAAAACGAGTCGCTTCGCACTTGCGCAGCACCGCCGCTTTATCGCCACACCACCGTTTCGGCGCACATGCCCAAGAGTCACCAGGCTCACCTGGAGTGGACTCCGTCCCGATTGATTCACTGGGCCGAAGGCATCGGAACCGCAACCGCTGAGCTGGCACGTCGTCTGCGTGCGGCCCACCTGAAGGAACGCGGTGTCATCGAGGATGTCGATTACCAGCATCCCCGCGGCCTGGATCGCAAATTAGTGCGCACGCTCTCTTCCAGCGATTGGGTGCGCCAGCATCAAAGCATTCTGCTGTTGGAACCGACCGGCATCGGTAAGACCTGGCTGGCCTGCGCACTGGCCCAGAAAGCCTGCCGCGATGGTTTCTCGATCCTGCGCAAACGCACTTCGGAACTGTTTCGCGAATTAGCTGTGGCCCATGCCGACGGCAGTATCCGCCGGCTGCTCCTGCGGCTTTCGCGCATCGATGTCCTGCTGCTGGACGACTTCGCCATGGCGCCGCTGAAAGATGCCGAGCGCCGCGACTTCTGGAGATCTGCGATGACCGCTATCAGCGCCGCTCCCTGATCCCAACCTCGCAGATGCCGGTCGCCCACTGGCACGAACAGATCGGCGATCCGACCATTGCCGATAGCATCCTGGATCGCCTGATTCACAACGCGTATCGGATCAAGTTGAAGGGCGAATCCCTGCGCAAGAAACGTCGCAAGCCCGGTGAGGAGGAATCCCAATGATCGCCGATTCCCCACCCGCGGCCAGCCGCCTTTCCCTTCCGCGCCATCTTCCACAACGGTCCTCGCCGCCAAGGGTTCGCTCCGCCGCGCAAAACCCGCGCGCCCTTGACTGCTCCGGGCCGTTCCGAAATCTCATCCTCACACAAGGGAAAGGCGGCAAATGCAAAGCCCACACTTGACCATGTGAATAAGGTTGCGGCACTATCGAGAGTGCGTCGTTTGTTTCGACGGCTTATTCAGATCGTCGGAACGCTCGATTCACATCGCCGGAATACGCAGTTGCCGGTCACCACCTGGTCGCCTGCGGCGCGGACGTAGTCGCGCGCGGCCGCTGTGCCGAGTTCGTTCTCGATCGCCACGACCGCGGACTGGAGCGCAGTCAGAAAGCCGGAGACCATATTGGCCCGGATCGTAGAGCCGCTCTGGTGCACGGCGGCAACGGTTCCGAAGGCGCCGCGGATGCAGCCCGTGAACTGGGTCGCGGTCTTGGCCGTGTAAACGATCAGCTCGTCGTCGATTGAGAGGATGCCGAAGGCGTCAGCGAAGCCCGCCGTCGTGGATTCCACGCTGATGGTCGAGTCGCTTGCGCCGATGGCATTGGTCGCCGTGGTTTCGGGGCCTCGACTGGAAGGCATCGACGGGGGTGAACAGGCTCGAAGGGTCGTCGATCTCGGAGGGGAACTTAGCCATTGAGACCTCGGCTGTTGCAGGCGAAACGGTTTAGGGCCCCGTCCGGTGGGGCGAAGGGCACGGCGATGATGATAGGCTCGGCGCGCACGGCGCGCGGCTTGTGGTAGATCGCACTCTGTGGCACTCTCCCGGTGAGCGCCGTTAACGGCACCGACCTGCTGTTCAGGCAGAACTGATCGAGGGCCCAGAAGCACAGCGAACTGATGTCGGTCTGCTTCCACATCGAGTAGGCCTGGAGATACGGCGGGTCGGCGGTGCCGAAGATACCCGCCAGGTACATGCACTCTTCGCCCGGACGGCCCAATCCGAATGGGAATCTCATGGTCTGCTTCATGAGGACGGTGCTTTTCTGCCGGACGTCGTAATCGAATCCCTCCGGGCGGAAGTACTTCACGCCGTAGCCGGAAGTCTTCCATTTGTTGGGCAGGTTGACGTGGAAATTGAGCGCGCGGAACTCCGGATCCGGCGCTGGCTTGCCCTGGTTGGCGTCAAGCGGCCACAGGCATTCGAATACCGCCGAAGGGTGGAACCGCCGGACGTAGTCGATGACATCGGCGCAGTATTCCCAGATGCGGTCCCGCAGAAAGTCTGCGCTCTCGATATCGTCCCCGGGCGAGTCCGTGTTCGCCAAGAACCGGTGCAATGGCCGCCCGTAGCGAGCCTGGAACGCCGCCTTCGTATCGTCGTCGTAGAACGGCATGCCGGAGGCGTTCGGAAAATACCACCACTGCGTCTCGCCGAACTGAAGCACGACGGGCAGGCCTGCGGTGGCGATCTCGTCGGCGCACTCCTTGTACATCTGCTTCAAGTAGTTGCGCACGCGCGGGCCGAAGTGCATCTGGTGGGACGGGATGGGCAGGAAGACGGGCTCGCCGTCCCAGTAGTGCGCGGCCATCGCCATCGGCGGCCGGTAGCACTCCATCGAGAAGGCGAAGCTGGCCTCGATGCCAGCCTGTTTGAACTCGCGCGCCAGGTCGCGAATCCAGTTGCGCGCACCGCGGGTCATCACGGGCGAGATCGAGTCGATCATCTCCCAGTCGCCTTCGGCGCCCGGCTCATCGAGCGCTGGCGTGCCCTGCGAGACGCTCAACTGCGGACTGGCCGAGATCGAGAAGGTGTAACTTGGCGCGCGGGAGCGGATATGGATCGAGCCGCCGTCGCTGGTGCACCAGACGCCGGGGAAGGTGACGTTGATCATCGCGCGCAGGTGCGCGGCAATGCCCGAGGCAGAGCAGTCCACCAGCAGCTCGAAATGCCCACCATCGAGGCCAGGCGGGCGGCGATGTCGGCTGCGTCGGTCGCGCCGGCTTCCTGGATGCCCGCGCCGCCGTTGTTCACTAGCAGGTAGTGCCAGAAGTTCGGGTCGTCCTGCCACCAGATGGTCTGTTCGCAGGAAGGCACGTCCGGCGCGCCGATGTTGTTGAGCAGCCGCGTTTCGAGGTTGCAGAAAGCGATTGCCTGAGCCGAGGTGCAGGACCAGCGCGTGCCCATGAAGTAGACGTAGGCCGCGTCGGTGAGGGCCGGCGTGGGCTTGCCGACGAGCAGTTCGTCGAGGGTGGCGGCGTCGCGATCGTGAAGCGAGAATCCGAAGCCGCCGGGTGTGTAGTCTCCTGAAACCACTGCCGCGTAGTGCATCAACGGAACTTCGTAGATGTCGCCGTTGCCGGTGGTGATGGTGAGTTTGTCCCAGCCGACCGAGGCGTACCGGACGCAGTCGGGCCGGACGTTGCCTTCCTCGCCGTTGACCGGCAGGATCTCCATGTCGTACTGGAGCGTCAGCCCGGAGAGATCCGTCACCGGGAGCGGCTTCAGGCGCAGGTGATGGAAGTAGTCGTAGGCCGAGAAGAGCTGGACGTGGCGAAGGCCTCGGCCGCTTGGAAAATGCCGGAGATCTGGAACCCGGTTTCGGTGGCGTCGTGGAGCGTGGTCGTTGCGGCGCGTCCGGAGAAGCCCCGAAGCTGAATGGTGCGGCGGGGTCCAAGATGTGGAGCGGTTCGGACGACGTGGCGTGGGGAGAGGCGAACTTCCCACTTGGCAATCCGGCGAAAGGAATCAGGGCTTGGGTTTTGCTTTTAGATCAAAGCTGCGCCGTTTCTAAGGTGTCTGCGTGACTCACCGGTTGTACTTGGGATGATGCCGAATGGCCTTATGGATCACTTTCCACTTGCGCTTCGTTTCAGCAGCCGCACGCTGATCCACGAAGCGTTCATGGTAGCGGGCTTCGGTCAGCAATTTATGGTAGCTGGCCCAGCGCGCCGGTTCGAGTTCGCCAGTTGTGAGCGCTTCGGACACCGCACAGCCCGGCTCGCCCGCGTGCGCGCAGTCGCGAAACCGACACTGGCGCGCGAGCTCGGCGATGTCGGCAAACACATCGTCGACCGAGTCCTGTCCCGCCCAAAGGGCTAGTTCACGCAGGCCAGGCGTGTCGATCAGCGCGCCACCGTTCGGCAGATCGATGAGCATGCGGCGTGTCGTCGTGTGGCGGCCGCGTGAATCGGATTCCCGCACAGGCTGGATAGCTTGGCGAGACTCGCCAAGCAAGGCGTTGGCGATCGTCGACTTGCCCGTGCCCGAGGAGCCGAGTAGCACCACAGTTCGTCCACGTACAACCTCAGCGATTGGCGCTACGGACTCGCGCGCCGACAGTGCCACTGCGTTGCTGGTTATGGCCCGTACATCAGCAAGGCGGGCAGGCCATTCCGCACAGACATCCATCTTGTTCAACGCCACCATTGCCTCCGCTCCGCTTGCGACGGCCAGTACGAGGTAGCGTTCGAGACGCCGGAGGTTATAGTCACCGTCGAGTCCCATCACGATGGCAATTAGGTCGACATTCGCCGCCAAGACTTGCTTCCCACCGCCGCCCGGGCGTTGGCGAGAAATGCAGGTTGTGCGCGGCTCCACGTCCTCGATCAGCGCCAGAGTGGCATCGGCTCGGCGCGCGCGGACCCAGTCGCCCACCGTCGGCAGTTCTGCGCTCCAACGCAAGGCGCCTGCGGGCGCCGCGTCACATTCGGCGCCGTCTTCAAATCGCAGGCAATAGTGTTCCTGGGCTGCTTCGCACACGCGTGCGCGTACTAAAGAATCAGAAGAGCAGTTCATTACTGTTCGCTCCACAAAGACACGAAGGGTAGGGTGAAAGCACTCTTTAGGGGTCGGCGCGCCTTTAGCGCCGATTAGCGAACGATGGCCTGGGTCAAATCACAGGATAGCATCGAAGAGGCGAGACCCGCGGCCAGAGGAGTGCCCGTGTTCGTTATCGATAGCGAGGAATCTCGAATGGATCTTTCTGACCAGTCGCCATGTGCTTACTAATCCGGGTTGCTGCCGATTTCAGCCGAGCCAAGATTCCCGGGAATGCCCAGAGCGTTGCGCACACAACCGGCCGCGAGAGTCGACTCGGCTACAACCTGAGATGGGCGCAAAGCTATCTCGGCAAGTACGGAGCACTGGAGAACACCTCCCGTGGTGTGTGGGCGCTCACCGCAAAGGGGCGACGGCTGAAGGAATCAGAAATCAAGGAGGTCGTCGCGACTGTTCGCAAGATGAACCAGGTGAAGCGTCGTTCGGGAAACGGGACGGCGGAGCCAGAGGGAGCCCCAGAAAGTAACGGCGGATGGAAGGACGACCTCATCGAGGTCGTTCAAGGCATGACCGCCGACGGCTTCGAGCGGCTGTGCCAGCGCATCCTCCGCGAGTCGGGCTTCCTGAAAGTGGAAGTGACCGGGCGAAGCAGCGACGGGGAATCGATGGCGTGGGTGTCCTGCGTGTTGCGCTGCTGTCATTCCAGGTGTACTTCCAATGCAAGAAGTGGAAGGGGAACGTCCGCGCCAAGGATATCCGCGACTTTCGGGGCGCGATGGTTGGCCGGACGGATAAAGGCCTATTCATCACCACTGGTTCCTACACGCCCGATGCCCAAAAAGAGGCGACGCGGGACGGGGCGCCGGCGATCGACCTGATCGACGGGGAGCAGCTTTGCGAATTGCTCAAGAACTTGAAGTTGGGCGTGACAACGAAAATGGTCGAGGAGGCCCTAAACTTCAACTCGGCGATCAAGAAGCTCTTCGATCCGCGGTATTCCTTGGACACCGAGCAGGCCTTCAGCATCCAGTTCTCGGCCATTGCGGAGAAATCGGCGAAGGAACTCCTGGTGCAGCAGGATCTGCCGCAGAATGTCCACTCCTACATTGTCCAGTTCGAAAATGGCATGTCGCAGGAGGAATACGATGATCCGCGGTTCTCTTACCGCGTCGCCTTCGTCCGCAAGACGACGAACAGCAAGTCCGCCGCAGATAAGGTGGTGCAATTCATCCCGGCGGACAGTGAAACGGGCGCGGAGGTGAACAAGGTGTCCTCCGCGAGACCGAAAAACCCAAATACCGTCCTGGGACCATCGTGAAGCAGATGAAGGCGGAAGGATTCACAAGGTTCAACATGAAGCATCACAGCGATTTGTGGAAGGCGAAGAACGCGAAGAACCCGAAAAAGCAGTTCGGGGTGGAGGTCGAGGGCAGTTGGTTCTGGTATCAACCCTGGGTGGAGGAAGTGCGGAAGCACTGTCGGGAGAACGAGGGACTCTATAGGCCAGTGGTACCGGCTTTGAAGCCCAGCACACAAGTCGGTGCGCCGGAACCAGCTGGATTGCCGGCCTGACGTTTGTTCGATACCACATGAGTCGGAGATCGTCGGTTATCGGAGCACTGGCCCTGGCTCGCTGGAACAGACTTACGGTTTCGGCTCGTCCGGGCTGAGGTCGGACAATCCGCGCCGTGCCGTTAACCAACTCCTGATTTGCTCCCGGAGACGGGGAGAAAACAGCCTCAGGCAAACGTCAAGGGGCCTCACGGCTGGCGTTTCAAGCTGGACTCGGCCTGAAACGGAGAGACACGGAAGTCGCGAAATTGCGGACAGTTGCGGACTTGCAGGGGAGAGATGGCGTTAACGAATGGGCGGGGATGAATGCGGAAATGACCGGCCCGAGACATAGGTAACAGAACGTACCGGAGACATGGGTTACACTTTTTGCCCTGAAGGGGGGCGGGTGGAATGCCATGGAAGGAATGTTCTGTTATGGACGAACGCATGCGATTCGTAATTCGGCTCAAGGACGGCGAAAGCATGGCCGCGCTGTGCCGCGAGTTCGGGATCTCGCGCAAAACCGGCTATAAGATCTTCGAGCGCTATGAGGAATGTGGACTGGAGGGGCTCACGGATCGGGCCAGGCGCCCCCACCGCTATGCCAACCAACTGCCCGCGCAGATCGAAGCCGCCATCGTAGCTGCCAAACGCGAGAAACCGCAATGGGGCGCCCGCAAGATCCGGGAGCGCCTCCTTAGACGATTGCCGAGCGAAGTCAAAATCCCAGCTCGCAGCACCATCCACGCCATCCTGGATCGGCATGGACAGGTGACTCGCGCCACCCGATCGCGCACATGCGCCGAAGGCACACCTCTCAGTTCGGGCGCCAGCCCGAACGCCCTGTGGTGTGCTGATTATAAGGGCGAGTTCAAACTCGGCAACCAGCGCTACTGTTATCCGCTCACCGTCACCGATCATGCTTCGCGTTATCTGCTGCTGTGCGAAGCCATGGAATCCAATCAGCAACAGTTAGCTTTTACTGCTTTCGAGCGCCTTTTCAAGGAAAAAGGTTTACCTCAGGCGATCCGTTCCGATAACGGTGTGCCCTTTGCATCACCCAACGGGTTGTTCAATCTTTCCAGGCTCTCGGTGTGGTGGCTGCGGCTCGGCATCACCATTCGAGCGCATCAAACCCGGTCATCCCCAGCAGAACGGCCGCCACGAGCGCATGCATCTCACGCTGAAAAAAGAAGCCACTCGTCCTGCCGGCGCCAATCTGCTGCAGCAGCAAGCCAAGTTCGACGCCTTCTTAGAGGAGTTCAACAACGAGCGGCCGCACGAAGCGCTCGATATGAAATGTCCCGCCGAGCTCTATTCTTCTTCCTGCCGCCCGTATCAAGGTCTGCAGGAACTCAGCTATCCGTTCCACGACAAAACCGTCGTCGTCACCAACGGCGGCCGCCTATGTCTCTACCGCAACAAGATCAACTTAAGCACTTGTTTGGCTGGACAAGCCGTCGGGGTCAAGGAAGTCGACGACGGCATCTGGCTCGTCAGCTTCATGGATTACGATCTCGGCTAGGTCGATCTGGAGGAGAAAACTTTGCAGCCCCTGCCCAATCCCTTCGGGCCAAAAGTGTTACCTATGTCTTAGGAACAATCTGTTACCTATGTGTCCGGTCCGGACAAAGAGGGATTTGGAGCGGGAG
>Ga0209810_1006288_pt1 | contig 10364 bp, 7 predicted proteins | sample Coa_R1_7_FD_187159 | JGI IMG/M metagenome (GOLD analysis project Ga0209810, IMG submission 187159) | Surface soil microbial communities from Centralia Pennsylvania, which are recovering from an underground coalmine fire - Coalmine... | ecosystem: Environmental > Terrestrial > Soil > Unclassified ...
GTGAGCAGCCGGTCGGTCTTCACGTCGATGACCGCATCGCTGCTGCCGCTCTCATCGGAGACAAAGAGCTTCTGCTCGATGGGATCGTAGGCCATGCCATCGGGACCGGCACCCTTGCCAAGAGTGATGCGATCCACGATCTTGAAAGAGTGGGCATCGATGACGACAACCTGGTCGCTGCCACCGGCGGAGGCGTAAATGCGGCCGAGAGCATCGACGGCGTAGAGGCCATGCCCATCGGGGATGCCAGGGATCTCGGCGACGACTTTGCGCGTCTGGATGTTGAAGAGCAGGACGGTGTTGGCCCCGGAGCGGGAGATGAGCAGCAGGTTATTCTGGGGATCGAGACTCTGGTAGTCGAAGCGGGTGGGCGGACCGTTGCCCAGCGAGATATCCTGAACGGTGGAGAGGGCCGTCAGCGCCGGGTGCGAGTGTTTGATCGTCCGGTAGATAAAGGCCCCTGCCCCGAGAAGCATGACTCCCACAATCACAAGCAGGCCGATTATCATCAGGCGGCGCTGCCGGCCTGGTTTGCCTTTTTGCGGCATGCGCGGCATTTCCGGCGCCGGTCCCAGGTTGCCCCACATGGGCGGCGCATACGTTCCAAAGCCGTAGACCGCTCCCTCGGGTATTGGCTGTTGTGGCGGCAGTGTAGATGGGTCTGAGGAATTGAAAGCTCCCCAGCCGCCAGCCCCCGGTGGCATTTGAGAAGGCTGCATCCCTGTCAGGTTGCCAGAAACACCCCATGCACCCGAACCCTGCTGCATTTGAGGAAGCTGCTCGCCCGGGGCGCTGGAGAAGCCATTCCAGCCCGGGGCCGGCTGCTGGAATTGGGACTGCGGTTGTGCTGTGAGATGAGCAGAGAAGGAACCCCGGCCCGGGGAGGACTGCGATGGAGCGCTTGCCGGGCCGGCGGAAGAACCCTGGTTGGAAGTTTCCTGCTGCGCCTGCGAATTGTGTAGCCAGGGAGTAAACGACGGTGGCAGACTGCCTGTGCCGGGATTGCCTGGCTGGACCGTGCCGGAGGGCTGTCCCCAGGAAGGAGCGGTCCGCGGCATTCCTGGCTGACTCCAGAAACCAGAAGAGGGAGCCTCCGGTTGTCCCCAGAGCGGCGATGCCTGCTGCTCTGCTGGCTGGCCCCAGGAAGCGTTAGCGGGAGGCATAATCTGTTGTTTCCACGGAGAAGCAGGAGATGGTTCTCCCCAGGTTTGCGGAGCCGTGGAAACCTCCGGTTGTGCCCAGGGAGAGGGAGTCGCCCATGTTTCAGGCTGCCCCCCGGGATTATTGGTCGCATTGTCCATAATCCGATGGTACCTCATACTTCTTGTTATACATGAAAGCTACTATAGAATTTGACCATAGATAGATCAAATTTGCTCTATCATACAGAGTATGCTGGCTATAAATCCAGTATATAGCTCAGTCCTAGCCATAATGGCTAATGCTGAGACATAAAAAAGCATTCAGAACAGGAAGGAGGTGTTTGCGTCTTCGTAGGTCCAGCCGGCCTGCGTATCGTTGCCGGTATCTACCACAGTCGGGGAACCTTGCGGCTGCCCTGTGCTATTAATAGCAGCGGTGTATAGCCCCTTACCAGCGTGTAGCGCCTGCCCCTGCCAGAGCAGGCGGTTATGCGTCAGGAAGAGGAAATGCCGGCTATCGGCGGCCCATATATTATTGGCAGCGGGCTGGAGCAGCGCATTGACCGCCGGGAGTGATGAGGGGCCAGTAGTGGAAGGCCCCGGAGTCGGGGGGGCAGTATCGCTCAAAAGTATTTTTGATTGTCCGGTAGCAATGTGTACCAGTCTCAGCGTGTGCGGACCGTCGAGCAGCAAAAACTGGCTATCGGGCGACCAGTAGGGAACGCTGCGATCTTCGCCTGCTATACTAAATGAGGAATTGTTCTTGAGATTCACAACGGTATAGTTTGAGCCAGTGCTGTAGAGAATGTAGTTGCCGTCGGGCGACCAGGCGAATTGCTGGCAGGCGCAGGTCGTGAGTGTTCTGGTGGCACCATCGTTGGTGCGCAGGATAAGCCGGACATTCGGCGCACCGGACGCCTGCCGGGAGGAGGTAGCAGTCGCATACAGGAAAGCGGGCTGCTTGTGCGCGGGCTGCCAGAGCACGCGTTCCAGCGAGGCAGGGAGCGGGTGGCCCGCGAGGGAGCCATGTGTAAGGTAGTGCAGATTTGTGCCGGCGATGGTCGTAGTAAATACTCCCTGGTTGGAATTTCCTATAGCCATATCAGTAAAAGAGATAGAAGGGATGGAGTAGCTGGCGGGCAGAGTTTTGGCGGCAATGCCGCCGGGCTGATCGTTCTGCGATACCCACCAGAGCGCCGAGGTGGGGCTGGCGACGCTCGCCAGCGATGTCTGCCGGTAGAGCAGGCGCGTGCCGCTCGTGTTCCATATGGCGTTGCTGTAGCGCACCTGGGGACTGGAGAAGGCGAGCGTAATGGGTGTGCCCCCATCAACGCCGATAGTATTCATCGTGCTCGGCGCGTCCTCGATTAATCCTGTAAGGGGATCAGCGCTCAAATGTTGGGCAGCGGAGGTTTTCGCGAAGTCCGAATCCAGCACACGGAAGGCCAGCAGCCTGTGCGTTGGCGACCAGTTATAGCCAGCGACGGGGGCGCTCTGCGTGACGATGGCAAAAGCGTTGGCGCCATCAGGATCGATAGTCCAGAGCTGGCCGTTGCGCACGAAGGCAATAATATTGCTGCCAGAATGCCCTGGCGCGCAGGATGCCAGGGCAGTGAGCAGGAAAAGCAGTAGTATGAGAACGAGCTTCTGTTTCATTAAATTGTTAAAACACATTATGATACAAATTACCAGCGTTTGAGCAGGTGCGCCACCTGACCGTCCTGCGTCAAATCGACGCGAATACGGTCCGGGTTGATATCTTTAAGCTCCTTGCTCTTCTCGGCGGGCAATATTGTATCCTTAGGATGAACTATCTGCCAGACCTGGCCGGCCACCTCGGGGCCGCCGAGGATATAGACGTACTTGCGCACAGGGATCTTTGCTTTGAGCGCGAGTCCTTCGGCCTTTGCGAAATCCTCCTTCGCCTGCTGGTCTTCCAGGTAAGGATCGACAATTTCCATCACCTGCGGCGCCACTTCTCGTCTCTTAGGCTCACCAATATAGAGGAACATGACGGGCCGGTACTCTTCGCCGACTTTTGCGCTGTTAATAGCTGTATGGATAACGGACTCGTTGCGTGGGTTATCCGGCATCAGCACGGCGAGAATCGAATCAGGCAAGCGATACTCGACGTGCCTGAGCACCACCGGCACCAGCACGCGTCCTCTCCTCTGCAAGTAGACGTAGTTAAGATAGGCGATTACCATACCGAGCAGCGTAACTCCGCCGCCGAATTCCGTTGCCAGGCGCTTATCCACCAGGTTTATACACCACGCCAGCCCCACCAGGAGGGTTGTCAGGATGCCCAGGAAGAACTCGATCTTGAACCAGAGTCCCTTCACCTCGGCCACAGCGGCGCCGGGAGTCGCTGTCCCATCCTCTGAAATGCCAGGCTCAGCTTCGGGTGTCCGGGCTGCTGCTGGCGCCTGAACGTCCGAGCGCTGAAGGTCATGCGATGTGGTCGGCGCGCCGCGCTGTCCATTGTCCAGATCGATCGGCAACGTCCTTGACTGGCGCAGCACCATGCGCGCTTTCTGCCAGTCACGCCAGCGCACGATATCCAGGCCCAGGCAGGTCAGCGTGAAGGCACCGAGCAGGCCAAACGCGTACATATCGCCCAGGTAGGTGATGTTGCCCGCGACGGCGATGAGCACGACAATCGGTATGCCAGTAGCCAGGGCGATAGAAAAATGCGGTGTGCCGCGCAGCCTGTTACGCTGTAAAATGATGCCGGGGAGGAAACCCATGCGCGAGAGTGCCATGAAGACGTGATAGGCTCCGATGATCGCCGTGTTGCTGGCGAAGACGAGCAGTGCGCTGGCGCTGATGGCGACCTCTGTCTGCAAAGCGATGTTGCCCCAGTGCCCGGCCAGCAATGAGATGAGCTGCGAGTTCTGTACCGCATTATTCGCCGCGTCTGGCAGCAGCACCGTCGAGAGCATGGTCAGCAGCGGGCTGGTGATGCCGATAGTCAGGATTACCAGCAGGAGGGCCTGCCCCGCGACCTTCTTATGCGGATGCTTCATGACCGGAGAGAGCTGCGAGATGCTCTCCAACCCTGAGAAGGCCAGGAAGGCGCCGGCGAAACCGGCGAGCAGGGTTGTGAGTGTGAGAGTATGGTTGGCGAACATGCGGGGAAAGAGCGAAAAGAACTCGGCCAGAGAGATATGGGTGAAAACGGTGACTAATATCGCAATATCGCTGAGAAAAGCGATGATGGCGCCAGCAAAGCTGACGCGAGCACTTTCGCTGATGCCAACCCAGTTGAGAATGCCCAGCAGGACGAGGATGCCGACCGTAATCCAGAGCGCCAGGGCCGGGGTAATCACGGTGACGACCACGCTGAGATAGAGTATTCCTGAGAGGCAACTGATAGCTGCCGTTAGAAAGTAATCCACCAGAATAAACATTCCGCCCAGCGCGCCAAACCAGCGGTTAAGCGCGCTGGCGGCTACCGAGACCACGCCGCCACCCTGAGGGAATCTGTGCGTAACCTCCGCATACTTCATGGTCAGCAAGACGAAGACTACCATCGTCAGGAGCACGAAGAACCCCGCAAGACTCCCTATGCCATGCGTTTGATACAGGATGCCGGGAGTATAATAGACGGAGGTACCAATGTCAGCAAAGACAACTGCCCAGCAGAGAATGGGGCCGAGCATGTTCTTCTGGTGGGCAGCTTCATCCTGGGTAGCGCCTGATGCTTTCTGTGCCACAGATTCCTGCGCCATACCGTCACATTATCCTTTTATTTGAAAGAATATACCTCCCTGTAAAACAGGGATGGGTACTCTGAAATCGTCCCTATTAATACGAAGCAGAGTCTCTTGTATGGTACATAGTTTAGCACAGCGGATCCAGCGCAAGCAAAGGATTCTCTACTCGTCGGGAGCCTGTCATCTTTTTGCCCGCATCGTCACCGAAGGTGGCGCCCGGGGGAACGGGGGCTTTGACAGGGAGTTTTTTTGGGGGACTGTGCATGGGCTGCCAGCAGCGCGAGCAAGCCCGCCCCCGAAGCGGTGTAAACATCACCATGCGTTTTTGGGGAGAGGGCGGGCTTGCTCGCTGGCGCTCGCAGCGCCCCTACAGCGCCCCTACAACGCCCCTACAACGCCCCTACAACGCCCCTACAACGCCCCTACAGCGCCCCTACAGCGCCCCTACAACGCCCCTACAGCGCTCGACATGAGGTGGGGGCGTCTCTGGCTGCTGGATATGCGGCGCTGCGCTCCTGCCTCGGTCTGGACGGCAGCTACTCTCGTCCTCTGTTAACCTTTCAGGAGAACTGCCTCGGGGTGGGCGCCTTTCTCTGCGCTTCTAAAAAGTGTCAGGGAGAGAGCCGTTCCTCTCGGGCGAAGCGCCTCAGCGCCTGTGGCGCTGGAGGAACGATGCCGCAGCGCACCAAAAGACGCGCGTCCCTGCTCATCTACCGAAGGCGATTAAGTGCGGCGTGAACCTGTCGGAGCAGGTCAGCATAGTCAAAGCTGTGAGGGGTGGTTGTATCGATTTCGATAAGCTGGCCGTCGAGGGCGAGCGGAGTAAGATTTCCCTGTAAGAGCCGCTCCTGGTTTTGTTCAATCCACTCTGAATCCTGATGACCGGCGTGGCGTTCTCCGCTTCCCATGCGGGCATAGAAACGCTCCAGAAGCGCTTTGCCATCTGCCCTGCATAGAATTTGCAGTGGCTCGAAATCGGAAGTACGTTGCAGTTGCAGAAACTCGGCGGTGCGCAACCGGGGACGCCCAAAAAATCCCTCGACGATCAGCGATTGACCTGCGGCTAGTATTGTGCCCGCGATGTAGTAGAGGAGGGTATACATGGCCGGGGCTGCCGAAGTGGGGTCTGCATTGCCCTGGCGTTTCAGGGCATCGTACATGGTTTCGTAGAGGCCATCCCTGGAGAAAACCGGGAGGGGTAAGTCTGCGGCAAGGCGTTTTGCCAGCGTCGTCTTTCCCGTGCCGGGAAGGCCGTTCACAATAATCAATACTGGTTTTGTCATAGTTCTATTATATATCCCTGGCGCGGCAGAGCCGCGCCAGGGATATATTATGTGGTGTGTGGGAAAATGCGCGCAGCGCATTTTCCCACACCACATTATATATGGATGGAGCGGAGAACTGCTATTGTATGGGTGGAGCAGATTGTATGGGAGGAGGCGAGCGCTACTATTGCGGAGCGCCGCCTTGACGTTGTATCATGTCACTGCCCGTCAGGGCGAGAGAAAGTTCCAGGGCCTCTTCTTTCGCTGCCGCGCCACGAAGCGCGCGGCTGCGCAGTGGGGCGACTTTTCCCTCGCCTCGCCCTTGCGTTTTCCCGCTCAGGGCTGTAGAATCGGGTAAGGTTCCACCAGTTTGTTTGTAGCGTTAAGATCATGCAGGGTCGATTACTCGTCCGCAATGCTGACCATGCATTATGATGAAGCCAACCCCCAAGAAAGGTAGCACGAAACCGAATGACCATAACTACTCGACCACGCACGATTGGCGAGTTGCGTGAAAGTGGATATAAGGTACTTTCCGTCAAGGAAGAGATGCGAAAAAATCTGATCGAGAAGATCCGTAAAGGAGAGGAGTTGTTCCCTGGGATTATTGGCTACGAAGAGACGGTGATCCCACAGATCGAGAACGCTATTCTCTCCGGGCAGGATATTATCTTTCTTGGCGAGCGTGGTCAGGCAAAAACGCGTATGGCGCGCAGCCTCATCAATCTGCTGGATGAAGAGGTGCCGGTTATTGCCGGCTGCGAAATCAACGATAACCCCTACGCGCCTGTCTGTAAAGCCTGCCGCGATAAAGTGGAGGAACTGGGAGACAACGTGGAAATTGTGTGGCTCCCGCGCGATAGGCGCTATGGTGAGAAGCTAGCCACGCCCGATATTACCATTTCCGATCTCATTGGCGAGGTAGATCCCGTGCGTGTCGCGGAGGGACGCTACCTCTCGGATGAATTGACCATTCACTATGGCATGATACCGCGCACCAATCGCGGTATCTTCTGCATCAACGAACTGCCTGACCTGGCGGAGCGCATCCAGGTGGGCCTGCTCAATATTATGGAAGAGCGCGACGTACAGATCCGTGGCTACAAGATCCGCCTGCCGCTGGATGTCTATGTCGTCGCCAGCGCCAACCCCGAGGACTATACCAACCGTGGCCGCATCATTACGCCGCTCAAGGATCGCGTGGGTTCCGAGATCCGCACGCATTACCCGCGCGATATCGAGCACGAGATGCAGATCATGGAGGCGGAGAGCACGCACTTCACAACCGAAGGACTTGAGATTATTGTTCCGCAGTTTATGAAGGAAGTCATCGCCGAGATTACACAACTGGCGCGTCGCAGCAACGATATCAGCCAGCGCTCCGGCGTCAGCGTGCGCGTCTCGGTCTCGAACTTTGAGAATGTGCTGAGCAACGCCAGCCGGCGCGCGCTGCGACTCAAAGAGCGCCAGGCGGCACCACGCGTGAGCGATCTTTCGGCGATCATGGCCTCGACCTGTGGCAAGATCGAGCTTGATGCCGTGGGCGATATCAAAGAGGAGCGCGTGGTGCAGAAGCTCATCAATGCAGCGATTCTCAGCGTCTTTGGCGACTACTTTGACGCGCGCGAATTCGAGCAGCTTGTGGCCGGCTTTGAGCGCGGCCTGAGCGTGCAGGTGGGCGATGATATGCCCTCTATGGAATATGTCAACCAGCTTTCCAGGGTTGGCGGTCTGAGTAAAGCTATCGATAAGCTCAACGGGCGCGGTAGCCCGGCCACCATCGCTTCATCCATCGAGTTTATTCTCGAAGGGCTGCACCTGAACCGGCGGCTCAATAAGGATGAAATCAAGGGCAAGGTGCGCTACCGGCGCTAAAGGAACAGTCTATATGTTCAGTCGCTTTTACAGAAATCGCTACGGATATTCGCGCTGGGATGGAACGCAGCGCATCGAGGGACTCGACGCCGACGACATCCTGAAAGCGCTCTCCGATGATTATATGGAGAACGGCAATCTGCAACAGGCGCTCAAACGTTTGATGCAGGAGGGTATTCGTGGCGAAGATGGCCGGCGGGCGATGGGCCTGCGCGAGATGATGGAGCGTCTGCGCAACCAGCGCAACGAGCAGTTGAACCGCTACAATATGGCCTCCGGTGTGATGGATGACCTGCGCCAGAAGCTTGAGGAGATCAAGCAGTTGGAGCGCCAGGGCATCCAGCGCCGCCTGGATAACCAGCTCGGCCAGCCTGGTGAGCAGGGACAACAGGGCCAGCAGGGCCAGCGCGGCCAGCAAATGCAAAGCGGGCAGCAGGGCCAGCAAGGAGAGCAGGGGCAGAGCGGGCAGGCGGGACAATCCGGTCAGGGGCAGGGCAACGATGACCTCACCCCTGAGCAGATGAGAAAAATGCTCGAGATGATTGCGAAGCGCAAGCGCGAATATCTCGATAGTTTGCCGCAGGATGTCCCCGGTCAGATCAAGAAGCTCTCTGAGTACGACTTCATGGACGATGAGGCGCGCGAGAAGTTCCAGGAATTGATGCAGAGTTTGCAGCAGCAGATGATGCAGCAGTTTTTCCAGGGCATGCAGCAATCGCTGCAAAACATGACGCCCGAAGATATCGCCAGGCTGCGCGAGATGATTCGCGAGCTGAATCAGATGCTGCGCGAACGCCAGGAGGGCCGCGAGCCGGACTTCGACTCGTTCATGCAGAAGTATGGCGATTACTTCCCCGGCGTCAACTCGCTGGACGATCTGATCGAGCAGATGCAGATGCAGATGGCGGCGATGCAGGGCATCCTGGATAATCTCTCGCCGGAGCAGCGGCAGGAGTTGCAGGATCTCATGGATCAGCTCATCGGCGATGACCGTATCCGCGTCGATATGATGGAGCTGGCGCAGAATCTTGAAGCGCTGGCGCCGATGGAGCAGATCCGCACGCGCTTCCCCTTCCGTGGCAGTGAGACGCTGCCGCTCAACGAGGCGATGCGCATGATGAGCCGCTTGCAGCAGATGGAGGGGCTGGAAGACCAGTTCCACGAAGCGCGGCGCCTCGACGATATCGAATCCATCGATAGTGAGAAGGTCAAAGAACTGCTCGGAGACGAGGAGTACCAGTCTATTGAGCAGTTGAAAGAGTTGATGAAGATGCTGGAGGAGGCCGGCTATATCCAGAAGAAGGGCAACCGCTGGGAGTTGACCGCGCGCGGCATTCGTAAGATCGGTCAGAAGGCGCTCCAGGACATCTTCAACAAGCTGAAGCGCGACGGCTTTGGCCGCCACGTCAGCCCCTTCCGGGGCGTCGGCGGCGAGCGCACCGATGAAAGCAAGGCGTACCAGTTTGGCGATCCTTTCCTGCTCGACCTGGAAAAGACCTTGATGAACGCCATCCACAGACGCGGCGTCGGTACGCCGGTGACGCTGCAAAAGGATGATTTCGAGGTCTACCGTACTGAATTCACCACACAGTCGTCAACCGTGCTGATGATCGATATGAGTCTGAGCATGATCTACAACGGTTGTCAGCCGGCGGCGAAGAAGGTCGCGGTGGCCCTGGAGAGCCTGATCCGCTCGCAGTTTCCGCGCGACAATCTCTATATCGTCGGGTTTTCGTTCATTGCGCGCGAATACAAGCCCAACGAACTGATCGAGATGAGCCGCTATGATAACGACCGGGGCACGAACATGGCGCATGGGCTGATGCTGGCGCGGCAACTGCTATCGCGGCATCGCGGCGTCAACAAGCAGATTATCATGATTACCGATGGCGGTCCGACGGTCTGGTATGAGGAGAAATATGGCGGCTGGCAATTCGCCTATCCCAGCCCCTATGCTGAGCAGCAGACGTTGTTAGAGGTGCAGCGCTGCACGCGTGAAGGCATTACCATCAATACCTTCATGCTCTACGACGACGCCTGGATGGTGGCTTTCGTCAATCAGATGGCGGAGATCAATCATGGCCGCACCTTCTATACCGACAAGGATAACCTGGGCGAGTACCTGCTGGTCGATTACCTGAACAGCAAACGTAAGTTTGTGTCGTAGAAGGTGATCAGGAAGTATGACGGAGGCATGTAGGGCAGGCGGCGTGTAAGATGAGCGATGTGTGAGATGAGCGATGTGTAAGGCGGGGTATGTAAGAAGGGAGGCGTGGAAGGAGAGAGGCGTGGAAGGAGAGAGGCGTGGAAGGAGAGAGGCGTGGAAGGAGAGAGGCGTGGAAGGAGAGAGGCGTGGAAGGAGAGAG
>Ga0209810_1006290_pt1 | contig 10359 bp, 6 predicted proteins | sample Coa_R1_7_FD_187159 | JGI IMG/M metagenome (GOLD analysis project Ga0209810, IMG submission 187159) | Surface soil microbial communities from Centralia Pennsylvania, which are recovering from an underground coalmine fire - Coalmine... | ecosystem: Environmental > Terrestrial > Soil > Unclassified ...
ATATACCCGCAGCGGAGTGCATTCTGAATGTGATGGCACTTTCTTGTGCGCGCAGAATTTCTGCCCCTCTACTTTTTGTTCTCGCGATTGGCTGCCGGTCTGGTCCTCCAGTGATTGCAGTGGTTCCCCGAACAACAGGCATGTCTTTGTGGGAACCGGAACACACAGGCGCAGAAGCTGCGGCCGGCGCGCATGGCATGAAGATATACTGGAACGCTCCCACACGCGAAGATGACGTGCAGGGCCAGATCGCGCTGGTGGAAAAAATTATTGATCAGAGATATGCGGGGCTGGTCCTTGCGCCGGACCAATCGCTTGCCCTGATGACACCGGTGCGGCGCGCTGTTTCCAAAGGCATTCCCACAGTAATTATTGGCTCCCCCCTTCCATTGGAGCCAGGTGGCAGGTTGTCTTATATCGTCAGCGATGATGAAGAGGCCGGACACATGGCAGCCCTGCGCATGGGTGCCATCCTCCACGGTAGAGGCACGGTAGCCATCATTGGCATCAATCCGGACATCGCTGGGGTGCTGGACCGTGTCCGTGCGTTTGAAGCGACACTCGCCGCGCAATTCCCAGCCATTCATATCGCAGAAAAAAGAATGGGATCATTCAATGTCCCTTATGAGCAGCAGATTACGGAAGAAGTATTGATGGCCAACCCAAACCTGAATGCCATCTTTGGCGTGACTGCGGATGCCACTCGCGGTGCATACTCGGCGTTGAGTGAATTGCATAAAGCAGGGGCCGTGAAGCTCGTGGGCTGTGATCAAGACCTGCTTGCGCCGCTGATGACCGGAGAAATGGATTCCGTCATTGCCGAGGACACCTATGAGATGGGCCGCCGCGCTGTGGAATGGATTGCTCTTGAGCGTCAGGGTAAACCAGTGCCGCCATTCCAGAAAATCATGCCGCGTCTGGTCACCAGGGAAAATTTGAATTCTCCTGACATCCGGCGGATATTAGGACTTGTTGCGCAATGAAGCGTCGTCCGCAGATATGGAAATGGCTGGCAATCTCCCTGTTGTCCTTTGCGGTGGTAGCTGGAGCATCGCTTCTTTTTCTCATCTATCTGCACAGCCCGAAACATGGACTCCCGTATCACGATTCCTTTGCGCAGGGGAAAGCTGACGAGTGGGAAGCATTCGGCGGCACTTGGGCCGTTTATGACGGCGGAATGCGCAACGATTCCGACGAGCGCGGCGCCAAGCTGATGAGTGGCTCTCCTTACTGGAAAAACTATCTTCTGGAAGCCGACGTGATGTTGCTCGGCGAGGATGGCGATGCCGGACTCATCATCCGTGCAAGCGACGAAGAACAGGGAGTGGATTCCTATAGCGGCTATTATGCCGGACTGCGCTCGCGGGACAACATGCTGACACTCGGACGCGCAAGCCATGGCTGGCTTGAATACCAGAATGTGCCCATGCCGGAAAGCGTGCAGGCATTCCGTTGGTATCACCTCAGGCTACTCGCCTATGGGTGCCAGATTGTTGCTTCGGCTACATTTCCGTTGAGCGGCGGCCATACCACGACCGCTGCAATGGCTGATAAGGACTGCCTCTCTTCAGGACGCATAGGACTGCGGTCTTATTCCGCCGGAGGAATCTGGCGCAATGTTCATGCGCGGCTGGCGACGGAAGATGATCTTCTCGCCATGCTGGGCAACAAAACCAGACAGCCATTTTCGAGCGAAGAGGCAGCGGGGAACGGAATTACAATTTTCGGTTCTGGTTCTCTGCCTTCGCACGTAAACCAGCAGGCCCGTCCAGCAACGAATGTTCAGCCCATCAGCGGCCTTCGTCTGGTTTCAGGTTCGCAGCCCACGGCCATTACGATTCGAGGTGTTGTCTCGCTGACAGCGCCGTTGTATGTGCAAGACTCTACCGGAGGCATTGCCGTTAAAGCAGCCTCGAGTCCTCCATTGAAAGTTGGTGATGAAGTACAGGCTACAGGAACCGTAAGGTCGGGGGCTTTCCATTCCAACCTGGAAAATGCAACAGTCCAGTTATTGTGGGCAAGGACGCCGGTACAGCCTGTTTCCGTGACTGCATCGCAGGCTGCAACCGGAGCATTTGCCGCGATGTTCATTGAGGTCGAAGGGCATCTGCTCAGCAAAGAGCGCGACGCGCAAAATACGCTGGTTCTGAATCTTGAAGATGGCCAGCAGTCTTTCCGTGCGCTTGTTCACGGTGGGCGCGGAGACCTGCTCTTCAACAAATTGAAATTGGGCAGCCTTCTGCGCCTGCGTGGAGTATGCGTTGTAGATTCCGAATATACGAACAACCTCACTCCATTTGTCCTGCTGCTCCGCTCCACCGATGACATTGAAGTGGTCACCGGACCTCCATGGTGGAATACGCGGCATGTGGTGGCGGCTGGATTTGCTCTTCTGCTGCTTCTTTTTATTGGCCAGTTCATCCATAGCCGGATCGAACAGTGGCGGCTGCGCGCCATCCTGGAAGAGCGCGAAATGCTTGCGCATGAAATGCACGACACTCTGGCGCAGAGCTTCGCCGGACTCGGCTTTCAGCTTCAGGCCATTCGCAATCGTATGCCCGAGGACATGCCTGCCGTTCACAAACAACTCGACCTTGCCTGTGATTTAGTGCGCCACAGTCATGAAGAAGCGCGGCGTGACATCATGATGCTGCGCAGCGAGTCGTTCGAACAGATGGAGCTGACTCGTATGCTTGAACAATGCGCAAGAAAAATGCTGGATGGAGGGCCTGTCGAAATTGAGGTGTCGCAAGCCGGAGATATTCGCCCCATTCCTTTGCGAGTGAATGACACTCTGTTCCGCATCGGGCAGGAAGCGCTGGCCAATGCGGTGCGCCATGCCACACCTACGCGCATCTCTATTGCTACAGCCTACGCGAAAAATTTTGTCCAGATGGTCATTGAAGATGACGGTACAGGATATGACGCAGGCAGTGAAAAGAAAGGCTTCGGCGTGCGCGGAATGAAGAGACGTGCAGCAGCCATCTCTGCTGCACTTGAAATTGCCACATCACCTAACAAAGGAACACGCGTACAGGTAACCGCACCGCTGCCTGCACGCATGGCCTTCAGATGGAAAACACATCCCAAAGGAAGCGGATCTCATGAACAGGCATGAAAACAAGGCAGTCCGTATTCTGATTGTTGATGACCACCCAGTGGTCCAGGCCGGACTGGCAAGTATGCTGGCCACGCATAAAGATATCGAAGTGATTGGCTCGGCATCGAGCGGCGAAGAGGCGCTGACAATGGCGCAGCAGGACACGCCCGACATCATATTGCTCGATCTCCGTATGCCGGGAATGAGCGGCATAGATACGCTGCGCGCTTTGAAAGAGGCCCAGACCACGGCACGGACCATCATTCTTACCAGCTTTGAAACCGACGAAAACATCTATCGCGCCATCCAGGCCGGGGCGCAGGGATATCTGCTGAAAGACACCTCGCAGGACCAGATGCTTGAAGCGATTGCTACAGTCCATGCAGGAAAAAGATATATTCCTCGCCCAATTGCGGCACGGCTTGCAGAGCGGATGCTCCGCTCAGACCTGACCGCCCGCGAACTGGAAATTCTTGAAATGCTTGCGAAAGGGCTTACGAACAAGCAGATTGGTCATGCTCTCGCCATCAGCGAAAACACCGTCCGCAATCACGTCAACAGTATTATGGAAAAGCTGGAGGTTTCCGACCGCACAGAAGCCGTCGCCGTGGCAATTCAGCAGGGAATTATTCAGGTCGCGAGCTGACGATTAACTTGCAAACATAAATGTGGCGATGAGGTAAGACTTTATGAGATGCCTTTTGTTTGCTGTTTTCTGTGCGCTTTGTACGACTGCTTTTCACGGGCAAGAAATAATTAATGTTCCGCGCGGGTCAGCCATCATGGTTGATGGGAAGGTTGGGCCAGACGAGTGGTCTGACGCCAGAAAAACTGCTCTGGCGAACGGCGTTTTTCTCTACAGTAAACTGCATGAGCACTTTTTGTTATTAGCAGTTGTCTTTCCAGATGGGAATTATGGCTTTACTGATCTTTTGGTGAACCATGACCTGGATTTGCATGCTTCTGCCAAACTTGGCGAACGCAAACAAAACTCTAATGGAACATGGCCTGAGTGGACATGGTGGAACAATAACGGCTGGACAGCCAACGTTTCCAGGGTAGAAGAATTTGCAGGACCGAAGCTTATGCCTGAGAATGTCCGTGAATACCAGATAGACCTCAGGCGTTTCCCTGGAGGAGACCTACTCGTTGAAGTGGTCTCCACAGTTTTGCGTGAAACCCAGATTCGAGCAGAATGGTATTCCGGCCCGCTTCTGTTGAAATTTACACGGCAGTGATTGTTTCTACCCGATAGCGTCTATGTCGAGCGCTATATGTGGATGGTCTCGACAGCAGAACGGACCTTGGACTGAAGGGATCTCGGCTGCTCAGAATCATTTCCGGGCCTTTTTGTTCGAGCTGAGACTCTGTTCGAACATCTCTTCATAGAGTTCTCTAACCCGGTGTCGCGCGAGGTTGAGCGCTCTGCGACCTTCTGTGGTCGCTTCATAAATCTTGCGCTTGCGACCTTCGACGATCTCTGCATCTCCCCGTAGCCATCCTCTGCGTTCCATGCTGTGAAGCAGAGGATAGATGGTGCCGGGGCCTAGCCGATATCCATGCCGGCCAAGTTCCTCGATGATGCCGAGACCGAAGATTGGGCCATCTGCTGCGTGATGCAAAACGTGCAATCGTACGAGCCCGATGTAGAGCTCTTGATTTCGTCCTTTGGTGTCCCTTGAAGTCATTGTGTCATCACTCTCGGGCAAAGCCGAATTAAGATCGTGGTTATTGCTTTGCTGCCTCTGTGCTCACTTCTTGCCCGTCACGAATCGAATCGGAAGCGGTGCGCACGACAGCGTCTCCTGCTTGGAGGCGGCCGAACACTTCCACCTCGGTGTTTACTACCTGCCCAGTTTGAACTGTGACCCATTCAGTCTTTCCGTTGCGTACACGGATCACAAAACTGTGTTGCTGGTCGCTGGTGACCGCCGTCGTCGGAACGAACAGGGTCGGATAACCTCGTTGAACGGGCCATGTTACAGTAGCAAAGCTTCCAGGCGAGAGCCGTCCATCCGGATTGTGAACGTCAAGCTCAACTGGCATTGTACGTGTGTTCACATCGATGTCGTGCGAGATTCTGGCAATCGGTGCGTGGAAGCTCTGTCCCGGGTAGGCTGGTACTGTAAAGCTGACTGCCTGACCTTCTTTCATGATTCCTACCAGGGCTTCAGGAACAGGCACGACCAGCCGCAAGCGATCTGTGCCAACAATCTGAACAATGGGCATTGCGCCGGCTGGACCAGAGGCAGGTCCAACGAGAGCGCCGGGATGCAGGTTCCGTGTCGTGACCACTCCATTGAATGGCGCCACGATGGTGAGGTAAGCCTCCATCTGCGTCACGCTGCGCAGCGCGTCACGAGCGGCGTTGGCGTTGCTTTCCGCTGCGGCGACCGCACCCTTGTCTGCAACGGCTGTTTGATTTGCCACCAGAAGGTCGTTCTCTGCGACCACTCCCGGCGTTTTCGCCGCCGAAGCCAGGTGAAGGTACGTTCCTTGATCGGCTGCCAGCTTGGCCTGGGCCGAGGCAAGTTGAGACTCGGCCGCGTGTAGTGCGGATTCGGCCTGCGACCGCTGCGCGACCAATTCCGGCGCGGTAAGGCGTACCAGAACATCTCCTTTCTTCACGCGGGAGCCGCGGTCAACCTTGATGGTTTCAATGAACCCAGTGACCTTCGGACACACATCCACGGTTTCATAGGGCAGCAATTGAGCAGGCAGGTTCACGGGAGCATCCAGTTTCTTCGAGACAACAGCGACTGTTTTCACTGAGACAGCCGCTTGCGCCACATTTGACGCAGCAGGCTTTCCTCCGTCGCAGCCTGTCAGGACGGGAACTAAAAGCGTTAAAGCGCAAGATGATATGCGGGCTAGTCTCTTCATCTCGAGGGCTCCATAGGTTGGGCAAAGCGGCTTTCGGGATCTTCTGGATCGAGGGAACGGGAACCGATAGGAGAGCGGCTTTGGACGATACCGAATATGGTCGGCAATAAGAACAGAGTCGCCAGGGTAGCCACTGCCAGACCGCCGATGACAGAGCGGCCAAGAGGAGCTACTTCATCGCTCCCTTGCCCGATAGCAAGCGCCATGGGAATCATACCGGCAATCATCGCGAGGCTGGTCATCAGCACAGGACGCAGACGCTCAGCGGCAGCGGAACGTGCGGCCGCATGCGATTCGACGCCGTTTCTGCGATTCTGTTCCGCGAAGGTGACGAGCAGAATCGCATTGGCTACTGCGACACCGATGGCCATGATCGTTCCCATGAAACTCTGGAGATTCAGAGTTGTACCGGTAATGAACAGCATCAAAATGACCCCACACAGCACTGCCGGGGTCGTTGAGACAACGACCAGAGCGAGTTTGAAGGATTGGAAATTCGCTGTCAGCAAGAGCAAGATCACGACGATAGCCGCCGCGAGGCCGATAGACAATTCGCCGAAGATCTCGCTCAGCGCGTTGACCTGTCCACGCATGGTCACAGAAACACCGCGCGGCGGTTCGCCCGCATTCTTGATCGCTCGCCGAAGGTCACGCGCTGCTGCGCCCAGATTGTTGCCGCCAACATTGGCAGAGATTTCCAACGTCCAAAGCCCGTTGATGCGGTCGAGTTCACCGGGAACTGTCGTAGGGCGCAACTGCGCAACCTGGCTGAGCAATGGATGAGCGCCGGTGGAACTCGACACCGGAATGTTCGCGATGTCCTCGATCGACGTCATCTGTGTCTGTGGTACCTGAACCTGCACCTGGTAACTGACGCCCGAGCGCGGGTCGCGCCAGTAATTAGGAGAAACAAATCGGCTTGATGCGGTTGCCGATCCTATGGCAGCGCCTACCTGATCCGCAGTCGCTCCCAACTGTCCCGCGACCACGCGATTGATTCGTACGTCAACGGTGGGGTAATGCAGGGGCTCCTCGATTTGAACATCGCGCAGCGACTTCAACTGAGCTATATGCTCGCGCACCTTTTCGGCGTAGGTCTGTACGTCGGCATATTGAGGCCCGCTGACCGCCACTTCGGCCAATGACGGTGTACCAAAGTTCAGGATCTGGCTGATCAGGTCGCCAGGATCAAAGGAGAAACGGAGGGTTGGGAATTGTTGCGCGAGATCTTTGCGCAGTTGCTCTTCGAGATTTGCCAGCTTGATGGAACTACCGGGCCTTAGACCGACGTTAACTACGGCCTGATGCGATCCGCTGGTCCAGAGAAAGACGGCGTTAATCGGATACGAAGATCCTTGGGTTCCGATGTAGCTGAGGGTCAGATCGAGATTATTGTCTCCAGCGTCGTGACTGATTACGCCGAGAACCTGCTTGACCAGGTCCTCCGTGACAGCCACGCGCGTGCCGTCCGGGGCATCGATCCGCAGCCGGAACTGCTGGGACGCGGAGGAAGGAAAGATCTCCTGCGCCAGATTCGGTCCGACCAGGAGAAAGACCAGTAACACGAAAGCTGCGTAACCAGTCAGCAGGAGCACCGGATGGTCCATGATGCGCTCAAGCACACCGTGAAAGCGCTTGCGAAACAGTGCGAACCCATGCTCACTCTCTTGTTTCCCGTGATTGGGCGCACTGTCCTCATGATGGATCTCGCGCAAGAACCAGTTCGTTAAAACGGGCACGAGAGTACTTGAGAGCACATAGGAAGCACCCATCGCGAAGCCTACTGCCAGAGACAGCGGCAGGAACAGCGAGCGCGCCGGGCCGGTCATGAAGAATGAAGGCAGGAACACAGCGAATACAGCAATCATTGCGAGAAACCGAGGCGTGGCGACCTCTTTGCTTGCCAGTAGGACTGCTCGCGCTTTCGTCTCCCCGGCTTCAAGATGTACGTGGATGTTCTCGAGAAGCACCGTCCCTTCGTCCACCAGAACGCCTACAGCCAGGGCCAGGCCTCCGAGCGTCATGATGTTGATGGTTTGGCCGGTGACACTCAATGCGACGACAGACGATATCAGTGCAAACGGAATGGTAATGACCACAATCAGCGCCGATCGCCAGTCGCGAAGGAAAAGCAGGATCATCAGTCCGGTCAATGCGGCGCCGATCAGTGCTTCACGCAGCACCGAGCCCAGTGCGGCGCGCACGTATTGGGATTGGTCAAATTCGTAGGTAATTTTAATGTCAGATGGAATCAGCGATTGGAACCGGTCGAGGCTGTTTCGGACTTCATTGACCACGGTGATCGTGGATGCGTCGGGCCGCTTGGTCACCGGAATATACACGGTACGCTTCCCGTTCAACAGCGCGTAACCGGCAAGAATGTCAGAAGTATCGGAGATGCTGGCGACGTCTCGCATGTAAACTGCTGCGCCGGAGCCAAGATGCAGAGGAATATTCAGCAGATCATCGTAATTCGTTACCGTCGAATCCGTAGTGACCAGCGTGTTCGTTGTACCGATATCTGCATTGCCTGCCGGCTGGATGCTATTCCCGCTGCTGAGGGCCTTCACAACATCATCCGGAGACATTCCGTAAGCATGCATCTTCTGCGGATTGACATTGAGGATAATGGTGCGTTGGTTCGCGCCAAATGGAGGCGGCGACGAGACGCCGGGAAGAGTTGCGAACGCAGGCCGGACCCGATTCAACGCGAGATCCTGGATCTCAGACAGCGTGCGCGACGGGCTTGAGAACACCATGTATCCGACCGGCAGTGTTCCCGCGTCAAACCGAATGACGAACGGAGAAACGGTTCCCGGAGGCATGAAGGCCCGTGCGCGATTCACGTATGAAATGGTCTGGGCCAGCGCCTGGCTCATGTCGGTTCCGGGATGAAAGTTGAGACGAATCAGTCCTGTCCCTTGGATTGATCGCGATTCGACGCTTTGAATGCCATTGATGTAAAGGAAGTGGTACTCGTAGTAGTAATCGATGAACCCTTCCATCTGTTGCGGGCTCAAGCCTCCGTAAGGCTGCGCTACATAAATCGTGGGCAGATCAAGGCTGGGGAAGATGTCGATGCGTGTACGCAAGAGCGCGATCACTGACAACAGTGCAAGCGCGGCGGCGAAGACGATCACGGTAACGGGTCTGCGTAGTGCAGCACGAATAAGCCACATAGATTCTTACTCCTGGCGAAGTCCGTTTACGGCTGCTTGTTCAGCAACTGAAGAAATGGCGTCAAGTCTCCTTGCGCCTCCGCGACTCCGGCAAGGCCTCGCCAGATGTTCACGCGTGCGACAGCGTCATCCCCCTCCGCTTGGGCGAGGGCGGCCTCTGCCGCTGTAACATCAACAACAGTTGCCAGGCCAGATTTGTACCTCGCTCGTTGTTGTCTTTCGGCATCGCGCGCGGCCGCCACTTCGACAGGTGTATTGGAGGCCACGCGCCTCGCGCCATCAAGCATCGCTTTAGCCTCCTTTACCTGAGCAGACAAATCCCCAAGCAACTGCTGATAGGAAGACTGCGTGGACAGGACCTGTGCCTTCTGTTGTTCTGTCTGTCGGTGGATGGTAAAGATCTGAAACGCAGGAAATGTTACCTGGAAGGCTGCCATCCAATTGAATTCAGTGGGAGCCAGCCCGGAAGTTCCACCCTCGAAAACCGGAGATGAGTTTGTGCTCGAAAGCCCCGCGCCTAAACCGGAAGCAGACCCGTACAGAGTAAAGGTCGGCACATACGACCGATTGAGCAAATGGACCTGTTCCTTCTGTTGATTAAGAAGCGCAGCCAGTTGTTCCGCTTGTGGATGGGCCTCGATCGGCGTTTCGTTCAAGGTGGATGCAGAGGGGGTGCTGAGAACGTCCTTCCCGTCAATGACGATCTGCTGCGAAGAGGTTTGCAGCAGATTTGCAAGGGCCTCCAGCCGCACTTGTTCTTGTGTCTGGGCCTGAATGAGTTGGGTTCGTGCCAAAGCAAGTTGTGCATCGGCTTGCGAAGCGTCGGCGCCAGGACGGAGTTTGTTATCCACCAGGACGTGGACGGTTTTGGCGAACGCCTCCATGCGGTCAACGTTCGCCTGCTGCACAATCACCATCTGGTGTCCCGTCACCACGTCAAGATAAGCGCCGACAGCAGCGGATGCCACGTCCAGGCGGCTCAGATCTGTGGAGTGTTGCGCAGACTGATAAGCAAACCTGGCGATGCCAACCTGGGCGTGACGCGCTCCAAAATCAAACGGTTGCCATGCGAGCAATACACCGGTCAGCGTATTCCAATCACTGTGGCCGGTAGTGGCACGCGCGGGCGTGTCAGGAATCGGAACGATTCCCTGGGGCAGGGGCGCGATGTTTGGTTTGTTGGTTGTGGCGCGATTC
>Ga0209810_1006293_pt1 | contig 10355 bp, 6 predicted proteins | sample Coa_R1_7_FD_187159 | JGI IMG/M metagenome (GOLD analysis project Ga0209810, IMG submission 187159) | Surface soil microbial communities from Centralia Pennsylvania, which are recovering from an underground coalmine fire - Coalmine... | ecosystem: Environmental > Terrestrial > Soil > Unclassified ...
TGGTTATCTTCATCGGCTGGGAACTGGTCGGTTTGAGTTCGTACCTGCTGATCGGTTTCTGGATTAATAAAGCGGCCAAACCTGCCGAAGATCGCCCTTCGCCGGCCAGCGCGGCGATAGAAGCCTTTATCGTCAACCGCGTTGGTGACGTGGGCTTCATCATCGGTATCATGATTCTCTTCGCCAATACCGGCACCTTCGATTTTGCCACGCTGGCCGGAAACGGCCCGCACGGCGTGAGCCATGTTTTCGCCGGAAATCTGGGTCTGCTGACGCTGGCAATGATTCTGGTCTTCTGCGGCGCCATCGGCAAATCGGCGCAGGTGCCGCTACATGTCTGGTTGCCGTCGGCGATGGAAGGCCCGACGCCCGTGAGCGCGCTGATCCACGCGGCGACGATGGTGGCGGCTGGCGTCTACATGGTGGCGCGTACCTATCCCCTCTTCCTGGCGGCGGGTCCACAGGCGCTGGGCGTGGTGGCCTGGGTTGGCGCGATTACCGCAATTTTTGCCGCGACCATCGCGCTGACGCAGTACGATCTGAAGCGCATTCTGGCCTTTTCGACCATCAGCCAGCTTGGCTATATGTTCGTTGGCCTCGGCGTCGCAGGCGCAGAATATGGCCCTGGCCCTGGCATGTTTCACCTGTTTACGCATGCCTTCTTCAAGGCCCTGCTCTTCCTGGGCGCGGGCAGCGTGTTGCATGCCATGCATCACGCCCTGCATCGTGAGACGCAGGACATGCGCTACATGGGCGGGCTGGCAAAGTTCATGCCGGTGACGGCCATCACGTTTCTGGTCGCCACGCTGGCCATTTCCGGCTTCCCCTTCTTCTCCGGCTTCTTTAGCAAAGATACCATTATCGGCCTGACCTTTGAGCGCGGCGATTACGCGCTCTATATCATCACGCTGCTGACGGCTGGCCTGACCGCGTTCTACATGCTGCGTGCCTACATTCTGACCTTTGGCGGCAAGGGCGGCGAGTTTGGCGGGCTGTGGGGCGGCCCGTATCGCGGCGCGGCTGGCGTCCCCGGCGTTCCCTGGGGCAGGCTGGAGAACGATCAGGGCGTTGCGCATGAAGGGACGCCGCACGAATCGCCGCGAACGATGACGATTCCGCTGGTGCTGCTGGCAATCGCTTCGATTGTCGCCGGCTACTGGTTTGGTTTCTTCAGTTATGTCTATCCACCCGCTCCGGCGCTGAATTTCGGCGCTATTCTCAGCGACTGGAAAACCTGGGTCGGCGTGCTGGTCTCGTTTATCGGCCTCGGCTGGGCGTATTACCTCTACTGCGTGGTCGGCTGGGTCGCTGTTGGCAACGTGGTCTACAACAATCCGTTGCTGAACTTCCTGCACCGTGTCACGCTGCATAAGTATTATGTCAGCGAGTTCTACGCGCTGCTGATCCGCTATGGCGTGCTTGGCCTCTCGCACGTGGAGGCGGCCTTTGATACCTACGTCGTTGACGGCATCGTCAATGGCGTGGCCGCAGCGGTGAGGGGTGCGGGGCGCGACCTGCGGCATGTAGAGACCGGAAGGGTACAAGCCTATATGATCGGTTTCTTCGGTGGGGTTGCGGTGCTGGCAATACTGGTATTCGTGCTGGTCACGTTCGTACAATAAGGATCGTGCGTTATGATATTTGCAAGTCCATTAACCTGGCTTATCCTGCTGCCGGTGCTGGGGGCGATAGCGACGATACTGGCGCCGAGACCGGTAGCGCGCTGGCTGGCCCTGCTCTTCACGGCAGGCACCTTCGCGCTCTCGCTGGGGCTGTTTTTCAACATCGCCCTCAACGGCTATAACTTCGGCGATCTGCTGAATCCCGCCTATGCGACAAAAATGCCCTGGCTCGATTTCACGGCTGGTTCGGTGCATTTCAAAATTGACTATTTCCTGGGCCTTGACGGCTTGAGCTTGCCGATGGTCATTTTGAACGCGCTGCTGACGGTGCTGGCGATTATTGGCGGCTGGGAGAAGCCGCGCGTGAAAGAATATATGGCGCTGATCCTGCTGCTGGAAGCGGCGGTGATGGGCGTCTTCCTGGCTTTCGACCTGTTGCTCTTCTTCCTGTTCTGGGAAGGCGAACTCGCGCCGATGTTCATTCTCATCGGCGTCTGGGGCAGCGAGACGATGAAGCATGGCATGCCGGGGCGTATCTACTCGGCCTGGAAGTTCCTGCTCTACACATTTTTCGGTAGCGCCTTCATGCTGATCGGTATTCTGCTGCTCTACTTCAGCCTGGGCGGACAGACAGCGGACATGCGGTTTTTCGCGACGCATTTCCAGCATGGGACGGTGAGCTTCCTGGGTATCACGATGGGCCTGCAACTGCTCACCTTCCTGCTCATCTACCTGGGCTTTGCTGTCAAAATCCCCATGTTCCCCTTACATACCTGGCTGCCGGACGCGCATACCGACGCGCCCACCGAGGTGAGCGTGATCCTGGCCGGTATCTTGCTCAAGATGGGCGCCTACGGGCTGATTCGTGTCTGTCTGACGCTGCTGCCGCTTGGTGTCCAGCAATTCGCGGGCTGGCTGGCCGTGCTGGCGGTCATTAATATTATCTACGGCGCGGGCATCTGTCTGGTGCAGACAGATATGAAGCGGCTGATCGCGTATTCGAGCGTGAGCCACATGGGGGTGGTGCTGCTGGGTGTGGCGGCGGCGGCGGCGGGCTTTGGCGGGCTGGCCTTCCGCACGGCGGCGCTGACAGGCGCGACCATCCAGATGTTCAGTCACGGCATCATCACCGGCATGCTCTTCTTCTGCGTCGGCGTGATCTATGACCATGCGCACACCCGCGAGATAGCCGTCTTTGGCGGTGTGGCGAAAAAGATGCCGCTGCTGGCAACGTTCTTTACCTTTGCCGGGCTGGCCTCGCTTGGCCTGCCGGGGCTGGCCGGCTTCGTAGCCGAATACATGACCTTTACGTCCAGCTTCCCCATCTGGACGCCCATTACGGTCATCTCGGTCTTTACCATGATCCTGACGGCCAGCTACCTGCTCTGGATGCTCAAGCGCGTCTTCTATGGCCCGTTCAACACGCGCTGGCAGTGGTTGCCCGACGCGACCATACGCGAATCGATCCCGCTCTACGCGCTGGCGGCCTTTATCGTCTTCGTGGGCATCTATCCCGCGTTTCTGATCAATGTGATTACACCCAGCCTGACTGCCATTATGCACACGGTCAGCCTGGTGCTGCATTAGAGAGAGGTGAGGAATTCTTATGCCTGTACAATCATTTCAACCGGGCGATCTCTACCTGCTCTCGCCTGAATTGAGCATGGCCCTGCTGGCGCTGCTGGTGATGGTCGTCGACCTCTTTGTGAAGCGGCGCATCGTGACGGTGACGGTGGCGCTGGTCGGCCTCATCGTGCCTCTGGCCTTTATTATCTCGCTGGCGCTTTCGCTGGATTTCTCGGTGGCCCACCGCGCCTTCTTTGGCATGCTGGTGGTCGATCAATACGCCATCTTTTTCCAGATCGTCTTCCTGATTATCGGCGCGATCATGCTGCTGGCCTCCTACAGCTATGTCGGCAAGTACGTGCGGGCGGATGGCGAGTTCTACACGCTCATGCTCTTCTCGCTGACCGGCGCGATGTTCATGGCCAGCACGACCGAACTGATCTCCATCTACATCTCGCTGGAATTGACGAGCATCCCGCTCTACGTGATGGCGGGCCTGATTCGCACCAGCGAGCGTTCGGCAGAGGCCGCCGTCAAGTATGTGCTGCTGGGGGCGATGTCCTCGGCCATCCTGCTCTATGGCTTTGCCCTGCTCTACGGCCTGACGGGAACCACCGACCTGATGGGCATTGCCACCTCGATCAAGACCGGCTTCCATAACGGCAACGTGATGGAGCTGGTGGCCGATATCTTTATCATTGCCGGTTTCGGCTTCAAGATTTCGGCGGTTCCCTTCCACATGTGGGCGCCCGATATCTACGAGGGCGCGCCCACTCCGGCCACCGCCTTCTTCTCCGTGGCCTCCAAAGCGGCGGGCTTTGCCGCGCTGATTCGCGTCTTTATGGATGGCGGCCTCTTCCAGATCAACCTGCTCTCTCTGGTCGTCATTTTGAACATCGTTGCCATCATGACGATGACGCTGGGCAACTTTGTCGCTGCCGTACAGACGAACGTCAAGCGCATGATGGCCTATTCGAGCATTGCGCAGGCGGGCTACATCCTCGTCGGTTTCACAGCCAGCGTGGCGAGCGGATCCTCGGCTGGTAACGCTGCCGTCCTGTTCTTCATCCTGGTTTATGTGGTCACCAACCTGGGGGCCTTCTCCGGCATCATCGCCCTGGCGAACGCGACGGGCGGCGAGCGCATCGAAGATTTTCGCGGGCTGGCGAAGAAAGCGCCCCTGCTCAGCGCGGGGACTGCTATCTGCCTGCTCTCGCTGGCCGGTATTCCCCCGACGGCGGGCTTCGTCAGTAAGGTGTTCATCTTCACTGCAGCCTGGGGCGAAGGCCAGACCTTGCTGGTCGTTGTGGCGCTGATCAACAGCATCGTCTCGCTCGTCTACTATGGCCGTATCATCAAGGCCATGTACTTCGACGCCCCGCTCAAAGAGGAGCGGCTGGCAACGCCCATTGGCCTCAGCGCCTCCATCTCGCTGACGGCAGCTGCGGTGATCGTGATTACCTTCGCCTCGCAGGTCATCCTGGCGATTGCCAACCCCGCCGCCGGCAGCCTGCTGGCGTTCTTGCTGGGGAGATAGGGCTTAACTACCCGGCCCGCACCTCACAGACCGACCGCAAGGGCCACCCCCATAGGCGTGAACTTAAGCCAGGTGCGAGCGCGAGGCAGGCCACCCGCAAGGGGTGGCCCTACTCTATACGACCGCTCCACAAGCGGCACGGCCGCGTCGTGTATAGTAGGGCCACCCCTTGCGGGTGGCCTGTAGCGGCCTGAAGAGAACACTTCTGGGGCCATCCCCTTGCGGGTGGCCTGTAGCGGCCTGAAGTTCACGCCTATGGGGTCGGCCCTACTATATACGGCGGCTCCACAAGCCGTGCGAATGTATTGTGTATAGTAGGGCCGACCCTTGCGGTCGGCCTGCGCGTACTCTCTGTCCTCTTTCTGTCAGCAGGAACTTTTTGCTATCTACCAGCGTCTCTCCAATGGTATAGCTTCGCCTGCCTGTTTTGCTATTTCATCCGGGGAGAATGTTCTATGAATACGTTCGCAAGAAAAAGCTATATTGTCTCATGCCTCGCTCTGCTTCTACTGGTATGCTGCCTGCCTGCCTGTGGGACGAATTTTCCTGCTACCACCTCGTCTGGCACGCCCCCACCCTCGAAGTTCAGTAATATTCCGTTGGGCAAGGGGACAGACCCTGAGCCGGGGACTGATGGCAAGCCCGCTCCGCTGCCGAACGGGCATAGCGAATCTATTATCGTCTCTAACGGTGTTGCGTATGTCGGCTCTGATAATGGCATGCTCTACGCGCTTGATACGACTGGCGGCACGGTGCGCTGGCGCTATAAGATTGGTGCGGCGGCCTGGCTGTATAGCGTTTCCTCTGGCGTGGTTTATGCCGCAGGGGATACGGCGCTATACGCGCTGAACGCGGATAGTGGGAAGCTACTCTGGAGGTACCAGGGGAGTAAATGGATTTCTCAGGCCATTGTTGTTGCTGGAACGGTTTACACGGCGACTTCCGCCGAAAACAATGCCTCAATCATTGTGGCCCTGCGCGCAGCGGATGGTGGAAAGCTGTGGACCTACAGCGTTTCTGCGGCGACACCGGCCTTGATGGGTGTGGTGGATGGCATCGTGTATGTCGCCGCTTCGTCGGATGGGCCTGACGGTCTCTCTGTCAGGAACATCTCGGCCTTGCGAGCAAGCGATGGGCATGTATTGTGGCGTATGCAACTGGTCGGCGGCGAGGGTCTGGCGAATGGTGGAGTTGTGGCGGCAAGCGGCCTGGCATATTTCGCAACCTCGCAGGGCAATATCTACGGGGTACGCACGGATACAGGAAGTATTGCCTGGCATGTTAGCCAGTCCTCAGTACCAGGCTTGCCGCCTAACGCGCCCACTCCTGTACTTGCCAGTGGTCTACTCTATGTTAGTAGCCCTCTGGGCCTCTTTGCCTATAATGCCGACGACGGCAAGCTGGTATGGCAGCACAAGGCCCCGTTTCCTGGCGGCCCGATTGTTGTCCAGCCGATTGTGGTGAATGGGGTCGTATACTCTGGCGGCCAGAGAGAGACAATTCTTGCTTTGCGCGCCAGCGATGGCAAGCTGCTCTGGCAGTACAGTACAGGCGGCGTTGCCAATGCTCTGGCAGTGATTGACGGCATGGTTATCAACTATTCAGGCCCCGTCGAAGCCCTGCGGGCCAGCGATGGCAAGTTGCTCTGGCAGCAGAACGTCAATATCTCAGGTGAGGGTTCCGACGCGGCAGGGCCGGAGACGATCGGTGATGGCGTGGTGGTGGTCGGTGGCGATGACGGTGTGGTGCAGGCCATCCGCGTCAGCGACGGCAAGTTGCTCTGGCATTACGCTATTCGGGAGCTACCTGTGCAAAGTCCCCCCGTCTATAGCGCGTTTATCTTCTTCGCCTCGTCCATAACCTACCAGCAGGCGCTGGCAATTGTGACCAATCTCGGTCTGAAGACCTTTGCCGATTGCCAGTTTGGCGCGTGGGTTTCGTCCGATAATAAAACCTTTTTCGGCAATGACCACGAGATGACGGTGCTGGCAACCGTCAATTCGGCCCCTCTCTGGTTCGACAGGCTGCAAGCTACGAACGGTATCAAAATGGTGCAGCCAGATGGTCCTCATAGCTGCCCCCTCATGCGGCCTGGCAATGGCGTGAAGTACCTGCCCGCCTCGCAGGCAAACACCTACATACAGGTGACATTTGCCAGCACAACACAATATGCAACGGCGCTGGATGCCGTTAATGGCCTCGGCTTTCGCCTGGCCGACCCCTGCTACGAGCAGTTGCGCGCGCAGGGCCACAAACCAACATGGCAATCGCAGGATCAGTCAAACACCTTCAACCAGTCGCATATGCTTGTTCTGGCGACAACCGGCACTAACGCTGTGACGTGGCAAAAACAACTGGGGAGCGTGAAAGGCGTGGTGAAGGTGGTGACACCGTTTAAGGCGGCGTGCTGAGCGGGGTTATGCCCCGGTGTGCAACAGGCCAGCCGCGACGGCGCAGATCACTCGCAAGGGGTGGCCCCAGAGGCGTGAACTGAAGCCCGTGCGAGCGCGCCGCAGGCCACCCGCAAGGGGTGGCTCTACTATACACGACCGCTCCACAAGCGGCACGGCCGCGTCGTGTATAGTAGGGCCACCCCTTGCGGGTGGCCTGTAGCGGCCTGAAGAGAACACTTCTGGGGCCATCCCCTTGCGGGTGGCCTGTGGCGCGTGGCCTGTTGTACCCTGTGAGCTATCCCGGACTTTGCGCCAGTCGGCAAATCAAAACGGAATGCTCACCTGGGACGTGATAATCTTGTTAGACTGGCTTTTCAGGCCCTATAATGAGAATAGTCTATTTCTTATTTCTCTCAAAGAGGAGGTGAATGCGATAGCAGACCGACATCATCTCAATCTCCTGAAAAAAGGGGTCAGTGCATGGAATGACTGGCGAGAGAAGCGCCGTGATGTGCAGCCGCAATTGAATGGCGCGGACCTGAGCGGTGCCAGCTTGCAGCGCGCCAATCTCACACGCGCCAACCTGAGCGGCGCGCAACTTAATGCAGCCGATTTTACAGAGGCTCAGATCAGCAAAGCTTACCTTATAAGGGCCGAGGCGAGCGGGGCCAACCTCAGCGCAGCGAACCTGAGCGGAGCCGATCTGCGCGAGACGACGTTGCTGCAAGCCAACCTGAGCCACGCCGACCTGAGCCGCGCTAATCTCTCCCTGGCCAACCTGCGCGCAACCAACCTGAACGCAGCCGATCTCTATATGGCCGATCTGAGCGCAGCCGACCTCAGCGGTGCCAATCTCAGCGAGGCCGATGTGCGCGGCGCAGACTTCAATCACGCCGACCTGAGCGGCATCCACCTCGACGCTGCCCGCCTCACAGGCGCCCGGCTCACCGGCCCGCTTCCCTTGCAGGACGCAGCGTTTATCGGCTCCGATGGATCTTCGGCAACCGCTGCCTACGAGGTCTCCACGAACGCTGCGGGCGTTCCATAGCAGGTATATCATGAACATAGGCCTGAGCCTGTCATGCGATTGAATACATACTCAGAGATGCCATGCCGACGGCGCATGACATCTCTGAGTGCGCTTCTTGAAGCGGGCGAAAATTCTCGCCGGTACCTGTTTCACTTTTTCGCCGATATCTGTATAATGGAGGAGTAGATCTTTGCATGGCTGTATGCCAGAAAGAAAGAGAGCATAACGAGATGGACTTTTCGCTCAATGAGGAGCAATTGGCAATTAAACATACAGCCCGCGACTTTGCGGAACAGGAGATCAAGCCTCTGGCGGAGGAGATGGATCGCACAGGGGCCTTTCCCTATGAACTGGTGCGGAAAATGGGCGCTATTGGCCTGCTGGGGCTGCCCTTCCCCGAAGAGTATGGCGGCGCGGGCGCGGACTTTCTCTCCTACTGCCTCGCCATCGAGGAGATTTCGCGCGCCGATGTCTCGGTGGGCATCACTATGGAGGCCCATACCTCGCTTGGCGCCAGCCCGTTTTTCCTCTTCGGCAGCAAAGAGCAGAAGGAACGCTACCTGCCCCCGCTGGCGCGCGGCGAGCAACTCTGGGCCTTTGGCCTGACCGAGCCGGAGGCAGGCTCCGATTCCGGCGGCACGAAGACCCGCGCCACCCTGCGCGACGGCTACTGGCATATTAACGGCTCCAAGTGCTTCATCACCAATGCCGGTACCGAGATGACCGGCGGCGTCACCATCACTGCCGTCACCGGCAAACTCCCCAATGGACACAACGAGATCACCAACATCATCGTGCCGAAAGGCGCTCCCGGCTATATCATCGGCAATGCCTACAAGAAAATGGGCTGGAAAGCCTCTGATACGCGCCCGCTCACCTTTGAAGATTGCGTTGTGCCGGAAGGAGATATCCTGGGTAGGCGCGGCGACGGCTTCAAACAGTTCATGCAGATCCTCGACGCGGGCCGCGTTGCCATTGCCGCCCTCTCCGTTGGTCTCGCCCAGGCCTGTCTGGATGAAGCCCTTAGCTATGCGAAGCAACGCCAGCAATTCGGCCAGCCCATCAGCAAATTCCAGGCCATCCAGTTCAAACTCGCTGACATGGAGACAGAAATCGAACTCGCGCGTTTAATGTATTATAAAGCCGCGTGGTTGCATATGCAGGGGCAGCCGTACACGAAAGAAGCTTCTATGGCGAAGCTCTTTGCCTCTGAAACGGCCAAACGCGCCGCCGACCAGGCCGTCCAGATTCACGGCGGCTACGGCTTCATGGACGAATATCCTGTCTCGCGCTACTGGCGTAGCGTCAAAATCAACGAAATCGGGGAGGGTACCAGTGAAGTGCAACGTATGATTATCGCCAAACAGCTTGGCTGTTAGCCATCTCGTCTGGCCCACCTTGCCCTTCTGGCCCTCAGACCCCACAAGTCACTCAAAAAAGGAGAGACCAACTGATGGACATCACACCAGCAGAGGGGCAAGCTGTGCCTCACCACCCTTCATCCGGCCACTTGGACACCTACAGACACTGGCTTGAGGGCATGCACCTCAAGTTTCCCACCTTCAAGCACGACCACCCCCCCGTCGTCGACGTGAACAAAGTCGCCGACGAACAGTTGACAGTAGGGCAGAGGATTGCCGATAAAGTCGCTGCCACTGTTGGTAGCTGGCCTTTTATCATCACACAGAGCATCATTCTGGCCGCGTGGTTGGTTTTGAACAGTATAGCAATTATAAAACACTGGGATCCCTATCCTTTTATACTGCTCAATTTAATGCTGAGCTTCCAGGCGGCATACGCTGCACCATTTGTGATGATGTCACAAAACCGGCAAGCCGAGAAAGACAGGCTTACCGCGCAGAACGACTACATCACTGACTGCAAAGGCGAAGAGGAGATTCGTCACATCATGGATCACCTCGACCATCAGGATGCTTTGATCCTTCAGATCGTGAAGCGACTTGAGGAACAACATATGGAGATGAAGGAGCAGATTGCTCGACTGGACCCTGAGCTGGTGAAAAGAATTGCGCTGGATGCTCAGCAGGTAGTTAAGGAGCAGGCGGAGCAAAATTAGCCGGTTCCCTTTCCCTGCGTTCCTTCTTTCTCATAGCGCGGCACTGCCGGGCGCTGGCCTTCGTTGTGATGCGCCGTTTCCGTATGGTACTCGCCGTTGGGGCTGTAGGGGTCGGTGTGGATGATGGCTT
>Ga0209810_1006296_pt1 | contig 10348 bp, 9 predicted proteins | sample Coa_R1_7_FD_187159 | JGI IMG/M metagenome (GOLD analysis project Ga0209810, IMG submission 187159) | Surface soil microbial communities from Centralia Pennsylvania, which are recovering from an underground coalmine fire - Coalmine... | ecosystem: Environmental > Terrestrial > Soil > Unclassified ...
GCAGCCGACGGCAGACAAAAATGTCGGGATGCGACACCGTCTCTTCGTTAGCCACGCCATGCCTGTTGCGGATATGACCGGCCAGTTCGCACGATTCAAAATTCTTTTCCAAAAATTCACGCGGGAACCCGAGGGCGATCACCGTCTCTGGCGGCGGATCGCCGTAGCCTCTCGCCCAAAAGGAATTCACACCGCTGATTGCCGGGGGAAGGCCATGCCGCGGACCGTAAAGATTAATCGCGCCGGCTTCGCCATAATTGCCGCATAAAATCGCCACCCGTTCGCGTTCAGACGCGGGCAGGGCATCACGAATTTCAGCCACCGTTGCGACGAGCTCCGGCCAGCCAATCTCCTCGCAAAATTCCGGCTGGACTTTCGCCACCGTGGCCCACCATTGCGAATTTATCGGCGCCAGCGGCAGCAAAAACGCGCCGGCCACGACGATATCGATAAGAATCGCACCCCAGGCAAGACTTCCAACCAGTCGCGCCCAGCCGCGCGAGCGATGGACTAACCATTGCTGGCACGCCACTGCCCCGCCGGCGTACAGCAGAGGATAAGTCGGCGCCATGTAATAGGCGCGGCCCTTTGCAACGGCAAAAAACAGAAGTGGCGCCAGGTACAACCACGCCAGCGGGCGAAAACGCCAACCTGCCTTTGCAAATACGTAAAAAGCCAGCCCGGCCAGCGCCAGCGGGAACGCCAGAAGTGTCAGCAGCAACTGTTCGGGCAAGAAATTTGCGGCGCGACCAATGGCCACATCGCGGGCGTGAATCTGTCGCAGAAACTCCAATGAGACAAAATCGTGTCGCCATTGCCAGATCACATTTGGAAGCGCGATCGCCACCGACAAGGCAACGCCAAACCACAGCCACCTGCTTTTCAGATCGCGCCGCAACCGCGTTGTCAGGACGCCAATCACGATGGCGCCCGCTCCCACAATCATCGTGTACTTTGTCAACATTCCCAAGCCGATCGTCGCTCCAATCGCGAGCCACCACCGCGGGTCGTCCGACTGGCAAAGCCGAATCAGAAAAAACGCCAACGCGACCCAGGCCGCCAGGTCAAACGCCACATATTGCATCAAGCTGCCGGCAATGAAGCTGAATGGAATCGCCGCGCACGCCGCCAATAGTTGGGCGCCGCGCCCGCCTCCGAGAGCGCGCGCCATCAAACCAGTCAGAAAAATCGACAGCGCGCTCGCCAGCGCAGCAAAAAAACGAAATCCAGTCAACGAGGTCCCGAACAATGCCAGGGAGAGCCACGCGAAAAAGGGCGTAACGGGCGGGTAGGCAACGTAACCCCAGTCAAGATGTCGGGCGTCATCCAGAGTCGCCAATTCGTCTCGATGAAATCCATATCGTCCGCCGGTGCAGAGATGCGCCAGCAGCGTCGCCGCTGCCAGCCCAAGCAGCGCCGCCGTCGCACCGCGGCCACCGGCGCTGTTTTCACTCGACTGACCAGCCTTTGGCCCCACGACTCAGACTGCCGGAATATTCTGGCGCCCGTAACGCAGCACCCGCGCCATCCAAATTAATTCATCGAGAAATTTGTTCACCCGCGGCAGATAACTTTGATCCAGCAACCGGCCTTGTTCGTCGAAAAGCTCACGCACTTTGGCGAAATTCACATCCCAGAAAATCGCCACCAAACCAAGCTCGCGCAGCACCGGCAGCAGGTGCTCGATCACGCGAGCCCCGCCAAACGCCCCGGCGGAAACGCCGCAAATGCCGACCGGCTTGTGGATGTACTCCTTGAGATTCATATCCAGCGCGTGTTTCAACAACCCGGGATAGCCGTGATTGTATTCCGGCGTGACGATGATCAAGCCATCGCTGCGCTCCACGGTCGCTGCGAATTGCGGGTCTTTCATCTGCTCGCCGGCGTCATCGAGCTTCATGGGAAGCCGGCAGACATCGATCAACTCCGACTCGATCTCGGGACGCCTCGTTGCTTGCTCCAGCAGAAATCGAGCAGCGCTCTCACTGTATCGCCCCTGTCGCGCGGTTCCCAGAAGAATGGGGATAAAAAGTGGGCGTTCGGGCGCAGCGGGCATTTTGTCGATTTGATGTCCAGTTTCCACCCGCCAGCTGCAATCTGCAATTCACAATCGCAGAAAATGCCGATGGCCGGACTCGAACCGGCACGGGCCTTTTACGGCCCAACGGATTTTAAGTCCGTTGCGTCTACCATTCCGCCACATCGGCGTTCGGTTTGCCGTAGTGTAAGCCTTGTATTGGAATCAACGAAATCAATTTCACAAGCCCGCTGGCGCCGCCATCCGCCACTCGTCCGCTGTAGAGTTGCGCCGTTGCAAAAAACCGCGCCGCAGGCGGACCAAAAATTAACATGGAAAGAGTTCTTGAGTTTCGTCCCCAAAAAACTGTACAAAGAGAAACCTCAGCCCGTTGGCCAATCCCGGACTGCGGAACTCAAATGACAATTCTCCGTTGTGCGCTTTCAGTCGCCAACTCAACTCTCAAGGCCGCGAACCATGAAAAACATAGCAAAAAAGAACAGGCGTTTCGGGTTTGGCTGGATGCCGGACCTTCCCGATAATCGCGATCATCTCTACTCGGCGCCGTTAGCGAAACTGCGCGTGCTGCCTGTCAGAGTGGATCTGCGCAGGCAGTGTCCGCGCGTCTATAATCAGGGCCAGATCGGCTCCTGCACCGCCAGCGCCATCGCCGCTGCCATCGAGTTCGATCGCAAAAAGCAAAGACTCGCCGATTTTGTTCCATCGCGGCTTTTCATTTACTACAACGAGCGCAGCATGGAACACAGCGTGCCGCTCGATAACGGCGCGCAGATTCGCGATGGAATAAAGAGCGTCGCCAAACAGGGCGCGTGTCCAGAATCAGAGTGGCCCTATGATGATACGCCCGCCGACCCGGTCACCAACCTCTGGCCGCCCAACGCCAAACCAAGACAGAAGCCGCCCTCCTCCTGTTACAGGGACGCCAAGAAATTCCGCGCCGTAAGTTACCAGCGCGTGGAGCGAATGCTTTCGCAGATGAAAGGCTGTCTGGCCGACGGGTTTCCGTTCGTGTTTGGGTTCACGGTTTATGAAAGCTTCGAAAGTGCCGAAGTGGCCCGCAGCGGCGTGCTCCAAATGCCCAAGCCCAGGGAAGGAGTTGTCGGCGGCCACGCCGTTCTCGCCGTTGGATACGATGACAAGACCGAGCGCTTCATCGTGCGCAACTCCTGGGGCGCCAGCTGGGGCAAGAAAGGCTATTTCACCATCCCCTACTCCTACCTGCTGACGGACAATCTCTCAGACGATTTTTGGACTATTCGCCTCGTGCATTAATGACCGGAAGCCTGGCAATAACATGCCCAAGTACTGGATGATTAACGACCGCAGCAACGGCGGCGTGGGACCTGATGTCAGCTCCGAAGGCCTCACCTACTGGGTCAGCGATAAACTGCCGCTCACCGATATCAAAAACTGGCGGCGCGTTACCCGCGCCAACTTCCAAAAGCTCCTGGTCGCTGCGGCCGACAAATTCCCCGCATTCGACGCAGTTGAGAACGAAAAACAAAGTCATGTCACCATCCTCGTCCACGGTTACAATCAAACGTTCGTCAAGGCCACGAACTTTTATCAAAACCTTTGCGCAAACCTTTTTGAAGGTCCGGAGAGCCTTGGTCTGTGTATCCTTTACGACTGGCCGTCGCGGGGCAGTCTCCTCGGCTACGAGCCGGATCGGTCTCATGCCCGGTTGTGCGCCCACCATCTTACCGATATCCTGAGCGCCTTTTTCGATTGGCTCGTCAAAAGGCAGGATGCCACCATCGCCAACCCGGCCAAGGCCTGTAAAGCAAAAGTATCGCTGATTGCCCACAGCATGGGAAATTACGTGGTGCAAAAAGCCATGGCAGCGGCATGGACACGAAAAAATCAGCCGCTGCTCGTCAGTCTCATTAATCAACTGCTAATGGTTGCAGCGGATGTGGACAGCGACTTGTTCGACCTGGGCGCGCCGGATAACTACGACGGAAACGCAGTCGCGAATCTAACCTATCGGATCACGGCTCTTTACAGTGGACGCGATTCCGTCCTTGGCGCTTCGGCTGGCTTAAAGCATTTCGGCATTCGACGTCTTGGGCGCAGCGGTCTAGCCCATCGCCCACCGCTGGCGGACGCCGCATCGCCCACAGACAATGTTTGGGACGTCGATTGCTCCAGCTTTTTCAAAGCGGACGTGAAAGACATTCACGGCGCATACTTCTCCAGCGACGGCGCCCTCAATCTTATGCGCCACATTCTCCGCGGCCTCGACCGCGGCGTGCTGGAAACTCTGGGTTACACCCGCGGCAACGCCTGGCCATAGCCGCGATAACAACAACCAATGCCTGCCGTCAAACGCAGTTTAACATCCCGCAACGTCAGCCGCCCAAAATCGCGCGGCGCGCAAAACCGCAAACGCAGTCACCAAAGACCGCTCAGGCCACGCGCCCGAAAGCCAAAGCGGGCCACCCGCCCCTCGTCGTCACCCGACGAGCGGATTCTTTTCCGCGTCGAAGGAACAATGTCCACCTTTGGCGGGCCGCTCGATTTTGGGATGGCGCCGGATGAAGGCCTGGCTCTTTTCGATAAATCCGATCTCACTAACCCCAGCTACTCCTATCTCTTTTTGCCCGCGCCTCCGCCCGGCACCAGCGGCCTGGGACGTCGCCTGAACCCCGACCGCTACTATTTCGCATGCCGCTGGAATTACGCAGATACACCCAGGGAATTTTTAAGGCGCGCACTTGCCCGGGTAGAAAATCCTGTTAACGGCCGTGCCGCCGAGGCGCGCCCAGTGGATTGGGGTCCGCATCCTTCCACAGGGCGCGTGGCCGATCTCTCCCCCGGTTTGGCCGCAGCGCTGGGCCTTAACACGGATGACGCGGTCCGAATAACCATTTCCGCGCGGCGCGCGATCCCGGTGAGACTTGCGCGTGCGACGCAGCGCGCCGGTCACGGAAGCAGCAACCCTCACGCAAAGCCGCTCATCAAACAGTTCATTCAAAGCCCCAACCATTCCTCACGCAACGGCGCCCGGATCGACAAGATTGTCCTGCATTGCACCGAAGCGTCGCTGGCCAGCACGTTGATGGAATTCCAAAGACCAGATGGTCGCCAGGTCTCCGCACACTATGTGATCGACCGCAACGGCGACATCTACCAAATGGTGCCGGACGCCGAGCGGGCCAACCATTGCATGGGCGCCAACGAAAGTTCCATCGGCATCGAACACGTTGGCACTGAAACCGACACGCTGACCCCGCCGCAGGCCGCTGCTTCCGCAGCCTTGATTCGCTGGCTGCTCGAGCAATACCACATTCCACGCACCAACGTTTTCGGGCACGATTTTACTCCCGGTTACTGCCGTCCAGGCGGAACAAGCTGCCCCGATCACCTTTTTGGCCCGGTGCATTCCCAGGCAGCTATCGCCGCATGGGTAGCGGCAAACGTTTGACAATCCTAACTTGAAAGTAACACGCGACGGTTTGTTCTGCCCTCGCTCACCTGCATGGCTTTTGCCTCGAAAGCCTTCGTGGATACTGCCACGAACAGTTGTTAACCTTCCTGAATCACCGGCTCGCGTCCCTTACCCTTCCTAAAAATGACCCATACACCCGCCAGCACCAAGGCCGCCCCAAGCAGCGACCAGATGGAAAATGTTTCGCCGCCAATCGCCCAGCCTAATAACACCGCTCCGGGCGGCGTAATAAGCGAGATCGCCTGCAATCTGGCCACCGTCATGCGTGGCAATAACCAATACAGCAATAAGAAAGTAAGCGCCGATCCAATCACCGCAAGGTACAGCAGACAAAAAACCGAGCTCGCGCTCCAATGAAATCGCAACGGATTTCCCTCCAGCACAATTCCAATTCCCAGCAAGGGCACGACACCAAAAATCATCTGCCAGGCAGCAATCATCGCCGGCGCAAGCCGCACGCTGCGCGCCTTGAGCAGGACGTTTGAGAAGGCGGCACTGGCAGCTCCCAGCTCGATCCCCAGCCCACCCCATAAGGCCATCGGACCGTGAAACCCGAGAAGGCGCTCACAAATAATTGCAACTCCCACGACTGCCAGCAGCGCGCCGAAAAGCTTGGGCAGCTCCAGCGGCTCATCGGGAAGCATCAGATGCGCAAAGAGCATTCCAAAAATCGGAACGGTCGCCTGCAATACAGCTGCCAACCCGGATGAAACGTGCAATTCTCCCCAAAACAACAGGCCGAAATTCAGGGAAAACATCAAGATACCCGTAAAAGCCAATAGCAGGTAGTCAAAAGCCCGTTGCGGTCGCAATGACACGCGTCCCGCTGAAATCGCAAAAAGCACAACGATCGCCACCAGAAATCGGATGCCCGCGTAGGAAATCGGTGGCAGGTCGCGCAACCCGATCTTGATGGCAAGCCAGGTGGAACTCCAGACCACGCACAGCGTCAACCAAGCTGCCGGCACACCCCACCGATGCACGAATCGCTCGCGCCTTATCCAGGAAAAAGGTTCCTTCGCTCTGTTCATCTGCGCACGAAAATCGCGTCTTGCGCGTGATCGGTAAAGTCGAGACAGGTCGGCCAAACCGCGAGCGAGCTATCCGCCAACGTGTCGGCCATCCCTGCTTTTGCTACCGTTTGGTTTCTTCCCGATCCTTGCTGTTGGCGGTTCGCACTATCAAAAACCACCAACTTCGCCGGCCGCCGTTGCGTCCCCTTCGGCACTGCGTGCCTGAGCATCAAAGACCCAGCATCGATCGCTAGATTGCAAGGCTCTGCCGCCAGTTCGGATAACCTGACATTCTGAGCCAGGCAAGGTTACGTCACCTTTCGACTACCCAGTTTGGTTTACGTTTTTCGTTAAACGCGGCGATACCTTCGCGGGCTTCGTCGGACTCGCGGGCCTGCAAGTGATACTTCAAGGCGAGGTCCACGTCCTGCCTCACCGCACGCCACCAAAGTTCCTCAATCAGACGCTTCGTCTGCGCAAGAGCGCCTGGCGCACCCTCCAGAACCGAGCAGGCAAATTCCTCCGCCGCCCGCATCAAATCCTCTTGAGCTACCACGCGGTTTACAAGGCCGATCTCACGGGCGCGCTCCACGTCGATAAGCTCGGCGCCCAACAACAATTCGCGCATGTTACGTTCCCCTGTTTGGCGACGCAAAAAAGTCATCACCAGACCGGCCACGAGCCCTCGACGGACCTCCGGGTAGCCGATCTTCGTGCCCCGGGCCGCAACCACAAAATCGCAGGCTGACATGATCCCCGCTCCCCCCGCAACCGCCGCGCCGTGCACCGCAGCGATGGTCACCAGCCGTGTTTCGCTCAACGCGATCAGCGTGTTGGCTACCAGTTCCGCTGTCGCATGCGCTTTGGCATGATCGGACGCCTCCTTCAAATCCAGCCCTGCGCAGAAAGCGGCGCCCGCGCCGCGCAGGATCAGGACGCGCTCCTGTGGCTGTTCAGAGGCAATCTTGATCGCTGCTGTCAGTTCCTTCAGTAGCTCGAGAGTCAGCGCGTTGCGGCGTTCCGGACGGTTGAGCGTTAAGACAGTTATTTGCGGTGTTTGTTTTTCGACAAGAACAACAGGCATGGATAAGAGCGTTAAAAAGTAAAACGTTTCAATGTTAAATCGTTAAGTCGGAAACTGCGAAATCGTCCCATGATTATACCTGAATGACTCCCGAGTGGAAACGGGCCCTCGGCAAGGGGCGATTAACATATTGTAACAAGCGGATCAAAACATCGCGCGTCTCATGCGGCTGAATAATCGCGTCCACCCAGCCACGGGCGGCGCCATAGCGAATATCGGTTTGTTCTTCATAACTTTGTTTCACCCTTTGGCGCAACTCCTCCAGTTCTTCCGGAGTCGCCTTTTTGTCGCCGCGTTCCCGTGCCTTGGCAAGAATTGAGAACACGGTGTCGGCTGCCTGAGCCGCGCCCATCACGGCGTATCGGGCGGTCGGCCAGGCAACGATAAATCGCGGATCGTACGCCTTGCCGCACATGGCATAGTTACCGGCGCCAAACGATCCCCCCACGATCACCGTGATCTTTGGGACAACCGAATTGCTGACTGCGTTTACGAGCTTGGCCCCACTGCGGATGATTCCGCTCTGTTCCGCGTCGCGGCCCACCATAAAACCCGAGACATCCTGGAAAAAGATCAATGGCAAACCGGTTTGATTACAATCCAGGATGAATCGCGCCGCCTTGTCGGCGCTGTCGCTGTAGATCACGCCGCCCATCTGGATGCCTTCCTTTTTCGTTCGCACGTGCATTCGCTGGTTGGCGACAATTCCCACAGGTTTTCCTCCCACCCGCGCATAAGCAGTCACAATGGTCTTGCCATAGTCAGCCTTGTATTCGGCCATCGAATCCCGATCAACAACCGTCGCCAGCAGGTCGCGCGCGTCATACTGCTTTTGACCATCGAAGCTAATCAGGTCGTAAACGCTATTGGGATCCTTGGCCGGTTTTGATCCCTGGGTCGCAGGTCGATTGACACCGTCCGAGGCTTCCGGCAAAAGGCTTACAAGAGAACGAAGCCGCTTCAGACAAGAAGGATCATCCTTTTCGAAAAAGTCCACCGTCCCGCTGATCTCTGCGTGCATCCGCGCGCCGCCCAGTTCCTCTGCATCGACTACCTGGCCGATAGCCGCTTTAACCAGGGAAGGCCCGGCCAGATACAGACCGCTGCCTTGCGTCATCAGAATCTTGTCACATAACACAGGCAGATAAGCTCCGCCTGCCACGCAGTTGCCCATGATCGCAGCGAACTGCGGGATCCCTGCTGCGGAAAGCACCGAGTTATTGCGAAAGATTCGGCCGAAATCGTCTTCATCCGGGAAAATTTCATCCTGCATCGGCAGAAATACGCCGGCGGAATCGACAAGGTAGATAATGGGAAGCGAACATTCAAAGGCTATACGCTGGGCGCGCAGCACTTTTTTTACTGTTTGCGGGAAGAACGCGCCGGCTTTCACAGTGGCATCGTTGGCAACGATCATGCAGGGCACGCCTTCCACATCGCCGATGCCTGCTACGACACCGGCTGCCGGGATTTTGCCCCATTGCTCGTACATTTTGTAAGCCGCCCACAGACCGATCTCGAAAAATGGCGCACCCTTGTCGAGCAAAATGCCGAGCCGCTCACGCACCGGCAAGCGGCCCATCTTCCGCTGACGTTCGTGACCGGCTTTGCCTCCGCCTTCCCGCAGCGCGGCTTCTTCCTTTGCAATCGCCGCGCAATGAGCACGCAAGATATCATTCGCCGGAGCTGACACCGATCGAGACATATTTCTCAAGCACGCTTAATCCGCAAAAGCTTCCGAATCAAGTTCGCCATGGAAATCCTTTTGCCCGCTCACATTTAATGGCGGATTCCGCGCCGCCCGCTGTGTCGGCGTCAATTTGATCAGAAGCTGTGCCCAAAATCGCCGCCTCCAGGGCCACAACTTCGCCGGAAAACCACAGGGGTTGTTGGCCATTCCGGTATCCTGACCGACTCCTGCTGAACTGGTTTTTTTTGTTTAAGTCTTGCAAACGCGCATGAAGCCTGCCAAAACGACTCATCCAAACGGCCGAGATGAGAGCAAATGATCGAATTTTACTCTTCGCCAGCTTTACTCTTCGCCAGCGGCAGGCGCTTGGGTCCCACGTTTACCCAAACGATCGCCCGGCGCGGAAGCAAGATGGAAGCGAAGCCTCATCAAGGCCAACAACGATGGAAAGGAAAAACATCAACCCCGAATGCTTTCGGGATCAATCATGAAAACTCGACACATCGTCATCCTGGCATGTGCGCTGCTTTCGCTCGCGCTTCTGCCTATGGTGCAGGGGGCGCCTGAGAGTGCGCTGCCGGGGTTCAACACCGCCGATGGCGATCACGCGCTGTTTAGCAATACGAGCGGTATAGGCAACTCTGCGTTTGGCTGGTATTCGCTCTTTGCGAACAGCGACGGCGCGTTCAACACCGGAGTGGGGGCGGGAACACTGGCTCTGAATGTGGGCAATCAGAGCACGGGTGAGGGAACGCAAAACACGGCTGTTGGCGCGGTGGCGCTCCTGCTCAATAGCAAGGGCCAGGCAAACACAGCGGTAGGCGCCAGCGCGCTGTTATCGAATGACTCGACAGGAAACGGCTTCGCACGCTTTAACTCCGCTTTTGGCGTTGGCGCGCTTCGGAACAATACCGATGGCGATTCCAACACGGCGGTGGGCTACGGCGCGCTCGGTAACAACACGGCCGGCAGCGGCAGCACCGCCATAGGGGTAAACGCCGGCTTGGGTATCGTCACAGCCAATAACGTGATTGCAATCGGACATCCTGGCGCCGACGCGAGCGAGACGACC
>Ga0209810_1006298_pt1 | contig 10347 bp, 8 predicted proteins | sample Coa_R1_7_FD_187159 | JGI IMG/M metagenome (GOLD analysis project Ga0209810, IMG submission 187159) | Surface soil microbial communities from Centralia Pennsylvania, which are recovering from an underground coalmine fire - Coalmine... | ecosystem: Environmental > Terrestrial > Soil > Unclassified ...
CGTGACATTGAGGGTGCCGTCCATGTTGAAGACCGCACCGCCGAGGCCAGCACCGTTGTTTGCGCCTTGCCCACCCTCGGCGAAGTTGCTGGCCAACGTGGAGTTAATAAGAGTGGTAGTGCCGTACATGTTGAAGATAGCACCACCAGCGCCGAGTCCGCCGCCGCCGGTGCTGCCGTTGCCACTACCGGCCCCCCAGCCGCCCGAACCGCCCGAACCTCCCGAACCGCCCCCGCCGCCGATGCCGCCGGTCGCGCCGTTACCGCTGCTTGAACTCGCGCCGCCCGTGCCAAAGTTACCTGGAGGCGTGCTGGAACTGCCCATACTGCCGCCGGTCGAACTCGTTCCCGTGCCGCTGCTGCCGCCTTGGGCGGTGTTTTGCTCTAGCGTCACGCCGTTGACCGTGAGGTTGCCCATGTTGAGGATAGCGCCGCCCGCGCCCAAACCGCCCCCGCCGCTACCGCTGCTGCCACCCTGGGCCAAACCGTCTTCCAACGTAAGATTTTCCAGCGTCAAGCTCCCCGTCGCTGCACTCGTCGATTGACTGCCCGATGGACTGGCGATCTGGCTTCCGGAGACTTCAAAGAACCGGAAAGGCGTATTTTTCCCCAACGAAGGGTCGCGCATCAACACGGCGCCATTGCCGACGATGGTGACGTTTCCGGTAATGACCGGCAAGGCGTTCGGCCCAAGGGAGTTGTTTGCGTCGCCGGTGTAGGCCGACGTGAAGTTGTAGGTGCTGGCGGTCAGGTTGATGACATAGCTATTTGCGCTATCGCCGTTGGCGGTTTTGATGTCGGTAATCAGGCTTTGCACGTCGCCGGCGGTGAGTGTAACCGTGGACGGCACGAGCCGGTCTTCCAGGGCTTCCAGTTGCAGCCGCACCTTCTGCGGCGCTTTGCGTGCTGCCGCTGTACTTGTTCTCCGGATGAACCAAGACATACCATCCTCCCCGCCGCCTGGCGCGATCGTGGTAAAACGAACACATGCGATGAAAGGGGCTGCCGGCAGAGTTGCAAAGCCATGAGGTTCCGTCAGACCGGCTTATCCCCGAATGGTGAAATCATTCGATACTAGGGGATGGAATCGGATCTTGAATGGATCTGTCTTGAATCAACTTTTTGGTGCGTGCGGTGGACGGCTTATGTCGGTGAGAGAGGATAGGAGAGCTAGTTTAGCCGCGAGCCGCAGGCGAGCGCGGTGGGACCGGCGTCTCGCCGGTCCATCTCTGGTGGGACCGGTCGAGCGCTCGCCTACGGCTCGCGGCTAAACTAGCCCACCTTAACAAATCTCGGCAGTTTGCAGATATTCGAGGATCTGTTCAAGCGTCATCCACTCAACGCCGGGAAAGAGATTCATCTGCACCGCCAGGGCGGCGAGGATGTGCTCCTCACCCACAAGACCCATCGCCCGCGCAACTTGGCCGAACTTCTGCTTCCTGCCGCTCCTCCGCAGTGTTTCCAGAACGCGATCGCGGTCAATGCGGTTGAGGGCCTTCAACCGCAGCAAGATCTCGCCGAGCTTCTGTTCCGCGCTCATTCGTTGTGCTCCCCCAACGGCGACAGAGGGGCATCGCCGTGGTTCAGCACAACTATAGCTCACAAAGAAGCCGTTATGAGGTGGGGAATTGCGCGTTAAGGTTCTGAAGGCGAAGAATACCTGCTTCCAGCTTCTTCTGCGAGGCAAGCACATGATCGAGGGCTTCCGCGAAGCGATCCACACAGGCATTCAATTCACTGGTCGGCGCATCGGCATAGAGCAAGCAGCTGGAAAGCTCCTTGATTGCCACGTCCACTTCGTCGCTGAGGATCTTTTGAAAATCCCGGCCCAATTCCTCCGCGGCCTCGGCTCCGGTGTGCAGCGCCGTCAGCAGATTGGAATGGAGGTTCGGATCGACCATCTTGTCTTCGCTCACGGTGGCTCGCGAGGTGCCTGCCGCAACGGTCGCCGCGGCGGGACGATCACCGCTTAGAAGCGCTTGCGCATGGTCACGTCCCTCCAACGCCTTTTCCCAGTTGGGCCGCAGCTTCAAGGCTTCGTCGTAATTCTGGATAGCCTGGCGATACTGCTGTTTTTCGACGTATATGTTGGCCAAATTCAAATTGGCGTCGGCCATGCGCGGATTCAGACGGAGCGCTTCGCGGTACGCCTGGATGGCCAGATCGAATTGCCCTTTGCGGCGATAGACCAAGCCGAGATTGTAATAGCCTTCAACGCGCTGCGGATCGAGTTGAATGCCGCGCCGCAGTGCGGTGATGGCCTCGTCGAATTCTTGCAACAAATTGAGGACGGCCCCCAAGTTGATGTACGCGCCGGCGCGAAGCGGATCGAGACGCGTAACTTCGCGAAAGTGATGAGCAGCGCTGGTCAATTCGCGGAGCTGGAAATAGACCGTGGCCAAACCCATGTGGATGTCCGGAGCATCGGAACGCAGCCCCAGCGCCATGAGGTAGGCTTGCTTGGCCCTCTCCCAATCGCGGTTCGCAATAGCCTGTTTGGCCTTGAGACAGAGTCGCTCGATTTTCCCTGGCTCCATGTTCCGCCCCTCCACGTTGAGACGCCCCCGAGGTGCTGGGCGCGGAAGTACAACGAGTCATGAGAAATTATAGTCCGATGGAATCGCTCCGAACAACCGCAGTTGCCCCCTACGCCAGCGCCTGGCGCAGATCTTCCTGCAAGTCGTCGGCGTCCTCGATACCGACGCTGAGGCGAATCAGCCCATCATCGACGCCGCGCGCAATGCGGATGTCGGCGGGGATGCTGGCGTGCGTCATCGTCGCCGGATGGCACACCAGCGATTCGACGCCGCCAAGGCTCTCGGCAAGGCTGAACAATTTCGTCCGCGGCAGAAAGCGTTTCGCCGCCGCCCCGCCGCCCTTGAGACGAATACTCACCATGCCGCCAAAATCGCGCATCTGTCGCTTGGCGATCTCGTGTCCCGGATGCGACGGCAAGCCCGGATAATACACGCGGTCGATTTGCGGCTGCTCGCTCAACCACGCGGCTAGCCGGCGCGCATTGGCGCTGTGCCGCTCCATGCGAACGGCTAGCGTTTTCAAACCGCGCAGCGTCAGATAAGCATCGAATGGACCGGGCACTCCACCCGCTGCGTTCTGATAGAAGGCCATCGGTTGCAGCAGTTCCTTACGGCCGATGATGGCGCCGCCGACCACGTCGGAATGCCCGCCGAGGTATTTTGTCGTGCTGTGAACGACGAGGTCCGCGCCCAGCGCGATCGGCTGTTGCAGATACGGCGAAGCAAACGTGTTATCGACCGCCAGCAACGCGCCGGCTTTGTGCGTAATCTCGGCGATAGCAGCGATATCGAGGATTTGTAAGAGCGGGTTTGTCGGCGTTTCGATCCACACGAGTTTCGTGACTTTACTGATGAGCCTTGCGAGTCCGGCGGGACTGGGATCGTCGGTGTAGCGCGTCTGCAAACCCCACGGTTTGAAGACTCGTTCGAGCAAGCGATAGGTGCCGCCGTACAAATCAGCGGCCGCGACGACTTCGTCTCCGGGTTTCAGTGTCGCAAGAACCGCTGTCGATGCGGCCAAACCGGAGGCGAAGGCCAGGCCTCGCTCGCCGCCCTCCAGCGACGCCAGGCATGCTTCCAGGGCGGTGCGCGTCGGATTGCCACTGCGCGAATACTCATAGCCCTTGTGCTGACCGGGCGCTGCCTGCGTGTAGGTGGAGGTGGCGTAAATAGGCACGACCGTCGCGCCGGTAGCCGGGTCGGGATCCTGTCCGGCGTGAATGGCGCGCGTGGCGAAACCATGATGAGATGAAGTTGAAGACAAAACGGATCCTCCTGCACATGTTTCTTACAAGCCCGAGCGCTAGTGACGGGCCAAAGTGGCCTTCGCTGGCGCTCCGGACTTGTTCGATCGCTTCATTCCTTCCGCAACGACTGCCAATATTGCACCAAATCGATGCGCGTTACGATGTCCACCACCTTGCCGTTTTCCATTGCCAATACGCCGGTGTGTCCCGCCATGAGCAGGCGATATGCCTCGTCCAGATGTACGGTCACGTCTAACGCCGGCAGCGGACGGGCCATGATCTCGCCGACGGGGACGACGTTGGGATCACGGTTGTCGTGCAGGATGCGGGCCAGGGTAACTTCCTGAATCGCGCCGACGGGTTTGCCATCCTGCAGCACCGGCAATTGCGAGATGCCGGCCTTCTGCATGCAGTCGATGGCTGCTGCCGCCGTCGCGTCCGGAGCGATTGTTACCAGCTGCCGCGGGCCGCGCGTTCTGAGCAGATCACCGATGGAGTGAGCCGGCTGCTCCTTCAGCGACAGCTTGTTGTCAGCCAGCCATTGATCGTCGAAGAATTTGCTGAGGTAATTGCGGCCGGTATCGCACACCAGGGCGACAACCAACTGATCGCGCGTCAGGCGGCGGGCGTAGTGCAAGGCGGCGGCGACGTTGGTGCCGCTGGAGCCGCCGGCCAAGATTCCCTCGCGCCGCGCCAAGGCCCGAGCTGTGTGGAACGATTCGGCATCGCTGACGCGAATCCATTCATCGACCAGCTGGCTGTTGAACGTCTTGGGAACGTAGTCCTCACCGATGCCCTCGACCTTCCACGGCTTGGGTGAACCGCCGGATAACACGCTGCCTTCCGGGTCTGCGCCGATGATCTTGACTTCGGGATTGCGTTCTTTGAGGTAACGGGCAACGCCGGAGATGGTGCCGCCGGTGCCCACGCCGGCGACGAGTGCGCTGACTCTTCCCTCGGTTTGTTCCCATATCTCCGGCCCCGTGGTGCGATAATGAATCTCCGGATTGGCGAGATTGGTGAACTGATTGGGACGCCAGGCGCCGGGGATCTCGCGGGCCAGGCGGTCGGCGACACCGTTGTAGCTTTCCGGCGAATCGGGAGCCACGTCGGTCGGCGTGATGACGACCTCGGCACCGTAAGCCTTGAGCAGAGCGATTTTCTCACGCGACATTTTATCGGGCAGGACAAAGATGCAGCGATAGCCTTTGACGGCGGCCACCATCGCCAGGGCGGCCCCGGTGTTTCCGGCGGTGGCTTCAATGATGGTGCCTCCCGGACGCAGCCAGCCGCGCTGCTCGGCCTCCGAAATCATGGCCAGGCCGACACGATCCTTGACGCTGCCGCCGGGATTGAGCGATTCCATCTTGACGCAGACAGTTGCCGGCACCTCCGCGGCCAAACGACGCAAACGGACCAGCGGCGTCCAGCCGATCGATTGCAGAATGGACTCGTGCATCGCTCCTCCTTTAGTTGTGGTGTGCGCCGTGTCCTCCGGGGTTTGTATTGTGACGCGGTAAGGCCGGTTCGGGCAAGGCGAGATCAAGAGCAACTTCGGCGAGCGGGGCGTGTCAACGCCCCGCTCACTTTCACTGGAGAGTTTATATGCCCCGCTCGCTCATGTGAACGGAAGTTCACAACGATTATAGAACTTTTTTTGGAAATATAGTTGACAGAGCGAGAGCGAAGGGATACTCTCAACCCTATCTAAATGGCCTCTTCTCTGTTCCGGCCCCGCCGCTTCGTGTCAAAACGGACGGCGGGGTTTTTTCACCGAACTTCTTGGCCGGTACGAAGCCGCGACGGAAAAAAACTTCCTCCCGGCGCGTTTGGGGCCTTCCCGGGACACCTGGGATAGAGGGAAAGCGTATAATAGTGCTGCCGCGTCGATGCATCCATGATGCGGAGGTCAATCATCGCGCTTGTTCGCAAAGGAGTTCTGCTATGCTGTCGGCCGAGTGCTTGCAGGAGTTGCGGTTGGCCTGGTTGCCCCACATCAGCGATGCGGGCCTGGAGCGTCTTATCGATTTGCTAGATAAGAGTAGTCCACTACTCATTCATGGCTGTTTCACGCGGGCGGTGCCGATGGGCTGCTTGGCCACGCACATCGCCTGGCACCATCCGCGGACGCGCCATTTGACTCTCGACGCCGGCATCTCCTGGCTGCACCATGTCGCCGGCCTCAATCCGGCCACGTCGCACGTTCTGCGCGAGTGGGACCGCCGCGGCGTGCACGATTTGGAGTTGCGAGCGGATTTGTTGAGCTTCTTCCGTAAAGAACAACGTGTTCGCCGCTCTCACAAGTCGATGACAGCTAGGACGCCGGAGCTGGCCGAGCTGGTTTAGCGACGCTTCGCAGAAGCGTCGTAGGCAAAGACGCTTCTGCGAAGCGTCGCTAATCGGTGTGTCTTGCTCGCCTTTCTCGAAAACCTGGGCCGCGCTGCTCACTTTGCCTGGCGCGTAATGTTGGCGCTGCCTTTCGCGTTTCGTCGTCTGCCTTATCTGGCCGTGCAACTGCACGAGATTTTGATCGGTGCTTTACCTTTGGGCGTCGCGGCGGGAACGGCCATCGGCGTCGTCGCATGGCTGCACCTGCGCGGCACGCTGCAAAGCGTCGGCGGTCCCTCGGCTGTGCAGTATCTCCCACAAGCACTCGCTCTGGCGGTCGTGCTGGAATTCGCACCATTGGCTGCGGGATTGATCGTGGCCGGCCGCTCCGGGGCGAGCCTGGGCGCCGAACTAGGATCGATGCGGCTGACCGAGCAAATCGACGCTCTGGAGGTTCTCGGTCAATCTCCCCTGCGCGTCTTGATAGCACCCCGCGTGTTCGCCTGCATGTTGACGTTACCGCTCTTGACGTTGTTCATCGCGTACCTGGCCATCGGTGCAGGATACTCTGCTGAGGCGTTGGGAGGCACCCTTTCATGGACGCAATATCGCAGTGCGTGTCTGCGTGTTTTGACGCTCCGCGATGCGGTGCCGGCGGTCTTGAAAACGATTGTGTTCGGCTATCTGATCGGTATTAGCGGCTGCTGGTTCGGCATGAACGCACAAGGCGGCACCGAAGGCGTCGGGCAGGCCGCCACACGCGGAGTTGTCGTTTCCATCTTTCTCGTGCTCGTCGCGGACGTGGTGCTTGTAAAGCTCATCCAGATGCTCGGTTGAGTTATTCGACGAGTTGGAAACGTAAGCGAGAGCAAGGCAACCGTTGCTTACGCCTCCAACTCGTCGGAGAATTGCCGCGGGTGCTCGCGCAAGCTACAGTGACGAAGCGACCCTGTTTTTTGACAAGGAGCAGATTCATGCCATCCGAGCGCAACCGTACCAGCCGATTGACCACTGAAGGGCCGGGCCGTGCGCCCAATCGCGCCATGCTGCGAGCCGTCGGATTTCACGATGACGATTTCGACCGACCAATGATCGGCGTGGCTTCGCTGTTCAGCGATATCACGCCCTGCAATGCTCACCTTGATCGCCTCGCCCGCCGTGCCTGTGAAGGCATCCGCGCTGCCGGCGGCGTGCCGCAAATCTTCGGTGCGCCCACCGCCTCGGACGGCATCATGATGGGCCATCAGGGCATGCGCTACAGTCTGGTTTCGCGCGAGGTCATTGCCGATAGCATCGAAGTCGTGGCTGGCGGCATGAATCACGATGGCCTGCTCGCCATCGGCGGCTGCGATAAGAATATGCCGGGATGTGTCATGGCTATGGCTCGCCTAAACATCCCCAGCGTCTTCGTCTACGGCGGAAGCATCCTACCCGGCATCGGACCCGACGGCGGCGACATCGACATTGTGTCGATCTTCGAGGCGGTTGGCCGAAACCAAGCCGGCAAGCTCGACGCCAAGGGCGTCCACGCCATCGAGTGCGAAGCCTGTCCAGGTGCCGGCTCGTGTGGCGGCATGTACACCGCCAATACCATGAGTTCCGCCATCGAGGCGATGGGCATGTCGCTGACTTACGACGCCAGCTATCCCGCCGTCTCAAGCGCCAAGGAGCGTGAAACTTTTTTGGCCGGCAGAGCGCTGGTACACTGCATCGACAGGAACATCCGTCCGCGCGACATCATCACGCGAAAATCGCTGGAGAACGCCTACACGCTGGTTCTGGCCCTGGGCGGTTCAACCAATGCCGTGTTGCACCTGATGGCCATTGCGCGTGAGGCTGAGGTGGAATGGACGTTGGCTGACTTTGATCGTCTGGGCGATAAAATTCCCCATCTGGCCGATTTGAAGCCGGGCGGCCGCTATGTGATGAACGATCTGCACCGCGCCGGCGGCACACCCGCCGTGCTCAGGGCGCTGCTGGACGCCGGGTTCTTGCACGGCGACTGTATCACCGTCACCGGCAAGACGCTCGCCGAGAACTTAAAAGATGTCGAAAGTATCTATAAACGTCGGCAGGATGTGGTTCGGCCTCTCGACAGGCCGCTGCACTCTACCGGACACCTGGTTGTTTTGCACGGCAATCTCGCACCGGATGGCGCCGTGGCCAAGGTGGCGGGTTTGAAAACAACACGCATTACCGGGCCGGCCCGCATCTTCGACGGTGAGGAAGCGTGCTTCGCCGCCATCGGGCGGCGCGAGATCAAGGCCGGCGATGTCGTGGTGATCCGTGGCGAAGGGCCGGTCGGCGGTCCCGGCATGAGAGAAATGCTCGCCGTTACTGCCGCCCTGGTCGGTCAGGGACTCGGCGAGAGCATCGGTTTGATTACGGATGGCCGATTCTCCGGCGGCACGCATGGGCTGGTAGTCGGCCACGTCGCACCCGAAGCGTGGGTCGGCGGCCCCATCGCCTTGTTGCGCGACGGTGATCGCATCACCATCGACGCCGATAAAAAGCGGCTCGACGTGCATCTGGACGACGCCGAGCTTGCACGGCGGCGCGACGCCTGGATCGCTCCTCCGCCGCGCGTGGCTCGCGGCGTCCTCGCTAAGTATGCGCGCTGCGTTCGCTCCGCCTCGGAGGGGGCAATCACGAGTTGAAGAATCCGAAAACGGAGCCGCGACCGTCAGGGCGCGCGAACGGCAGGCTCCTTCCCGGAAGGACTGGGCTGAATTATGGCAGGCTCCGTAACATTTCCTCGGCGCTGCTGGGCCTCGGAATCGAGAGCGTCGCCCCGGAGTTGCTGTAAAGCTGACTCATAATAGTGTAAATCCTTCCGCTTCTCCTCGACCTTTTTTGCCATCTTGGCGAGAAGATCCGCTTCTTGAGTTTGCAACTCCCTCTGGCGGGCGCGAATGGCTTTCAGAGCTTCGACAAGCTGCTCAAAGGTCAAGTCTGGCTGCTGCTGGACACTGGAGATAATCGGTGTTGACTCTGATCCTAGAGGCAACGGCGTTGGTGCCGTGGCAGACGGCGTTAACGAGGCTGGCCGCGTGCCATAATCCCCACTCGGCTGTAGGGGAGTTTGTGTCACTCCTTTCACAACAAGCACACTTAGGCTTACCACAACCAGCGCCACAATAACCATCATCTTCCGTTTCATCGACCGATCCTCCGTGATCCGGCGCGCGGGAAGCGCTCGGGTTGGGCAGTGTATCCAGGGAGTTCGTTCGCTGTCAAGCGAGGGATGAAATGTCTTTAGAATAGTGGCTTATCCAGCACTTCTTGCAAGAGCGGCGGCGTGCGGCCGAATTTCGCTTTGAATTCATCCAGCGTCGGTATTAACCGCACTTGCACCTTGGCTTCATGATGTGCGGCGATAGACGCCAATTGATGTTCAAAGAACGGATTGCGGAAACGATCCAGCACCTGCCGGGCAAACTCCGCCGGACCATCGACTCGTCCTTCCAACACCGGCACGATTTCCTCGAACAACAGGCGTTCCAGCCATACTCCCAATTCGGCATCGAGCACGGCGTCGCGCACTGTCTTGAAGCCGCGCGGCCACGCCTGAATGAGCAGCGCCGTGTGCGCTCCATTGAGGATACGTACCTTACGGAGAAAGTACGGTTGTACGTCCGGTGTCCACACCACGGCGGGATGCTGGATAAATGGATCTGCCTTTTGCTGAATCGCCCACAAAGCATACGGCTCGCACACGGCCAGCAGGGCATCCTCGGCCCGCAGCGGATGATCGGCGGAGGGATCGACGACGATACGATCAACCAATGTGTTCAGCCAGACGCACTCCCGTTCCATCCAGGCTGCGAAATCCTCGGCAAGGCCCCAATCGCGGGCCAGTTGCAGCAGCAGTCCGCGGAGCGTATCGGCGTTGTGTTCGCGCAGCTCGCAGGGAACGATTGTTAGGCCCGATGCGACCGCCTCGAAGCGCTCGTGGAGAACGGCCAACAGCTTCGCCGGGAAGGAGCGCGGCGGGGCATCCGTAGGCTTATCGGTGGGATCGAGGTTGTAGCCGGATTCGGTGGTGTTGGACAGAACGATGCGCAGCTGCGGCGAGCGGGCCAGGGCGCGAACTTCGTCCCACTGCGAGGCGGCGACCAGAGCGCGGCTGATGCAGGGGGGGTTACGCATAGCGCGACCGATGGAGAGGGCGGTTTTCACACATTGTGCGGCCTCTTCGAGGTGGCCGTGTTCGAGCAGGAAGAGGGCCAGATCAGC
>Ga0209810_1006299_pt1 | contig 10345 bp, 9 predicted proteins | sample Coa_R1_7_FD_187159 | JGI IMG/M metagenome (GOLD analysis project Ga0209810, IMG submission 187159) | Surface soil microbial communities from Centralia Pennsylvania, which are recovering from an underground coalmine fire - Coalmine... | ecosystem: Environmental > Terrestrial > Soil > Unclassified ...
GATGCGGAAGCTGAGATCGGCGATATGCCCCTCGCCTTCGCGGCTGTCGCGAGTCACCCCGGGAGTGTCGTCCACCAGCGCCAGCGGCCGGCCCGCGAGCCGGTTGAACAACGTCGATTTGCCGACATTCGGCCGCCCGATGATGGCGATCGACAGGCCCATCGCGCGCGCACCCTGCAAGCCTCAGCGATAGGCGTAGAGATCGGCGTCGTCGTTGAGCACGTAAAGCGAATTGTCGGCGATCACCGGGCCGAGATAGCCGCCGGCCGAGATGTTCTCGCGGCCGAGCGGCTCGCCGGTGTAGGGCGAGACCGACACCGCCGAGCCGTCGCTCGACAGCACGATCAGCCGGTCGCCGCCGAGCACCGGGCCCGACCAGCGGATCGGGTCGGATTTCTTCTTCTCGTCCTCGTAGCGCGCCAGCCGGCTGACCCAGCGGATCTTGCCCTCGTTGCGGGTCAGGCAGACCAGCTCGTTGTCGTTGGCGAGCACGTAGAGGTAGTCGCCGGCCACCCACGGCCCGCTGCTGCTGCCGATCTCCTGCTCCCAGACGCGGTCGCCGCGGCGCAGGTCGATCGCCCCCATGCGGCCGCTATGGCTGATCGCGAAGACCCGGTCGCGGTCGATGACCGGCCGGCCGCGGATGTCGGCGAGCCCCGAGACCGGATCGACATTGCGCGTCGCCGCCAGGCTGTCGGACCACAAGACCCGGCCGTTTTCGACCCGCAGCGCAAACAGCTCGCCGGAATTGTAGGCGGCGACGACGATCTCGCCTTCGACCGCGGGGCTGGTGCCGCCGAGCAGCCCGGCGGTCTCGGGGATGCCGTTATGGGTCCACAGCTGGCGCCCGTCCTCGGCGGCGAGGGTGACCAGCTCGTTCTCGACGGTGACCGCGAACACCCGCCCGTCCGACACGGTCGGCGGCGCATGCACCGGGGCGCCGACCCCCCGGCGCCAGATCACCTTGCCGCTGCCGGGGTCGAGCGCGACGACCTGGGCATAGCCGGTGGCGACGAACAGCCGGTTGTTCCAGAATGCCGGCCCGCCGCCGAAGGCGTTGCCGCGCTCGTCCTCGGGCTTGAGGTCCACCCGCCATTTCCGCCGCCCGTCGCGGGCGTCGAAGGCGCTGACCTGGACGCCGCCATCCATCGCGTAGACGACGCCGCCATCGACCACCGGCTGCGACATGACCCGGCGGTAGCGCGAGCTGCCGTCGCCGACATCGGCCGTCCAGACGCGCTTGAGGCCGGACGGCAGCGCCAGGTGGTACATCGCATGATTGGGATAGCCGCCGGCCTGCGGCCAGTCCGGATTGACCACCGGGCGCGGCAGGGCGACCGGCTGCTTGGCTATGTCGGGATCGGGCTGCAGGCTGCGGTCGAGCCCGAGGACCGAGATGCGCTCGCCCGGCAGTACCGCCTTCTTGTCGCCGGCAAACCAGTCGCATGCGGCCGGGGCGAGCGAAGCCAGCAGCAGGGCGGCGAAATCGCGTCGGTTCATGGCAATCGGTCGGGTCGGAGGCTCAGGTCACGGCGACAGGGCGGCGGCCATCTCGGCGGCGCGGGCGCGCAGCCGCTCGGGGGCGCTGAGGTCGTCGGCCAGCTTCTTGTAGATGGCGAGCGCGGCCGCCTTGTCGCCAGCCTTCAGCTGCGCCGCCGCGGTCAGTTCGAGCGCGGTCGCGCGCCACGGCTTGCCCGCCTCGGTGAGCGGCGCCAGCCGGGCGATCGAGGTCTTGGCGTCGGCGTCGGCAAACCCGCGCATGACCGAAAGCAGCGTCGCCAGGTCGCGGAACTCGGGGTCGACGCCGCTGTCGCCGGCGATCGCCTGGTAGATCGCCTCCGCGCCCTTCTTGTCGCCGGTCTTGGCCAGCGTCTCGGCCTGCTCGAAGCGGGCGAGCAGCCCGTAGCCGCCGCCGCTCCGGGCGATATCGGCGAACAGCTTGCCCGCCTCGGCATCCTTGTTTTCGCCGGCCAGCGCCAGCGCGGCGAAATAGCGGGTGGACAGCGCCTTGCGCTCGTTGATCAGGTGGTCGCGCCACAGCACGATGCCGCCGGCGACGGCGAGCAGCACGACAATGCCGGCAATGACGTAGCGGCCGTAGCGCTGCCAGAGCTTCAACAGGTTGTCGCGGCGCAACTCCTCGTCGATTTCACGGAAGATGTCGCTCACGAAAGCCCCGGCGCCGGCCTGATGGATGCGGGCGCTACCATATCTATTCGGCCGGGGCGACGCAAATTGCGCCGCCGGCGGCGGCATCGCGCCACAGCGCCGCAGCCGCAGGAGACGGTGGACGGGTTACGCTAAATCGTCAAAATAGGCGCAAAGCGCGGGGGGAACGGATGGCGATGGGCGCAACCGGTGCGACGGTGTTGGCGCTGAAAGACTACCGCGCGCGGCGGCAGCCCCTGTATTTCAGCCGCGCGGAACTCAACCTGCTGCTCGGCCTCTACAGCCGCAACGTGGCGCGCGGAATCTGGCGCGACTACGCGATCGACCACCGCGACGGGCTGGCGCTGTTTTCGGTGTTCCGCCACACCCAGGAAGGCCCCGCCTTCACCATCGCCAAATCCGCCGCCGCCGGCGCCGCCGAGTTCACCGTGTTCTGCGGCCGCCAGCGCCTGCGCAGCGCGCGCAGCCTCGGCGAGGCGCTCGATTATTTCCGCGCCGGCCCGGTGCTGCTGCCGGTCGCCCTCGCCTAACGCAGCCCCGGCAACATGCGCGCCATGACCCCGTCGCGGCGCAGCGCGTGCAGCAGCGCCGCGGCGCTGTGCAGCCCGACGAACAGGTAGATCAGGAACTGCCCGGCCAGGTGCAGCGCGATGGCGATCTGCGCCACCCGCAGATCGAGCGGCAGCAGCGGCGGGATCGAGGCGAGGCCGAAGAACGACACCGCGTGGCCGGCGGCCGCAGCGTTGACGTAGCCCGCCACCGGCATCAGGAAAAACAGCAGGTACAGCACGATGTGCACGCTCTTGGCGAGGACGACCTCGACCGGCTTGAGGCTCGGCGGCAAGGGCGGCGGCTTGTGCCCGAGCCGCCACAACAGCCGCAACACCATCGCCGCGAAGATGGTAAGGCCGACCGAACGGTGCAGCAGCAGCACCGTTTCGCGCGCCGCGCCGCCGCGCGGCAGCAGCCCGATGACGATCCCGAGCGTCACTGCGGCGACCGCCAGCGCCGCGATCAGCCAGTGCAGGAGCTGCGCGACCCGGTCGTAGCGCGGGGTCGCGGTCATCACGCCCGCCGCGGCGCCGTGCCGGCGCCGGCGAAGTGCAGCTCCGCCTCGGCCAGGCGGCACCACGCCTCGAGCAGCGTGATCCCGGCGGCGATGCGGTGGAGCCGTTCCGCCGGCTTGGCGTCGGCCGGCGCGGCGATCCCGCCGCTGGGATAGGCATGGCGCAGCCCGCGGATCGCCGCGGCCGGGCCGTCGAGCCCGTCCAGCGCCGCCTCCGCCTCGGCGCCGCGCGCGACCGCGCGATCGAGCCGCCTGGCCAGCGCATCGCGCTCGGCCCCGGCGAGCCCGCCGCCGCCCAGCGCCGCGGCCAGCGTCTCGGCGAGCCCCGCCCTGCCGCTGTCCGGCGCCGCCAGGGACAGCGGCGCCGGTGCGCCGAGCGGCGGGCGGCTGCGCAGCATCAGGCTGTGCACCGCGTTGAGGATCAGCCGCCATGACGGCGCTTCCAGCCCGGGATCGCCGCCGATCTCCGGGTTGGGGGCGAACAGCACGGCGCGGCCGCGCGGCCCTTCCGCCCGCAGGATCGCGGTGCGGCCGGCGAGCTCGCGCGCGAAGCCGGCCTCGTCGAGCGGAGCTGCGCCCGGCCACGGCACGGCCTCGATCAGCCGGTCATAGGCGGCGGCCGGCAGGTCGGCCCGGTCGACGCGGTCGAACACCGGGCCGCAGTCATAGGGCACCGCGACGGTCGGCGGACAGCCGAGCGCAATCGCGTCGGCGTCGAGCAGCAGGCTGACGATGCCGCTGCCCGGGCGCCGCGCCGCCGGCTCGTAGAGCGGGCGCGAGCGTGCCGTGCCGGTGGCGCCCGGACGCCCTGCCGCCAGGTAGAAGGCGCCCTCGCCCGAGCCGATCGCGCCGCCGCCGGCGGCGAGAAAGTCGCGCAGTTTGCCGTCGGCGCCGGACACGCCCTCGCCGGCATCGATGCCGTCCGCGGCCATGCCGGCCGGGCAGACGACGATGTCGTGCCCGGCCAAGACTCCGGCGGCGATCGCCGCGCCGTCGACCGGGGCGACGTCGAAGCCGAGACGGGCCAGCGCCGCCGCGTAGAACAGCGCGCCCGGCGCCGGCCGTGCGCTGCCGCAGAACAGGGCGATGCGCGGCGCCGCCAGCGCCACCGCGCCGTCGGGCACCGGCCCGCGCCACGGCACCGCGGCAAGGCCGAACTGGTAGAGCCGTTCGGCCCCGTTGGCGTCGACGTCGCAGAGATAGTCGCCGGCCTCGTGCCCCGAGCCCGCCGCACCGAGCCACCACAGCCGGGTGCCGCGCGCGGCCAGCCGGTTCACCGCCAGGGCAACGTCGTAGCTGTCGAGATTGCTGCGCCAGGCCAAGTGAAACAGCATGGCGGGCGGGCGCTCCCGGCTAGCGCGGGAACGCGACCTCGACGCGCCCGAGCCGGCCGTAATCGGCGCGGATCGTCACGCCCGGCTCGGTGAACACAAGCCCGGTATGGGTGCCGGTGGTGACAAAGGTGCCGGCCGGCACCCCGCCGCGGCGCGCCGCCAGGTTGACGGCGGCGACCAGCAGATCGACCGGATCGCCGGCGCGCAGGCCGGTGCATTCGGCAAACGGCTTGCCGTCGGCGGTGACCGCGATCGGCGGATGCGCCAGGTCCATGCCCTCCCAGTCCGGCGCGGCGGCGGCGTAGACCAGCCCGCCATTGGAGAAATTGTCGGCCAGCACTTGGAGCCGGTCGAGCGCGCGGAAGTCGCGGTAGCGCGAATCGACGACCTCGATCGTCGGATGCAGCGAGGCGACCGCGAGCACCTCGGCGCGGGTATAGGGATCGCTGCGCGCCGGCAGCCCGACATTGAGGCGGAAGCCGATCTCGCATTCGATGCCGATCTGGTGAAAGCCGCGCGCCGGCATCGTCGCCGGGCTGGCGAGGATGCGCCCGGCATAGATCGGCGCGTGGAAATGCCCGCCCTCCGGCGAGACGCCGACCTTCCAGCCGCCGACAGTCTCGCCGAGGCGCCTCGCCACCGCGTCCTGGATGGCATAGGCGTCGGCCTCGCTCTGCGGCCGCGCCGCCTCGGGCAATGCCGCGATCGGCTGTCCCCGGCGCGCCTCGGCCAGCGCCGCGGCGGCGGTTTCGATCTGCGCGGGCGTCATCTCTTCCTCCTATGGCCGTGCGAGATAGTCGAGCGCCGCGGCCACGCCGCCCGGCTTGTGCGGCACCCCGGCGCGGTGCAGGCCCATCTCGACCCCGCACAGCGTGCCGCACAGCATCAGGTCGTTGAAATGGCCGAGATGGCCGATGCGGAAGATGCGGCCCTTCATCTTGCCGAGCCCGGTGCCGAGCGACATGTCGAAACCTTCGAGGATGATCTCGCGCAGCCGGTCGGCGTCGAACCCGTCGGGCACCACCACCGCGGTCAGGCTGTTCGACACCTCGCGCGGATCGGCGCACAGGATATCGAGCCCCCAGGCGGCGACCGCGCGGCGCGTCGCCTCGCCGTGCCGGGCATGGCGGCGGAACACCCGGTCGAGCCCCTCCTCGTCGAGCAGCATCTTCAGCGCCTCGCGCAGCCCGAACAGCAGGTTGGTGCCCGGCGTATAGGGGAAGAACCCGGTCTTCGCACTCTCCCCCATCGCCGCCCAGTCCCAGTACGAGCGCGTCAGCTTGGCCGATTTCGCGGCGTCGAGCGCCTTGGCCGAGACGGCGTTGAAGCCGAGCCCGGGCGGCAGCATCAGCCCCTTCTGCGAGCCGCCGACGGTGACGTCGACGCCCCATTCGTCGTGGCGGTAGTCGATCGAGGCCAGCGAGGAGATCGTATCGACCATCAACAGCGCCGGGTGTCCGGCCTCGTCCATCGCGGCGCGGATGTCGGGAATGCGGCTGGTGACCCCGGTCGAGGTTTCGTTGTGGACGACGCACACCGCCTTGATGCGGTGCTCGCGGTCGGCGGCGAGCGTCTCGCCGACCCGCGCGGGATCGACGCCGTGGCGCCAGTCGCCCGGCACGAACTCGACGTCGAGCCCGAGGCGCCCGGCCATCTGCCGCCACAGGGTGGCGAAATGCCCGGTCTCGAACATGACGACGCGGTCGCCCGGCGACATCGTGTTGACCAGCGCCGCCTCCCACGCGCCGGTGCCCGAGGAGGGATAGATCACCACCATCCCCTCGGTCTGGAAGACCCGTTTCATGCCGGCGATCACCTCGCGCCCGAGCTCGCCGAATTCCGGGCCGCGGTGATCGATGGTCGGCATCGCGATCGCCTGCAAGACCCGGTCGGGCACGTTGGTCGGGCCGGGAATCTGCAGGAAATGGCGGCCAGTGTGCGAGGCGGCAGTATTCTTCATCGACGCAATCCTGGACGGGAAAACCGCGAGCAGCGTTATACGCTGTCACCGCCGCCGCGGCGACGCAATCCCGGCCGCGGCGCTGCGAATTTTGCCCGGCGCCCCGCGCCGTCCCTGCGCAAGGGAACCGAACGCGACGGGTGGGGCGAATGCGGTCGAAGGATCAGGCTCTAGAGCGAACCCCGGCGAGCGCGTCGCGGTGCTCGTCGAACAGGGCGCGGACCCAGTCGATGGCGGCGCGCACGCAGACGGCGCGGCGCAGATCGCGGTGCACGATGACCCAATACTCGGCGGCGATCTCGTCGATCGGTGGCGTCAGGCGCTCGAGCAGCGGGTCGTCGTCGCCGACAAAGCACGGGAAGATGCCGCGCCCCGCCCCGGCGCGAATCGCCGCCCATTGCATCGGCGGGTTGGAGGCGCGCAGCGCGATCGCCGCGCCGGTCTCGCGCCGGCGCTGCTCGACCCAGCGCGAGGTCGGGTAGTGCGCCTGCTCCTCGGTGTAGGTTACCCACGCCTCGGCGGCCGACCCGGCGCGCCGGTACACCGCGCAGGCGATCGTGCCGAGCTTCGAGATGTAAAGGTCGCCGCCTTCCGGCGGGTGGTGCCGCACCGCGAGATCGGCCTCGCGCCGCGCCAGGTTCGCGGTCTGCAGCGATTCGACGAGTTCGAGGGTGATCCCCGCCGGCAGCGGCGCGCGCGACGGGGCGCCGAGATTGCGCGACAGGAACGCCGCCGCCCACTGCCCGACCGAGACCCGCACGGTGCCGCTCAGTTGCGGCGACGCCGCCGCCCGCCGCCGCTCCAGCGCCAGGGCGGAGCTTTCCAGCTCGACCGCGGCCGGCAGCAACGCCTCGCCGGCGGCGTTGAGGCGCAGGCCCTCGGGCAGCCGGTCGAACAGCGCCGGCCCGCCGAACGCCGCCTCGAAGGCGGCAAGCCGCCGGCCGATCGTCGGCTGGCTCAGCCCGAGCGCGCGCCCGGCGGCGCGCAGCGAACCGTGCCGCGCCACGGCGAGAAACACGCGGGCGTCGTCCCAGTCGATCGGGGCATATCCGTTCGCAGCCGCCATGATACGAATTCGTATCGCAGGGCGTCGAATTTGTCGATCACTGAAATTGAAACGTGGCGGTATGATCGTTCGAGCGATGGCGCTACCGTCGCGCTGCGCATCAGCGAAGGGAGGAACCGGTGGTCACGATCGTCGATTTCGCCAGCGAACTCGCCAAGCTGACCATGCTGCGCGGCCGCCGCCCCGACATGACCGAGGCCGAGCGCAAGGGCACCAACGCCTTCGCCACGCTGACCCCGTTCCGCGACGGCAACATCTTCAGCGCCAAGTTCGCCGGCGACGGCGCCTGGGAGCGTCATCCCAACGGCGACGAGCTGGTGCAGGTGATCGAGGGCGAGACGGTTCTCCACGTGATGACCGCCGAGGGGCGGCAATCCTATGCGCTGAAGGCGGGGATGCTGGCGATCGTGCCGCAGAACACCTGGCACCGCTTTCACGCGCCGAACGGGGTGGCGCTGATGACCGCGACGCCGAAGCCGACCGAGCACCTAACCGTCGATGTCGAGGACCCGCGCAGCCTCAGCGCGGCGCAGCTTTCCGGTCATACCGAAGAGAAGTGGCGCTGATGTATTTCGACCGGCGCCTGTGGGAACTGACGCGGGGGATGCGCGCGCGCATCGCCGCCGCGATCGCGATCGGCCTCGCCGCGTCGGGGTTCGGCATCGCCCGCTTCGCCCTGCTCGGCACCCTGCTCGCCCTGGTCTTTGCCGGCGGGTCGGCGGCCGCGATCGGTCTCGCCGCCGCCGGGGTCGCCGCCGCGATCGTGCTGCGCAGCGCGCTCGACCAGGCGCGCACGGTGATCGCCCACCGCACCGCGACCCGGGTGCAGGACATCCTGCGCGGCCGGCTCTACGACAAGATCGCCGAGCTCGGCCCGGCCTGGTTCACCGGCGAGCGCACCGGCGGGGTGATGCTGTCGGTGGTCGACGGGGTCGAGCAGTTGCAGACGTTTTTCGGCCAGTACGTGCCGCAGCTCGCGGTCGCCGCGCTGACCCCGGTGGCGATCTTTCTGTTCATCGTGTGGTGGGACCTGCCGGTGGCGCTGGTCATGCTCGCCGCCGCGCTCGTCACCCTGTTCGCGCCGATGGTGTTCAACAAGATCGAAGGCGGGCGCGGCCGCCGCCGCCACGAGGCGATGAAGGGGTTCGGCTCGGAATTCCTCGACGCGGTGCAGGGGCTGCCGACCCTGAAGGCGTTCGGCCAGAGCGCCGCCTACGGCGACCGTCTCGCCGCCCGCGCCCACGAGCTGGCGTCGACGACGATGAAGGTGCTGTCGACCAGCGTGATGACGCGCGGCATCACCGATGCCGGCATCGCCATCGGCGCGGCGGCGGCGCTGTCGCTCGGGGTGTGGCGGGTGGCGCACGGCGAGACGACGATCCAGGCGCTGCTGATCGTGCTGATGGCCGGAACCGAGGTGTTCCGCCCGCTGCGCGACCTGCGCGCGGTGTTGCACCAGGGCATGGTCGGGCAATCGGCCGCGGCCGGCGTCAATGCACTGCTCGCCGCCGAACCGCTGGTGCCGCCGCAGCCGCACGGCATCCAGGCCCGGCTGGCGCCGACCATCGAGTTCGACGACGTGCATTTCGCCTATCCCGGCGGCCGCCGGCCGGCGCATGACGGGCTGTCGTTCCGCGTCGCGGCGGGCGAGAAGATCGGCATCGTCGGGCCGAGCGGCTCGGGCAAATCCTCGGTGGCGCGGCTCTTGTTGCGGCTGTTCGATCCGCAGAGCGGGGCGGTGCGGGTCGGCGGCGCCGATCTGCGCACGCTCGACCCCGAGGCGCTGCGCCGCGAGATCGCCGTCGTCCATCAGGACACCTACCTGTTTCACGGCACGGTCGAGGACAACCTGCGGCTCGGCAAGCCCGAGGCCACCAGGGACGAGATCGAGGCGGCGGCGCGCGACGCCAACGCGCACGAATTCATCCGGCACCTGCCGCAGGGCTACCAAACGATGCTCGGCGAGCGCGGCGCCAACCTGTCGGGCGGGCAGCGCCAGCGCCTGGCGATCGCCCGCGCGCTGCTGCGCGACGCCCCGATCCTGATCCTCGACGAGGCGCTGTCCTCGGTCGATGCCGAGAACGAGGCGGTGATCCAGGAGGCGCTCGACCGGCTGGCGCAGGGGCGCACGACGCTGATCCTGGCGCACCGGCTGTCGAGCGTCATCGGCGCCGACCGCATCCTCGTGCTCGACCACGGCAAGGTGGTGGAAAGCGGCCGCCACGCCGAGCTGATCCGCCGCGACGGGCCGTATCGCCGGCTGATGGGGGCGCAGGCCGAGGAACGCGGCGACGCCGGGGCGTGGATCGAGGACGGCGCCGCGGCGGGCGCGGCCGGCGAAGGGGTCGATCTCGGTACCGCCGCGCCGGAGGCGGCACAGGCCGCCGCCGCCCAGGTCGGCTGGGCCGCGACGCTCGCCACGCTCGCCGCAATCATCCGGCCGTGGCGGGCCAATTTCGCGATCGTCGTGTCGTCCGGGATCGGCCGGGTCGCCGCCTTCATCGGCGTCGGCATTGTCGGCGCGCTGGCCGTCGCCGCGGTCAAGACCGGCGCGCCGTTCGCCTATCTGCTGATCGTGCTCGGCCTCGCCGCGCCGCTCTCCGGCCTGTTGCACTGGATCGAGTCGTGGCTGGCGCACGACATCGCCTACCGCCTGCTCGCGGAACTGCGCGTCGAACTGTTCCGCAAGCTCGACACGCTGGCCCCGGCCTACCTGGTGCGGCGCCGCTCCGGCGACCTGATCGCGCTGG
>Ga0209810_1006300_pt1 | contig 10343 bp, 12 predicted proteins | sample Coa_R1_7_FD_187159 | JGI IMG/M metagenome (GOLD analysis project Ga0209810, IMG submission 187159) | Surface soil microbial communities from Centralia Pennsylvania, which are recovering from an underground coalmine fire - Coalmine... | ecosystem: Environmental > Terrestrial > Soil > Unclassified...
ACCCGGACCGAGCAGTGTCGTTGCCGGGGGGTGGCGAGCCCTGCTCGCTGCCCTCGGCCACCGCAGCAGCAGCACGCCGCGCCGCTTCCCGCGCCATCCCGCTCAGGACGGCCTTGACCCCCTCGAACGGGTCGCCCACGACGATGCCGGCGCCGGTGATCGCGAACTCGCGGGTCGTGGGGTCGAACGCGCCCTCGCGCACCTTGAGCAGGGAGATCAGGCGATACAGCCTAGAGCGGAGCTCGACGTAGCGCAGGAGCACCATGACCTCGGCGAGCGAGGACATCCCGCTCACCGGTAGGCGGATGTCGGGCCCTACCAGTTCCGGCATCTCCAGGGTGTGCAGCGTGGTGACGCCGAGCGCCCGCAGCTCGTTCGACAGGGCGGACCAGAAGCGCACGATCCGCTCCGGCTCGACCGCTGCCTGCTCGAAGCCGGAGATGCCGTCGATGACCAGGCGCTTGACGCCGCGCCGCCGGACGGCGTCGAGCAGCTGGTGGGCCAGCCCGTCGAGGATGTGCTCGCCCACGGGATGCCAAAGGATTTCCACATCCCCGCGCTGCTCCGCCGCGGCGAGGTCGAGGCTCATCGTCGCGGCCTTGAGGCGCAGGCGCTCGGGAGGTTCGTAGCAGCCGAACAGCAGGCCGGGCTCGACGGCGCTCGAGGCCGCCAGGAACTGCAGGCCGAGGGTCGTCTTGCCTGCGCCCGACGGCCCCACCAGCGCCGTCATCGTGGCGGCGGGGATGCCGCCCCCGAGCATCGCGTCGAACGAGGCGATGCCGGACGGCACGCGCGTTCCCGGCGGAGGGTCACGGTGCGTCGGCGTGGCGAGCACGGCCTCGATCCGCGGGAAGACGGCGACGCCTCCGCGCGTAATGTGGAACGCGTGCTCGCCTTCCAGAAAACGACTGCCGCGGAACTTGTGGACCAGGAGCCGGCGCTCGTTGCGGACCCCGTAGAGCCGCTGGCGCAGCTCGATCAGCCCGTCCACCATCGTGTGCTCCGGCGCGTTTGTCGCGCCCGACGCGGTGGTCAGCAGAAGCATCGTACAGTTGGTCGCCGACGCCAGCGTCTGCAGCTCATGGGTGAACCGCTTCATCTCGAACCCGGCCCCGGCCTTCGCCTCCACCGCGCTCATGCCGTCCAGCACCAGCAGCGTTGTCCCACGCGCCCGGACCTCGCGGAAGATGAGGGTCGCGAGGCCCTTCAGCCCGTCGTTCTCAAGGGCCTGGTAGGCGCTGATGTAGGTCACCGGTTCGGGGAGGAGGGCGGGGTCGAAAAAGCGCATCGGGCGCAGATGCGCCAGCATGCGGCCGTGGCTCTCGCCGAGCACGGTGACGAAGAGCGCGCGGTCCCCTTCGGCGGCCGCCCGGCTGTAGATGATCTGGTTGGACAGGATGGTCTTGCCCGCACCGGGTGGTCCCTGGACCATGTAGAGGCCACCCCGCAGAAAGCCGCCGCACAGGACCGCGTCGAGGCCAGGCACGAGGCTCGGCACCCGCGCGATCTCGCCGCCGTCTCCGCCCCCGGTGGCGTCAGCCTGATGCTGGCTCATGCGTCATCCGATCTGGCTCGGGAGGTGCAAGGGGAAACGCGACGGTGAAGGTCGAGCCCTCGCCCAGGCGGCTCGAAACGGCGATGCGCCCGCCCATGGCCGTGACGAGGCGGTCCGCCACCCATAGGCCGATGCCGAAGCCGACGCCCCCGTGCTGGGCCACGACCTGCTCGAACCGGCCGAAGAGGCGCGCTTGCTGGTCAGCCGACACGCCAATGCCGTGATCCTGCACATCCAGTTGCGCCGATTGCCCGTTCGATCGCAGCCGAAGCGTCACCGGGCTGCCTATCCCGAACTTGAGCGCGTTGGAGAGCAGGTTCTCGATAATCTCTTCGACCGCAAGTTGATCTATGACCGCGATGACCCCGGCTTGGACGTCGAGATCGAGCCGGCTGCGCCCGCGGGCAGCCACAACCTCGTAACGCTGAGCCACTGAGAGCACGAGGGCGGAGAGGTCGAGGCTGGACGGCTCCAGCCGCAGGTTGCCTGCCCCGATCCGGCTCACGTGGAGCAGCCTTTCCGCCCGTCCGACGTACTCCTGCACAAGGCGCTGCATGCGCTCCAGCAGGACCACAATGCGCGGCGGGCAGGTCCCTTTGGCCTTGCGTGCGGTGGTGAGCGCGAGTTCCGCCACACCCAGGATCGGCGCCATGGGATTGCGCAGCTCGTGGGCGGCGATTGCGATGAAGTCGTCACGGGCACGAACAGCCTGGCGCAGTTCCTCGACCTGCCGTCGCAGGTCGGCCAGCTCCGAGGCGGCGGCATCTGATGCATCCTTCTCCGGTAAGTCACGCAAGGGCGCGTGCCCGCCGTACGTCAATACCTGCCGCGTCGCCTCCGTCCGCCTTCCGGGCGCCTACGGGACAAGGCGGCGGCACGCTCGCGCAGCTGAGCGACAGCTGCTCCAAGCCCTCCAGCGTGAAGGCGCGCACACCGCCGGCCAGGACCGACCGGTCGCCCTCCGTCACCACTCGCGCCGCGATTCGGTCCCAGGGCTTCAGGGTCCGCGTCGCGGTCCGCTCCGTGACGAGGACCGGCTCGCCGCCGCGGATCAGGTCGCGGGCACGTAACGACTGCCCTGGCACAATGTCGCTCACCTCGTGGAGGCACATGACCGAGCTCTGCAGCGCGGTCATGCAGGCGCGCGTCGCCGCCCGCTCCTTCCCGCCGCGACGCCGCAGGTAGGCCTCGACCGGGTTCTCACTCTCCGGCCCGAAGTGCCGGGTCAGGAAGCCCTCGAACGCCCATCCGCCGCCGAGGGCCTCGTCGATCTCCTCGAAGCTGAGCCCGAATGCCTCCAGGGCCGGCTCGAAATGCTCCGCCATGACGGCGTCGACCCGACCTCGCCACTCGTCCCGCGCGGTCCACTGGATCAAGTCGCTCAAGTCATGCCCAGGTCGTGCCCTCATCGCCACAACCCCTCGAAGCGGCGGCCGGCGGTACGGGTGTAGTGGACGGTGTGCCGGGGGTCACGGTGACCGAGGTAGTCCTGAATGAGCCGCAGGTCGTGGCCCCTGTCGGCCAGCGCGAAGCCGCAGGAGTGTCGCAAGGTGTGCGGATGAAGGCCGAGCAGGCCGGCGCGCCTCGCCGCAGCCGCGACGAGATAGTTCACCGCCTGGCGGGTGAGCGGCTGGCCGCGCTCGGAGACGAACAGCCAGGGCAGCGCGTCGGTTCGGGTAGCGAGATAGCGCTTGATGGCGCGTAGCTCGTCGCCGGCGATCGGCTGCTCGACCGACAGCCCGCCCTTGAGCCGGTGCACCCACAGCCGGGCGCGGTCGAGGTCGAACTCGTCGCGGCGCAGGTCGACGGCCTCGCTGACCCGGAGGCCGTGGCGGTACATCATCAGCAGGAGCAGGTGATCGCGCACGCCGTGCCGTCCGGTCCTGGCGGCCTCCAGCAGCTTGGCCACCTCGCTGGGGGACAGATAGTCCTTGTCGCGCTCGTGCCGGTCAGCGGCCGCGGGGGCGCTGGCCGGCTCACTCTTGACCTTTCGCCCTTCGGGCGGCTTCGCCGGCATCGCCGCAACCCCTTGCTGGCCCGAGGGGTAGGATAGCACGCTTTACGAAATGCGCCTTTCGTACAGAGTGAGCCTGCGGCGGGCCTCACGCTGCCTCCCTCACTTCCAGGTCGAGGCGGCTCCCCATGTCGAGATCGAAGACCCCGTACGGGCTGACGTGGCCCCAAACCAACGGGCTTAGGCCGCGCCGGCCGGCTTCCGCCATCCGCCGCCACCAGACGGGCTCAGCCAGGACGCACTGAAGCATCAGCGTGTTGATATAGACCAGGCACGACTGGAGGAGGTGCAGCGCCAGCACCGAGACTTCCTGATCCTCCAACCGATTGCTGGCAACCTCTCCGCCCTTGCCGAAAAAGATGAAGCCATTGGCGCTGTTCCAGTTTTCGACGACGTTCAGGCCTTCATGGATCTCGCGGCGCAAGGCCTCCGAGTCGAGATAGCGACAGAAAGATCGTCTTGACCACTTTACCGAGCTCCCCAAAGGCGCGGTAGGTCGGGTGTTGCAGGGGAGCATAAGGATCCGTGGGGTGGCCCGATCACGTCGCCCTGTCGTAGTCGGTGGCCCTCGGGGGCGCCGCTGCCCGGCGGGGGGCACACACCCTTTTTTTATGCTCCCCTCCCCGGCGGGGCTCTTCGCGTATGGGAACGGCGCAAGGACCGCGGCTGTTGACCAGGCGGACAGAAGCAGTTCCCGCTTGTTCTGCCATAACGGTAGGACACAGAGAGCCCCGCCCTCACCGGCGGGGCTTTCTTTATCGGCGCTGCCACGACTACCAACGGCGAGCGCGGCGGGTGTCAACGGGTGGTCGATACAAACGTATCGCCGCGCAGAGCGCCGTCCTGGCTGTGGCCGGCGCCGCGGTCGGCGGGAGTAGAACCTTCGCGGTCTTGCTCTGTTGTGAAATATGCGAGCGGGGCGGGTGGCGCCCTTCCGACACCTTCGACGCTCCGGTATCCCGCGGCGCGCCCGGTCCGCTCACGATTGCTCTCCCCTTCACTCCGCCCTCGCCGGCGGGGCTTTCATTCCGATATCATTTTATCGACACGGCGCGCGGCTGCAACACCGGCACCGGATTTCGTAACGGCATCGCATTGAACCCAGCCGCGCCGCGGCGCATATTGCGCCGAGCCGGGGCGGGCCGACGTGCGCGAGGCAGAGGCCTGGTCCGCCGAGGTTGTCGACCATCTCCGCCGCAACCTCGCCAGCCGCTTTGGGCTTGCCGAGAGCGATTTCCCAGATGCCGTGATCGCCGCCCTGGGTGGGCGCCGCTATCTCGACGCCCTCGATCGCCGGCGGCAGGCGGCGGCGTTACGTGACGACGGACAACCCCCGCCGATGCGGGATCTGCTCGATGCGACCTCGGCGCACACGCGTCGGCGGCTCGCCCCGATCCTCAAGGGGCTCAAGGCCGAGAGCCGCAAGCGGGGCGGGATGGACCGCAAGGCGCTCGGCCGCTATGCCGACCAGCTCGAAACCATCCTGCAGCCGGACTTGCGCGCGCATTTCGCGCGGATGATCGAGCTGTTGCACGAGCAGAGCCGGGCGGAGGCCGCGGCCGCGCCGCGCACGGTGGCCCAGATCGCCACCGCCCTCGAGCACGCCCTGGCCGATCACCGCTACGAGCTGCCCGCCAGTCTGCGTCCGCAGCCGGCGGCGGTTATGTAACGCCGCCGCGCGGCTGGGACGCCGCCGGCTCCCGGATCGGCCGCGGCGGCATAAAAAGACCGGTACGGGGAGGTGAGCACCCGCACCGGCCCATCACCTTGGACGGTCATCGCCGCTCCCGGCTGTACCGTGTCGGCGATTCTACCCCTCAATCATCTTGGTTCAAATACTCCGGGAGAGCGCGAGAGGGCTGGCCCTCTCGCATGGCGCGGAGCGCCATGGCATTCCGCTGATATAATAATATCAGACCGATCTTGCCGCCCGCAGAACGCACCGATATTATTGTATCTCCATGTGCTATCATATCATCCGTGGCGGGCGCGCGACAACGGGTCGTCCCCGCCTTGCCAGGGCAATCGGGTGAATTGTTTTCCACCGCCGCCGGATTTGTGATTGATGGCCGCCGCCAGGAAGGAGGCGGCGCGATGGAACAGGCGACACCGGGGACAGCTCTTCTCGATTATTTTGCGGCGTTGGACGACCCGCGGCAGCAGGCCAAGGTCCTCTATCCGCTGCCCGAGATCATGTTGTTGCTTCTGTGTGCCACGCTGGCGGGGGCCGACGATTTTGTCGAGATCGCGTTGTGGGGCGGGCAGAACCTCGCTTTTCTGCGCCGTTTCCAACCCTACGCGCACGGCATTCCGAGCCACGACACGCTGGGCGAAGTGATCCGGGCGGTCGATCCGGCCCTGTTCAAGGCGTGCTTTACCTCTTGGGTCGAGGGGTTGCGCGCGAGCGAGCCCGACCTGATTGCCATCGATGGCAAGGCGTCGCGGCGCACCCACGCCCGCAGCAAGGGCCGCGAACCGCTGCATCTGGTCTCCGCCTGGGCGAGCCGGCAGCGCCTCGTGCTCGGCCAGGAAGCGGTGTGCGACAAGTCCAACGAGATCGTCGCCATCCCGCGGTTGCTCGAACGCCTGGCGCTCTGCGGCGCGCTGGTCACCATCGACGCGATTGGGACCCAGCGCGCCATCGCTGAGACCATCCGCGCGGGCGGCGGCGACTACCTCCTCGCGTTCAAGCAGAACTGGCCGGCCACCTTCCAGGATATCGAAGCCTTTTTCGCCGATCCGCCGCCGGGGATACTCGACACCTGCGAGACCACCGATGGCGAGCATGGCCGCCTCGCACTCCGCCGCCATGCCGTCTGCCCCAAAGTCGGCTGGCTGTTCTCCGACCGCCGCTATCCCGGCGAACCGAGCTTCCCCGATCTCGCCATGATCGGCATGGTCGAGGCCACCACCGAGCGGGGCGGCAAGACCGAATACGAGCGGCGTTACTACCTCTCTTCCGCCCGGCTCGACGCCGGCACCTTCGCCCGCGCGGTGCGCGCCCATTGGGGCATCGAGAACCGTCTCCATTGGGTTCTCGATGTCGTCTTTCACGATGATCGGGCCCGCCTGAGAACCGATCACGGTCCCGAGAACATGGCGATCGTCAAGCACATGGTGGTCAACCTGCTGCGCGCCGCCAAGCCGACCACCAGCCTGAAAAACCGCCGCAAGCTCGCCGGCTGGAATATCGACTACCTTGACCAGCTCATCCGGGGCGCCGCGTGAGCCCATTCACCCGATTGCCCTGCCCGCCTTGCCAAGGCTAAGATTTTTTCATTATTTCATGAAAGCAGTAATTCAGAAATTCATTTAATTTCATGTCTCGGTCGAGCGCCGCCTGCTTGAAAGCCCGCACGAACTCGGGTGGCATCCGGAATTGCAGCGGGACAAGCTCGGAAGACGGGACAACGCCGCGCTGCCGCGTGGCCGCTCTTGGGCGGGGGTTGGTCGGGATGAGGTCATCAGCGGTGACGGCGACGGGTTTAGCCATGTTTCGCTCTCCTTGTTGATTTCTTTTTTTCATGAAAACATGATTTCACCTCGCGCCACAAGGCGGCTATTTTTTCCGCTGCCGCGCCCTTGGGAGCCAGCTCCGGTGCGGTGTTGCCGCCGGTCAAGGCGACGGCGTAGGCTACCCGATCAGCAACGAAGGTCTGGGCCACCGGCCCGGTATGCGATAGGGCCGCAATGGTCTGGGCCGTGATGTTGGCCTGCGCCTTCACCTTTGTCATCACGAAGAGGAAGGGCTTTTGCGCGGCTCTGACCAGCTCGACGGTTTCGGCGACGGCCCAGAGATCAGCAGGAGAGGCCTGCACGGGAATGAGAACCAAGTCCGCGAGCTTGATAATCGCCTCGCTCTGATCGGAAATGGCGGGCGCAGTGTCGATGAAGCAGAAGGCGCCGCCATGCTTTGTGGCGATATTGGCAAGGCCGGCAGCGAGGTCCTTAAAAGGCATCTCGGCCCGTTGCGGCGTCTCGCTCTTGCGGCGCGTGTGCCACTTGCCGAGCGTCCCCTGTTTGTCAGTGTCCACAAGCCAAGCCGGCGCGTCGCCCGCACGCTCGGCTTCCACCGCGAGACAGGCGGCAAGCGTAGTCTTGCCGCTGCCGCCCTTCTGGGAGCTGATCACGATCCTTTTCAAGAAAGCCGCCTTTCCTGAATTACTGCTTTCATGAAAATATCAATTTTGGGCGAGTAGGTCAATATATCGTTCCTCTTAAGGTTTCACAGCTCACGCCAGATAGACTCGTCGCGCCGCGGGAGGGCAATAACTCCTCTGGGCCGCGGCGGCGATATGAGTCTCAACGCTACGGCCCATGCCGGCCGCGGCTATCCCTCTCCACCCGGTTCCAGCCCTATGCCCACCATCAGCTCGGAAGGGCGGCTGCGCCACTTCCAAGAGCCGGGCGGTAGCCGCGCCGCTCCTTGACACGGAGGCGGGCGGGCCGAGCCCGGGCCTCGTCCTCGCTCGGGCAGGTGGCAATCCGCATTTGGCCGGGGCTGCCGATGCGGCCCCACTCGCGGATGAATGATCACCGCCATCTACGCCGGCGCCGTCGGCGCCGAGGAGAGGGACATCGCGAGGAGAAGCATGCGAGGGAATGCACAGTCGGCGCCGTTGAAGTAAGGAATCCTTGTATCCTTACACTCGCTGGCCTACACTGCCTTCATGCTTGCCAAACTGACATCGAAAAATCAGCTGACCCTGCCGAAGAAGGCGGTCGAGGCCCTCGGCACCGTGACGCATTTCGAGGTGGAGGTGGAAGGAGATCACCTCGTGCTCCGGCCGGCGCGCATCGGGGCCGCGGCGGCGGTGCGACGGAAGCTGGCGGAGCTTGGCGTGAAGGACGAAGATGTGGCGGACGCGGTTGCCTGGGCGCGAAAGCGCCGCTGAACGACCGCCCGGTTGTCGCCGGTGCGCGTCGTCTTCGACACCAATATCGTGCTCTCTGCGCTGGTCTTCGGCCGCCGGCTGGCGTGGCTACGCGGAGCGTGGGCGCGGGGCGTGGTGATCCCGGTCGTCTGCCGGGAGACGACGGCTGAACTCCTGCGTGTGCTGGCCTATCCGAAGTTCGAGCTGACCCCGATCGAACGGGATCTGCTGCTCGCTGAGTACCTGCCCTTCGCGGAGGCCGCTCAGCTGCCGGAACTGCTCCCGGTGCTTCCGGTCGCGTGCCGGGATCGCGATGACGTCGTGTTCATCCAGCTGGCGCTGGCGGCCAAGGTTGATTGTTTGGTCTCGGGTGATAGCGATCTCGGGGTGTTGCGAGACATTGCGCCGGTGCCGATCATCTCGGTGGACGAACTGCGGCGCCGACTGAATTTGTGAAGGAGGGCGCGGTTCCACCGGCGATGCTGCCGGTGCGGACTTCGGCTGACAGGGCGAAGGTCCCGGCGCCGTGGAGCGCGATCTGATCCGTGCCCGGACCGCCGAGGGCCGCCACCAGCGCGCGTGCTTCGATCGCGCGGCAACGGAACCGGCGGCCTCACTCCGCAGCTTGCCCGACCGACGCGGCAGGCGGGAAGGCGAAGGCCGCGCGCCGGACCTCGCCGCTATAGGTCCTCGCAAGAGCTTCGGCGTCGGCCAGGCGGGCGCGGCCCTCCCAATGCTGCAGCAGCTTGTTGAAACGGAAGCCGGCGGCGCGCAGGGCAGCGGTGGCGTCGCGAGCAAGGGCGGCGGGGAAGGCGAGGATGATCGCCTCCTTGTCCTCGTCTTCGAGGCGGGCCTCGCGCGCAAAGGCGCGGCCGCCGAGGGCGGTCCAGCGGGCGATCTGTTCCGAATCGCCGACACCGTCGCGTAATGACAGCAGGGCGCCGTAGAGAGCGTTGCTCTCCAGGTCGAGGAGCCCGGCCTTGTCGACGAGGCCGCCGGCCTGGATCAGGCGGCGGGTGCGGGCCTTGCGCTCGGCGTCCTTGAGCTTGGCTTCCTGTTCGGCGAGGCGGGCTTTGTGCTGTTCATGGGCGCGGATGCGCTCGGCGAGCGAGTGGGCCATGGATCCCCCGGATATGTATCCCCGAGCAGCAGGCTAGGACCGGAGTTTCCCGGCGGCAAGGTGCCGCGCAAAGATGACATTCCGGACCGATTCGCGGGGAACCCCCGCGCGCGGGGCGTTCTGCACCGAGCGAGCCTGAGGCGAGCGATGAGCGTGCAGACGCAACTTGGCATCTCGATCCCGTTCAACCCGCGATCACCGTCACCCTTCAGGCGCGCCGGATCACGGCACGCTGTCCGCTCTGCGGCGGGCGGTCCAAGCGTGTCCACAGCAGCTGCGCGGTGGCGGGAGCTGACACCGCGCACCGCCGCCTGGACGGTGCTGCGCCGGGGGAAAAGGCGGAGCGCGGAGGACCAGGAACTGCTGACCGAGCTGCGCCGGCGCAATCCCGAACTGGACGAAGCGATCGCGCTCGCCGAGGCGTTCATCGGCTTGGTTCGCGACCGCACCCCCGATCGCCTCGCCCCTTGGATACGGCAGGCACGGGGCAGCTCCCTCCGACAACTGCGCAGTTTCGCCAAGCAGTTGTCGGCCGATTACGAGGCGGTACGCGCGGCGGCAACACTGGACTGGAGCAACGGCCCGGTCGAAGGCCAGATCAACCGCCTCAAGATGCTGAAGCGCACCATGTACGGCCGCGCCGGCCTCGACCTGCTCGGCCGCCGGTTCGTGCTCGCCGCATGATCATCGAAAATGGCCAAGAGCCCAGCTATCGTGCGTCGGAAATGGCCGATGATTGCGCGTCGGGACGCGCATCATTGCGCGTCGCTACACGTAGCG
>Ga0209810_1006301_pt1 | contig 10341 bp, 8 predicted proteins | sample Coa_R1_7_FD_187159 | JGI IMG/M metagenome (GOLD analysis project Ga0209810, IMG submission 187159) | Surface soil microbial communities from Centralia Pennsylvania, which are recovering from an underground coalmine fire - Coalmine... | ecosystem: Environmental > Terrestrial > Soil > Unclassified ...
TCACGCTGGCCGCATCGCGTCGCCGACCTCGGCCCGTTCAAGCTGCTGGACGTGGCCGCGACCTGCGATGTGAGCGAGGGCAGAATCACGCTGGCGGTGGTGAATCGCGATCCGGAGCGCGCCCACGCGACGACGATCCAGCTAGCGGACCTGGCGATTGCCTCTGTCGATGCCTACGAAGTGAATGGGGCCAGCCCGAACGTGATCAATTCCTTTGAGCAGCCGCAGGCCGTTACAGTGCAGGAGAAAAAGGAGATTAGTGCCGGGGCATCCACTTTTGAATACAGGTTCCCGCCGCATTCGGTGACTATTCTGTGCATGCGGATCGCGCGGTAGGAACTTATTCGCTCGCTTCCTTGCGCAATGTATGCTCACGCCTGCGGCGTTCGTCTTATATAGATTGTTGTTGCGAAAACAGGCGCTGCGCGCCTGTTTTCGCAACAACAATTTACACTCCTGGCGCGATTTCGCCCGGCCAGCAGGGCAGGTTTGTCGGGGAAAAAGGCCCTGCGCGCCTGTTTTCGCAACAACAACCTACACTCCTGGCGTAGCTTCGCCCGGCCAGCAAGGCAGGTTTGCTGGGGAAAAAGGCCCTGCGCGCCTTGTTTCGCAACAACAATCTATATTCCTGGCGCGATTTCGCCCGGCCAGCAGGGCAGGTTTGCCGGGGGAAAAGGCCCTGCGCGCCTTGTTTCGCAACAACAATCTACATACTGGTTCGGCGAAGCCACACCCGGCATATAAATTGTTGTATAGGAAAAGGCGCTACGCGCCTTTTCCTATACAACAATTTATATAAGGCGAGCGCCGCAGGCGCGAGCAGGCGGTAGCATCGAAAATCAACGCCTCAGGATTGAGAGGCAAGAGCGCTCATTAATGCGTGGAAGGCTGGCTTTGGGTGATAATTCTGGTCGTAGATGAGCGGCTCGTCCGCGTGGCCGGTTGCCGCCGGAATCCAGGAGTAGCGATCCGTAAAGCCCCACATGACGAACGCCTCGCACGCCGAGACGGCCAGGCACGCAGCCATCATGTCATGATAGACCTGCGCCTGTGCCTGTAACTTTTCGGCCAGGGGACGGGGATCGCCCTGGATCTCCACATCCATCTCCGTAATTTGCACCTTCAAGCCCAGAGCGGCCAGGCGTTGCATGTTCGCAATCACATCCTGCTCGGAGGGCGGATCCGTTATGCTGACGTGCATCTGCAAGCCTACGCCATAAATGGGCACACCCCGCTGCACCAGTCCTTTCACCAGGTTGTAGATCGCGTTCGACTTTGCGCCCAGCCCGTCGCCGCCATAATCATTATAGAATAGATGCACCTGTGGATCGGCCTGGTGCGCCCAGCGGAAGGCCCAATCAATATAGTCGGGGCCGATATCCTGCATCCAGATCGAATTGCGCAGCGTATTAGTGCCATCGGCGATTGCCTCGTTGACGACATCCCAGGCAATGAGCTTGCCGCGATAATGCGATACCACGGTCATGATATGATCCTTGAGGATTGCCATCAGTTGCGTGCGCGAGAACGAGCCGTTCGCCAACCAGGGGGGCAACGAGCGATACCATACCAGGTTGTGGCCGCGCACCACCATACCGTGGGCGCGTGCGAAGGCGACAATGGCATCTCCGTCAGCGAACGTATACTCACCGGGGTTCGGTTCGAGCGCATCAAATTTCATCGCGTTCTCCGGCGTGACCTCATCAAACTCTTGAGCCAGCGTGGTCCCATACATAGGATCGCTGCGCAACTGACTTACGCCCACAGCCGATCCGATCAGGATGCCGCGCCGCTGAGCTGCTTCGCGCAACGTTGTGGGGGGCGCAAGCGTCGGCAGGGGCGCTACCACGCCGGTGAAGGGCTGCGCGGTAGGAGTTGGCGTGACAGGGGCGGCGGACTGCCACGGAAGCGAACATGATGATAGGAGACATACCAGTATTAACAATGCGCATATTCTATATTTCACAGAAATATTCTCCCGGAGGTTATAGCAAACTATATAATTAATTTTGCATGGAAATAGAAAATCGGGGGGCTACCGCACGCTCCCTCAGGGGGCCTGCCGGCCCCCGTATCCTCGCGCTAACGGAAAGCCAGACCTCTATCGCGCTCGCGCGGTAACTCATACCAGAGGTCGTTGCATATGGCGCGCACCTCGTCGTTGAGCGTAAGATCTACGGCAGGCAAGGTCTGATCGAGTTGCTCCGGCTTGCTGGCGCCGACAATCGCCGAGGTGATCCCCGCCTGCTCCAGCACCCAGGCAATCGCTACCTGTGCCACCTGAAGATTGTGCTCATGGCAAAAGCTCTTTAGCCGCTCCGCCGCCCGCATCTGCGGCTCCTGCCAGTAGCGGCGGCGATACAGCTCCCCTGCCCGCTCAAGGCTAAAGCGCGTTCCCTCTTCAGGTGCCTGCCCGAAGCGATAACGGCCCGTCAGCACACCGCCAGCGAGCGGATTGTAGCAAATGACGCCGATGCCCTGATCGATGGCTAATGGCAGTAACTCGGCCTCAATATGCCGGTAGAGTAGATTATAACGCGGCTGTACACAATCAAAACGGGCCAGGCCAAGTTTATCACTGATCCAGAGCGCCTTGCACAATTCCCAGGCTGGATAATTCGAGCAGCCAATGTAGCGCACCTTGCCGCTATGCACCAGGTCATCGAGCGCGCGCAGCGTCTCCTCAAGCGGCGTCTCTGGATCGGGCGCGTGGATCTGGTACAGGTCGATGTAGTCCGTATTCAGGCGCCGCAGGCTCGCCTCTACCGCCTGCAAAATATGTTTGCGCGATGCTCCCTGATCGTTAGGGCCGCTCCCCATCTGCGAACGGCACTTGGTAGCCAGCACAATCTGTTCGCGGCGCCCTTTGAGCCAGCGCCCGATGTATTCTTCCGTGCGCCCAACCATCTCCAGGCTGCCCCCCAGCGGATAGGCATCGGCAGTATCAAAAAAGGTCACGCCCGCCGCGAAAGCCTTATCCATAATGGCGCGCGAAGTCGCTTCGTCACATTGATTGCCAAAGGTCATCGTCCCCAGGCAGATCGCCGACACTTTCAGTCCGGTACGCCCCAGACGTTTTATCCGCACAATATATCCCCTTTCTTGAACTATCCCCTGCGTCTCTATTCCGCATAATCTCCCATAGCATACCACAAGAGCGCCCGGCTGAGATCCTTATCCCCCATATAGGCAGGGCTATGTAATGCTCGCCAGAAGCGGGGTCAAGGGGGCGGCAGCCCCTTTGCGGGGCGCGGGGTGTCCCCGCCCAGACTCTTCCTTTCGGGCGTAGCGTGGGGAGCATTACATAGCTCTGCCATACAGGCAAGAGCAGGTCTGATTCTCAGCAGCTCCGCCTACTCTCGCCGGGCCTTTGCGCGGCTCCGCTGCGCAAGGGGAGAGTATAGTGTGTGAAAAAAGTGCGCTGCGCACACTTTTTTCACACACTATACTCTCTCAGGCGAGCGCCGCAGGCGCGAGGACTACTGAGCATTCACAAGCCTGTGATGAAACCCTCGGGGCGCTTCACGCGTGGTTTATATAAGAAGGCAGACTCATGTTTAGCATAATTTTCAATAGATGAGCTAGCAAGGAACGGAGGGAAACATGGTAAAATCTGGTGGAATGAACCAGACTACAACTGACAGAGCCAAAGGGGCCGCTCTGTCTACTTATGCCAATGTCATGGATGTGGCCCAGTCAGGATACGCCACCGCGAAAGATACCGCTCAATCCACGTATGCCAACCTCCAGAAAGGCGTACAATCGAGTATGGACAGGATCCAGGCCGCCCTGGTAATCGGCTCCAGCCTGGCGCAAATTCTGCTCAACCTGAATAAAAGAAGTGCGCAGAAGAATTTGAAGAAAGCGCAGAAGAATCTAAGGAAGACGCAGAAGAAGGCGCAGAAGAATCTTGGCGGCCTGCCTGACACGCTGCAAGAGACCATTGGCACCGGCCTCTCCAAAACCCAGGATGTCCTGCAAACGGGCATGAGCGTGGCTCAGGCAGCCTTTACGCAAAATGTCCAGAGCGCGCAGGAGAACCTGCGCAAGGCCCAGAAGAGCCTCGCGGATATGCAGTCCACGTTGCAAGGCACCATCGGCACCGGCCTCTCCAGAACCCAGGATGTCATGTCGCGGACGCAGGATGTTCTCGGTAAGAGTTCCAGAACGGCCAGCAAGAAGCTCCAGCAGGCGGCCAGCACGGCACAGAGCCTGAAAGAGTCGGCTCAGGACCGGTATGCCAGCTACGTCCGCAAACGTAAGCGGGCGCGCTTCCTCTTCCGCTGCGGGCTGGTGGCGGGGGTAGTCCTGGCTCTGCTGTATACACCCGTTACCGGCAAGGAGGTTCGCGGGCGGCTGGCGCAGACCTGGCAGCAAATTCGCGCGTTCTTCAAGATGTAATGCCGCCGGCATAAATATGATTGCAGGCATGCTGCGCGAGCGCAGCATGCCTGCAATCATATTTATGCCGGTATTATCTGGACCTGCGCCACCAGCATCTTACGCAAAAGTGCCTTCGCACGGTGAAAGTAGGTTTTAGCCGTCGCCTCCGGCATGCCCAGCGACCTGCCGATCTCTGAGAAGCTCAACTGAGAAACGTAGCGCAGGAGCACTACGGCGCGAAACCTGGGCGGAAGGGACTGGATGGCCCGCTGCAACACCTGCTGCAAATCATGGAGTTCTGCCAGATCCTCGGGCAATGGGCCGGGATCAGGCATATCGCCGACGAACAGGACCTCGCCATCGCTGGTCTCTATCTCCAGTTGCGACAGGTGAATGGCGTGCCTGCGCCTGCGCCGCAGCTCATCCACACAGCAGTGCCGTGCTACCTGAAATAGCCAGGGCTTGAAAGGATCTCCCCGGCTCAGCTTTGGCAAGGAAGTGTAAAAACGCATAAATACTTGCTGCACCACGTCGCAAGCCTGGTCATGATCGCCGAGAAAATGATAGGCGAAATTAAATAATGGCGTGTTGTATTTCTGCACAAGAGCTTCAAAAGCTCCGGGGTCGCCTTCGAGTATTTGTTGAGCTAATAGTCCATCTGAGAGATCTGCCGGTGGCCTGTCCAGGTGTAGAGACGCTTGAGTAAACACAGTAAGCTCCTCGCTTTCTCCGGTGGCGGATAATGGTCGTGTTTTGCTCTCCCCTCTCTCCTAGCGTAGCGCCTGATATCAAGAATTACAATGGAATTCTGCCGATAAAAACTCTACTATAAGTGTTTGTAATCAGAAACTTATGTAAAGGATTAAAAGATAAGAATTTTCTAATTTTTTGCGTGGACCGCCTATGGCGGTCCACGCAAAAAATTAGAAAATTCTTATCTTTTAACGGAGCCTATCAAGCGTGTTCGAGGCGGCGCAGCTCGATCTTTCCATTGCGGAGACGCACAGCAAAGGAGGGCTGCGCATAGACGGCGGGGCTGTTGGCGACGCTGCCATCACACATGCGGAAGCCCGAATTGTGCCAGGGACAGTAGACGATCCCGTCCTCATATCTCCCCTCATCCAGTGGACCGCCCATATGAGAACAGGTAGCGGCGATGGCGTAAATTGATTGCCCATCTTTGAGCAGCACGGCAGGAATACCGGCAACATCGACGCGCGTCAGTTTTCCCGGCACCAGATCTTTTTCATCCATAACGGCAACAAAGTCATCTGAGCCGCCCTCCCAGGCTACGTGGTTTACACCGACACCCGACGAATAGGTCAGTTCACCACCAAGATAGGCGGAATAGAGCGAGATAGCATAGGCAGTCGTTGAGAATGCGATAGCAGTGCGGCGCTGGCCTGTGAAGCGCAGAATGGCGGAAGTAGCATTCAATACCGTAATGCCGGTATTGAGAAGCGCATGCAGCATACCAGTACGCTGCTCGGGGCCATCGGTATCAACCCAGCTCGTCACTCCGGTGACTGCGGAGCCAGCAGCGCCCGCCAGGCCCAACCACATCGACAGGTCGGCTCCTCGCGCGATCCCATCATTCTGGTCGACCAGCCAGGCCAGGTCAAGCACTAACGTCGCGCTCCAGGAGCCAAGAGGAACATTGACCAGCACCGGATGCAGCGCATGGCCCAGCCAGACCCCATTGAGGAAATCCTTGATCCTGTAGGCCGGCTGACCTGGCTGACCATACAGCTTCGCGATCCAGTTGTGGACGGGCTGCGAGACTTTATCAAGCCAGGGCATGCGAGCAATCAGATTGCCGCTGAGCTTGCGCAGCGCCGGACTATCGGGCGGTGTTTCTATCCAACTGCTTTTCGGAACGGTTGTCACATTCGAAGCCATAGAGCATTTCCTTTCACTTCTCAAATACTGTACTTACGGTTTCATCACTTCAAGCCAGCAGTAGTCGCAGGGCGGATTAACGCCCAGCACGGCGAAGGGAACATCCGCTCGCTGCCTGGTGAGAATATAGCGCGCCACGGCCCTGTTGTGTGCGTAGAAACGACGCGCACAGCGCAGAGCGCTTTTCAACGAGCGAAAATGCACGCACATCTCGCGATGCACTGGCAGCGCTACATAGTGGAAGCCATGCGCCAGCAGCCACGCATTGTCCTGGGGGCGCGGCCAGATGAGGATGATCTTTCCGCCCGGTCTGGTGACACGTTTCATCTCGGCCAGCCCTGGCTCACCACCCTGTTCTGGCCTCGCGGTAAAGGCCGAGCATGAGAGGGCCACATCCACGCTATTGTCGGCCAGCGGCAGCGCTTCGAAGCGCCCGGCCAGCGGGAGAATACGTTCTCCCTGTGCACGTTGAGCCACCTTCTGCTCCAGGAGCCGCAGCAGGCCGGGCGAAGGCTCGACAGCATACACAAGTGCGGCCCCATAGCCCACGCACTCAAACGCAGCCCGGCCACTGCCCGCCCCGGCATCGAGCACGGTTTTTCGCGCCAGGTCGGGCGCCAGCCGTTGGAAAATGCCCGGATGCAAATGCTCCCCCTCGGTCAATTCTTCATACAATTCGGGCGTCTTCCAGTAGGTCAGTTCCCAGAACAGGGCATCGAGGATCTGCTGGCGCGCCCGTTCGCGCTCACAACTGGCAACAGGGCGGCGGAGATGCTGCATAAAGAGCGCGCGCTGCGCAGGAGGCAGGCTCTGCTTGACCCTCCGCACCAGGGGGCAGGGAACGCCCTGAAGGCCCCATGCCAGCAGTTCAATGCACACGCCAAAGCTTCCCTCCGTCAGAATTTTGCGCAGGGTATCATCATCAAAGACCATCAGATCTTCGATGTGAAATGGGTTATCAAACAGCGTCTCGTTCCGGGTAAGCGCCTCGTGACCGGTCATATATCTCTCCCTCTCCCATCTGCCGTGCATTGCCTCGTATCACATCTACAGGCACGATTATCCCCTGTGAAAAGTTTCCCGGTTTTCCTTCCCGGTTGTGTTAATGAGGGTTGTATTATATAATGTAGATATAGAAGAGCATGTGTAGAGCAGAACTGAGCCGCTACCAAAATTTAGGCAGAAAACGAAACAGGTGCACAGCGCCAGAGTATTATGCTCCATACCAGCAATAGCGTCAGGAAGAATATACAACGTGAAAGGGGCCTTTTATGGGTAGCGTATTTCGACGACCATCCTGGCCCGATATGACCGACGAAATGTTTGCCGTAGCCTACACCAGCGCCGCATCAAAACGGCTGCAACAGCTTGCCGATGCCTCCGTTGCCATTAATGCAGCACTCTCTCTCGATGATATGCTCGACCTCATCACAACTCGGGCGCGTGAAATCATCGGTGCCCATCAAGCTATTATCAGCATCATTGTCGAGCGGGATCAATCGCAGGCACCGACCACTGTGGATAAGATAGCGCTTTCCGATAAATATGCTGCGTGGCGTGGTTGTAAAGCGCTGCATAGTCATGCAGGTATCTGTACTGACTACGTTTATAACACGAATAAGCCGGTGCGCCTCACGCAGAGCGAACTCGAAGCTCAACCAGGCTGGCACGACTTTGCCAGCCAGGAGGTCGATCATCCACCCATGCGTGGCTGCCTCGCTGCCCCCCTGATCGGGCGCGACGGCCATAACCTCGGCCTGATCCTGCTCTCCGATAAGGAGCAGGGTGACTTTACTGAAGAGGATGAAGCAACCCTGATGCAGCTCGCCCAGATGGCCGCCATTGCTATCGAGAACATCCAGCTCTATCAGCAAACATGGAAATCCGTCCTCGCGCGCGATCACCTCCTCTTCATGGTTTCGCACGATCTCAAGAATCCCCTGGGAGCCATCAAAGGATACGCGCAACTGCTGCAAAGAGAGATACAGCGTGAGGGCGCACTCGACACCGAACGCATGCTAGCCATTGTCAACAGGATCGACGCCACGGCAACGCGTATGACCGATCTGATTAACGAACTGCTCGACCTCTCCCATCTCCAGATCAGCCAGCCACTCGAACTTGTCCGCCGGCCCGTTGACCTGATCGCGCTAATCCAACAAGTCGTAGCGGAACAACAACAGACGACGCACCGCCACCAGCTTCGTATTGAGAGTGCCGTAACAGAACTGGTCGGCGATTTTGATGCGGCCCGCATCTCGCGCGTCATTGCCAACCTGATCTCCAACGCGATCAAATATTCTCCGCGCGCACCGGAGATCACGGTGCAGATTGCGCGCGAGGAAATAGGAGGCGCCCCATATGCGGTTGTGACGGTGCGCGATCAGGGCATCGGCATCCCTGCCGAGGATCTGCCCTATATTTTTGAACAGTTCCGGCGTGCCGAGAATGTGATCGGCAGGATCAAAGGCACAGGGATTGGCCTGGCGAGCGTGCGTCAGATCGTCGAACAGCACGGCGGCACGATCACGGTTGAGAGCGTTGAGGGCGAAGGATCGGCCTTTACCGTGCGCTTGCCTTTATCTTAGAGTGCATCTGACTTCTAACACCTTTGTAGACTCGCGCCTGTGACGCGAGCAGGATAGAGTGTGTTGTGTAAAAAATGCGCTGCGCGTATTTTTCACACAACACACTCTATCCTTTTAGCGGCAGAGCCGCGCGAATGCCCGGACCGGGAGGGCGAGGAGGCTGAGAACTGGACACTCCTTAATAGAATTTTCGAAGATTACGGCCAGCTTGTCTCTGTTACGGGCGTAACGATCATCTCCTGCACCGCCGACTCCGCTGGCATGCGCGCGGCGAAGACAATCGCGGAGGCAACGTTGGCCGGATCCTGCAAATTCTCCTGCTCCGGTAGAGGGATGCCCTGATCCACGAAACGGTCAAAAAAGTGGGTGCGCATGCCACCGGGAATGATGGTGGTGACGCGGATGCCATGCTCTCGCCCTTCGACGCTCAGGCCACGGCTGAAGCCGACGATGCCCCATTTCGAGGCGTGGTAGGCTGAGGCATTCGCCCATGCGCGAACGGCAGCAGTCGAGGCGATGTTGATGATGTGGCCTGATCGCTGCCGGCGCATCAAGGAGAGGGCCGCCTTCGCGAAGAGGAATGGGCCGCGCAGATTGATATTGATGACCTGATCCCACTGCTCGACGCTCATCTCGGAGACCGGTAGCGTATGATCGATGGCGGCGCAGTTCACGACGATATCCAGGCGTCCCAGTTGCCGGCTCACCGTCTCTACCGCCGCGAAGACCCCTTCGGCACTGCTCACATCACAGCGGAGCGCGATGCAGCGCGCATCCTGCGCCTCCAGATCGTGACAGACGCGCTCGACTGCTGCCTGGTTGATATCAAGGCAGGCAACCATGCAGCCGGCCTGGGCGAAGGCGCGCGCGGTGGCTTCGCCCAGGCCGCTGCCGGCCCCGGTCACTAACACGACTTTTCCTGTAAGTTCTCGTTCTTTCATGTATGGTTCCCTCTATATGTTTTTCTGTGCGTACAGGATGGATACCGGGGATGCCGGTAGGGGCGCGGCGCAGGCTGAGAGGGGTTGAAGGGAGGTGGGGGCCTGGCGCCGCGCCCCTACACCATCCGGGCATCCTCCTTCATGGTATGCAGATATTCTTGCGCCAGTTCAGCGAAGAGTTCGGTGGCGTTACGGTGGCGGTCCTCAACATTAGTGGGCAGGCCGAGATGATAGGTCCCACTGGGCAGGATGCCACAGCCGCCATACTTGCAGAGCAGCAGAAATTGCGCGACGACCTCCTCACCGGCATGCTCGGGAGGCAGGCGTCGCCACCAGGAGAAGCCGCCAACGCTCAGCAGCTTCTCCCGATCATAGAGCACGTTGGCCCCGCCAACCCAGGCCACTTTGTAGCGCACAACCTGCCCCGGCACGACCAGTTGCTGCTCCAGGTGCAGGGGATTGGCAGCATTATTGATGAGGTGGCGCTCCCATGGAATGCTCCTCTCATCGAACGGCTCGGGTTCAACCGG
>Ga0209810_1006303_pt1 | contig 10339 bp, 12 predicted proteins | sample Coa_R1_7_FD_187159 | JGI IMG/M metagenome (GOLD analysis project Ga0209810, IMG submission 187159) | Surface soil microbial communities from Centralia Pennsylvania, which are recovering from an underground coalmine fire - Coalmine... | ecosystem: Environmental > Terrestrial > Soil > Unclassified...
TCGACGACCTACCGAACAACCTCGGACCCGCCGCGCGGCTGGGGATGGGCGTCATTCGGCATACCACCCCGGCCGCCACCATCGCCGAACTGGCCGCCGCCTTCGGCGTCGCTCTCAGCCTCGGCGGCCCCGGCCCCGATCCCGCCCCAGCCGCGTGATGCGGTGACTCAGCCCCGATGACCCGCCATCCGCAGCGCCAGGTCGCCGTACAGCGCGCCCAGTTCCTCGGGGGCGCGGGTGCCGGTCGCGCGGAACCAGCGCGCCACGTCGATGGTCAGCGAGAGCAGGGCGAGGGTCGTGCCGCGAACGTCGGGGACGTCGAACACGCCGCTTGCGACGCCCTCCTCCAAGGTCTGCCGCACCAGCGCGTCGATCTCGCGGCGCAGGGTCGCGATATCCGCGCGGTGTCGCTCGGTGAGCGCGGCCATCTCGTAGTTGATCACGCGCGCCGTGGTGTGATACCGCGCGTGCCAGGCCGTGATCGCGCAGATCACGGCGCGCAGCCGGACCGCCGGCTGGTCGCTTCGGGCCGCCGCGGCGCGCACCACCTGCACGGTGCCGCGATGCCCGATCAGGCTGATCTGGTAGAGCAGCTCCTCTTTCGAGGCGAAGTGCACGTAGACCCCGGCGGCGCTAAGCCCGGCGCGGGCCGCGATGTCGCGGGTAGCCGTGGCGTGGTAGCCGCGTGCCGCGAACGCCTCCACGGCGCCGATCAGCAGCCTGCGCGCGGCCGGGGCCAGCGGCTCGTTCAGCCAGGCCTCCGCGAGATCGCGGGCCTCCGACTCGTCGAGCCCGGCTTCGCCGACCGGCGCCGCCACGGGGGCCGGGGCGCGGCCCGATGCCGATGCCGCCGCAGCCGGGGCACCGGCGGCGGGCGCCTCAGGCTTCCGCGCCGTTCCCAGCTCTCCAGCGTCATCCTCGGCACGCAACGGCCCCGCCCTCCTCGCTTGCCTGCCCGGTGTGCCCGTGTTGTCGTTGTCGCGGTCCAGCACATTCTAAGCAGACGCTTAGTCGCCTCGGGTCGGAAAATCCGCCCGCCCTCCCCGAAAGGACACGCCGGATGAAAGCCTGGCAGGTCACCGAACTCGCCGAACCGCGTAAGGCACTGCGCCTCGCCGAGGTGTCGCAGCCCGAGCCCGGACCCGGGCAACTGCTGGTGCGGGTGGCCGCGAGCGCGCTCAACTTCCCCGACGTCCTGCTCTGTCTGGGCCTCTATCAGATCCGCCCGCCGCTGCCGTTCACCCCCGGCCTCGAACTGTGCGGCGAGATCGCGGCGCTCGGTGCGGGAGTCGAGGGCTGGACGGTCGGTGAGCGCGTCATCGGCAACCCGATCCTGCCTGGAGGCTCCTTTGCCGAGTACGTGCTGATGGACGCCCTCGACACCTTCCGCGCGCCCTCTTCGCTCAGCGACGAGGCGGCGGCGGCGCTGCATATCGCGTATCAGACCGCGTGGGTGGGCCTGCATCGCAGGGCGCATATCCAACCTGGTGAGACGCTGCTCGTCCACGCGGGCGCCGGAGGTGTGGGCAGCGCGGCGGTTCAGGTCGGCAAGGCCGCGGGCGCGCGTGTGATCGCCGTGGTCGGCGGGCCGGAGAAGGCCGACGCGGCGGCGAAGCTGGGCGCGGACGTCGTCGTCGACCGGCGCGCGCAGGACTTCGTCGCCGTGGTCAAGGAGGCCACCGAGGGCCGTGGCGCGGACGTGGTGTTCGACCCGGTCGGCGGCGAGGCGTATACGGGCTCGACGAAGTGTGTCGCCTTCGAGGGCCGCATCCTGGTGGTGGGCTTCGCGGGTGGTTCGGTCCCGTCGCCGGCGCTCAACCACGCGCTGGTGAAGAACTACTCGATCGTCGGCCTGCACTGGGGCCTCTACCGCGAGAAGGACCCGGCGCAGGTCGCCGCCGCGCACGCGGAACTGACCGGGCTGGCCGATTCCGGGGCGATCGCGCCGCTGGTCAGCCGCCGCCTCACCCTCGGCGAGGTGCCGGACGGCCTGACCAGCCTCGCCGCAGGAGACACGATCGGCCGCCTCGTCCTCGTCCTTTAGCAGACCCCTGTTACTCACGGCGTTCTGCGGCCCACGGCGTTCTGCGGTCCACGGCGTTCTGCGGTCCACAGCGTTCTGCGGCGCCGCAACGCCGTCGGGCGGCCATCGTTGACTCACCCTTATCTCGATGTCAAGATAGTCGATGTCAACAGATCCACGTCTCGGGGAGTGCGCGTGTCCGAGTTCGAGCCCGCTTACGGTTTCGCCCGCGTCCACCACGTCCAGCTGTCCGTCCCGCCCGGCGGTGAGGCCGCCTCGCGCGCGTTCTGGCGGGACGCGCTGGGCATGCAGGAACGGCCGAAGCCGCCGGTCCTCGCCGCGCGCGGCGGCTGCTGGTTCGCCGGCGGCGGCGTCGAGGTGCACGTCGGGGTCGAGGCGCAGTTCGTCCCGGCCCGCAAGGCGCACCCGGCGCTGCTGATCTCGGGCTTGAAGAACCTGGCCGCGCGGCTGGAGGAGCACGGCGTGGCCGTGGAGTGGGACGACGACTTCCCCGGCCACGACCGCTTCTACGCGCACGACCCGTTCGGCAACCGCGTCGAATTCCTGGAACCCCAGTCAGAGGCCTGATCGGCCGGCTGGCCCGGCGATCGTGCGCGCGCCGGGCGTCGATCCTCTAGCGCACAAGCTGCGCGATGGCGGTGACCGATCCAGGCGCGATCTCGGTGAATCCGGCATCGCGCACGGTCGGCAGGTCAGCGGCCGCCAACCGCGACCATTGCTCGGGCGTGGCGGTGCGCACCGCCAGCGGGAAGCCTTCACCGCGCCACGCTTCCGCACGCTCCCGCGACAGCGCCCACCAGCCCAGCTGGGCCGCGTGCCCGGCCTGGGCCATGGCCTTGCCCGCCGTCATCTGCACTGCCGGATTGAACCAGAGCACCGGCTCGCCGGGAGCGGGTGCGGCCGGGGGCCGCGGATCCTCGACATCCGTCCCCGACACCTGAAGCCGGGCGAGATCCTTCGGCCAGGCGTCCAGGGGAACCGGCGGATAGACGCGAACCTCCGCCGACTCGCCGCGGACCGTGATGCCGGGCAGTGCCTCCGCTCGCCGCCACTCGGCGCCGCGCGCCCGCCGCACGACCTTGCGGATGCGACCGTCCTGCCAGTCGCGCACCGCCTCGGCCCACTCGCCCTCGCCCGCTGAGCGCTCATCCGTCAGCAGGGTGAGCACCGCACGCGCCGCGGTCTCCAGCGCGTCGGTGCGCGCGGGCGGCGCGTCCCGCTCGATCCGCACCACGAGCGGCAGCACGAATTGCGGCGCGGCGTCGCGGTCCTCCACACGACGGGCGAACGGATCGGTCGTGGTGCTCATGCGCCCAAGGATGCCGGATCACCGGGCGCGTCAGGTAATCGATGGCGAGCGTGGTCATAGCACTAGGTTGGTGCCATGGACTCCGCAGGCACGCGCCGCGTGCTGATCGCCCCTGACAAGTTCAAGGGTTCGGCCACCGCAGCCGAGGTCGCCGAGCACCTTGCGGCCGGAATGCGTCGCGTGGCGCCCGAACTCGGACTCAGGCTCCTTCCGGTCGCCGACGGCGGAGAAGGCACCGTCGATGCCGCGGTGGCCGGCGGTTTCACCCGCCACCGGAGCGCGGTCACCGGGCCGGTCGGCAACCGGGTGCAGGCCGCATTCGCGCTGCGTGGCGAGACGGCCGTCGTCGAGATGGCCGAGGCCTCCGGTTTACGTCAACTGCCGGACGGACGGCTGGCGCCCCTCGACGCGGGCACCTACGGCACCGGGGAACTCATGCGCGCGGCACTCGACGCGGGCGCGAAAACGATCGTGCTCGGCGTGGGCGGCAGCGCTTCCACGGACGGCGGCATGGGCATGCTCGCGGCGCTCGGCGCACGCTTCCTCGACGCGGACGGCCGCGAGTTGCCGGGCGGCGGCGGATCGTTGGCCCGGCTCGCGTCCGCCGACCTCGGCGGGCTGGACCCGCGTCTCGCGGCCGCCCGCGTCGTACTCGCCTCCGACGTCGACAATCCGCTGCTCGGCGAGCACGGGGCCGCCGCCGTATACGGCCCGCAGAAGGGGGCCGGGCCGCGCGACGTGGCAGCCCTCGAAACCGGACTCGCCAACTTAGTCAGGGTCCTGTCGCAGGCGCTCGGCGAAGAAGCGCAGCGGGCGGCGCGGTCACCGGGCGCCGGCGCCGCGGGCGGCATCGGGTTCGGCGCGCTCGCGGTCCTCGGCGCGACCCGCGAATCAGGCATCGAGGTACTTCTCGAGGTGCTCGGCTTCGACGCGGCGCTCGAAAACGCGAGCCTCGTGATCACCGGCGAAGGCTGCTTGGACCACCAGACGTTGCACGGAAAAGCCCCGGCCGGCGTCGCGTATGCGGCGCGGCGGCGGGGCGTTCCCGTCGCCGCCGTCTGCGGAAGACTCGACCTCGCGGCGCACGAGCTGGAAGAGGCTGGATTCGCCGCCGCCTACTCGCTGACCGCCCTCGAACCGGATCCCGCGCGCTCGATCGCCAACGCCGCACCGCTGCTCGAACGCGTTGGCGCCCAGCTTGCGACCGACCTGCTCTCCGGAAAGCTCAGCCGCCGCGCCTGAAGCTGCGCTCCGGCGGCCGTTGCCACGGGTAATGCGGCCCGGTTCACGGCCGATCGTGCTGAGGGATACCGACAGCGCGGCGGATCGCCGGGCCGAAGCCGACCGGCTTGACGAGGCACGCGAACGGTTCATCACCCGTTCGGACCGACGTTCGGGAAAACCGCCGGAAAGCGGAGCAGACTGAAGCGCGCGGTCCCAGCGTGGCGATGGGCCATGCGCCGCGGCGACCTTGGAGGCCGGCGGTGGTCGAGTTCACCGGGTACGACGAGGGCACACCCTGCTGGGTCGATCTGATGACCCCCGATCTTGAGCGCGCCAAGTACTTCTACGGCGAACTGTTCGGCTGGCAGTTCAACGACAGCGGTGAGGAGTTCGGGCACTACAACCTCGCCATGAAGGACGGGAAGGTAGTCGCCGGGCTCGGCCCGCAGCAGCCTGGCCAGCCCGGCCCCGCAGTGTGGGTGACCTATCTGTGGGCGGATGACGCGGACGCGGTCGCCGCGCGCGTCGTGAAGGCCGACGGCAACGTGTTCATGGGCCCGATGGACGTGCCGAACGCGGGGCGGATGGCGCTCGCGCTCGACTCGACCGGCGCGGCCTTCGGCATCTGGCAGGGCCGCGAGCACCGCGGCTCGCAGCTGGCCAACGAGCCGGGCACGTTCACCTGGAACGAGAACCTCAACGACGATCCGGCGCGGGCCCGCTCCTTCTACGAGCAGGTATACGGATACACCTACGACGCGATGCCGGAATGGCCCGGTGAGTACCACTTGATCAAGGTGAAGGACGAGGTACGCGGCGGCATCGGCTCCAAGCCGGCCGGCCTGCCGCCGGGCACGCCGAACTTCTGGAACACCTATTTCTCGGTGGCCGACACCGACGAGGCCGCCGCCATCGCCACCCGCAACGGCGGCTCGGTGGCGCAGGCCCCCTTCGACACCCCGGTCGGCCGGATGGCAGTCATCCTTGACGCCAGCGGCACCCAGTTTTCGATCCTCGCGGTACCGAAGTCCTGAACGCCCCCAGCGCGCGGCACCTGAGCCTCGCTCAGGCACCGATCGACGAGGAGTGACTGCTGCCCGTCGCCGGTACTGTTTGCCGACATGGTGAGCAGACCGGCGGCGGGCGGGGGAGTGTGGGTCGAGGTAGGCCCGGATCGCTTGGTGCGTTGGTGCGACGGGTTCGCTCAACGACACGGCGGTGCGCTCGCGGAACCGCCGCGCGTCGTCGCGGCCGATGATGCGTGTGGCGGTCAGGCCGTTGAACTGACGGCGGTCGACGGCTCGATAGCAACATGCTGCGTTCCCTTTCCACCGCTTGACCCAGCCCAGTCGGTCGGCTTAATCGACGACTTGGCCGCGCACGCGCTCGCCCCGCGCACTGTCGGCGTGCTGCTGGTACGGCGAGGCGGATACGCGGTCGGCCTCTTCGAGGGCGCACGGATCGCCGACTCTAAGGTCGGGGCACGCCACGTGCAGGGACGCACCAAGGCCGGTGGCTGGTCGCAGCAACGATTCGCCCGTCGCCGCGAAGGCCAGGCGCGCGAGGCGTACACCGCAGCAGCCGACACCACCGCACGCATTCTTCTGCCGCATACCGCGCGACTCGACGCCCTCATCGTCGGCGGCGATACCGGCGCGCTCGGCGCGTTACGCAGCGATGCGCGCCTTAAGCCGCTTTGGGAGAAGGAACTCGCGCCGCAGCTGAACGTCGGGGACCCGAAAATGGCCGACCTGCAAAAAGCTTCCGACCACTTCCGTGCGATCCGGATCAGGATCGTCGAACGGTCCTGATCGGCCGGTCTTGTCGGTGCCGGGTGGCAGGATCTTCAACGGCACCATCACGGTGAAGCGCGGCAGCGCGGCGCGACAGAACAGACCGGAACGGACACGGGCAATGGGCGAGGACGAGCGGGTGGCGATCATCGGAGCGGACGGGCTCGCACGCTGCCCATGGGCCGGTGAGACGCCGGATTACATCGCGTACCACGACGAGGAGTGGGGGCGGCCGCTGAACGGCGACGACGCGCTGTTCGAGCGGCTCTGCCTGGAGGCCTTCCAGTCCGGCCTGTCCTGGCTCACCATCCTGCGCAAGCGTCCCGCGTTCCGCGCCGCCTTCGCCGACTTCTCCATCGAGAAGGTGGCGGCCTTCGACGAGCAGGACGTGCAACGCCTGCTCGCCGACACCGGGATCGTGCGCAACCGGCTCAAGATCAACGCCGCGATCGCCAACGCCCGCACCGCCGCCGCCCTCGGCGGCGGCCTGTCCGAACTGATCTGGTCCTTCGCCCCGGCCGAGCCCCGACCCGCGCCGCGCCACGGCGGGGACATCCCGGCGATCACCCCGGAATCGACCGCCATGGCCAAGGCGCTGAAGCGGGCCGGCTTCGTCTTCGTCGGCCCGACCACCTGCTACGCGCTCATGCAGGCCTGCGGCCTGGTCGACGACCACCTGGCCGACTGCCACGCGCGCCGCACCGCTGCGGTCTGATCATCCGATCCGCCAGGTCCAGACCCCGCCGACCTGCTTGCCGGGTCCGAACAGCTCGGTGAGCAGCAACCGGTCCTGTACCGGATGCCGCAGCGGGAGGTCGGCACCGTTCAGCCGGGCAGAGCCGTCGTTCGGCACTGCGCTGAACAGCGCGACGCACCCGGCTCGCCAGTACGCGGCGTCCTCAGTGGCCTGAAGACGTGTGGTCGCGGTGATCGCCGCGCTAGACCCTAGCTCTCGACGATCGCCAAGATGAAGCCGTCGTAGCCTTTCACGCCCGTGGTCTGGATGGCGGTGGCGGTCAGCCGCGGCTCGTCGGCCATCACGTCGACCAGCCGCCGGACGCCCTGCACGGACTCGTTCGGGCTGTCCGGGTCCACCACCTGGCCGTCGCGCACCACGTTGTCGACCACGATGACCGTGCCGGGCCGCGACAGCCGCAGCGCCCACGCCAGGTAGTCGGCGTTGGACGGCTTGTCCGCGTCGATGAACACGAAGTCGAACGGCTCCGGGTGCTCCTGCGCCAGCGCAGCCAGGCTGTCCACCGCGCGGCCGACCCGCACCTCGGCCTTGCCTTCCAGCCCGGCCGACTTCAGGTTCGCCCGCGCCACCTCGGCGTGATGCGGATCGACCTCGAGCGAGATCAGCGTCCCGTCCTGCGGCAGCGCCCGGGCCAGCCAGATCGTCGAGTATCCGCCGAGCGTGCCGACCTCCAGGATCCGGCGCGCGCCGCGGATGCGCGCGATCATGTGCAGCAGCCGGCCCTGGTTCGGCGCGACCGCGATGTCCGGCAGCCCCTCCTGCGCGCTCAGCGCCCGCGCGCCGTCGAGCACCGGGTCGGCCGGCAGCAGCGCGTTGTTGAAGTAGTCATCGACCGCTGTCCACGTCTGCTGACTCATGGAAGATCGCACCTGCTCCCGTCGGCGTTCCCGTGATCCTCTCCCCTTCGGCCGACGATATCGGAATCGAGCGCACTGAGAGCACGAGGCCGAGATACACCAGGTCGAGCACGAAGCAGGCGATGTAGAGATAAGGCAGCAGCCCGCCGTGATAGCGCGCCGCGAGATCGCTCTTGACCGCCACCGAGCCGGAGGCGAACGCCGTGCCCGCCAGCTTCGCGGTGGCGATCCCGATCGACTGGCCGCGCCCGGCGGGCCGCGCCGTGAACATCGCGATGAACAGCGCGGACATCATCAGGTTCGAGCCGAACGCCGAGAACGCCCCGTCGCCGGCGTCGAACTGCGTCCCGACCAGATCAACAGCCGGATACGCGAGTGCGAGGAGCGCGGCAAGGCAGCCGTAGAACACCCGCTTGGAGATATACGGGAACTCGCTCGGCCCGAACCGGACCACCGTGTACGCGATCCCGCAGTCCAGCAGGAACCACACGATGTTGATGACGTGCTGTACTCCGTTCGAGGGACGTACGAAGGCGTAGAGAAACTCCCAGGATATGTTGGACGCGAAGGCGACGATGGGCATGCCGTAGGTCCGCTCGCGCAGACCGATCCGGATGATCAGCAGGTAGGCCAGGGTCCAGCACAGGCCTGCTCCGATCCCGAGGGCAGTGGACACCGCCGCGCTCCTTCCGTACGGGCTCTCCTGGTACGGCCTCGGAATCTACGCCCGGCGCGCGGTGCTTGGTAACCCTTTGTCCTGGTATGGAAGTCTAAAAACTGCCCCAATAGTTCGTCGCGTGTCGACCCGTCAGCTCGCCGGTCAGGCGGCCCAGGGCGGAGTCATCCGACTGCCGTCTTCGAACTCTGCTTCGAGTCCGGGGCTGGTGCTCACCCAGAGCGCGGCCGGGCCGGGGCCGAGGTTGTCCAGCCGCAGCGACGCGCCGGCCGGTACGACCGCGATGTCGTCGGCGCCGAGTACGTGCGCCTCGCCGTCGAGCGTGAGCTGTACGCGGCCTTCGATGACCGCCAGCACCTCCTCGCGCGAGACGCGGTGCGGCAGGCCGGTCCCGACGTCGGGGAGCTCGGTGCGCCAAAAGCACAGTTCCTTGCTGCCGGCGGCTGACGAGGCGTAAGACCTGAAGGTGGCGCCGTGCAGCTCGAAGACGACGGCGTCGGCGGAACGGATGACAGGCATGTAAGAGCCCTTCGAAATAGTGGCGCGAAGCTCCACGGCTCCGCGCCGATAGACAACTGGCTTGACTAAATGGTCAAGCAGCTTGTCTTCATTGTCAAGGTGGCAGGATGGACGCATGCGCGAGGGCGAGATGCAGCGGACGGCGGGACGGCGGCAAGCCGCGGCGGTGGACCAGGCCGCCCGGGCGGACAACCTCGCCCTGGCCACGCTGCTGCTCTCGGCGGCCACCGCCCTGGTCGACGGCATCCACTCCGCGGTCATGGCGGCCGGCTTCGACGACCTGCGCCCGACCCACGGCTTCGCCTTCGTGCGCATCTCCGCGGGCGACGCGACGGTCGGCGACGTGGCCGAGCACCTCGGCGTGACCAAGCAGGCGGCCAGCCAGCTCGTCGACGAACTCGTCCGGAAGGGCTACGTCACCAGGCGGCCGCACCCGACCGACGCCCGCGCCAGGCTGCTCGCGCTGACCCCGCACGGGTGGGCCTGCACCCGCGCGGCCGACCGCGCGATGGCCGATCTGATGGAAGGCTGGGCGGCGGTGCTCGGCGCCAAACGCGTCGCCGCGCTGCGTGCGGACCTGGCCCGCGTCGTTCCCGTCGGCCCGCTTCGGCCCGCGGCTTGGTAGGTTGGCTCCGAAGATCTTCGCGCGGCGCACGACCGGCCGCGGCGATAACAGGGCCCGATCCTCAATAGCACTCGACGAGCGGGATGGTGGCGCAAATGGCCGACGGCGCGGTGGGACGAGTCGCGGTAACCGGAGGCAGTGGAAAGCTCGGCCGCGCGGTCGTCGCCGAACTGCTCGACCACGGCTGGGAGGTGCACAACCTCGACCAGGCGCCGCCGCCGGGCCACGCCCGTCCCCGCTCGGCCTACACGCAGCTCGACCTGACCGACTACGGCCAGGTCGTCGGCGCGCTGACCGGCATCGACGACCGGCACCGCGGCCTGGACGCGGTCGTGCACCTGGCCGCGATCCCCGGTCCCGGCGTCGCCACCAACGCCGCGACCTTCGCCAACAACATCCGGTGCTCGTACAACGTGTTCGCGGCGGCGCGGCTGGCCGGCATCCGCAACGTGGTGTGGGCGTCCAGCGAGACCGTCCTCGGCCTGCCCTTCGAGACCCCGCCGCCGTACATCCCGGTGGACGAGGAGTACGAGGG
>Ga0209810_1006308_pt1 | contig 10334 bp, 12 predicted proteins | sample Coa_R1_7_FD_187159 | JGI IMG/M metagenome (GOLD analysis project Ga0209810, IMG submission 187159) | Surface soil microbial communities from Centralia Pennsylvania, which are recovering from an underground coalmine fire - Coalmine... | ecosystem: Environmental > Terrestrial > Soil > Unclassified...
CTCCACATCACTGTAGGAGATACGGGCTATAAAGAATACGTGACGACACGCATTCCCGAATTTGCACAGCAGCATGCTCGCCAGGAACTCGGAAATGCCCTCGCCGTCTGCTCCGTCGTCGAAACAAACGACGACTACATCCTGCTCGACAAGCGGCAAGGCGTCGATGTTTACGTCGGCCGCTACCACGTCATCGGGGGCTTCTTCGAGCGCGACCTGGACATGGCAACCAACCCCGACCCCTTTGCAGCCATACGGCGTGAGATACGCGAAGAAACTGGCATACAGGCAACGGACATAAAAGAGCAATTCTGCCTCGGCGCCGTCTACGACCTCACCACACCTCACGCAGAGATGTGTTTTCTGACACGACTCCACATATCATGGCAAGAAGTCTTGACCAGAGAGCCCGAAGAGGACGAGATCAAGCAGCTACAATCCTTGAAAGTGACGGATCAGAGTCTCAAAGAGTTTATCATGAGCAATCATGGCAATATCTCGGCAACGGGTGAGCCGAATTTGTTGCTGTATGGCAGGAAGAAGTTTGGGGAGGCGTGGTATGAGGAGGTGATGAGGAGGTTATAGGACAAAAGACAAAGATATCCTCTTTTTCCGCTAGAAAAATACTCAGCTTCGGTTATCGCCATTACTACTCTGTTCCATCTCCAACCGTCGAAATAGTTGTGATAGTGGCATACCCAAGGCTTGTGCGATTTTATAAGCAGTCTCAATAGTAATGGTTTTTTCACCACGTTCGATTGAGCCGATATATGTGCGATGCAAGGAGCAGTGGTCTGCAAACTCTTCTTGCGACATTCCTTGCTTTACCCGAAGTCCCCGAATGAGGCTCCCAAGCTGTCTGGCTAACACTCTATCACGCATAGCAGAAGAATAAAGGGATTCAGACTAAATATCTACAGACTAAAGATAGCATGTTGTCTTTTGGTCGCCACAATGATATGATACACACCACAGCCTGTCCCATTTATGATAAGCATACTAGCAAGGAAACACATCTATGCCCGAATACATACAGATACAAACCTATGCAAAATGTAATGAAGATACCTTCACAACTCTCCTTAGACGCTATCGCGATGTACTCAGGCAACTCGGTTGTGAGGACCATCATGTGCTCGCATGGCTCTCTACTTTGCCCTGGCCCACAACAGAGGATGACATGTTCGGCGATATCTACGCCTCCCCATTCACACTTTCCCCTGACAATATAGACGATATTGCTTGTGCAGGATTGCATGTATCAGTGTTCTCCTATTCGGCAGTGCCCAGTATAGAGGAGATGCCGACATGGATTGGACTGAACCTGTTGTTCGACGCTGAGACGCTGAAAAACGGCAAAACAGATAGGTATCATCCAGGGGTCGGGGCAACGCTCTGGCAGATTATGCTTGAGTTGATCGAGGCGTTTCCCGAAATGGGTGTCTATCTGACCGACGAATGGCAGGAGAACCGCTCCTGGCGTGTCCTCACCGAGGGAGAAGGCAATCCCTGGGCATTCGACCTGGCAATTTTTCCGCGCAGATTGTCCCACGACTTCGAACCATCACCTCCAGAGTTTGAAGGCACCGTGCTTGAGCAAGCCTTCGGTTTTGCCCTTGAGAAGCACTGGGAGACATTGCCATGGGTCGAGGCAGAGGATATGTGGTGAGAGGAGCAGGTGTGACGAGAGTACCTAGCCAAGGAGCTACATAGAGATGGCGAAGAAGATATGGGTCGTCGATGATGACGAAAGTATCTTAGAAGTCCTGCAAATCATCCTTGAGACTGCAGGATATGACGTACAAGCAAGCCTTAATGGAGAAAGGTTGCGACACTTAGACGAGCAGGCCTTACCAGACCTCATACTGCTCGACATCTTACTTTCCGGCACCGATGGACGCGAGATCTGCAAGGGCTTGAAGAGCCGGGAGTGTACAAGACACATCCCCGTCATTTTGCTTTCTGCCCATTCTGATGCAAGCAAAGCTGCCGACGGCAGCGGGGCCAATGCTTTTCTTGCCAAACCCTTTGATGTCGATACCTTGATAAAGGTGGTCCAGAAGCAACTTGCCTCGTCATGAGGGGCCGAGAAAAGCACGAAGGGGAGTGGTGGATTATACCACTCCCCTTCGTGCTTTTCTCTGTTCAATATCTCTCTATGGGCCACGCAAAAATATAAAATCCCGTGACCTAAATTTCGCGCTTTCAGCGTCTATCCGTATAGAGGTCCATTGTAGGAGAGCAGATATAGTGAAGGTCAAACAGAAACACACCATTTCAAGAAAGGACAAGTTCATGAGCAAATCATACAATCAGGAATTCTTCATCTATGTCCCGACGAAGAATGATAAAGAGACCCTCACGCATCTTCCTTCCAAAGGGCGCGGAAAATCTATCCCTCTCAAGGAAATAGGCAATAGCAATTGTATCAATAACACGTGGGGGAAGATTGCACTTGCGGGGCAGGTTGTTGTGTATGCGCGTTCATTGGACAAGGAAACAGCATAAAGCTCTTCCCAAAAGCAAAACAAGCGAACGACACTGCCGTTCGCTTGTTTTGCTTTTGGGAAGAGCTTTATGCTGTTTTTACCTTCGCAGCTTCTTCTAATCCCAACGCTTTGATCGCTTGTTGGCGGAGCACAAATTTTTGTACCTTGCCGCTAGCTGTCATAGGATAAGCCTCAACGAACTGGAAGTAACGGGGTATCTTCTGGCGGCTGATCTGGTCCTCACAGAATGCACGTAACTCTTCTTCAGTCGGTCGCACACCTTCTTTGGGAAGCACTACGGCTACCATCTCTTCACCGAAGAAGAGATCAGGCACGCCGACGACCTGCACATCGGCAACTTTGGGATGGCGAATGAGTAGTTCTTCGACTTCGCGGGGGAAGATATTCTCGCCGCCACGAATGACCATATCTTTGAGACGGCCGACGATATTGACGTATCCGTGCTCATTCATCGTCGCCAGATCCCCTGAATGTAGCCAGCCTTCGCTATCAATGGCTCCGGCAGTCTTTTCGGGCATCTTGTAATAGCCCTGCATGACCAGAAAACCTCGGCAACACAATTCACCACGCTCCCCACAAGTCACCACCTCACCTGTGGCAGGGTTGATGATCTTCACCTCCACATGGGGCAGAGGAACACCGACGGTGGCTGATTTCAACTCAAACGTGTCGGCTGGAAGTGTCAGAGTGATGGCAGCACTGGATTCGGTCTGTCCAAAGACAATAGCCACATCAGCCCCTATACGCTCTTTGACCTGCTCCATCAGATGAACGGGAACAGGGGCTCCACCACTCACGACTGTTCGCAGCGACGAAAGATCATATTTGGCGAAATCAGGATGCTGGAGCATGGAGATCAGCATTGTGGGGACCGCCCCTAGTGTGGTGCATCGTTCGGTACTGATAATCTGCAGGGCTTTGAGCGGATCGAAAGCAACCATAGGATGCATGGTCGCACCCGTATGCAGGAAGCCAAGAGTAGCTAAGACGCATCCCCCCACGTGGAAGAACGGCATTGGCATACAGCCACGATCACGTAGCCTTGTTCCCCAGCGGCTCACAAAGGCAGCTGCATCATTGATAAGGTTATAATGCGTCAAGACTACCCCTTTGGGAAAACCAGTCGTACCCGATGTGTACTGAATCATCGCTGGGTCCGATGGCTTGACCGAGGCTTGCCGCTCACGAAGAGCATCCTCACTGATGGACTCACCACCCGCCACCATCTCGCGGAAAAGGGCGGGACGCCAGTCTAAGTGTCCAGACATTCCTGATGGAGTGAAGCCCAGCAGGCAGGCATAGCGCAGCTTGGGGAGCCGCTCACTATTCACTTCACCATAATTGGGACCGGGAATAACCAGAGAGCGGACCGTCTCCAGGCAGTCGTGGTCACGCACACGGGCCATGAAGAAGAGCGCAACAACATCGCCCTGTTTCAGCACATATTCCAGTTCAGTAGCACGATACGCGGGATTAATGGTGACGAGGACCAATCCTGCTTTCGCCGCAGCCATCTGTAGCAAGGGCCACTCTGGGAGATTAGCAGCCCAGACAGCGATATGCTCTCCCTTACGCAAACCAAGAGCCAGCAGGCCACGTGCCACCTCATCGGCACGGTCTCGATACTCCTGGTACGTCCAACGGAGGTCGAGCAGTCCAGCAAGCTCAGGATAACAGGAATAAACAACAGCTTCTTGAGTAGGAATTTCACTTGCACGACGGTCTAAGAGGTCTCCCACCGTTATTTCAAGCAGAGGTTCGCCGGTTGTGTCGGCCTGCCAGTATGACAGACCATCCTTGGTCATGCCCATGATGCCCTCCTAGAAGATTGAGATACGAGGTAGGTGAAAATAGTAAAGTGCCGGATGTGATTATATCCACAGTACGTAGGGTACCTGTTGTGAAGATAGATGTCAAGGGATTGGCAATATATGTTAGAATAGCCTTATGCTAAGAACACTCACCGCAACTCGTTATGTGACGCCGCTACGAGAAGGCGGTTCACTGCCAGCCATCGTCGAGGCGGATGACGATGGCCTTTATGTATTGAAATTTCGTGGTGCAGGCCAGGGACCCAAGGCATTGATCGCCGAACTGGTGGCCGGTGAAATTGCCCGTGCGCTAGGCCTACCTGTCCCCGAAATTGTTTTTGTCGAGCTGGACCCAGTATTGGGACGCTCTGAGCCTGACTACGAGATTCAGGCACTGATCAAAGCCAGTGCCGGACTCAACCTGGCTCTTGATTACCTTCCTGGCGCTCTCGCCTTCGATACACGCGATACTCGTGTATTGGAGCCACTACTTGCCTCTTGCATTGTCTGGTTTGATGCCTATGTGACCAACGTTGACCGCACGGTACGTAATACGAACATGCTCTTCTGGCACAAGCGCCTCATGCTCATCGACCACGGGGCAGCACTGTACTTCCATCACACGGGCACAGACTACATGGAGCGGAGCCGCACACCGTTCACGCCCATCAAGAGCCATGTTCTCTTGCCCGTCGCCAGCCATCTTATTGAAGCTGACACATTGCTCAAAGCCCGTCTGACACCAACAGTGCTACAAGACATTGTGAACATGATACCTGATCCCTGGCTCGATAACGACCCGCTGTTTGCCAACCATAATGAGCACCGTGCAGGCTATCTCGCCTATCTGCTGGATCGCCTGGCAGCTTCACACATCTTTGTAGAGGAGGCGCTCAATGCCCGCGCTCAACTCCTATGATTATGCTATTGTGCGCGTTGTGCCGTGCGTCGAACGTGGCGAGTGCATCAACGTTGGCGTTATCCTCTTCTGCCGCACGCGCCGCTTTCTCGGAGCGCTCATCTCGCTAGACATACAGCGCTTACTGGCTCTTTTCCCAGCTATCGATATCGATGCAGTACGTAGTCATCTGGATAATATCCCACTTGTATGTGCAGGTAGTGCAGAGGCTGGCCCCATCGGTCAATTATCGCAATCCGAGCGCTTCCACTGGCTCGTCTCACCACGAAGCACCATTGTCCAAACCTCTCCTGTCCACTCCGGTCTCTGCTCCGATCCAGCTGCCGCTCTAGAGCATTTGATGAAGACAATGGTACTTTTGCCATAAGGAGTGAGCAGGCTCAGCATCGGGTGAACTCGTTTGATAAGGAGCAGCACAAAACGTTTACTCTCTGTGGGATACTTATATGCAAAACATTGTTACGGAACTATTAGCTATCCTCTAATTGAAAGGGAGGAAATGCGATGCAAGGATTTCTCGCTGCGCTGATCTACATTGGAATCCTGGTACTGATTCTCGGAGTTAGTATCTACCTTGCAGATAGACAGAGACCCAACAGTCCACGCTATGGTTCATGGAGTCGGCTCCTGGGTCCGCGCTCTGGCAATGGGCCCATGTTAGATGTCAATGAAAAGCTGAATGAAGAGATAACAGCTCATCGAGGTAGCAGAAGGCGGCAAAGGCATCGGCAATAATCTGCCTTTTTCAATCAAACCCCTGGCCTCCTGAGAGGGTACTGCAATGCCTGCTCAGCCATCCCATCAGGCCAGACCACCCGACGAACGCCCTGTTGCCACTGCACAATGAGCACCCGGTGACCGACTTGCAGCCCGCTTAGTGGATCAAGGCGGAAACTGCCATAAAGTGTGGTGCATACCAATTGACGGGCGGTAGCAAGTTGCATCGCATCTTCACTTGTGCCGCTCTCACGTAGACAACGTGCATAGAGGATACCGGCAGCAAATGCCTGAACAGCTGGATAAGGAGGGTCTGTCCCAGCAACAGAGCGATATTTCGTCACGAACCAGCTCGAATCAGGCCCTTCGTCAGGTTTGAGTGCTGCTGTAGGCATCCACTGTGTGGGTCCCAGTAACCCTTCGCGCAGTCTGCCTAGCGGCGCGAGCACCTCATCGACACCCGCTCCAACAAATGCCGCAGCACGCCATGTTTGTGCCAATAACACAGGAGCGACAGCTAGCTCATCGGCGAAATTGCCAACAACCAGTAGCACGTCTGCATAGGGTTGAGTTCTTGCTACATCGACAGCATGGCCCGGTGGAAATGGTATAGCCTGCACCGCAAAACCCAGATCAGCGGCTGCTTTTTCTGCACCAGCCGCAACGTCCTGACCGAAGCCTGTGGAAGTGTGTAGTAGACTTACTGTGACTGCACCTGGGTCAGTGGCACGCACCACTTGAAGTACCCCGGTGAAGTAGGTTGTGGCAGGAGAAAGCACGTTGATGACCTGTGGAAATGCAGGACGACAGAGCTGAGAAGTCGCCCCACCATGATTCCAGACGACGCGGTCAGTAACACGCATGGCAGCGAGCATGCTGCTACTGCCGTAGGGTCCAAACACTACATCTGGTTGTATGGCAACGGCAGCACGCATCGCCGCGCCTGGATCAGAGCCCGTATCTCGCACGTCGAGTTCTACCTTCGTCCATGGCGCTGGCAAGCGTGCAGCATGTTTTGCCCACACAGCAAGTCCCGTTGCACTCGCCTGCCCAAATGGGGCGAGTGGACCAGTTAACGGAGTGACGAGTGCTGCATGCAATGTGGTCATATGCCTAAGAACTAGAGGTTATACACGAGTTACGCATCTTGAATGCGTAACTCGTGTATAACCTCTGTTTTTTCTAATGCCAGTGCTGCATGTGTTCGCGAATCTGCTCCGTGACACCGCTCTGGCTGTAGTACTTTTCATAGAATGCAGCGTCCACATGGTGGACGACAGCTCCAAAGTTGCACTCCAGGGAGTTGTTGTAAACTGGGCATTGTCCGTACTTGTCAACGCAGTAGTCGATGTACGCAATGGTTGCCTCTGCTGCCCAGTCGGAAACGCGCACAGCCGGGTCTTTGACAATCTCGCGGATGACCTCTGGCTTGAAGGGACCGCCGTGAGTGAGGACCCAGTTGGACTCGTCGTTCGCCATTGTTGCCCCTTGTCCGTACTTCTCGTCGAGCATCTTCTGGATGACCTCAGTCCCGTTCTTGTAGCGGGGCGAGGGGACATAGGTGCCTTCCTTGACGCCCTCAAGCCCGAAGATCTTGAGGGCACCCATGGCGGCAGGCGCTTTCGCGTTGAGCGGCTCGCATTTGAAGCCGAGGCCCTTGGCGATGTCGGGATAGGCCCCCATGAGAATGTCGTCAAAGAAGCCACAGAAGATCCAGGCACCCAGGCCCATTCCCTCGGCAGCCAGGCGGACATTTTGAATCATGGAGCCTGCCGGGTACGTTTCGACCTGGAAGATGAACTTTTCCAATGAGCTAATGGGTACAGGCATCTCAAGCTGGCCCTCTTTAACCCACTGGGTCACGCCTGCTGGTTGTCCTGTGGCATCGTCGAGCGGGAAGAGGTGCCAGACATCGAACAGGTTGAGCAGGACACTAAAATAGAGCCAGCCCATGTCTGTAATCGGAATCAACCAGGCGGTCCCAGGTTTGTTGACATTGTACTGGTATGGGCCAAACAGGGAGGCATGTGGCGCTCCTGGCGCACGCACAGCCCAGTCGATATCAGGTCGCTTATCCAATATCTTCTGGGTACCTGTCTGGTACCAATTCAGTATCTTCCAATAGTCTTCCGGTCCCTCGATCTCTATGCGCTTCGTGCGTTCCAGCCCAGGATTGTACAGAGACACCCCATTGTCGTTGATCACTAGCAGGTCCGTGGCGAAGGAGTTGCCGGGACTAGCTGCTGTGCGTCCGGCAAGCCAGGCCAATTCGTGGAATCCGCCATGAACAGCGATATCCCAGTTGACCATGCCATTCGGCCCGATAGCGGCCCAGCAGAGGATGGCCTGCTCTACCTCCGAAAGTGGAACGACCTGCTCAGTAGAGGCAAAGGCCAACGGCCCACGCTCCTGCACCATCTTGCGTCCAGTAACGGGGTGTGTGTCCTCGTCTCCAGTTTCTATCTTGTATCCTTGTCCTACTCTGCGGCTACGTAACGTTGTGAGAAGTTTGGAGGCAGAGGGAGTCTCCTCGAAAAAGCGTGCTAACTGTTTCTGCTCCTCTGCTGTGATTTGCGGCCTCGCAATAGCCATAAAAGTACACCTCCTTGGTGCTAAATAAGCCAGGAACGCCTAACGCAGGGGTGTGGCCTGCATGGACACACCATTGTGAATGAAAAAGCTCCTGATGATGCTGCCGTGCCGCTGACCTACAGTGCCACCGCCGAACAGTTCCGTTTGGGCCTGATCGATCAGGTCTGAGTATTTGCGCCGAACTTTGAACTTGATGTGTTTCCACTCATCGCCTTCTTTTTTCGCTCGGAAGCACTCCTCAATGATTACGTCAGGTTCCTTATCTACCATCTTGCAGAAACTCAACAGTGTATTGAGCCGCTCAGTATCGGTTGTGGTACTCGCCGAGGACTGATGGTGAACACCAGCGAACCATTTTTGTACCGACTTGCATGCAGCAAGCTGCTCTGTCGTCTCTATATTCATCTCACTTACCCCAAACGTTAGGCACTCAACACTACTCAGGCAAACCAAACATACGTGATAGGGCTGCGACCTCCTGCATACGCCAGGGAGCCGGGGCCTTAGGCTGGATCATCTTCTTCTCTTCAAGATACGCAACCACCTTCGGGTCACTCTCGATGGGATGCTCGAAGGAACCCCAGAAGCATGTCTCCGAAAGTGCCTCTCTGGGACGCTGCCCACCGGTGAGCGGGTCCTCGGCAGGATAACCCACCAGCAGTACCCATATGGGGATCAGATAATCGGGGGGTTTGATGACCTCCTTGATCTTGTCCGCAGTAAACGCGTGGAGACAGACGCCTAGCCCCTCATCAACGGCTGCAAGCATAGCCTGATACATGGCAAAACCAGCTTCACATGCCGCGACCGCAACTGCTGCTTCAGGTGTCTTCATCAAAGGCTGCAAGACATGCGGGAAGATGACCTCATCGACATAGGCATGTGACCAGCCATGACTCGCGTTAAGCGCACCAACATCGACCAGTTGCTTCAACGTCTTTGGGCCTCGATTAGGGGCGGTCGGGTCGATAAACCAGAACATGTATAACGGGGCAAGGTCGAGGTCAGTAGTGGTTGTTGGAGTGCGCAGACTGTCCCTTTGTTCAAGAGTCAGTTCATCCCGCTCCATAACCACGACTCGATAGAATGGAGCGTTGACGGCTCGCGAGGCGAGGCGTGCTGCCTCCAACATGACGTGGATCTTCTCTTTTTCGACTGGTCGCCAGGGTTGAAAATAGCGAATGGACCTACGGTTGCCTACTACTTCTTTGAATTCCATCGAGATACCTCCATTGGTTCTTTACAAATGGACAGACAGGTCCTTCCGGGCGCACAATAAATCGCGCCCTCCAGATTTCGCCACAGAAATCACACAGAGAATATATGAACCGTCATGGCGGCCGCATCAAAACCAATATGGCCGCCACCATTCTGTGTGAGAGCAACCTTGCAGTTTTCGACTTGGCGCGGTCCTCCTTTCCCTTGCAGTTGCCAGACTACTTCGACGATCTGGCCCAGCCCCGTCGCGCCGATTGGATGGCCCCGCGCTAGCAAGCCGCCAGAGGTATTGACGGGGAGTTTACCGCCCAGCCAGGTGACATGACCCTCAACCAGTCCTGGTCCGTCGCCCGGAGCGCAGAAGCCGAGGTCTTCGTAGATGCCAATCTCCGCCGGGGCAACGGCATCGTGTACCTCGGCAACGTTTACATCCTCTGGACCAATCCCTGCCAACTCGTAGGCTTTCTTCGCCGCACGGCGTGTCGATGGCTCCATTGAACGGTCATCAGCCCGCCCAGAAACCAGCACCGAGGCATCCACTCTTGGCCCCTTGAGACCCTTTTTGCG
>Ga0209810_1006309_pt1 | contig 10333 bp, 9 predicted proteins | sample Coa_R1_7_FD_187159 | JGI IMG/M metagenome (GOLD analysis project Ga0209810, IMG submission 187159) | Surface soil microbial communities from Centralia Pennsylvania, which are recovering from an underground coalmine fire - Coalmine... | ecosystem: Environmental > Terrestrial > Soil > Unclassified ...
GGCAACTAACAACTGACAACTGCTCTGCACTCGGTGGAAAGGGGATCCGCTCGACTTGCATTTCTTAGGCACGCCGCAAGCGTTCGTCCTGAGCCAGGATCAAACTCTCCATCAGATTTAACTGATGAGTTCCCACTCCCGAAAGAGTGAGAAGATCTACCACTTGGGTAGGTCCCACCTGCTACAAGAGCAGATGGTAAAAAGTTACCCTGGCCCATCGTCATACGCCCTGGAGCGCATGACGCAAAGTTGTGTATGGCACGTGGTTTCTCTCTGCCTGCTTCCGCAGGCGTGAGAGTAACAGAAGACGCACAAAACGTCACACGCGACTCTCAAGGATCATCAGCCGGCAGACGTTCCAGCTCTGGGAGCATCCGCCTGATCGGACTCGCAAAGACATCCTGCTTGTTTCGCACTCATCGGCTCTGTGTGGTAGCGGAGGTCGCCCCGGCACAACGTCGCTTGAGGTCTTCAAACGGGGTATCTCGCGAAGCCTCAGTATTGTACACCATGGAAGCGGCTCTGTCAAGGGATTCTGGAAAGAAATTCCCAACTCCTGGCAGGCGCCGTCCCGGCGTCAACAAACCGAAGCCTTGATAGTATACGGCTTCTCGGCCACCATGTCAAGGGCCGCTGACAATATTTTTCGGCCGTGCCTCACGCGGCAATTTTAGAAGCGGTTTGACACGAAATGCCATAAATGGCACAGACAACCCGGTTTGGATCAAATTCTATGGTTTTTTGCAAAAAGTTATTGACAGAGCTTTTATGAACTGCTATAATGCCGACACAATCCTGGTTAAACGGTTAAATCGTCGTATCTGACCGCTTTGCTGGCCGCCAGCAGATGTACCAGGGTGAGAGATCGAATGATTCCGGCCCACAAAAAATTTAAACGGTTAACCTTACCGCCGGTTTAAGCCGCCCGGCGGCCACGGAGAGTGGAAATAGGATCATGCGTGTTACCCTTCGCGATCTGGCCAAAGCCTGCGGGGTCTCCGTAGCTACGGTCTCTTATGTACTCAATAACAGCCCCCGGCACGTGCATCCACGCACCCGAGAACGTGTTCTCGCTGCCATGCGCGAGCTGGATTACCACCCTAACGCCGTCGCGCGTGGGTTGTGCTCGAAGCGTATGAACACTCTAGGTGTCGTCACCCCCTACTGGCCCGCGCCGGAGGTGGACCTCTACTTCGCTACCATTCTGCATGGTATCATGGTGACCGCACAGCAAAATCGGCAATGCACCCTGCTCTTCACGCACGGTTCCCTTGAGGCCCCGATGGACGAAGTACCCATCTACCTGGATGGACGGTGTGACGGCCTGCTCTTTGTAGGCGGTGTCGTAGACAGGGTGATTGAGACGCTCAAGCGCAAGCAGATGCCCTTGGTCGCCGTGCATGAGCCTTCCTCGGATACAGAAGTCTCCACGATCGATGTCGACAACGTAGCCGCGGCGAGAGAGATCGTGGAATATCTGGTGCGCCAGGGACACCGCCGCATAGCTTACCTCTCCGGGGAAACCACACTCCGAAGCTCCCTGCAAAGATTAGAAGGCTACCGTCAGGCGCTCGAGGCCGCAGGCATCCCCTATGAAGAAGGGCTGGTCTGGCCAGGCGGCTATAACACCCCATCCGGTTATCTGCGCACCATTGAGCATCTGCATAAGAACAGGCGTGGCCGGCCCACCGCGCTCTTCTGTGCCGGCGACGGAATCGCGATCGGAGCCCTGGAGGCGCTGCACGAGTTGGGGATTCGCGTCCCCACAGAGATGTCTGTGGTCGGCTTTGACGATATCTCCGCCGCTGCAAGCAGCCATCCGCCATTGACGACCATGCGACAGCCCTTGCGCGATATCGGTTCGCGGGCGGCTGAGCTACTATTGGAGCAGATCAAGGCCAGCCGCTGGCTCGGCAGAAAGGAGGTAATGCCCACGGAACTCATCGTGCGCGACTCTGTCGCGCCGCCTTCATAAGCACCACTGTCCCGACTTTTCTCAAGATCAACCCGGTCTGTCGGCATCGAGCGGTATCGAAGCCGGCGACAAGCTGCAAAAGGAGGTAGTGGAATGAACCGACGTCAAGGTTTTACGCTTATCGAGTTGCTGGTCGTGATCGCGATTATCGCTATACTCGCGGCCATCCTGTTTCCTGTGTTCGCTCAGGCCCGAGAAAAGGCGCGGGCCGTCAGTTGCCTCTCCAACCTCAAGCAGATCAATCTGGGGCTTATGATGTACGTCCAGGACTATGACGAGACGTACCCCATCGGCCAGTATGAGGATCACGATGGCGCTGGCAACCCCTCGGACCATATCACCTGGTGCGACGTCATCCAGCCCTATATCAAGAACGGGAACTCCTGGATCGACAACGTTCCGTTTCCGCATACCGGCGGCGCAGGTGGCGTCTGGCACTGTCCCTCCTTCCCGAGTGCGCAGCCTATGGAGTACGGTCTTCCGTACGACATCGCGGTCGACGGGTGGGAGACCTGGAACCCGAACCCGTTCCAGGGCTATTCTGTTACCAAACTCGTCGCCATAGACCCACCGGCAGAGAAGGTGATTCTGGTCGAGAAAGGCCAGAACAATGAGGTCTCCGGCTGGTACTACTACAGCGCGTGGGAGTGGGACTGGACCAATGGCTGCGGTTCGCCGTTCGGCTCTAAGGACACCCACAACGAAGTGGACACCACCCTCCTCCATGACTGTGACTTTCCCAATGTCGTATCCGGAACCTGGACCAGTTGGGCGCAGTGCAGTATGATGCCGCGTTTCCGGCATAACGGTACGACCAATGTGGGTTTCGGAGACGGCCATGTGAAAGCGATTGTGCGGCGCGGGACAAACTGGTACAAGAACATCTATATCAATACCGGCTACGCCGCGGAGTTCACCAGCCAGGGATGGTATCCATACCCCTGATCCCCTAGAATCGGCCGGCAGTCCCGAAAGCTTTCGGGACTGCCGGCCGATCGGATCCTAGTTAGGAGGTTTCCGCCATGCTAGAAAATCTATCCAAAAACCAGCGAATGTGGTTAACGGCTGGCCTTGTCGTTCTCATTCTGCTGGCTGTGGTCGTCATGTTTCACGGCACGCGTGCGATCGGCGAGCCAGACCATCAGATCGCACGCCCCATGAATACGGAGGAGACAGAAGCGCAGATCAAGAAGATCCAACAGAATCCCAACATGCCCGAACAGGCAAAGCAAATCCAGATCCAGATGCTCCGCGCCCATGAAACGCCTCCCAACGGCACTCCAAGCAATGCGCATCCATAATGGAATGACCGAACGCACGAACAACGCTTTTCAGGGAAGCGTGTGCGAAGCACGCCCGGCGCGTAAGCGCCTCACAGCGAAGGACTTTCGTCCATCGCCTCTGCCGGTGGATCAAGAGGGATAGGCAGAATGCTGGTAGCCCCTGCGGCATCTGCCAGGGCGACCGTGACGAGCAGTGGGCCATAGGAAGGTGATGCCAGGTAAGAGGAAAGGGGAAAGAGAGGACTGACTTCGGTAAGGACCGGAGTGCGGCGCGTGCGAACGGCCCACCAGTCCGGGCGCAGAGGGTCGCCTACCCTGTTTTCGGCGCCCGCTTTCGGCCACTGGACCGCCCACATATCCACCCAGCGGACGGCCTCTGGGGTAAGGCGCAGCCGGGCCTTGCGCCCCTCGAACTCGACACGCACCGCCTCTGAGGTCGCAGGCGCTGCTTGCGAGGGAGGCTGATCCGTACTCTCCACGCGGAACCCATCCTCGGATATGGTTTCGAGCAGACGCTTGCGGGTCGTATGGATCGCCAGGTCCCCGACATCGCAGCCGATCCAGCGCCGGCCCAGCCGCGAGGCGACCGCCAGCGTGGTCCCGCTGCCGCAGCAGAAGTCGGCGATCAGGTCGCCGAGATGGGAAGAGGCGAGGAGAATGCGCTCCAGCAGGGCCTCCGGCTTCTGCGTGGGATAGCCGGTCCGGAGCGGGCTGGCCTGGTTCTCGATGTCGATGAGCCAGTAGTCGACGGGCAGCGTGCCCTCGCCGAGATAGTGCCGGTAGGTCAGGCCGGGGAAGCGGGTCTCGTATTCCGGGGGCAGATCGCGGCGCGAGCGGAGCGGGCTGCCGGTGAGTCCGCGTCCCATCAGGCGATAGGCGCCCCTCTCATCGCGCAGCCGGTACTTCTTCACGTGCGACGCCGCGTAGGGTTCCCGGACCGCATCCGCGTTAAAGGTAAACCGCTCCCCTTTGCTATAAAAGAGAAGCGTATCGTGCTTGCGATTCCAGCGCTTCTTCGAGTTGATCGCCTCCCGGTAGCACCAGGCGATCTCGTTCTGGAAGCGCGTTGCGCCAAAGATTTCGTCGAGCAGGAGCCGGGCGTAGTGCGAGGCGTGCCAGCTCAGGTGGACGTAGAGGCAGCCATCCTCCCGGAGCAGCTCTCGCGCCAGTGAGAACCGGTCGTACAGCCACTGCAGATAGACGCCCAGGTCGCCATTCCAATCGTCCGTATAGGCGAGTGTCGCCTTCCCCTCCCCGACCGCTGCCTGCCGGTCCATACCGGTAAAGAACGGTGGATCAAGGTAGATGAGCGCGATCTGCCCGGCCAGTTCCTCCTTCAGGACCGCCATCACCGCCAGGTTGTCTCCCTGAATCAACCGGTTGGCAGGCCCGCTTCCTGGCTGCAGACAGTACTCCTCCCACAAATGTAATTCCGCAGGAGGCGGCCTGCCTGCCGCGCGCTTACCCTCCCATTCCAACCTCACCTGCGGTGTCACTCGAATATTTGCTCCCTTTCGACAGCCACGACCATCGAATTGCGATAACCCTCTAATGGCGGGCGTTCCCTAAGGGGACTTCGGGCCTTGTTTGCCGCAGTTTTAACTGCCCGCCTGATAGAGAAGGGTTTTCGCATAGGGTGTCGAATAGTTGTCTCAGTCATAAGTCCTATTCGCCGGACAGGCGGGCGGTTCCTTTACCGCACCGTTTCAGGTGTCCCAAATAGCACCAAAACAGGATCATTTCGATGAATACCACCTTTGCATTCTCCGCGGGCGTCTGGAACCTGAACACCGGGGCCGATCCGTTCGGGCCGGCGGTGCGGCCGGAGCGAGAGTTCGCCGAGAAGGCCCAGATTCTGAAGCGGCTGGGGTTCTCCTACGTGCAACTGCACGATGACGACGCCGTACCGATGGAGGTCCCGCCGTCCCAGCTAGCTGCCACCTGCCAGACGCTCAAGCGCATCTGCGACGACAACGGGCTGGGGGTCGAGTTCATCGCGCCGCGCCTTTGGGATGACCCGCGCTTCGCCGACGGCGGCCCGACCTCCAATAACGCGGAGGCCCGTCAGCTCGCGCTCGACCGCGCCAAACGCTCCATCGACATCGCCCATGCGCTGGATACGGACCGGCTCGTCCTCTGGCCGGCCCGCGAAGGGACCTATATCCGTGAGGCCAAAGACCCGAACGTCGCCTTCGACCGCCTGCTCGACTACTGCAACGCCATCCTCGCCTACGATCCTCATATCCGCATTCTGGCCGAGATGAAGCCCAACGAGCCGATGGACCTGATGTACCTGCCCACGACCGGCCACATGCTGGCGATGGCCTACCGGACCAGCGATCCCTCCCGCGTGGGCGTGCTTATCGAGGCGGCGCACTGCATCCTCGTCGGCCTCGATCCCTCCGACGAAATAGCCTACGCGCTCTGGCACGGCAAGCTATGGGGCGTGCATCTCAACGACCAGAATGGCCTCAAGTACGACCAGGACAAGAGCTTCGGCAGCGTGGACCTGCGCCGCGCCTTCAATATCGTGGACGTGCTCGTCCGCAACGACTACGGCAAGCGCGGCGAGGTAGTCGGCCTGGATGTAAAGGCGATGCGCACGCAGCCGCACGAGATCGCCTGGAAGCACCTGGCCAACAGCAAGGAGGTTTTCGAGCGGCTGGTCGCCGTCTCCGCCTCCATCGACCGCCAGGAGTGGGCATCCTATATCACCGCCCAGGATTACGAGGGACTGGAGCTATTTATCCTCCGCAACCTCTTGGGTACACAAGGGTGAGAACGCCGGCACGGACGCGCGCAGCCTCCGCCCCCTGGCAGGAGAATGTAAACTTTATTCGTATATGGAGTCCGCGCAGGCAAACGTTCGTAATGGCAGAACGGCACTTCCGTGCCGGTATATTCAGGAAAGGAAGTTAATCGATGACGATACTGACAACCTCTAGAGAGAGCGGCAAGCTAGCCCTGGACGGCGGCACGCCGGTAATAACCCAACCGCTGCCCAGTCTCGGCGGCGGGCCGGGCGTGCAGAGCATCGACGACGCCGAGATCGAGGCGGTGACGGCGGTGCTGCGCAGCAAGCAACTGTTCCGCCACAACCCCAACAGCCAGGTGCGCGCCTTCGAGAAGGAGGCGGCAGAGGCCATCGGCGTGGAGCACGCCCTGATGGTCAACTCTGGCACCTCAGCCCTGATCTGCGCGCTGCATGGTCTCAGCATCGGGCCGGGCGACGAGGTGATCGTGCCCGCCTATACCTATATCGCTACGGCGGCAGCGGTCGTGGCGGTGGGCGCCGTGCCGGTCATCGCCGAGATCGATGATTCGCTAGCCCTCGACCCCGCCGACGCCGAGCGCAAGATCACCTCGCGCACGCGCGCCCTGATCCCCGTCTACATGCAGGGCGTGCCGGGCCGGATCGCCGCGATCATGGAGGTCGCTAAAAAGCACAACCTCAAGATCGTCGAAGACTGCGCGCAGTGCATCGGCGGGCGCTATTTCGGCAGGATGGTCGGCTCCTTCGGCGACGTGGGCGAGTGGAGCATGAACTACTTCAAGATCCTGGCCTGCGGCGAGGGCGGGCTGGTCTTCACCAACGACTACAACGTCTACGAACGGGCGTGCTTCGCCTCCGATCCCGCCCTCCCGATGTGGATGAAGGACCAGGAAGGCCAGACGGATTGGCACACGCGCCCCTTCTCCGGCGACTGCTACCGGCCCAGCGAAATCCTGGGCGCGATGGCCCGCGTCCAACTCGGCAAGCTGGAAGGTCTGCTCGCGCACACGCGACGCCTCAAGACCGCCTTTCTGGACACGCTGGCGCAGGCCGGCCCGCCGCGCGGCTACGCGCTCCAGCACGTGGACGACCCCGCCGGCGATTGCGGCATCAGCGCGGCGATCCTCTGCCACGATGCCGCCACGGCTACCCGCTATGCGGAGGCGCTGACCGCCGAGGGGCTGCCCTGCGGCACGGCGCACAACGCCGGCTTCCCGGACCGCCATATCTTCCGCTACTGGGATTCCATTCTGGAAAAGAACAGCCCCCACCCCAGCGGCTACCCCTGGAACGATCCCCAGTACACCCAGCCGCGCGACGATCAGGAGCCGGGCCATGTCACCTACAGCCGCGACATGTGCCCTCAGACGCTCGATCTGCTCGACCGGGCCTTGCGCTTCACCTTCAATATGGCGATGACGGAGGATCATGCTCGCCTCATGGCAAAGGCCATCACTAAAGTGGACGCCGCACTTAGCTAAGCATGGGAACCAATACCGTCGTCGGATTGCTCGATCTCATCAGCGCCGCCGTCACGCCGGTCGTTTTGATCTCGGCGTGCGCGGCGCTGATTCTGGGCATCAACAACAAGCACACCGGCATCTCCGACCGGATGCGTATCCTGGCGGCGGAATACCGCCAGGCAGACACCTCGCCTTCGCGCCGACGCCAGATCCTCGACCAGATCCCTATCTTCTTCCGCCGCTTCCGGCTGACCTGGTACGCTCTCGGTGCCCTCTACGGAGCCGTCATGTTGTTTACAGCCACCACGCTGCAGATCATTTTGACGCATCGCCGCCTGGCTACCGGTCCCATGAGCACCCTCGCCCTCTTCGACAGCGGCGTCGTGTTCATGTTCGTGGCCGCCTGCATGGAGATTGTCGAAGTGATCTTGTCCCTGCGTAGCCTGGACATCGAGATGCGCGACATCCCCTCCCCAGAGCCTGCGCCTACCTCTGGCTCTCGAAAATAAACCACCCACTCGCTTTTCTCTGTGCTCTCACTCGCCATGAATAAGAGGAAAAGGCTTGCTGTTTGGTATCGACGTTTCTCTTTGCTTTTCTCGCCTTGGCTTTTCCTCTGTGTCTCTGTGCCTCTAGCAAGCGAAGCGAGCGGGTGGTGAAAATCTATGCAGCCTGACAGTACGTACACGCCTGAGTCAGGTGGAGCGTGCTATAATAAGGAAGCGTTTTCAAGGAAGTGCCATCATGTCGTTGAGCCGTGAAGAGGTACGCAAAGTCGCCCTGCTGGCCCGCCTGGAGCTGACCGATGCCGAGTTGGAGGAGCAGGCCCGGCACATCAACGCGCTTCTGGAGGCGTTTCAGGCTCTGCAGGAACTGAATGTGACCGGTATCGAGCCGACCTCCCACTCCATTCCTATGTCCAACGTGCTGCGTGAGGATACCGTTCGCCCGTCGCTGCCGCGCGAGGCCGTGCTGGCCAATGCGCCGGAAGCGCGGGATGGCCTGTTCGTCGTGCCTCGGATTCTGGAGGGTTAGGCGCGTGGAAGCGGTGACGACGCGGACCGTGCATGAGGTGCGGGAACTGTTGGACCAGGGCGAGCTCTCCGCCCGCGAGTTGGTGGCGGCGACGCTGGAGCGCATCGAGGCGGTGGAAAGCCGGGTCCGCGCGTTCCTGATGCTGCTCCCGGAGCAGGCGCTGGCCGAAGCGGAGACCATCGATGCACGGCGGGCGAAAGGCGAGGCGCTGCCTCCTCTGGCGGGCATCCCGATCGCGCTCAAAGACAACCTCTGCACTGAGGGCGTCCGGACGACCTGCGCCTCGAAAATCCTCCATAATTTCGTCCCACCGTATGATGCGACGGTCGTGGCGCGCTTGCAGGCTGCCGGCGCCATCGTTATCGGCAAGACGAACCTGGACGAGTTCGCGATGGGCTCGTCTACCGAGAACTCCGGCTTTCACGTCACGCGCAATCCCTGGGATTTAGAGCGCGTGCCGGGCGGTTCTTCGGGCGGCTCGGTGGCGGCGGTGGCCGCCGGGGAAGCCTTCGCGGCGCTCGGTTCGGATACGGGCGGCTCGATCCGGCAGCCGGCGGCCTACTGTGGGGTAGTCGGACTGAAACCCACCTATGGCCGCGTGAGCCGCTACGGGTTGGTCGCCTTCGCCTCCTCGCTGGATCAGATCGGCCCAATCACGCGCGACGTGCGGGACTGCGCCCTCCTCCTTAACGCCATCGCGGGCCACGACCCGCGCGACTCAACCTCGACGCCCACGCCGGTCCCGGACTTCACCGCCGCTTGCCGAGGAGAAATTCGGGGCCTTCGGATCGGGCTGCCAAAAGAGTTCTTCGCGCAGGGTGTTTTGCCGGAGGTCGCCGCAGCCGTGCGCGCTGCTGCCGAGACGCTGGCGGAACTGGGCGATTCCGTAGAGGAGTGCTCGCTGCCCTATACGGAGTACGGCCTGGCCGCCTACTACATCCTCGCACCTGCCGAGGCCAGCAGCAACCTCGCCCGCTACGACGGCGTGCGGTACGGCCTGCGGTCCAAAGAGCTGGCCGGGCATATTGGCCTGATGGAGAAGACGCGCGACGAGGGCTTCGGGCCGGAAGTCAAGCAGCGAATCATGATCGGCACCTACGCCCTTTCGGCCGGCTACTACGATGCTTATTACAGGCGGGCGCAGCAGGTCCGGACTCTCATTCGCCGCGATTTCGACCGCGCTTTCGAGACCTTCGACGTGCTGCTCACCCCCACCGCGCCCAGCCCGGCGTTTCGCATCGGCGAGAAGGCGGATCCACTGGAGATGAAGTTCAACGACGTCTGCACGCTGCCGGCCAACATGGCCGGTCTGCCCGCCATCTCCCTGCCCTGCGGCTTCGTCAACGGCCTGCCGGTCGGGCTGCAGTTCATCGCCAGACCCTTCGACGAGGAGACGCTCTTCTGCGTCGCCACCACCTACGAGCAGGCGACGGAATGGCATAAACAGCGACCGGCGTTGTAGCCCATCTCCTGTGCCGGGCCGCCCACGGATCCCTGCCCGTTGCCCGTCTTTAAGGCGGCTACGCCGTCACACGAAGCGAGCGGCGCTTGCGCCTGCCTCGCGGAGAACCGCCCTCACGGGCGGATATTAAGCGGATGGGGGTTTGTTTCTCCTACGAAGAAGCGGGAAGAGTTGGAATACGAAGTCCGCGCTGGCGGACTTCGTTATGGCAGAACGGCACTGAAACGCTTGCTGTGAAATATAAGCAGGCGTGGAAGGCATCGCTGCCGTAGAGTTAGTTATCTTTCTTTGGCTGGAAAGGAGCTAACTCATGGTCGACATCGATACCTTCCTGACCATATT
>Ga0209810_1006313_pt1 | contig 10330 bp, 9 predicted proteins | sample Coa_R1_7_FD_187159 | JGI IMG/M metagenome (GOLD analysis project Ga0209810, IMG submission 187159) | Surface soil microbial communities from Centralia Pennsylvania, which are recovering from an underground coalmine fire - Coalmine... | ecosystem: Environmental > Terrestrial > Soil > Unclassified ...
GGCGCTCGGCTACAGGCCGCCTGCCCCCGCGGCCTGCAGCTCTATGGTGCCAAAACAAAATTCGCAGCCAACGGCTGTGATGTAAACTCTCTCAGTGAACCTGGTACAAAATCCCGGCTCGGTCACCTTTTTCTGGCCATCGGATTTGTGACGGGATGCGACCATCACAAGATAGCCGTCGAGTTCCTTGTCCCCGATGTGAGCGAGAGTATCACCCAAGAGGGCTCGGACGCGACGTGGGGAGTCTCCCATTCTTTGGTTCAAGGCTTGCGTCGCGGAGATTCTCTGCTCGTGCTGCCGATAACTGCCGATGCCGGAAACGACGTTTCAGGTAGGTCTCTTTTCATAACTGCGCCCGATATACGCCACCGAGAAGCCCTGGACCAGGACATGGAGGAAATGCGCGCCAAGGCAATGCAGGACATTGAGAATCTCCGAACGCAATTTCGAGCTAATCCGGGGACAGACACGGACATCCTCGGCACTTTCCAAGTGATCTCGGAAAAGGTTCAATCGCTCCCCAAAGGGACTCAAGCAGTTGTGCTTGTCCTCAGTGACTTTATTCAAGACGACAGGCAATTCAATTTCAAGACTGATCCCAGTTTGGACTCGCCCGAAAGGTCAAGGACCCTAGCTGCGGCTGTCGCGAAACAAACCACATGCAATCTGCATGGCGTATCGGTCTATCTCGGTTACCTGGAAAGCCGCGACCTAGCTCCTCTTGGTCGGCGGCGCCGACAAGCCATAACAGCCTTTTGGTTGACGTTCCTATCGCAGCAAGGCGCTCAAGTCACCGTTGCGACGGACGGACCCGGTTCGGTTCAGTCCTTCCTCGAACGAGCCGTGGAGGAATGACGATGCGACTGCTCTGGCTGCTGCTGCCCGACTCTGCCATACCTCTCCTCATCGTAGGCACAGCGCTACTCCTTATCGTTGGTGTGCTCGCACGCAAGAAAGCGATCGCGATCATTGGGACTCTTTTGGCGTACCTGATCATTGCCCCCTTCGCTGGCGTGCTGCTTGCTGTGTTCCCTTGGTGGGTTTCCCCTCTGTTGCTTGTTCTGTTTGTTATGAGTGTAGTGCGTGCGGCTTCGAGCCTCTTGCTCGGCGAACGCGCCAGCGATCACATGGTGGGAATCCTTGCCGCAGATCTTGTGATGGGTGTTTTCAGGACTCTTCTGTTCCCGTTTAGGTTGCTCACGCGGCTCACCAAACCTTACTGAAAGGAGTCACGGGAAGCATGTGTCGCACACGAGTTCGTACACGAGTAATACTCGCGTTTATTTTATACCTGGCTATTGTCTTGTGTCCGGTATCTGCGCACGGGCAGCTGGGAAAGGCTTTGGCTCGCGGCGCGGAGCGCAACCTGGCGAGGTCTGCGGGACGGTCGTGGTTCAGCATTCTAAGACGAGATCTCGTCCGCGACAGAGCGACGCGCGCGGAAAAGTTGGCGTCGAGCCGGTCGGTATTTCGCTATACCACAACGGATCGCGCGAAGATTGAATCTCGGGTGGGGATACCCGCAGGGTCCCATTTGACAACTCGTACCTTCCCCGGTCGTCCTAGCGCAAGCCTTGCCCAGAAGCGCTTTGGCTTACCTACACGGCCAACAGCGCGTGAGAGAGTGCTACTCCCTAAAGGAACTGTTGTGCGACTAAATAAAGCTGTGGGAGGCAAGCCCGGCTACGGCGAGGTACGAGTGGCGAAGCGGGTAAAGCCCGGAAACATCCAGAAGGTTGTGACACTCCAGCCAAAACTCAGAACGCTCAGCCGAAGGAGCTCACGTCCTCGATGAAACTGGTCTTGCTGGTAGAAGACAACCCCTTGCGGGCAGAAAAGATTAAGGCGTGTATCCCTAAGGAAGCTCGTTGCATCTGGGCGAAGTCGGCCGGAGCTGCGATAGGGGTTCTGAAGCGAGACATCTTCGTTTGCGTGCTTCTTGACCACGATCTGGAGAGTGACCCGCAAACTTCGTGGTTAGATGGGCAGGCAGTGGCGAGAACCATTTGCGAAACGCAGCCGCGTAAGACCTGTCGCATCTTCATTCACTCACAGAACTCCGTGGGCGGGCCAGCAATGCTTCAGCTCTTATCCCAGTCTGGATTCGAGGTTGAACGCTGTCCGTGGTGTGACGAGGCTTCCGTCATTCTATGCGAATGGTTGGAGGCGAGTCTTACGCAGGAATGAAGGAACTGGCTTTGCGCGAAAACGGCTTGCGGAGTTTTACGGAGTAAGAATGCAGGACGAACGCAATCTCGAAGGCACTCAAGTGGAGACTGGCGATGTCGGTCTCTCCATGTTCCGCGTGAATTCTCCACTGCTTGGAGAAGCGGGCGAGAATGGCCTTGGCTCATTCGAACAACAAGCGCTGAAGGAGCCAGTATTTCTCACTGAAGAAAAGCTCGATCGATGTCGGTCTTCGTTTGCTTTGGAACTAAAGGGCCTAGTCTCCCCCGGTCGGCAAGGACATTTGAATTTTCGTAGAGATATTCTCATGGCGTCTCTTTCGTGTTCGTCGGAGTGCTCGCTCCAAGTCAGGGTTGCCTACGAAAAGGAGAGTCGAGAGCTTCGATTCTCACTATGTGGATTTGGATGGGGGGATGATTCATGTGTCGCCGATCAAGCAGCGAGGGATCTCTGGTGCGTTCTTTCCTCAGTCATTGGGACGCGTACGGATCCTTACTTGTTCTCGCCGGTGACATCCGAGGACGCCCTTGGGACTCTTTTGGCGTTGTGCCCGGAGCATTCGAGTTATTCTGCATTTCAGGTCATCCGCACAAGCAATCTCGTGGAACTCGAACCACCAAAAGCGCGTCTTGGGGTTGATTCGGATCGCCAGCTTCATCGGGTTGAGATGCCTTACTCCTCATCTCCCTCTCCTTCGTATGGGCTGGAATCTCTTTTTCGGTTCATGCGGTCTGCCGCAGATTCCTTCTTTGTTGTGAACTTCCGGCCACATCGTTTGACGAAAACGGAGTCCGAATACTTGGGCGCTTTAGCAGAAGCCTTGCAGAAAGGGTGGCAGTTGCGTTCGAGGCCTGCAGCACTGGGGGAAGGCGCCCAGAACACACAAGCAAGTACGTACGAAATCGTAGAGCAGCTTCTCGACCTTCAACAACGGCTTGCGGTGGGCTTCCAAGTCAGTATTGCGGGCTTTTCGACCGCCCAATCGTCCCGCCTACTAGGGCCACTACTGGGGGGTGAAATCTTGGGGCTGCCACCGGCGCATTTCACCATCCGCCAATCCGATCCCGTCCGAATCTACGGCCTCCTTTCGGGTGACACGGAGCCAGAGTCGGCCGAAGCCTTTCTCGTAAACTTTCTGTCATTTGATGATGCCATTAAAGTGTTGCCCTTACCTGTTCCAATTCCGAGCCACAGATCTCTTGGCCTTCCGCTCGTAGAAAGCAAACATATTTTTGTGCCATCGGACCTCCCAGATAGTGGTCTCTCGCTCGGAGTGAAGACCATCGGCGACAACCAGCTTGTGATACGTCTGTCACAAAGAAGCAGAGAACAGCACCTGTGGCTATTCGGGCAGACAGGGACTGGGAAAAGCTCCCTGTTATTGAGTCTGATCCTCCAAGACATCGAGTCTGGTCATGGGGTCGGCGTAATTGACCCACACGGGGACCTCGCAGAAGGGGTGCTGTCTGCACTTCCTGACGAGCGTCTCAAGGATCTTGTACTTTTTGAGCCGGCAAACGTGGACTGTCCTACTGGTGTCAACTTGCTTGAGTGGGATCGAAATAACCCGTCCGAAAAAAGCTTCCTGGTGGACGAGTTGCTGCGAATTTTCGACAGCTTGTACGACTTGAAAGCTACCGGTGGACCGATGTTTGAAAGCTACGCTCGGGCCGCTGTGATGCTGTTGCTCTCCGATCCTTCGTACACGGCAAACCTTGAAGATGTCGAGAGAGTGTTCGTTGATCGAGACTTTAGGGCCTGTCTCCTCGAACGATGCCCTGACCCTCTCTTAGTTCGTTTTTGGAAAGATCTTGTTGCTCGCGCATCCGGGGAAACTTCTCTATCTAATATGGCCCCATATATAACCAGCAAGTTCGATCGCTTCGTTAAGAATGCGTATCTCGCACCGGCTCTTGATGCTCGCAAGTCCGCAATTGACTTCGACAAAGTGCTCGACGGAAAAATCTTCGTGGCCAATCTCTCGAAAGGATTGGTTGGGAATCTAAACGCCCGGCTTTTGGGAATGGTTCTATCCACAAGATTGCTGAACGCCGCAATGAAGAGGAGCGCTAAACCCAGAAATGAGCGGGTGAAGTTCTACCTTTATGTAGATGAGTTCCACAGCTTCACGACGGACACTCTTGTGGAAATGGCCTCTGAGGGAAGGAAATTCGGTCTCGTACTCACTCTAGCAAACCAGAGTTTGGCTCAGCTCTGGGACCGGACGAGAGACAGCATTTTAGGCAATGTAGGATCGCTTGTCCTCTTTCGCCTCGGCCCACGTGATGCATGGTTTGTCGAGCCCTACATTGCCCCTCAGCTTTGTGGATTGGACGTGCTGGAATTACCGAATTATCATGCTGTCGCGCGGCTGGTTTCTGACACAAAAATGACGCGTGCCTTTACGTTCCAGCCTGCCGGCCAATTCTCGATCCCTGACGCGAAACGCATCGAGAGTGTGCGCAAGCGATGCGGCAAAGGGAAATTGTTCGGCGCTTAGAGGGAGTTCTCGCGAAGCGTTCACGTGGACCATTCATTTAGACCAGCAGCTCTGACAAAAACAGGAGAGGAGGGACCATGAGCGGCAAATGGCGGGTCATCCATCAAGAGAGCAGTATAGCGGGGGATATTATTGCCCAGGTTGGAAGCCTGGGAACTCAAGATGGACCCATAACTTTTACTATCGAAAACGTAGAAACGGGCGAAACACGCGAGGTCACGGCCTGGGACCGAGAAGAAGTGGGCGAAAGGATCGCGGATGGCGAATTCGACGATGAATAGATTGCGAAGTTTCATCAACCAGCTAGCGGCATAGGTTCATGTCCTGAACAGCGGATGCCATTTTGAGGTTTGGCTCGAAGTACGTTCCTTCCAAAGAAGGAATCGGATCTCCGGCCAAGTGCCCGTTAAGTACCCCAAATACGCTTAGTTTTGGCAGTTTTGACTTGCAGAAGGAAGGCTAAGTTCTTTGAATCCAGCGGGGCCATGTAGCTTATGACGCGTTATGAGCCCGACGAGCTACCAGGCTGCTCCACCCCGCACACTCACTATAGCGAATGTGATTTGCGCCGTCAAATTGAGCCTGGAAGCGTCTAGCTGACTTTTTTCGACCCGACTCCATCGGGGGGGCAGAAGGTCATGACCCAGTTCTCATCTGATCCCCGCAATCAATTCTAAGATTTCTAAGATTTACAAGCCGGAGGCCAGGACTCCGGCTTTTTCTTTTGCGGTCAGGCGAAGAGTTCGAGCTACGGGCCAATGAGTCAGGATTCTGGAGCCATAGAGGGCGGGGCGTCTGGAGAGAACAGCAGTGGGAAAAACTGGCCGCGTAGTGCTTCGCCGCGGGCAATGACGGGCACGCCTTCAAGCAGTGGTTGATCCGTGTTGGACCGGACGCCGTCTCGGAAGACGTTGATCACCGTGGCACGCCGCGGATGCGCGGTGTTGTTCGGGCCCGAGCCGTGCATCGTTCGCGCGTGATGAAACGCGGCTTCGCCCTTCTTCAATTCCACCGCAACGGGATTGAACTTCTCCTGCAACTCCGGCGGCAATCCAGCGCGGATGGCTTCCATCTCTCCCGTGAGGACGGGCTTGGGCAGATCCGGCCAGCAATGGCTACCCGGAACGTAATTCAGGCAGCCGTTTTCCTTTGTCGAATCGTCCAGGCCGATCCAGCAGGTGAGATGCGCCAACGGAGTGGTTCTCGTCCAGTAGGAATAATCCTGGTGCCAGGCCACGACGCCGCCGTGCCTCGCGGGCTTGCAGAAAAGCTGATCGTGCCAGAAGCGAACCGGCCCGTCCAAAAGCTGCGACGCAGGCACAAGAAACGCCGGATTCCAAAGCAGATCGTGAAACCCAGGAAGGACGCGCCACGCGCCCAGCGCGTGAAACAGGACGCGGTCGGGGTCGGTGGATTCGTTGGAATGATACTCATGGAAGAGAGCCCGCCCGGGATGCTGCGGATTCATCAACAGGTCGAGTTCGGCGCGCAACCGCTCCACCTGCTCGTCGATCAGAATGCGAATGCCTTGAAGAAAGCCGTTTTCGTGGAAGAATTCGACTTGTTCCCTACTTAAGCGGTAGCGATTCCACTCGTCGGCTGTGCGCGGCCGGGCAAAGAGCGAGCTGACGGGTTGATGGCGGCGGGAAAGGTCTTCGGCCACGATGATTCTCCGAAAGAGAGCGACTCCACCACGCCGGTGGAGAAATTCCGCGATACTGCCAAGCGCGGGGAAGATTCTAGCGAATGCGCGGAAGGAAGCGAAGCGCGGGCTGGGGTAATGATCCGCGAGAATAGTCCGAAGATTCGCTTTCGGCGAGCGGGCCTTCGCCATCCCGGTATAGAATCTCAGCCGCCTTGAACGACCGAGGCCGGATTGGCAAAGACAGGTCACAACAAATGGAAAAATCTTCTCGCAAGTGGTGGCTGGCGATTCTTGGGGATGCGCATTTTTGGATTCCGCTGCTGGTCCTGCTGGCAGGACTGGGCGTTCTGCGGTGGATCCAATGAGCTCGGCGACGGCGAGCCCGGCGGCTTCAACAGGGATTGAGCCGACGCGGCTGCGGAAGCTGCAGTGGGTTGGCATCGCTTCCGGCCTCACCGCGGGAGCATGGCTGGGCGCCGCGGAAGCGCCCACGAAACTCGCGCAAACCGGCGTTTCGCCCGTCGTCGTTTCGCTGCTGATGGTGTCCGGAGTTTTCCTCGCGCGATGGAGCCTGCCCGCGCTCATTCGCGGCACTGGACAAATCGGCGTGGACCTGCGGCAAGCGCCTCACCTCGTCGTGTGGGGAATTCTGGCGGGATGCCTGTGGGCCGTGGCGAACACGCTTACGATTTTCGCGATTCGCGATATCGGGCTGAGCATCGCGTTCCCGCTGTGGAACATGAACAGCCTGCTGGGAATTTTCTGGGGAATCGTTCTCTTCAACGAACTGCGCGGCGCGGGGACGCTGCGGTGGCTTGCCGTCGGCGGAGGCGCGGCAGCCATGTTCACGGGCGCCACGCTGCTGGCGGTTGCGTCTTCGGCGCAAGCGCCCGGGCCGCACGCGCTGCGCGGCGTGATTGCCGCGCTCGCGGCAGGAGCGCTTTGGGGCACGATGTACATTCCCTACCGCAAAGCCTACCTAACGGGGATGAATCCGCTTTCCTTTGTCACGTTCTTCTCCATCGGCGAACTGTGGATGATGCTGAGCCTGGCGGTCGTTTACTCCGGAGGGTCGGCGGAGCTTTGGCTGGAACTTTCGAAAACCAAGGCGGTTCTTTTCTGGCTGCTGCTCGGCGGATTCGTCTGGGTGGTCGGCGACGTCTTTCAGCAATACGCCGCGAAATACGTGGGCATCAGCCGCGGCATTCCGCTTTCGAATACGAACCAGTTGTGGGGCTTGCTGTGGGGAGTCTTCGTGTTCGAAGAATTGCGCGGACTTGGCGCTTCCCATTACGCGCAAGTCATCGGAGGCTCGCTGCTGATGGCCGCGGGCGCCGGCGCGATCGCGCTCTCTTCGGTTTCGAAGGGAGAACACACCCGCTGGCAGGAAGCAGCGCAGCGCGAAGGCGACCGTTACGGAGTAGACGCCGGTTACGTGCAAGCCGGGCTTGCGGGCCAGGAGGCAAGCGGCGCGGACAAGCGTGGCCGCTCCTGGGTGGATTGGGTTCTGGTCATCGGAGCTACGGCGATTTTCGTTTACCTGGCCGTGCTGGCGCGAGTGCCCGAACTTGAGCTGAACCATGCCGCGATGGGGGCGCTTTGCGCGTCGATGCTGCTCCTGCTTGTGGGAACCGGCGTGGCGCTGTGGCGAATCACGCGCTTCAATTAACGTTTAGCGCGAAGCCGCGGCAGCCGGCACGGGCGGAGCCGCCGAAGCCGCTTCCTTGACAAGAATCGGCCAGCGCGGGAAGGCGAAATTCCCGGAAACGTCGTCGATCACGTTCACCTGGCAGATATAGAAACCCGGCTGGAGATTTTTCAGCGGCAAGTCCATCTGGAAGACCACGGCCTTGCGGTCCGGCGCGTTGAGCTGAGTCGCTTGCACGGGCTTCGATTCGTACACTTTCTTTTCGCCTTGCAGCAGTTCGATGCTGGAGAAAACGCGCACCGACTCGCGCGGGCCTTTCTCCGCGCCTTGCTTCACGGGAGCAAGGCTCTTGCCTTTGGCGGGATCGTACACTTCGTAGTGCAAATAGAGATGCTGATCCTGCGAGAACACATTGGTCACGCTGGGAATCAGTTCGCTATCGTCGCCGATGAGAGGATTGAAGCTTTTCTTCCGGCTCGTGACCGGCACGCGCTTGTTGGCGAGAAGCACGGAGCTCATGCGCAGCGGCGCTTTGCGAAGATCGGGAATTTGCACATCGGTTTCGAAGGAGCCCATTCGGCCCGTCCGGTTCTCGCGCACGATGAACTTCAGGCGGTAGTTGCCGGGCACAAGCACGAAGCTCGTGTTGTACTGCACGTTCTTGCGGCGCACCTGCTGCGCGCTGTCCACCGCGAGCTTCACGGTATCGCGCAGCCTCCCAAGAGGAAACCGTCCGCTCTCGAGGGCCTCTCCGATGATATCGATGGCCGCGCTGTCCTTGTCTTTTTCGGTGACGAACGGAATCTGCGAGCCGGGGACGACGAGCGAGACGGCGAGGTAATAATGCGAGTCATCCTGGCGAAAGAACGCCGCGCTTCCGTAAACCGGAAGATCGGTCTGCGGCATTTCCGAAGCGAGTTCATCTTCGAGCTGCTGCTCGCGGTCGGTCCTTTTTAGGTGCTCGAAATCGCGGTCGGCGTAATAACCGGTCCGGTAATCGAGTTTCGCCTCCGGCCGGTTCAGTTGCACCCTAATCCGCCGAAAATGGCCGTCCTTCAGGTGATTCGTGCTCGTGTAACCCAGAACGTAATACGCCGAAGTGTCTTTCTGGACTTGCGTGAACACGCCGCTGAAGTCGTTGACGTCGAAGAAAGCCTTTCCGCCGGTATCGGCGGCGAGCGTCGAAAGCGTCTCCTGCGATGAGGCGTTCGCGCTCAAATCGTTCAGCACGGAAGCGCCCGAATACGCGGCCTGGCCGTGCAAGCTGGCGGCTTGCGCCTGCCCGCCCGGAGGAAACGCCTCGAGTCCCCGCACGTCAAGCGTGTAGATGGACACGTTGGACTTGACCGCTGCCGCCGTTGCCGCGCGCAACGCGGAGAGATTGTCAGTGCCGGATTGACTGATGCCGTTGCTGAAGTAAATAACACTTTTTTTCTGGCGAATCTTGCCGAGCGATTTCATGATCGAATCGAGCGCCAGAATTTTTCTGTCCGCGCTGAAGGTGTTGTAGTCCGAATCGTCCGCGGCGAACGCTCCGCCGGTTTCCGCCGAACCCTCGGCGCCGCCCGTGCTTCCGTTTTCGAAGCCCTGCCCTTCGCTGGAAGTGTAGGCGTTCAGTGCGGACGTGATCTTGTCGCGGTCCGATGTGAAATCCAGGTCCACCTTCAGATCCGTCGCCAATGAAACGATCGCGATCATGTCCGCGGGCTGCATCTGCGTTTGCACAAACTTCTTCGCGGCGTTCACCGCGCGGTCAATCTGCTCCGGATCCATCGCGGAAAAATCGAAGAAGAACAGCATGAGCCGGCGGTCGCGCGCGTCGATCACCGCCTCGCCGGATTTGGCGAGCAAAGCCGGCGAGGCTGCGGAGCCCATCGCAGTCGCTTCCGCCGGACCGGCGGTGCCCGGCTCGTTCACGTTTTCGAAATCGAAGCTGGAGATCTGCTGCTTCTGACCGTCCTCGTAAACCGTGAAGTCTTCCTTCTTCAGGTCGCGGAGGAGATTCCCCTTCTTGTCGCGGGCAACCACATTGACCAGAACCAGTTCCGTGGTGGCGCGCAGTCGGTAACCTTCCTGCGCGGGAACCGGCGTTTGTTGCTGCGCAGCAAGCAGCATAGGATCCGCGCCCAGCAGAGCTCCTGCGCAGAGCATTGCCATGGCCTTTTCGATGCAATTCATCGCCGCTCCTCTCAAAACCGGAACCGCGCGAACATCGTGATGCGCCGCATGTTCCCAGCGCCTGTGACCTGGCCGAACGTCAGCGAGTTCACCACCGTGTTGATGCTGGTGAAATAGACGGCGTTGAGCACGTTGTTCGCCTGAACGCGCAGTTCCAGAGCGCGAATTTCCG
>Ga0209810_1006314_pt1 | contig 10322 bp, 9 predicted proteins | sample Coa_R1_7_FD_187159 | JGI IMG/M metagenome (GOLD analysis project Ga0209810, IMG submission 187159) | Surface soil microbial communities from Centralia Pennsylvania, which are recovering from an underground coalmine fire - Coalmine... | ecosystem: Environmental > Terrestrial > Soil > Unclassified ...
CGCGCGTCTCGAAGTCCACGCGCTGAGTCTAGGCCCGTTCGACGCGCTCGGCTCCGACGAAGGCGGCCAGGCTGGCGAGCGGCTCGTCGAGGTCGACCGGCTGCTCGCCGGGCTCCCACCAGAGCCCCTGCACGCGCAGCACCTTCTCGCGCCGGTCGACGACCGGCTCGATACGGCCGACGAGCCGGTCGCCGTGCAGGATCGGCAGCACGTAGTAGCCGTACTCCCGCTTCGCGGCGGGCACGTACATCTCGAGCCGGTAGCGGAAGCCCCAGAGCGCCTCTGCTCGCTCGCGGTCGTGCACGAGACGGTCGAAGGGCGAGAGGAAGGTGACGCGGTCGCCCACCCGGCCGTCTCGCGCCTGCGGGTGCGCCAGCAGGCGGCCGCGCACGAGCCGCACCCCGAGCGCCCGGAAGCGCTGCTCCTCGTAGCGCTCGAGCGCCTGGCGCAGCGGCAGCGCCCGCACCTCCGGGTACCAGCGCTCCGCGAGATCCCAGAGGCGCTGCTTGCCCCGGCGGCCGACGACCGCCACCTCCCCGCGGGCGGCGAGCACGTCCAGCATCAGGCCCATCTTCCGCTCGCCCCACCAGCGGTGCCCCTCGCGCCGGTGCCCGGGCGCGTCCTCGATCTCCCGGGAGAGCAGCGGCCCGCGCTCGCGCAGCGCCCGCAGCACGTGGCGGCGGAAGGCGGCGTGCTCCTGCAGGAACGCGATCCGCCGGCGGTCGGCCGGCCGGTCGCGGCGGCGCATGAACGCCTTGAGGAGCGGCAGGTCCTCGATCGGGTAGACGAAGGCGCGCCACTCGACGAGCGTCCGCTCTCGCCACAGGAGCCGGTCGAGCTCGGCCGGGTCGAACGGGCCGAGGCGGCTCCAGAGGACGAGATGCTGCGGCGGGGCGACCGAGGAGATCGGGTCGAGCTGCAGGAAGCCGAGCCGGCGCACGGTTTCGAGGACGCCCCGGGCGCTGCCGTCGAGCTGCTGGGCGCAAACGGCGATGCGGCGGGCCCGCTCGACCGTCACGGGCACGCCGCCGGTCGTCCTCCAGCGGTCCCTCATCCGGGCGCGAATCTACCGGCGCGCTCCGGCGGCGCGAGTCGGTAGGCTCGCGCCCGTGCCTCGCCCCAGACGCCGCAATCCGTGGACCTCGACGGGCGAGGTGCTGCTCTGGCTGCTGTTCGCGGCCCTGCTCTTCCCGGCGGGCTTCGCCGGCTGGGCGGTCGGCCACTACACGTCGCTCGGCAAGCCGGCCGCGACCGTCGTGCGCACCGTGACCGTCGGCTCGACCGCGGCGGCGACGACCGCGCCGCCGACGAGCACCGCCGCCCCCACGACGGCGGCCACGACCGTCGTGCGCACCGTGACCGTCGGCTCGACCGCGGCGGCGACGACCGCGCCGCCGACGAGCACCGCCGCCCCCACGACGGCGGCCACGACGACCACCGCGCCGTCCGGCGGCAACGCCGCAGCCGTAGCCGCCGGCAAGGCGGTCTTCCTCTCGAGCGGCTGCGGCGCCTGCCACACGTTCAAGCCGGCGAACGCAACCGGCACCATCGGGCCCGACCTCGACACGGCGCCCGCCCAGTCCGCCAAGGCCGACCACAACATGCCCCTCCCCGCCTTCATCAAGCAGTCGATCGTCGACCCGAACGCCTACATCGCCCAGGGCTACTCGAAGGGGATCATGCCGACGACCTTCGGCACGCAGCTCTCGGCGAAGCAGATCGACGACCTCGTCGCCTTCATCCTCTCCGGCACGAAGACGAGCTGAGGCGTCCCGCAGGCGGCGGGCGGTCCAGCGGCTGGCGGGGCGAGCGCCGCGCGCGCCGGCTGGGCCGCGGCGGCGCCACCCGCGGCCCAGCGAGCGAGCGACCGACTGGGGTGCGCTCGCCGTTGCGGATGGGGACTTACGAGGTTTGCACCTGCACCGTCGCCCGGCCGTCGCCGCTACTCACCCCGACGGCGACCGTCAGGTAGCAGCTGTCGAAGCCCTTCCCGGGGACGTGCCAGAGCATGTTCCGAGTCCCCGCTTGACCGAAGGTCCGGCTCGTGCTGCTGATCGCGGTTCCCTTCACGCAGACGATCGTCGTCGCTCCTCGCACGTGCGCCCCCTCGAGGTACAGCTCGACCTTCGTCGGGTGACGGACCCGCACGTTGAACGACGCGACCGCGCCATTTCCCCGGACGTACTTCGACGCGACGATATGCCAGCCGCCCGATGCCGAAGCGCTTGCGCTGACGAGCGCCCCTGCCGCGAGCGCGACGGCGGCGAAACCGAAGAGCAATTTCATCGTAATCCTTTCTACAAGCGTTCCTCGACGAATGCTCGGGAAGGCTACGCCGAAAATCTCGGGTACACAACCGAGATCGCCGACATCGAGCAGACACCGAACAGCAGCAGCCGCGCCGCCGTGAAATTCCGCGGCAGAACGATCCAGAAAACGCCGTGGGCGGAACGCGAGCGGGGCTGCGCCTCGAGCCGGCCGAGCCGGCGCGCTCAGGCGCGCGCGCCGCTCAGCACGTCGACGACGCGCTCCTCCGCCCGCTCGGCGTAGTCCGGCCCGAGCTTCGTCTCGAGGATGCGGCGCAGCTCGCCGCTGGCGGCGAGCTCCTCGGTGATGTCGGCTCCGCCGACCAGCTCCCCCTTGACGAACACCTGCGGGATCGTGGGCCAGCCCGAGAGCGCCGACAGCTCCTCGCGGATCGCCGGGTGGGGCAGGACGTCGACCGCGGTCACCGGCGCGCCGGCCTCCCGCAGCGCCCGCAGGGCGCGATCCGAGTTGCCGCACATCACGACCTGCGGCGTCCCCTTCATGAACAGGGCCACCGGCTCGCGCTCGATGACCTCCCTGATCCGGGCGGAAAGCTCGTTCTCGCTCACGTCGTCCCCCTCGTCTTGATCCGAAGCTCGTGGATGGTGCCGTCGCGCAGCGGCTCGGCGAGCGCCTCGTTGACGAGGCGGTGCTGCTCGAGCAGCGGCAGGCCGGCGAAGCGGGGGCTGGCGACGGTCACCTGGAAGTGGTCGCCGCCGCCGGTGCGGTCTTCCACCCGCAGCTCGGCGGCCTCGGGAAAGGCGGCGCGCAGCAGCGACTCGAGACGTTCGACGGCCACGGCTGGAGGGTACCCGTGCGCTAGACGGTCACCGCGCGCTCGGCCGCGTCGACGCGTGCCAGCCACGGCGTCGCCTCGAGCCGCGCGAAGATCTCGCGCGCCTCGGCGCGGAGCGGAGCAGGGTCGCCGACGCCGACCTCCGCCTGCTCGGCACGCGCGATGGCCAGGTAGTAGGGGGTCTGGAGCCGGCGGAATCCGTCGGCTGCCTCCGCGAGCAGCTCGGCGGCCTGCTCCCGCTCGTCCCGTTGGGCCGCCAGCCTGCCGCGGAACCGCCGAGCCTGGGAGACGAGGAAGGGCGAGCGCTCGGACGGCACGAGGCGCTCGAATACGTCGAGCAGCTCGTCGACCCGGTCGGCGTCGCCGAGGGCGAACGCCGCCTCGCACGCGGACGACCACGCTGCCTTGTAGAAGTGGTGGAGCGCCTCGGGATACGCGGCCAGCCCCTCGCGGGCCGCTGCGAGCCCAGCGAGCGGTTGCCCTTCGGCGCGCAGCACCTCCGCCTCCACGCCGGCGTAGCCGAGCCGCAGCTGCGCCTCGCCCGACCCCCTGAGCTCGGCTGCGGCATCGAGGGCCGCGCGGGCGGCGGCGACATCGCCCCGTGCGAGCGCCAGGAAGCTCGCGAACCGCATCCGCTCCACGGCGACGACGGTGTCGGCAAGCGTGAGCCTGTCGACGATCTCCTCGACGGCGTGCCAGTCGCCGAGCATCCAGCGGCTGTACGCCTGGTGGCCGAGCGTCCGCTGCTCCTGGACGAGGTTGCCCTGCCTGCGGGCCCGCTCGAGCAGCTCGAGCTGCACCTCGATCGCCTCCGCGAAGCGATCGCGCGAGTTGAGCTGGTGGGAGAGGTTGTGGAGCGCGCGGTCGAGCGGCTCCCTGAGCTCGTACGCACGGCCGAGCTCGATCGCGTGCCTGAGGAGGGCGAGACACTCCTCGTGTCGACCGGCGTGGTCGAGGATCAGACCTCTCGTGTTCAGCGCCTGCACGAGGGTGGCCGGGAGCACGTACGCCTCGGCGATCTCGAGCGCCCGCTCGATCCGCTCGGCGGCAGCGTCGAAGTCGCGGAGGTAGACGCGGAGGCGACCGAGCGCCTCGGCGAGCTCCGCAAGCTCCGGCCCGGGCTCGTCGTCCCCGAGCGCGGCAAAGGCCTCCTCCATCCGCTCCGCCCCGCCGGCGATGTCGCCCGAGAACCACATGGTGAAGCCGAGCGCAGCCGTCACGCGGGCGATGCGCTTGGCCTCGCCCGCCACGCGGAAGCCCTCGATGGTGCGCTCGAAGAGCGCCAGCGCCTCGGGATAGCGGCCGCCGGTCTGGGCCGCCCGGCCCGCCTGCTCGAGCAGCTCGGCCTGCCGGAGCGGTCCGTCGGCGAGCGCGGCAGCGCGCTCGAAGTACCGCTGGGCCTCGGCCGGAGCCGCGAGCGACGCAGCGCGCTCGCCGGCGATCGCGAGCCGCTCTGCGGCCTTCGTCCGGATGTCGGCAGCGTCGGGCGCGTCCGGCGCCGCCTCGTAGGCATCGACGTAGTGGGCCGCGATCACCTCGGCCGTGTCCTGCTCGAGCGGGCCCGCCGACTGCTCGAGGTACCGGGCGGCGGCGAGGTGCCGTGCCTTGCGGTCGCTGCGCGCCAGCGTCTCGTAGGCGATCTGCTTCAGCAAATCCTGGAGGAAGGCGTACTGGCCGCGCTCGGGCGAGCGCGGGTCGGCCTGCACCGACAGGACCTCCTTGCGGACGAGCGACCCGAGGGTCGGCTCGAGCTCCGCCTCGTCCAGGCCCGAGAGCGCGGCGAGACCCGTCTTGGTGAAGCTCTTGCCGAGGACCGCGGCGTCCTGGAGGATGCGCCGCTCCTCCGGTTCGAGGCCGTCGAGACGGGCTGCCACGAGCGCGTGCAGCGTCTCCGGTACCTCCAGCGCCTCGATCGTCCCGGTCGGGCGGTAGACGTCTCCCTCCCTCGCGAGCAGGCCGCGGTCGAGCAGCATCCGCACGGTCTCGACCGCATAGAGCGGGACGCCCTCGGCGCGCTCGAGGATCCGCGCTCGGAGGTCGTCGGGCAGGCCGGGCACGAAGCCCTCGAGCAGCTCCTCCATCGCCGCCGGGGATAGGGGCTCGAGTGAGATCGTCGTCGCGTTCCGCCCTGTCGCGCCGAAGCCCGGCCTCCGCTCGGCGAGCTCCGGCCGGGTGAGGGCGAGGACGTAGAGCGGATGGGCTCGCGACCACTCGAGCAGGTGCTCGACGAAGTCGAGCAGGCCGGAGTCCGCCCACTGCAAATCCTCGAACACGAGCACGACCGGGCTCCGCTCGGCGAGGCGTTCGAAGAAGAGGCGCCAGGCGGAGAAGAGGTCCTGCCGGTCGCCCGAAGCGTGTTCCGCGAGCCCGAGCAGATGCGCGAGGCGCGGCTCGAGCCAGGCGCGCTCCTCGTCGTCCGCGATGCGCTCGCCGAGCATCGCGCGCAGCTTCCCGAGCCCGTCCTCGGGCGTATCGTCCTCCGCGATCAGCGCCCGCATGCGCACCATCTCGGCGAGCGCCCAGTAGGCGACGCCGTCGCCGTAGGCGAGGCAGCGGCCGCGGTGCCAGAGCGCCTCGCCGGCGACGCCGTCGAGGTACTTCTCGAACTCCCACGCGAGTCGCGACTTCCCGATGCCGGCGATGCCGACCACCGAGACGAGGTGCGCCTTCCGCTCCTCGGCCGCGCCGTGGAAGTGCTCCTTGACGAGGCGCAGCTCGCGGGCACGGCCGACGAACGGGGGCTCGAGCTCGCCCGCCGCTCGCGCGCCGCCACGGATCGACGTGACGCGGAGCGCGCGGAAGAGCGCGATCGGCTCCGTCTTCCCCTTCAGCTCGTGCTCGCCGACCGGCTCGTAGGCGATCGCCGCCGCTGTCGCGCGTCTGGTCGCGTCGCCGACGAGGACGGTGCCGGGCTCGGCCGCCGCCTGTACGCGCGCGGCGGTGTTCACCAGGTCGCCGGCGACCATACCTTCCCCCTCGGCGGCGAGGCTGACGGCGGCCTCGCCGGTGAGCACGCCGGCTCGGAGCGCGAGCTGCGGCGCGCCGATCTCCTCTCCGAGCGCCGCGACCGCCGCGACGAGGTCGAGCGCCGTCCGCACGGCGCGCTCCGCGTCGTCCTCCTGGGCCGTCGGCGTGCCCCAGACGGCCATCACCGCGTCGCCGATGAACTTCTCGACCGTGCCGCCGTAGATCCCGATCAGGCGGCGACAGGTGTCGAAGTAGCGGGAGAGAAGCTCGCGCACCTCCTCGGGGTCACGCGCCTCCGAGAGGGACGTGAAGCCGACGAGATCCGCGAAGAGGACGGAGACGAGCCGCCGCTCCGCAACCTTCGGCGGCGGCGCCGCGCCCTCGTCGCCGAGGGCGCCGCCGCACTCGCCGCAGAAGCGCGTCCCGGGCTCGTTCGCTGCGCCGCAGCTCGGGCAGGTGCGGGCGAGGGGAGCGCCGCAGCCACCGCAGAACTTGCGGCCGGCGGCGTTCTCGAAGCCGCACCGTGCGCAGACCGTCACGCCCGGACGCTAGCGCCGGTGGGCGAGGAAGTCGAGCAGGTCGCTGCGCGTCAGGACGCCGATCGGCTTGCCTTCGCGCGCGACGACGACGGCGCTCGTGCCGCCGCTCAGGCTGGCGAAGACCGCGTCGAGGGTGGCCGAGGCCTCGACGGCGGCGAGCGGCGGCTGCATCGCCGTCGCCACCTCCTCGTGCACCGCGTCCGGGTTGCCGAAGACGCGCTCCAGCAGGGCTCGGTCCTGCAGCGAGCCGATCACGTCGGCGAGCGACTCGCACTCGCCGTCCCGGACGACCGGAAGCTGCGAGATGCCGTAGCGCTGCATCGTGTCGATCCCCTCGCCGACCTTGGCGTGGGCGGCGATCGTGACGAGCTGCGGGATGTCCCCGGAATGCTTGGCCCGCAGCACCTCGTCGACCGTCGGCAGCGGCGCCTGCCGCTCCAGGAAGCCGTGCTCGAGCATCCAGTTGTCGTCGTAGAACTTCGAGAGGTACGAGCGGCCGGAGTCGGGGATGATCGCCAGCACGGTCGCCGACGCCGGTAGGCGCTGCGCGACCTGGATCGCCGCCCAGAGCGTCGAGCCGGCGGAGCCGCCCGCGAGGATCCCCTCCTCCCGGGCCAGGCGCCGCGCCGTGAGGAACGAGTCGCGGTCGGAGACGCGGATCCACTCGTCGACCACGCTCAGGTCGATCGTCTCCGGCCAGGTGTCCTTGCCGATGCCCTCGACCAGGTAGGGGTGCAGCTCCGAGGGGTCGCGGGCCGTGTAGATCGACCCTTCGGGGTCGACGCCGACGATCCGTACCTGCGGCTTGCGCTCGTGGAACCAGCGGCCGACCCCGGAGATCGTTCCGCCCGTGCCGACCGAGATGACGATCGCGTCGAGCTCGCCGCCCGTCTGCTCCCAGATCTCCGGTGCGGTCACGTCGTAGTGGGCCTGCGGGTTGGCCGGATTCGAGTACTGGTCGGGCTTGAAGCCGCCCGGGATCTCCTCGGCGAGGCGGGAGGAGACCGAGTAGTACGACTCGGGCGAGTCGTGGTCGACGGCGGTCGGCGTGATCACCACCTCGGCCCCGTAGGCGCGCAGCATGGCGATCTTCTCCTGGCTCATCTTGTCGGGCATCACGAAGATGCAGCGGTAGCCCTTGCGCGCCGCCGCGATCGCCAGCCCGACGCCGGTGTTGCCGGAGGTCGGCTCGACGATCGTGCCGCCCGGCCGCAGCTTTCCCTCCCGCTCCGCCGCCTCGATCATCGCCAGGCCGATCCGGTCCTTGACCGAGCCGCCCGGGTTGAGGTACTCGAGCTTGGCGACGATGCGCGCCTGCCCGGGCGGCGAGAGGCGGTCGAGCCGGACGATCGGCGTCCCACCGACGAGCTCGAGGACGGTCGGGTACTCGCGCGGCATCGGCCGCAAAGCCTAGTGCCGAAAGTGGCGCCGGCCCGTGAAGACCATCGCCGCCCCGCTGCGTGCAACCGCCTCGGTCACCTCGGCGTCGCGCACCGACCCGCCCGGCTGGATGATCGCGGTGACGCCGGCGTCCAGCGCGAGCTGCGGCCCGTCGGGGAAGGGGAAGAAGGCGTCGGAGGCGAGGACCGCGCCGTGCGGGTCGTGGTCGAACGCCCGGGCCTTCTCGAGCGCGATCCGGACCGCGTCCACCCGGCTCTGCTGGCCGGCGCCGATCCCGATCGTCCGCAGGTCCTTCGCCAGGACGATGGCGTTCGAGCCGACGTGCTTGCAGACGCGCCAGGCGAACAGCAGGTCGTCCCACTCCCGCACGCCCGGCGCGCCGGCGACGACCTGCATCGCCTCGCGACCCTCGGTCTCGAGGTCGCGGTCCTGCACCAGGAGGCCGCCTGTGACCCGCTTGTAGTCGCGCTCCGCCGCTGGCTCGCCGCGCCGCTCCCGGTCGAGCAGGATGCGGACGTTCTTGCGCCGTCGCAACGCCGCGAGCGCCTGCTCGTCGAAGCCCGGGGCATAGAGGACGTCGGCGAACTGCTCGGCGATCCGGGCGCCGAGGGCGTCCACCACCGGGCGGTTGAGGGCGCAGACCATGCCGAAGGCGGAGAGCGGATCGGAGGCGAGGGCGCGCTCGTACGCCTCCTCGATCGTCGGCGCGACGGCGACGCCGCACGGGTTCGCGTGCTTGACGATCACGCAGGCCGGCTCGGCGAACTCCCGCAGCAGGGCGAGCGCGCCGTCCAGGTCGTAGAGGTTGACGAACGAGAGCTCCTTGCCGTGCAGTTGCTCGACCCGCGAGAGAAGGTGCCGCCGCGCGCCCCGCTCCGCGTAGTAGGCGCCCCGCTGGTGGGGGTTCTCGCCGTAGCGGAGCTCCTGCACCCGGTCGAAGGCGAGCACGAGCGTCGCGGGGAACGGCTCGGCGCGGGCGAACCAGGCGGCGATCGCCGCCTCGTAGGCGGCCGTATGGGCGAAGGCCTCGGCGGCGAGGCGACGGCGGGTCGCGAGCGAGAGCGCGCCGGCTGCCCGCAACTCCTCGAGCACCGGCCCGTACTGCTCGGGCCGGCAGACGGCCGCGCAGTGGACGAAGTTCTTGGCCGCGGCGCGCAGCAGCGAGGGGCCGCCGATGTCGATCAGCTCGACCGCCTCGGCCTCGGATGCGCCGCCCCGCGCCGCCAGCTCCTCGAAGGGGTAGAGGTTGACGCAGACGAGGTCGAAGGCCTCGATGCCGTGCTCCTCGAGGGTGGCCAGGTCGGCCGCGTCGTCTCGCCGGGCGAGGATGCCCGCGTGGATGCGGGGATGCAGCGTCTTGACCCGGCCGCCGAGCATTTCCGGCGAGCCGGTGACCGCCTCGACGCGCTCGACCGGCAGGCCGATCGCCTCCAGGGCGTCCGCCGTCTTCCCGCTCGCCACCAGCCGCCAGCCGAGGGTGACGAGGCCGCGGGCGAACGTGTCGAGCCCCGTCTTGTCCCAGGTCGAGACTAGCGCTCGCACAACTCCCTGACCACGGCCGGCAGCAGCCGGTGCTCGACCGCCTTGATCCGGCGGTGCAGCGTCGCGGGCGTGTCGCCCGCCAGCACGGGGACGCGCTCCTGTGCCAGCACGGGGCCGCTGTCCACGCCCTCGTCGACGAGGTGGACGGTGGCGCCCGCCTCGGCGACCCCGGCGGCGAGCTGCGCCTCGACCGCGTGCAGGCCCGGGAAGGCGGGCAGCAGCGAGGGATGGACGTTGACGACCGCCTGCGGGAAACGGGCCAGGAAGCCCGGGGTCAGCAGGTGCAGGTAGCCGGCGAGGACGACGAGCCGAACGCCGTGGGCCTCGAGCCAGTCGGCCATCGCGGCGTCGCGCGCGGCCCGGTCGGGGTGCTCGCCAAGCTCGAAGGCGCAGGTCGGGATGCCGCGGGCCGCCGCCCGCCCGAGCGCGGGCGCCCCGTGTCGGTTGCTGGCGACGGCGACGACCGGCAGGCCAGCGTCGAGCAGCGCCTGCAGGTTCGTCCCCTCGCCGCTGACGAGCACGCCGATCACGAGTGGGCTCTCCTGTGGGCAGCACGCGGCTCGGGGGAGCGGACAGCAAGCGGGGCGAGAACGCCGGAAGCCCAGGTGGCCGTCCCTGCGTGGGCGACCGAGGATGCCGCGCCGCGACGTGCCGGCAGCCGCACGAGCAGTGTCGTGTTCGCGGGAGCGGCCACTACCGGATCCGCCCGATCACCAGCTCGCCGGGCTCCGCCTCGCGGACGACGGCGCAGAAGCCGATCCCCAGGTTGA
>Ga0209810_1006320_pt1 | contig 10319 bp, 9 predicted proteins | sample Coa_R1_7_FD_187159 | JGI IMG/M metagenome (GOLD analysis project Ga0209810, IMG submission 187159) | Surface soil microbial communities from Centralia Pennsylvania, which are recovering from an underground coalmine fire - Coalmine... | ecosystem: Environmental > Terrestrial > Soil > Unclassified ...
GAACCACAGCGGATCGCCGTCGGCCAGTCGCAGCGCCACCAGGTCCTTGACCACCTCCTGCTGCCCATAGATCGTGACGCGTTTGCCGACGAGGCGCTGGAAATCGATGCGATGCAGATCGCCGTTGATCCCGATATTGATGCCCCAATGCAACAAGCCCTCGCGCTGCATGCGCGCGCCGGCGCCGACCTCGGTGAGGAGATCGGCGGCCCAATGCTCGATCAAGCCCGCGCGAATGCGGTTCTCGATATAGCTGCGGGACCGGTTCTCGATGATGATCGAATCGATCCCCTGCATGCGCAAGAGCCGCCCCAGCATGAGGCCGGCCGGTCCCGCTCCGACGATGCCGATCTGCGTGCGCACGCTCCTCTCCAAGCCGGGATTTCGTCGGTCCTATAACGGCAGGGCCCGGCGGGCGCAAATGGATGATTGCCGGAAAGAATGGGACATTAGCGGCGCCGCCACGCACGTGCGGCGCGACGCGTTCCCTCCCCTCGCGACGCCTCAGCTCAGGACGTCTCGAGCGGCGAGAAGGCGCGCCGTCCTTCCATCGCCTGCCAGAGGAGGAGGACCGGAACGCCCACGGCGAGGTCGCGCGCGCGCTTGAGCAGCGACACCGCAAGTCCGATGTCCGGTGTCATGCCGAACACGGGCATCAGCAAGGCGTAGCCCGCCTCCTGCACGCCGACCGATGCGGGAACGAATGCCGCGGCGCTGCGGAGAAGCCCCGCAAGGCTTTCGATGGCGATGGCGGATGCCATGTCCGCCGGTGCGCCCATCAAGTGCAGGAGGAGCCAGATCCAGAGGCCGCTCGCGATCCAGGCCGTCAGATGCACCGCCGACGACAGCACGATGCGCGCCGGCCTGCGATAGAAGTCGTCCAATGCCAGGGAAAACGCCTTGGTGTGGACCACCGCGCCACGGAAAAAACGCCCCGCGATCCTTGCCGCGAGGCGCGTACCATGCCGTTGCAGCACCACGAACGCGACCGCGGCGGCGACGAGCAGCGCGGCACTGACGATCAGTCCCGGGGCATATGGCGCGGTTGCCGCATGGGCGCGCAGTTGGCCGATGCCGATCGCAAGTCCCGCCACGACGAAGACCGCCTGCCCGACGAGCTCGGTGGTCACGTCGACCACCATCCCGGCAAAGGCGATGCGGACGGAAGTGCCGCCGAGGACCACCGCGCGCGCGCCGATCACCATCCCGCCCACATGGGTGAAAGGCAAGACGTCGCTCACCGAATCGCGCAATTGCCGCGCGAACAGAAGCACGTGCCAGGGAACACGATAGGGGGACATCAGCACGTACCAGGCGGCGCCGAGTCCCATCTCCACACCCATGCCGGTGACGCAGACGAGGATGAATCCGCCCCAGCCCACCTGGCCGACGGCCTGCAGGATCTGCGCGAGCCCGTAATGGACCGTCAGGAACACAGCGAGCGCCGTTCCGGCAAGGAGCGTGGCGACGGTCCAGGATTTCATGGCGCCGCGGCTCGCATGCGGGTCGCCCGTCCCCGGTCGACTCCTTCTCACGAGGCGACCCTGTTTTCGCGCGTGTGCAGGAATTGAAAGAACTCGATGCCTTCGCGCAGACGCCGCAGCAGCATTTCCGGCGAGGTCAGCATCTCGCCGAGAATCTCCGCGATCTTGGAAGGTCGGAAATAGAATTTCTTGTAGAATTCCTCCACCGACTCGAAGATCTCCCCGTGGCTGAGGCCCGGATAGCTGAGCGTCGCAACCTGCGTGCCGTGCTTCGTCAGCAGATCGACGTCGTCGACAAGCCAGCCGTTCCGCTTCGCCTGTTCGTAGAGAAACGTTCCGGGATAGGGCGCCGCCAGCGATACCTGCAACGTGCGCGGATTGACCTCCTTGGCGAACTCCAGCGTCTCGCGGATGGTCTCGCGCGTTTCGCCCGGCAAACCGAGGATGAAGGTGCCGTGCACCAGTATGCCGAGCTCGTGGCAATCCCGGGCGAACCTGCGCGCCACGTCGACCAGCATGCCCTTCTTGATATTGTGCAGGATCTTTTGATTGCCCGACTCGTAACCCACCAACAGCAGACGCAGGCCGTTGTCCTTGAGGATTTCAAGCGTCCTGCGCGGTACATTGGCCTTGGCATTGCACGACCACACGACGCCGAGCTTCCCCAGTTCCTTGGCGAGCTGCTCGATGCGCGGCAGGTTGTCGGTCAGCGTGTCGTCGTCGAAGAATATCTCCTTCACCTGCGGGAATTCGCGCTGGACGTATTTGACCTCCTCCACGACCACGTCGATCGAACGGACGCGGTATTTGTGCCCGCCGATGGTCTGCGGCCACAGACAGAATGTGCAGCGGGATTTGCAGCCCCTTCCGGTGTACCACGACATGTAGGGGTGCTTGAGATAGCCGCCGAAATAATTCGTCACGTCGAGATTGCGCTTGTAGACCGGCAGCACGCTCGGGAGCCGGTCCATGTCCATGAGCAGCTCGCGCTCCTCGTTATGGACGATCGCCCCTTCCCGCGTGCGGTACGAAAGGCCCTTGATGGCCGACCACGCGCGTCCGCTCGCCAGCTCCTGGATCGTGTACTCGTATTCGTTGCGTGCCACGAAATCGATCGCCTCGCAGGCCTCGAGACTCTCCTGCGGTTGGACCGCGACTTTCGCGCCGATGAAACCGACGACGGCTGCGGGATTGAGCTCCTTGATTCTCCGCGCGGTATTGCAATCCGATTTGAACGAGGGCGTGGAGGTATGGATGACGATCAGTTCGTGCGATTTCACGTCGTCCACGATGTCGTCGAAGCCGAGGCGATGCGAGGGCGCATCGATCAGTTTGGAACCGTCGACCATCGCGGCCGCCTGGGCGAGCCAGGTCGGATACCAGAACGACCTCACCTCCCTCTTCATCTGGTAGCGGGCGCCGGCTCCGCCGTCATAGCCGTCGAAGGAGGGCGCCTGCAGAAAGAGAGATTTCATCGCTTGCCTCGTTGCTGATGGGATACCGGACCTTCCGGCCCGAAGCCAAGTGCGCGCCGCGCCGAGCGGCCGGCGCGGCGGCGAAGGTAGCGCGGAATCGGCATGGGCGACATCCGCACGCGCCGCGAGCAGGACGCGCGCCGCACAGGCTTGCGCGGCGGCGGGACGTCGGCGCCGCCCGCCGACGCGAGGGCAAAGAGCGCCCGTCCGTGAAGGAAAAAGCCGGCCAGCGCAGGGTCAGCCGGGCCAACCATAGCGCGGAACGCGTCTCTTGTAAGCCAAATACGCATCGCCGAACGTGGTTTCGAGATAACGTTCCTCGCGCAGGACGACACCGAAATGCAACGCCAAGGCGAGCGCGACCGTCATGACCAGCGTCCAGTCCGACGCCGATGCGAAGCCGATGCCGAACACGATCAGTATCAGTCCGGCATATATCGGATTGCGCACATAGGCGAAGACGCCCGTCGTGACAAGCGCGATCGCCGGCCGATACGGGCTGACGGGGGTGCCGGAGCGCATGAACGCCTTCCACCCGGCCATCGCGAGACCGCAGCCGGCGAGGATCGACAGCAGGCCGATGACGAGACGCGCCGGTCGCGGCACCAGCACGGCCAGGATGTAGGCCGGCAGCAGACGATCGAGCGCAAGACCGAGCGCAACCGCCACGAACGCGGCAAGCGGGGGCGGCGCAAAGACGCCCGGATGATCCGTCGGCCGGCTCATGAGGTCGCCGGGATGCGCAAGCCGGAAGGCCGGGGCGTCGTCATGATTCGAGCCATTGCGTCAGCGCGGCATTCACCGCCGCGGGTCGTTCGAGGGTCGAAAGGTGGCCGCAGTCCGGCACGATCGTCAGACGGGATCCGGCAATGCCGTCGGCGATCTCGCGCGCGACGTCGGGCGTGGTCAATTCGTCTCCCTCGCCCACCAGCACCAGGGTCGGGCAACGAATCTCGGCCAGCAGCGGCCGCGAGTCCGGACGCGACATGATGGCGCGTTCCTGCAATATAAAGGCGTCGGGCCCGGTGTCTTCCGCCATGGCGCGCACCGTTTCCATGAGCGCGGCGTCATCGCGCCGGTTGCGATGGACGAAGCGAGGGGTCAAGGTCGCCACGACCTCGGCGAACTTCCCTTCCTTGGCGAGGCGGATGAAGGCATGGCGTGCTTCCGTCTGCTCCGGCGTGTCGCGCCGCGCCGAGGTGTCGAGCAATGCGAGCTTGGCGATGCGCGCCGGAGCCTGGCGCATCAATTCGAAGGCGATGTAACCCCCATATGAAAGGCCGGCGAGCGCAAATCGCGGCGGCGCCGCCTCGAGAATGCGTCCGGCGACGGCCGCGATGTCGGCGTCGCGCCGGTGATCGGCCACCATCACCGGGCCGCAGCGCCAGAGAGCCTCCACTTGCGCGGCAAAGAGGCGGGCGCTGCACAACAGTCCGGGGACCAGAACCAGCGGAAGGGATGACGGCATGCGGAACTCCTTGCGGGCCGGCGCGAGCGGGCGCGTCGCGGGAAAGTTAACGATTCATGTCATTTCGTGAAGCCGCGGAGCATTGACTTTGCGCCCGATGCGCCTATGTTGACCGCATGCGGACCGGACACGGATTCGGCCGCATTCTTCCCCGCGCAAATCAAATCGTTTTGCGTCCGGTGCGGGGCCGGGCTTCGAGGGTCTATGTCCTTTTCCCATCTCGGTTTATCCGAAAAAGTTCTCGCCGCCATCGAGGCGGCCGGCTATCAGACACCCACCCCCATCCAAGACCAGGCTATTCCGCGCGTGCTCGAGCGTCGCGACGTGCTCGGCATCGCGCAGACCGGCACGGGAAAGACCGCGGCCTTCGTCCTGCCGATGCTGACGATGCTGGAGCAAGGCCGCGCACGCGCCCGCATGCCGCGCACGCTGATCCTCGAACCCACGCGCGAACTGGCAGCGCAGGTTGCCGATCACTTCGAGAAATACGGCAAGAACCACAAGCTCAATGTCGCCCTGCTCATCGGCGGCCTGTCGTTCGACGACCAGGACGCCAAGCTCATCCGCGGCGTCGACGTGCTGATCGCCACGCCGGGGCGCCTGCTCGATCATTTCGAGCGCGGCCGGCTCCTGCTTTCGGGAGTCGAACTGCTGGTGATCGACGAAGCCGACCGCATGCTCGACATGGGCTTCATCCCCGATATCGAGCGCATCGGCAAGCTGGTCCCCTTCATGCGGCAGACGCTGTTCTTCACCGCCACCATGCCGCCCGAGATCCAGCGCATCGCCGACAGTTTCCTGCACAATCCCGTACGCGTCGAGGTGGCAAGACCGGCCACCACCGCGTCGACCATCGCGCAATTCCTCGTCGCCGTCGGCCGCGAGGCGCATGAAAAGCGCGAGAGGCTGCGACGGTTGATCCGCGAAGCGGAGAATTTCAAGAACGCCATCATTTTCTGCAACCGCAAGCGGGACGTCGCCCAGCTTCACCGATCGCTGCTGCGGCACAAGTTCAGTGCGGTAGCGCTGCACGGCGACATGGATCAGCCGGCACGCATGGCCGCGCTCGAGGCCTTTCGCAAGGGCGAGGTGGAGCTGCTGGTGGCCTCCGACGTCGCCGCACGCGGCCTCGACATCCCCGATGTCAGCCACGTGCTCAATTTCGACGTCCCCTCCCATCCCGACGACTATGTGCATCGCATCGGCCGCACCGGTCGGGCGGGCAAGACGGGCACCGCCATCACCCTCGTCGCGCCGGCCGAGCGCAAACTGGTCGAGGCGATCGAGCGGCTGATCGGGCTCACCATCCCCTGGATCGAAGCCCCGGCCGCGGCCGCGCGCCCGGCGGGCGATGCGACCGAGGCGCTCCGGCCGCGGCACCGCCAGGGCGGCGGCGACGGACGCCGGCGCGAGAACCGCTCGCCGCGCCGGCCGGCGCGAGAAACGGCGCGCGATCACGCTCCGGCGCGGGCGCGCGCGCCGCGCGAGCCGCATGCGGAACGCGAAGCCGGCCATCTGCCGGCCTTTTTGCTGCGACCGCTGCCTGCCAAGGTCTGAAATCGTAACTCCCGGTTTACGCTTTTCAGACTGTCGAATTTTTACCTCTCATTCATCCGCATTGCATAGCGTGGCCGCGCCGAATGCAGCGACGGCCCGATGGCCGCGCGTTCCTTCAAGCGGCAGAGTTGTCCGGCCGGGGTCGCCCATGAGGAGCGTCAGCGACGACCACGAACGCACCATGGCATTTGCCGACATCGCGCTCGGCCAGATCAAGGCGCTCCGCCAGCCGGCAACCCCGCGCAATTACGAGATCTGGTACAGCTACGCCACGGGCTATTGGCCGTCGCTCAACCAGAAGATCAACGAGACGCTGAAGCGCAACGGCACGCTCACCGAAGCCGATCTCGACGACATCTACGACCATTTCCTGGCACCGAGCCGGCTCTCCGAGCGTATCGAAAGCCTGGGCAGCAAGGTGAGGGACGAGATCGACCAGGTCATGGCGATGATCGACGCGGCCGCCGGCACGGCCAGCAGCTACACCGAGAGCCTTGCCGACATGACGGAGAAGCTCGACGAATCCAAGGATCGCGAGGGTCTCAGGGCGATCGTCGAGGGCCTCGTGCAGACGGCCAAGGAAATGGAGGCGACCAACCAGCAGCTCGAGGCGCGGCTCAACGCCTCCAAACGCGAGATCAACGAATTGCAGGCCCATCTCGAGGCGCTGCGCAGCGAAAGCCTGACCGATCCGCTGACCCAGCTCGCCAACCGCAAGTTCTTCGACGACACGTTGCAGCGCTTGATTGCGGAGGCCCGCGCGCACGGCCAGGCCCTGTCGCTGATGATGACCGACATCGATGATTTCAAGGCGTTCAACGACAAATTCGGCCACCTGACCGGCGACCAGGTATTGCGCCTCGTGGCGATGACGGTGCGGCAGAACGTCAAGGGACAGGACGTTACGGCCCGCTATGGCGGGGAGGAATTCGCCGTCATCCTTCCCAATACGGCGCTGCGGGCGGCGATCACCCTGGCCGATCAGATCCGGCGCGCCGTCATGACCAAGGAATTGATGAAACGCTCGACCGGCGAACATCTCGGCCGCATCACCATCTCCGTGGGCGTCGCAACCCTGCACAAGACCGACAACGCGCAAAGCCTGATCGAACGCGCCGATGCCTGCCTCTATGCGGCCAAGCGCCAGGGCCGCAACCGCGTGATTTGCGAGATCGATCCCGAGATGACGGCCGCCGCCGCCTCGGCGGCGCCGGCGGCCTGAGAGAGACGCCACGCCCGCCGACGGCGGAGCGGCCGCGCCGCGAGTCGTGCGCGGGCGGCGAGGGCACCGCCATCACCACCGTCATTGCGAGGCGGCGAAGCCGCGGAAGCCATCCAGGCGGGCGGTGCAGCACGTGATGGGCGGGCGGCGTACCGTGTTGCCCCGTCCTATTCTGGATTGCTTCGCGCTCGCTTCGCTCGCGCTCGCAATGACGATGGACAATTGTCGCGCGGGCTCGCAATGACGGGGAACAATGGGCGCTCGCGCTCGCGATGACGGAGAACCATTGGCGCGCGGGCCCGCAAGGATGGTGATTGCGCCCTCGTCCCTTCGGGCGCGCCATGATGGCGAAACGGCGCCTCAGGCGACCTGCATCGCGCGCTACTCGGCGGCTTTCGCGGGCGTGAGCTGCACCGACACGCCGCAGCCGCAGGCGGCGGTCTGGTTGGGATTGTTGAAGACGAACTGCGATGAGAGCTTGTCGGTCTTGTAGTCCATCTCCGTGCCGAGCAGAAACAGCACGGCCTTGGGATCGATCAGGATCCTGACGCCCTTGTCCTCGACCACCTCGTCGGTCGGGTCGATCGTGTCGGCATAGGCCATGGTGTATTCCATTCCGGCGCAGCCGCCATTCTTGACGCCCACGCGAATGCCGGCGATCGGCCTGTCGGCGCGCGCCATCACCTCCTTGATGCGAGACGCCGCCGCGTCCGTGAGCCGCATCACCTGGGGTCTCGGTCGAACCATCGACATGTCAATCCTCGCTTCAAAGCCCGATGTGGGGACAGGTCACCACATGTTCAACACGAGGCGCGCCTCGTCCGACATCCGACTGGGATCCCATGGCGGGTCCCAGACGACCTCGACCTTGGTCTCCTTCACGCCCGGAACGCTCGACACGGCATTCTCCACCAGGATCGGCAATTCCTGCGCCGACGGGCAATTGGGAGACGTCAGCGACATGTCGATCCTCACCGAGCGGTCGTCGCCGATGTCGATCCGGTAGATGAGGCCGAGTTCATAGATATCGGCCGGGATTTCCGGGTCGTAGACCGTCTTGAGGGCGCCAATGATGTCGTCCGTCAGCCGGTCGAGTTCCTCCTGCGGCAGCGCCGAGGAGCGGGTGATCGCCGCATTCTCCGGCGGCCTCTCGGCGACTGCGTTCGCAGGCGGCGCGTTGCCGGTGGTCTCGTTGCTCATGCGAAGATTTCCTGGGCCTTGATCAGGGAGGCCGCGAGCGCGTCGACCTCGTCCCTGGTGTTGTACATGGCGAAAGAGGCGCGGCAGGTGGCCGTCAGTCCGTAACGCGCAAGCAGCGGCATCACGCAATGCGTACCCGCGCGCACCGCCACGCCGGCGCGGTCGATGACGGTCGCAACATCGTGCGGATGGGCACCCTTCATCGCGAACGAGACGATGGGCCCCTTCCCTTGCGCGCGGCCGATGATGCGCAGCGAATTGATCGCGCCGAGCCTTTCATGCGCGTACCGCAGCAGATCCGCCTCGTGCGCGCGGATCCGCGCCTTGCCGACCGAATTGACGTAGTCGATGGCGGCGCCGAGCCCGATCGCCTGGACGATGGCCGGCGTGCCGGCCTCGAATTTATGCGGCGGCTCGCCATAGGTGACGCGATCCTCGAACACTTCATGGATCATCTCGCCGCCCCCGTTGAAGGGAGGCATCGCCGCAAGCAGATCGTATTTGCCGTAGAGCACCCCGATGCCCGTCGGGCCATAGAGCTTGTGCCCCGTGAAGACGTAGAAGTCGCAGTCGAGCTCGCGAACGTCCACGTCGAGATGGACCGCCCCCTGGGCGCCGTCGACCAATACGGGGATGCCGCGCGCGTGAGCCCGTTCGACGACCTCCTTCACCGGCACCACGGTGCCCAGCACGTTGGACATGTGCGTGACGGCGACGAGTTTCGTGCGCGGCGTAAGCAGCTTCTCGAACTCCTCGAGCAGGAAATTGCCGTCCTCGTCGACCGGCGCCCATTTGATCACCGCTCCCTGCCGCTCGCGCAGGAAATGCCAGGGCACGATATTGGAGTGATGCTCCATGATCGAGAGCACGATCTCGTCGCCCGCCTTGATCCGCTCGCGCCCGAATGTGTAGGCGACGAGGTTGATTCCTTCGGTGGCATTGCGGGTGAAGATGATCTCTTCCTTGCGTGCCGCGTTGAGGAAGGCGCGCACGCTTTCCCGTGCGGCTTCATAGGCCTCGGTCGCCTCGTTGGCGAGGTAATGCAGGCCGCGGTGGACATTGGCGTAGCGCTCGACATAGATCTTCTGCATGCGCTCGAGCACCGCCTGCGGCTTCTGCGCGGAGGCGGCATTGTCGAGATAGACGAGCGGCTTGCCATAGACCTTGAGCGCCAAGGCCGGGAAATCCCTGCGGATGCGGGCCACGTCGTAGCGGTCGCCGGCCGGTGACAGCATCGTCACCTCCGCGGACTCGGGCGGGACGCGCCGCCGGCAAGGGCGGCGCACGCGCGGCGGAGAATGCGACCGGGTTCGACCATCATTGCCTCGCAGCCAGCCACTCGACGGCCGTCCTGGTCAGCCACCCGCGAACGCCCTCATGGGCAACCTGCTCGATGCTCGCGCCGATGAAGGCCTGGATCAGCAGCGATTCGGCGTCCTTCTCGGGAATGCCGCGCGCCATCAGATAGAACTTGAGCGCAGCGTCGAGCGCTCCGGCGGTGGCGCCGTGGCCGCATTGGACGTCGTCGGCAAAGATCTCCAATTCGGGCTTGTTGACGGCCTCCGCCTCCTCCGAAAGCAGGAGGGCGTTGCTTGCCATTTTGGCATCGGTCTTCTGCGCGTGCGGCGCGACGATGATCTTGCCCTGGAAGATCCCGCGGCTCGCATCGGCGAGCACCGAGCGGAAACGCTCGCGGCTCGTGCAACCGCCGACCGCGTGCTCGATCACCAGCGTATTGTCGACATGCTGGCGGCCCCTGAGCAGGCTCGCGCCGCCGATCACGGCCTCGCTACCCTCCCCGGCAAAGCGCGCGAAAAGCTGATTGCGGATGAGGCCGCCGCCCGAGGTGAAGAAGAACTCGTTGTAGGATGCGCCCGTTCCCACCGTCGTCCCGACGGTCGAGAGGCGCAGCG
>Ga0209810_1006325_pt1 | contig 10311 bp, 8 predicted proteins | sample Coa_R1_7_FD_187159 | JGI IMG/M metagenome (GOLD analysis project Ga0209810, IMG submission 187159) | Surface soil microbial communities from Centralia Pennsylvania, which are recovering from an underground coalmine fire - Coalmine... | ecosystem: Environmental > Terrestrial > Soil > Unclassified ...
CCGATAATATAAAGCGACGATCGACCTCCAGCCTGCACGGTGCGGGCTGGAGTAAACCTTTAACGGCCTCAAGACGAGGGTACTGTGATGCGAGGTTCAAGGAGCTGTGCGTCACGATGATGGCATCCCAATCGCCGGAAGCGATCTTGGCCGTGAGGAATTTGCGGCGCTCCCTGGTGAAATCTTCCTTGGCCGCGACCAGCACGCGGGCGTTTGGATAGACATGCAGGAACTCCCTGGCGAACTGCTCAAGGAGGTGATTGGGTACTACATAAAGCGGCTTTTTTATAAGCCCGGCCTGTTTCATCTTCATGCCGGTCGCAGCCATCAGCGCCGACTTGCCGGCTCCGACGCAATGCGCCAGCAAGGTATTGCCGTTACTCATTCCTCTCCACACGGCGTCTTTCTGGTGCTGGCGCAGCGTGAATGCCTCGCTCATGCCAGGAAATTCCAGGTGGGAGCCATCAAACAGCCGTGGGCGAAGGTTGTTGTAGGTGTCGTTATAAATCCGCACCAGCCGCTCGGCGCGGTCGGGATCGCTGAATAGCCAGCTCTTGAAGCGTTCCTTTATTAACTTCTGCTTCTCGCGGGCGGCGAAGGTTGCTTCCTGGTTGACGACTTTCTCCTCGCGGTCGCCTAGCTGGATGGTGTCGTAGATGGTCGGCGTCTTCATGTTGAGCGCCTGCTCGAACAACGTGATGCCGTTGATGCGCGGGGTGCCATAGTCGGTGGTGGCGGCTACCGAGTTCTTGGCGGAATGCCAGGCCTCCACACTCCAGGCGGCGTCCTTTTTGATGTGCTGGATGGTGAAGCCGTCCGGCCGGTGATTGAACAGCTCGGCGGCAAACGCCTGAATGTCGCTCTCCGGTATCCACGGCGCCCCCAGGTTGGCGTCGATATCCCCAGGCAATACGTCTTCCGGCTGCACTTTACGCAGGGCGTTGGCATTGCGGGCGTACTCCGGCCCGGCAGCCTCAGCTTGGCGGAGTTTCTCACGGACATTGCCGGACAGGTAATCATCGGCGGTCAGCCAGGTTTTGTTAACCGGATCGCGGTAAATGAGGTCGCCGAGTTCTTCGAGGATCGCCGCTTCCGGCTTGCCGTACAGCTCGGAGATGAAGGCAAGGTCAACGCCGCCCTTGCGGTCGAGGGAGACCAGCAGGCCTTCCTCGGCGCTGGTAACTTTGGTGACCGGCTGGTGTTTGCCCACCACGTCGCGCGACATAATCGCCGCTTTTTTGGCGGTGTCTGTTTCCTCGTCGTACTCCTCTAAGGCGAGAACCAGCATGGCGTCCGGGTCTTCGCGGAACTTGACGACGTTGGGCATCCGGCGGATGACGCCGCCATCCCTGGTCTCCGAGATGGTGGTCTGGTTGATCGGGCCGTATCGGAAAACGAAGCGATCATAGGCTCCGTTGAGTTCCCTGCGTGCCTCGTTGCGTGCTGCTTCCGGCCAGCTTTCGTTCTGGCTTTGCAATACGCGTCGGGCTTTGTCACGCAGACCGATTAATGCAGCGAGTCGCTGGCCGGTCATGCCGTTATAGGCGGTGAGCGTTTTACCGCCGTAAACGACCGGCTCGGACTTACCGTGCACGATCTGCCGGATGACACGGTGATCATCGATGAAGAAGCTGCCCTCGGTGACGTGGCGTTCGAGGGGCGGCGGGGTAAAGGGCGGCGGATTCGGCCGTTCGGCCTCGGTTTGCGTGACCTGCCGAATGCGTTCCGAAGTGATAGGCACCGGCAGCCGCCCGATTGCTTCCTTCAGCTGCTTGGCGAGATCGCCATTGCTTTCGACGCTGTAGCCTTCGCCATAGAGCGTGTCCTTCCGCGACCAGGTTCCCAGCACCATTTGGGGATGGTTCAGGAAGTATGTATTGATCGAAACGTCGGCGCCTTCGATGGAAAGGGGCGCTGTCTTGAGCCAATCGGGATCGGCGTGACGGGCCGGCTCACCAGAGGCCCTTTTGCGCAGGAAGACGATATCCGTCACTACGGCCGTGCCCTCACGCTGAAAGGCGTCGGAGGGCAGGCGGATGGCTCCCAGGAAGTCCGCCTTGTCGGCCAGATATTCCCTTATGGCGGCGTTCTGCTTGTCGAGGGTGAAGTGCGATGTGACCAAGGCGAGAACGCCATCGGGCTTCAAGCCCTCCACCGATTTGGCGAAGAAATAATCGTGAAGCGAGAATTTCTGGCCGTGATAGGGCAGGCTAAGGTCGGCAAAGGGCACGTTGCCGATCACCGCGTCGAGGCGGCCCTCGGGCAAATTCGTGTCGCGGAAATTCTCGATGCGGATGTCCTGGTCCGGGTGCAACGCACGGGCTATGTGGCCGGAGATGCTGTCCATCTCGACGCCGATGAAACGCATGCCCTGCGGAGCATAGCTCATGAAATTGCCGATGCCACAGCCGGGTTCCAGTACGGTGGCATTGGCCGGAACGCCCAGGCGTGAAAGCGCTTCGTGCATGGCTTTCATGACGAGAGGAGAAGTAAAGAACTGATTGAAGGTAGTGCGCTTGGCGGAGTCGTATTCCTCGCAGGAGATCAGCGTTCTCAGCTCCTCGCCGAGCGCTTGCCAGCTCGCATTCTTGTAGCGGCCGGTGACCGGATCGGGAAAGAGCGACAGTGCTACCGGACCGAAACCGGCGAAGCGAGCGAGAACTTGCTTCTCTTCTTCGGTGGCCGGCCGCTTTTCGCTCTGGATCGCTTTGAGCGTGCGGATGGCCGCCAGGATGTCTCGGGCCTTGGCTTTTTCGCCAGTGGCGATAGGGACGATGTGCGCATGCTTGATCGGATTGGGTTGGCCGAGAGTCGCAGTCCGGGCAGCCGTGTCGAGCGGCGTATCTTTCTTGGTTTTGCCATCCGTATCCAGCGGGGCCGGATCGGAAGGCGGCTCGAAGCTGAAGAGCTTCTGACGCGGCTTTACGCGGGCGGCGTAGGATGAAGCCAGGCCATCGCCGCGTCGAGGAAATCCAGGGCTTCCGGTGCGGAATCGGCTGACAAACGATTCTCCAGCTCGTTGACGGCCAGTTCCATTGCCTCGCTGGCTATCTGGCAGTCGCTGCCCGACCGGGTTTCCCGAAGTTCCTGTATCCAGGCTTGGTGGCGGGTCTTCAGTTGGCTGGTCAGGTGGTTGAGCGCCGGCAGAAGCGTCCGGCTCCGGCGGAGCCGGTCGTAGAGTTCCGGGTGCTGTTCTAGCAGTTCCAGGCAGATCGTCTTGTACTTCATGGTGGTCTCCTTGGAGGGACGTAACAGGTTGGGGCGGCGGCTCGTCTTCGGCCGTGGCAACGCCGAAGGGCAGCAGGGGCTGGTGTTTGGTATGCGACTTCTGTGCCATAGGGGGGGCGAGGATAAGAATCGGCGGGCAGGGCGGCCCTCGCTTCGCGTAGGAAGTTCAGGCCGCCAGCCGCCAGGGATTGACCGTGTTGTTATCGGGCTTCCATCAACGCCATGATGCCGATGCGCTCAGAAACGGTCTATGCCGCCGCTTGCTTTGTCGATTTCATCGCGGCGGCGCTGCACCATGTCCTCAAAGCGTTCTTCGGCATCCAAGCGCTCGCCCACGGGACTGCGTTCACTGCCATCCCGGCGCTTGCCGATCACTTTCTTATGAAAGTTCTCCTTATTCCAACGCATGGATTCCCGGTAGGGGTGTTCTTCCTTGAGCGGTCCTTTCACTTCCTCGGAAGGGCGAAAATCCTTGTCAGGGCTGTCAATGCGTGCGCCGACGCCTGTAGTGTAGCCATCGATATAACGGGCAACCTCGCCCTTGGTATGATCGCGTTTGGCTTCTTCGGTCAAGGGAACGGCAATGGTCGTCCTTGGCGCCCAGCTGGACTGCCTCTGCTGGGCGGATTGCTCCGCCGCCGTATCATCGCCCGGCTCGCGCTGGGAGGAAGGCTTGCCGTCGGTGCCCAGCGGTGATGTGGCTTGTGTGGCTGGGGTGGTCATGGAAGCCTCAGCCGTGGGGTTTACGGTTTCATCGTCTGCGGGCATGTTGTCCTGGGCCGATTCGGCGGTCTTGCGTTTGGTAGCCATAGTAGATTCTCCTTTTGGTTGGTTGTGGGAAGAGCTTTCATGAGAGGGTGGTGAAGCGACTCGCTATCGGAAGCGAGTGCCGTCCTCTGGGTAACCGCCGTGATCGGCCGCAGCCGTTGCCACGCGCGGACCGGGGTGTCGCGGCGGCGAACGGTTGCCGGCCGCTGGTTCGGGAGCGGGATGCTCCTCCTTGTGCCGGGGCAAGAGTGCTTTGTACAGATGGACGGCGGCCAGCGCGCCGCTGATGACCACCGTGGCGATGACTGCGCAGTCGGAGACGGTTTGGAAGACGACCCGCGCCTTGCCGTTGGGCGGAACGCTAGACAGATCGGCCAAGTTCTGCATGGCCGTCTGTACCTGTTGCAGCGGCGGCGTTGCTGAGGGATGGCGGACGCGGTTGGCCCAGCTCATGCGCGCTGCTTCCCACGTTCGAGAGGATGCAGTTGCCGAGACAAACTGTCCAGTCCATAGGCGTAGTGAAGCACAGCCTGGCGGACGCCCTGGCGGATGGCCTGCACCAGCTCCGGGCTATTCTCGGCCGGCATCAACCGCAGTACCTCGTCGGTGCCGTGTTGCGTAGCCTCGTGTAACAGCCGGTGGTGTAGTGGGGGTGACATGCGGGCGGCCCTTACGCGGCCTTCCGCTCGGCTTGGGCGGCGTCGCGTATCCAGCGGTAGGCATCCTCCAAGAGCTGGGCCAGGCGCAGCAGCTCGTCGTCCGAATAGCTGTCGGTTTCCTTCCAAGCGTCGCCCTGCTTGTAGGTGCGGGCGGGTGTGACGCTGTACCACGGACCGTTGTCGCCCTGGTTCTTCCAGATGGTCACGGTGAGGTTGCGGTCGCGGAACTTCTGTGCGGGCTTGGCTTTATCAGACATGGCAGGTCTCCTTCTCCTGTGGGTTGATAATCTGCATTGAGGGTCTGCGAAGTAGTTTTTTTCTCCGACATGTTGCCCGGATGCCACTTGCCGCATCCGGTCACGCTCTCCTGCTACTCCCGATTCGCACGTTCTGTCAAGCACTAATCGATGCCCGTGCCCGGCGTGGCGGTATGGGTGACCAAAGCCAGGCACGAGCCGAGCGGCAGTCAGTCGGCCAGCTTTTGCCAAGGATTTTGCACCGTGCAAAATATACTATTAGTTGAGTAACTTAATCTCCTAAGCACCGCTTAGGGGACAAGCGTGCTGAAAAATGCTCTCTTGACGCAGTTGCAAAAGGGTGCGCTATCTACTTGCCCTGGTTGCCTACAATGGGGTGTCTTCGGGACCGATAAAGGGCATCGTGTATGGCGCTGAAGATTACCATGTCGAAGTCGGCGGCGGCGGCGAAAAAATATTTCACCGAGCACCTGAAAGCCAGTGACTATCTAAGCCAGGATGGTGCCCGCCCCGGCTTGTGGGTCGGCAAAGGAGCCGAACGGTTGGGGCTTGAGGGCGAAGTCGCCGCCAAGGATTTCGTCGCTCTGGCGTCCAACAAGGACCCGGGCACCGGCAACCGGTTGACGGTGCGCGACGTGAAGAATGCCCGGCCGGGCTACGACTTCACGTTCTCGGGTCCCAAGTCTTTCAGTGCCATGTGGGCGCGCACCGGCGACGAGCGCCTCATTGAGGCGCTCCGTCAATCCGTGCTCGATACGCTGCGTGAGGACATTGAGCCGGAGATGAAGACGCGACTGCGGCGGCGCGGCCAGGATGGCAATGTGGTGACGGGCGGCATGGCAGCGGCGCTCTTCCCCCACGATACGACGCGGCCGCTCAAGGAGGACAACAAGCCCGACCCGCATCCACACATCCACGCCTACATTTTTAACCGCACTTGGGCGCCGCACGAAAAACGCTGGCAGGCGGCGCAACTCGGCGACCTACACCTCGACCGGCCGTATTTGGAGGCGGCCTTCCAGGCACGCCTGGGAGCGCGGGTGCAGCAACTCGGCTATGAAGTAGAGCGCGACGGCAAGGGTAGCTGGGAGATTGTCGGCGTGCCACAGTCGGTCAATCTCAAATTCAGCCGGCGGCGCTTCCAGGAAATCCTGCCCGAAGCGGAGCGCCTCGGCATCACCGATGGCGCGGGCAGGAGTACGCTGGCCAAGCGGACCCGGCAGGACAAGATCGAGGGCGAGACGCTCGCCACGCCGGCGTTGCACGCTTACTGGAACAGCCGACTAACCGCCGATGAAGCGGCGGCAATGGACGCCACTTTCGCCCAGGCGCAGAACGGGGGCGGCACATCTGGTCGCGGTGTGATGACGGCGTCCCAGGCCGTGCGTCACGCCCTTGAGCATTTCTTCGGGCCGGACGGACGCAACAGTGCCGAGGCCGAGAAGGCGGTGCTGGAGGAAACCCTTCGCTACGGTGCCGGCGACGTGCTGCCGGAGGAGGCGAGGAAAGAACTCGCCCGCCAGGATTTGATCCGGGCCGAGATCGGTGGCCGGATGATCTGCACGACCGCCGAGGTGCACGCCGAGGAGCAAGCCCTGAAAAAATCTGCCTGGTCGGGACGCCATGCCTGCGTTCCTCTGTCGGCTGAGAAGCCCTACCTGCCGGCGGCAGCGGTGAACGCCGCTCGCGGCAGAGAGGAGAAACTCGACGGCGAACAGGCTGAGGTAGTGCGTCACTTGCTCGATTCGGAGGATCGGGGACAAATCTTGATAGGCAAGGCCGGCACTGGCAAAACCACCACGCTCAAAGAGTTGGATCGGGCGCTGCAGGAGCGCGGCCGCAAGCTCCTGGCCTTCGCCCCGACCGCCCGCGCATCACGCGGCGTGTTACGCAAGAAGGGCTTTGCCACGGCCGACACCCTGGCCAACCTGCTCGACAAGCCGGCCCTGCAAGCTCAGGTACGAGGCAACGTCATCCTGATCGACGAAGCGGGCCTGGCCGGCACGCGCGCCGTGCGGCAGGTGTTTGACCTGGTGGAAAAGCAGCAGGCACAAGGCTATGACACGCGGCTGATCCTCGTTGGCGACCCCATGCAGCATCGCGGTGTGCCGCGCGGCCAGGTGCTGACGATCTTGCAGGAGCAGGCGGGGCTGAGGCCGGCCCGGCTATCCACCATCCGCCGCCAGCAGGACCCCGGCTACCGTCAGGCCGTCGAGCTACTCAGCGTCGGCAAGGCCGGCGAGGCGTTCGACCTGCTCGACGGCCTGGGCTTCATCCGCGAGATCGAAGATTCCGAAGAGCGCTACCGGATGATGGCCAGGGACTACGCCGACTGCCACTCCGCCGGCGATTCGGAGATGATTATCTCGCCCACGCACGCCGAAGGGCGGGCGGTGGCCGCCGCTGTAAGGCAGGAATTAAGAGCCCGCGACCAGCTTGGGGGCGAGGACCGCACGCTCCTCCGCCTGGAAAACAAGGATCGCTCCATCGCCCAGCGCAAGGACGCGGCACAGTACGAGATTGGCGACACCATTCAGTGGAACCAGAACGCGCCGGGTTTCGTGCGCGGCGACCGGATCAAGGTCGTCGGCCGCGATGGCGACCGAGTGCTGGTCGAGGATAAACGCGGGCAGGTCAAGGAGCTGCCTTTAGCCCTGGCTGAGCGCTTCGAGCTGTACCGCACCACCAGCCTGCCGGTCGCCGACGGCGAGCGTCTGCGCATCACGCGCAACGGCTATGCCGTTACTCCCGACGGCAAGCAGCACACGCTCAATAACGGCGATGTGGTGACGGTACGCTTCACGCCGCACGGCGACCTGATCGACCAGCGCGGCTGGATCATTCCAGCCTCCTTCGGGCACTTGGCCAGCGGCGTGGTGACGAGCATCGCCAGCCAGGGCATGGATGACAATGTGCCCTTCCTGGCACAAAGCAGCACGTCGCGGGGCGCCGCCTCGGCCGAGCAGTTTTACGTTAGCGTTTCGCGCGGGATTAAATCGCTGCACTTGTACACCGACGACAAGGAGGCGCTGCGCGCGGCCGTGGTGCGCTCGCAACAAGCGCGTTCGGCGGCAGAGGTCTTTGAAGCCAGCCAGCGGCAGCGGCAGGCCGAGCAGGAGGTCCGCCGGAAGTCGTGGTGGCAGCGACAGTGGCGAAGGATGACGGCGGCGAGGCTATGCCAGCAGACGGCTCGCACGCTGCGGCAGATAACCGATGCGGCGCAGCGCCGCTTGGAATCGAGAGAGAGAAGGGGCCATGCACAATCCTAAGCTCGATGCCTTGCAACGTCAGCGTCAGCAGAGCCACGCCGAGCGGCTGTTCGGCAAAGAGGCCGCGGCGTTAGCGCCTGTACCTGTATCTGCACCAGCACCAGTGCCCGACCCGATGTCTGGCTCGGCTAGTGGGGAGGAGGCCGTCAAAGGCGATTTGGTTCGCCGCTCGTACATCATCCTGCGCGGCCGCATCGAGGTGCTGCCGTCACTGGAGTTGAAAAACCGCCAGGGGCAAACGCGGCTGATCCCCTGGCATTACTTCGGCGGGGCCAGCCTCGATCATCCGGGAGAGCTGGTATTGCTGTTCGACGGTCCGGAGGGTTCCTGCCAGGTCACGGTGAGCGGCCGTGGCCTGGATGGAGAGCTGCTCGACGGCATCAAAGCGCAGAAAGTGTCGTTGATTCAGGAGCTGGACGACATTACAGCGGCCGATGTCACTCGAAAGAATCCGGCCGAGCCGGTGGTCAGGGGCATCCGGATCAAGGGCGGCGGCCGCGACTGGAGCGTGCGCCGTAACAGTTGATCGGGTATCCCCGGTGCAACCGGGATGAACTTGAAGGGAGGTTCTTGGGCCGACCAGCCTACCTGAAGCCGAAAGGCCGAGGGGAAAACAGCCTGCTGGTGAAGCGAGGAGTGGAGAGAAGGCGCCGAAACCACTGCCTTGCTAGGCCCGCGTGACATGGTAAAAGCTATACTGCTTGAAGACCAATTCCTAGCGGTGAAATCGCGCACCCACCGGCAGAGCGCCTGACGACGGTGGTGGCCCGTGCCGTCTCATCGGCTCCAGGAGTCGGCAACCTTCACGGGCCACGCAACGGGCAGTGAGCCCGCCAAATGGGATGAGTGGTCTACCTAACTCACGCTCGGACGTACCTGATCGATAAAGTACGGGATGGCCTACAGGGTGTGAGCCCTACGGCCACGGAGTCCCCATAGTAGTCCGCGGGCGGGAAAGCCGTCCACATGGCGAAGGGGGACAGGTGACCTGGCATTGAACGATGATGAGGTATGCGAAATGCAAAGAGCCGAAATCGTCCTCAATGTCTACTGTCAACGAGGGAGCCACGGGCTTCCTGTGGAAGGAATCTATCGACAACTGTTTAATCCAGACCTGTACTTCCGAGCCTACGGCCGCATCTATGGTAATGATGGGGCTCTGACGCGAGGGGCGACAGGGGAAACCGTGGACGGGATGTCTCGGGCGAAAATCGATGCCATCATCGCGGACCTTCGCGCTGAACGGTATCGGTGGACTCCTGTGCGACGGGTGGAGATTCCTAAGCGGAGCGGCAAGATGCGTCCGCTCGGCATTCCCACCTGGCGGGATAAACTGCTGCAAGAAGTGGTGCACTCCCTTCTGGACGCCTACTACGAGCCGCAGTTCTCCGATTCGTCCCACGGCTTCCGACCAGGTCGCGGCTGTCACACGGCGCTGACCGATATAGCCAAGACCTGGGCCGGAACGAAGTGGTTTATCGAGGGAGATATCAAAGGATGTTTCGATAACATCGACCGAACAGTCCTGTTATCGATCCTCCAAGAGAAAATCCACGATAACCGCTTTTTTCGGCTGGTTGAGCAACTACTCCAGGCCGGATACGTGAAGGATTGGAAGCGGCATCCTACTCTCAGCGGTACACCGCAGGGCGGGATAGTCAGCCCTATCCTTTCCAATATCTACCTGGATCGGTTGGATCAGTTTGTCGAACAGACGCTCATCCCGGAATTCACCCGTGGAAACCGAAGGAGGCGGAATCCTGCCTACAAGTGTAAGCAGGCTGAGACGTGGCGTCATAGTCAGCACGGGAGGATTGACGAGGCAATCGCCTGTCGGAAGGAACTACACCGTCTGCCCTCCGTCGATCCTAACGACCCTGACTACCGACGACTCAGGTACGTCCGTTATGCGGACGACTTCCTCCTGGGGTTCATCGGTTCGAAGGATGAAGCCGAAGGGATTAAGGCACGACTGGCTCAATTCCTGCGTGAGACTCTCAAGCTGGAATTGTCCATCGAGAAGACCTTGGTCAGCCACGCGACCGAGCAAGGCGCGCGGTTCCTCGGCTACGAAGTCGTCAGCCAGCGGTGTGACACCAAGATGCACCTCGTGCAGCGGGCGGGTCTGTC
>Ga0209810_1006327_pt1 | contig 10309 bp, 9 predicted proteins | sample Coa_R1_7_FD_187159 | JGI IMG/M metagenome (GOLD analysis project Ga0209810, IMG submission 187159) | Surface soil microbial communities from Centralia Pennsylvania, which are recovering from an underground coalmine fire - Coalmine... | ecosystem: Environmental > Terrestrial > Soil > Unclassified ...
CGCTTGAAACCGATCAACGGTCCCTATATCACCATGGATCGCATACGCTACGGCTCGCTCGCCGCATTTATGGAACTGGCCGATGCTTCGGACGCGGATTTCGAGTACACCGTCGCCTGGATTGACTGCCTGGCGAGCGGCAAAGAGCTGGGACGGGGTATCTTCATGCGCGGCAACCACGAACGCTCGGCACAGTACGCCCACAAGCCTTTGCCCGGGAAACTACCGCTGGCCGTGCCCTTCGATTTCCCTTCGTTCACGCTCAATAGCTTCACCATCAAAGCGTTCAATACTGCCTATTATCATGCCCAGTTACGCGACAATGTGCATAAAATTGTGCCGTATGAGCCTTTCTTCTATCCGCTCGACGCTATCCATAACTGGAATCGTATGTATGGCAGGCGCGGCTTTTTCCAGTATCAGTGCGTCGTCCCTTACGATAATGGCTATGAGGTGATGATGGATATTCTGCGCCGCATCAGCCGCTCCGGCGAAGGCTCGTTCCTGGTTGTGCTCAAGAAGTTCGGCGATATACCCTCGCCGGGAATGCTCTCTTTCCCGCGTCCGGGGCTGACGCTGGCGCTCGATTTCGCCAATAAAGGGAAGAAGACGCTGCGATTGCTCGATGAACTGGACCAGGTGGTACGCGAGAGCGGGGGTGCCGTCTATCCGGCGAAGGATGCGCGCATGACCGCCGAGAGCTTTCAGAGCTATTACCCGCAATGGAAGGATTTCGCGCAATATGTCGATCCGAAATTCTCTTCGAGTTTCTGGCGGCGCGTCACCGCTCCCGTTTCTTCAGCACCTTCTCTAACCGGGGTGTGAGGCCGCGCCATCTTCCTTATTGATTGACGCCCGAGGGCTGCGCAAGCGAGCCGCCGTCGCGATGTGTGCTGGCCCTGTCAGATGCTATGTTGTAGCTACACAAATAAGAGAAACGAGTATGAAAGTATTAATTGTCGGGGCAACGTCCGCGATTGCCCAGGAAACTGCAAAATGTTTTGCCAGGGACAACGCGGAACTGTTCCTGGTCGCGCGTGACGCCGAGAAGCTGAACGCCGTCGCCGACGATCTCAGGGTGCGCGGCGCAAAGAGTGTGGAGACGTTCTTGCTCGATATCAGCGATCTTGAGCGCCACCAGGAAATGTTCGACGCCGCCCTCGCCGCGCTGGGCAGCCTGGATATGCTGCTGATCGCGCACGGCACGCTGGGCGATCAGCATAAGTGCGAACTGAGCGTGGCGGAGACGCTCAGAGAATTAAACACCAACGCCATCAGCGTGATCTCCCTGCTCACTATCAGCGCCAACTATTTCGAGCGGCAGAGGCGCGGCTGCATCGCCGTCATCTCTTCGGTCGCCGGGGATCGCGGGCGGCAGAGCAACTACGTGTATGGCACGGCGAAGGGTGCGGTGAGCATTTTTCTGCAAGGTCTGCGCAACCGGCTCCACAAAGCGCGCGTGAGCGTGCTCACCGTCAAACCGGGCTTTGTCGATACGCCGATGACCGCCGCGCTGCGGAAAGGTCCGCTTTTCGCCCGGCCCTCCTCGGTTGGCAAGGGCATCTACCTGGCGATGCTCAAAGGCCGGGATGTCGTCTATCTGCCCTGGTTCTGGCGTCCTATCATGTTCGTCGTGAAGAGCATCCCTGAGCGCATCTTCAAACAATTATCGCTATGAGTGCGCCCGCTTTCCGACCTCGCGCCTGCGACTCTCGCTCGATAGAGCCTGGTCGGGGTGAAGGCGAGGGGGGCTATACTTGCCAGCGCGAATATGAGCGGGGCCGACTTGAGCGGCAGCGACTTCCACGGGGCCGACCTGCGCAACGTAGATCTCAGCGACGCTAACCTGCTCGATACTGCTATGATCGGGGCCGACTTGAGCAGCGCGAATTTGCGCAATGCCAACCTGAATGGCACATATCTGGGTGGGGCCGATCTCAACGCAACGCTCATCACTCAGGAGCAACTCAATCAGGCGCGGCCACCGGAAGATATTCCGTGATAACACAGGAAGAACGAAACAACCGCCTGGCCCACAGGGCCAGGCGGTTGTTTCGTTCTTCCTACTTCTTCTCCTCATAGAAGCTCTGTCCAGGCTGTCTAAGCTCTGGTGGGAATTCCTGTAACAGCCACAAATTGCCATCGGGATCGTTGAAGCCAGCATATTTGACTCCCTGGACATCAGTGATCTCGCCAACTTCAAGCCCGCGCTTAATGAGCGCTTCGCGCGCTGTGACCATATCGGCTACAACCAGGTGCAGCCCCTTAACCGATCCAGGCTGCATGTCAGTAAGTTCGCCCATGCCAGTCCCAAAGACAATTGAACAGGCCGACCCGGGCGGAGTGAACTGGACAACCCTCATCGTGTCGGTAATCCGCGAATCAACCTCTAATCTAAAGCCGGCCTTCTCATAGAAGGCTCTGGCGCGGTCCACATCAGAAACCGGGACCGGCACCAGCTCAAGTTTCATAGCAGGGATCCCAGAGATATTCTCCTGTGTACTTTCCGCCGTCATGATTTCTCCTTTCAAAATTTCCCAGCGCTGCGGTGTTCGGCCACCTGAGTATAGCATGCAAGTTCATAAAAAAACTTCTCCCATCTTGCGGATCTAAGAGCAAGATCCAGCCAATCTTCCCCCTCTTGATGGAGACGCTCATACCGATATCAACTTGTATGGGGCAGGCGGCTCAGCTTATGTCAATGAAGCCGTCCTGTCCCCCACCACCAAAGTAACGTAGAGGAGAATATCTTATGCTCGCAAAAAGCAATAAAGCGCCGCGACAGGTAATACTCTCTATTACCCTGTTTGGAGCGCTTCTTATCACACTGCTCATTGTCCCTATAGGAAAGGTTTATGGCGCTACAACTCATAATGCGTGGCAGAGTGGGCATCGCACATGGCATGCGGTGGTTGGGACTGCAAGCCGGGACCAGGCGATTCAGGGAATGGCCTTCCTGCCGGGCGCGCTCTGGATCGATGCCGGGGATACAGTGGTGTGGACAGTTGGGAGCGGCGAAATCCATACCGTTACGTTTTTGCCGCCGGGCCAGGTGCCGCCGCCGTTTACCGGTACGCCCGACCAGGTTAACAGGGTAGGCGGCAGCGTGTATGATGGCAAAGGCTACTTCAACTCGGGTGTAATGACGACCTTCCCGGCTGCCTCTGGCTTTCCGCACGCCACCAGAGCCTACGCGCTCACCTTCGCCGTGCCAGGCGATTTTATCTATCACTGCCTCGTACACCCATCGATGATCGCTGTGGTCCACGTCCGACCAGCGGGCACACCCTATCCCTTCTCACAGGAGGAATATAATAACCGGATACAGGCAGGGACTCAGGCTATTCTGCGCGATGGGCAGAAGCTGACGCGCATCGCACAGAGCAGTTCAAGCAACCACAACGTTACCCTCGGCATAGGCGATGGGCTGGTAAGCGTGATGCGTTTCTTCCCGCAGCGCATCGTCGTTCACGCTGGCGATTCGGTCACTTTCACAAATCGCGATGTGATGGTGCCACACACCGTTACCTTTGGCCCCGAGCCAAAGAACGACGCGGCCCGCTACGGTAATCCATCCGCATTCAAGGGCAAGCCGCTCAGTTCAGGGTTTATCGGAGCCTTTCCGGGCACCTTTGGCCCAACCTATGTGGTCAGGTTTGTCAGGGCTGGAACCTATCCGTTCTACTGCGCCCTGCATGACTATCTTGGAATGGATATCACCATCGTTGTTCTCAAGTGAGATCAAAAAACATGAAGGATGCGAGAAGGGTGCGCCTCCTCGCATCCTTCATATTGCTATCCTCTATCTTATACGCGAGTAGACCACAAAGAGCGCCGCGCCTACGATGACAAGCAGAACGCCAATGACCCCCATCACGTAGAATAGAGCGTTGGAGGGGCCACCGGTTGTATTGCTGCCACTGGCCGGTGTGGGAACTGTCGTAACGGTAGAGGAAGGCGCGGCCGTCGGCGATGGCCCGGTTGTGGGCGTCGGAGTGGCCTTATTCTGGATTGTCAATGCATTGGCCTGCGTCTGCGTCATCGTCACCTCGTTGACGGCGACAACACGCACGCTGTACGCGCCCGGCTGGGCAGTAGCAGGGATGGTGAGCGTAATCGTGAAGTTGCCGTTATTATCCGAATTCACCGCCGTGGTAGCAATAGCCTGCCCACCGCCGCCAGGCTCGATGGTGACGCTGAGCTGCTGCGGGGGCAGCCAGTTGGCTCCGGTAATCGTCACCTGGTCGCCCGGCGCAACCGAGGCCGGATTGACTGTGACCGTGACGGCCTGTGCGACGGTGAAGGTATTCGATGAGAGCGTTCTAAAGTTCGGCCCCTGCCCACCGGGACCGATGCCGCAGATATAATAGGGAGTAGCCGGTATGCTCGCATTCCCCGGCCAGGTTGTATTGAGCGTGAAGGCACCGTTGTTCACCGCAACTGTAGGGCTGGTGTTGAATGGGAGCAGGCCGAGGGAGGCGGGAGAGCCATTACCGCTGCATTTGCCCGGATTTGGTGTGGTGAAGAGTCTCAGGGTGCCATCCTGGGGAAAGCCCGAACCGCTGATCTGCACCTGTGTGCCGGGATGCCCTACCATTGGCTGAACAATCGTTATCTGCGCATTTCCCGCCGCATGCGCCGGCAGCATGTGGAGCCAGGCCAGCAGGAAAAATAGCCCCATAGCGCAGGGCACGAGGACAAAATATCTGAGTCTGTGCTTTAACACCATTATCTACTCCCTGATCGATTAAGAGTCTGTCTGGTTCCGGCCACGGCGTTTGCTCGCGCCTGCGGCGTTCGCGGGTGGTGTATTGTGGAGGGGAACAGGCGCTTCACGCCTGTTCCCCTCCACAATACACCACCCTGGTGCGGCGGATCCGCACGATCTTATGATGTAGCAGTGCGCTGCCGGAGAGCCTCATATACGGCAATGCTCCCCGCGACGGCGGCGTTCAAAGAATTAATCGCGCCATACATCGGAAGCTTGATTAGCAGATCGCAATGTTCGCGCACCAGTCGCCCGATGCCCTTGCCCTCGCTGCCAACGACCAGCGCCAGCGGGCCGGTCAGATCGGCCTGCGTGTAGAGCGTGCGCGCCTCCCCGGCCAGCCCGATTACCCAGATATTGCGTCGTTTGAGAAATTCGATGGTGCGCGTAAGATTCGTCTCGCGGGCGATGAGCAGGTGTTCGCTGGCGCCTGCCGAAGTTTTCACAACCGTGGCATTGATCTCGGCGGCGCGATGCTCCGGGATGATAACGCCGTGCATGCCCGCGGCCTCCGCGCTGCGCAGCAGCGAGCCGAGGTTGTTGACATCCTGAATGGCGTCGAGGATGAGCAAGAATGGGGCCTCATTTTTGCGCTCGGCTGCGGCCAGGATCTCTTCGAGGCTGGCGTATTTGCGCTCCGCGACCTGTGCCAGACAGCCCTGGTGAACGGCGCCCCGGCTGATCTGGTCGAGGCGCGCGCGCGGCACGATCTCGACTGGAATATGCCGGCGCTCGGCCTCTTCTATGATAGCTTTGATGACCGGCGCCTCTCGCTGCCCCTCTGCCAGCAGGAGGCGCCTGACCTGCCGCCCGGCATGCAACGTTTCCAGAATCGGGTTGCGGCCCCAGATATATTCCGCCATGCTTCCTTCCGGCTCTAATTTCTCGCAATATAGTATATTAGAGCCGTCAATCCATAACCATGCCGTGCCAGAGGCGCTGCATCTCAGCCGAAGATTGCAAAAGCGCTTCCAGCCTCCCCTGAGCAGCCACGCGGCCATCTTTGAGCACGATGATGTGATCCGCTCAACCCACATCTTTAAACCACAACCATATTACAACCATACCACAACCACTTGTTCTTGCCTCCATTCCATACCCTCTGTATAATCGACGCATCCGTATGTATCCTCATATATTTGTAAGACACGTTAAGCTGAAAAACGGACAACTCCCCCATCCTGATTCGCCCATTGTCTTCATATGATGAGGAAGGGGAATAAAGAGAGGAAGATGCGATCTATGCTCAAACTATCTCACCGACTCTTCAAAGTTGCATGCCTTGCTGGATTAAGTTTGGCAATGGTCTTGAGTGCCGTCATGGTCATCCGTGTCCATGCTACAGGCCCGGCAAAATTCACTGAGTTCCCGACTCCAACACCCTCCTCCTTTCCGTTTGACATTACCAGGGGTCCGGACAATGCCCACTGGTTCACCGAGAGCACGGGCAACAACATTGCACGAATCAGGCCCTCGGGTGCCATTACCGAGTTCCCCATCCCAACGTCTAATGCTACCCCTACGGGAATTGCGACGGGACCGGATGGAGCACTCTGGTTCACGGAGAATAATCCCAATGCAAACCAGATTGGGCGTGTCACGACACATGGCAGATTCGCCGAGTTCCCGATCCCTACGCCCAATAGCGAAGCCGAGGACATTACGGTGGGATCGGATGGTGCTTTATGGTTCACGGAGCAAGCTGGCAGCAAGATTGGACGCATTACGCTCTCAGGGATCATCACCGAGTTTCCCACCCCATCCCCGAACAGTGCGCCCACCGGCATCGTGCTGGGACCGGATGGAGCACTCTGGTTCACTGAACGTAGTGATCCCGTCAATAGTATTGGACGCATCACCACAAGCGGAAGTGTGAGCGAGTTTCCGATCCCTACGCCGGCAAGCGTAGCTACCAATATTACGGTTGGGCCAGATGGAGCACTCTGGTTCACCGAATATGGTGCCAACAAGATTGGACGCATCACCACAGCAGGCGTCATCACCGAGTTCCCCATCCCGACTGCGGACAGCGGGCCGGTAGACATTGTAAGCGGAAGCAATAATGACCTCTGGTTCACGGAGCAAAACGCTAACCAGATCGCCAGCATCAGCACTGATGGATCCTTCCAGGAGTTCCCTATCCCAACATCCGACGCCGCTCCTGGTGGCATCGCTCAAGGAAATGGCGGGAAATTGTGGTTCACCGAACTCCATGCCAGCAAGATCGGCGAGTTTAAGCCCTGAGAAGTTTAATAATTTAGCATAGTAACGAGGGCTAGCCTTGTTGCCAGCCCTCGTTACTATGCTATGATCGTTGTTTATTCAACCAGCGCCAGCGCCTGTTTCAACTGCGCCAGCGAGGTGTTGCCCCCGGAACAGACAACGCCAATCTTCTTGCCCTGCAAGCTGGCGCGCTGGCGATAGGCTGCTGCGAGCGCCGCCGCGCCGGCCCCCTCGGCCAGCGTGTGCGCTCGCTCGATCATCCAGATCATGGCACGCTGAATCTCTTCGTCGCTCAGCAGCACGAAATCATCGAGATACTGCCACATGATGCGCTGCGGCAGTTCAAAGGCCACACCGGTTGCCAGCCCTTCGGCAAAGGTGCGGTTCTCCGCGTTCACCACGCGATGCTGGCGCCAGCTTTCGTAAGCGGCGGGGGATGCCTCGGATTGAGCGCCGATGACGCGGATCGCCGGATTGATGGCCTTTGCCACGATGCACGCGCCTGCCGCGCCGCTGCCCCCGCCAACGGGTACAAAGATCGCCTCTATCCCCGGCTCGTCCTCCAGCATCTCCAGCGTATATGTCGCGACGCCAGCGATCAGCAGCGGCTCATTGCCCGAATCGACGTAGCGATAGCCGTGCTCCTGTGCCAGCGCCTCGCAATGGCGTTTGGCGTCATCGAAGCGCGCGCCATGTTCGATAACCTCGGCGCCCATGCCGCGCATAGCCGCGACCTTGCCGGGATTCGCCCCTTCCGGCACCACAATGCGCGCCTTCACGCCAAAGAGCCGCCCCGCATAGGCCACCGACTGCCCATGATTACCTGTCGAGGCGGCGATCACACCACGCTCTCGCTCCTCCTGCGTGAGCTGAGAGACCAGATTGACGCCACCGCGCACTTTGAAGGCTCCCACAGGCTGATAATTTTCGTGCTTGATATAGCTCTCGGTCCCCAGCAGTTCGTCGAGCGCCGGATAGTTGTGGAGGGGTGTGCGCGCCAGATAAGGGCGAATACGCTGCCTGGCGCGCAGCACATCTTGAAAGTCCGGGATATTCATCATTTTTTTCCGGTATTGGGTGCTGAAAGGGCGGCTGCCATTGTCTCGCCCACGCTGACGGTCATTGTTCCATCGGCAGCTTTTGAAGCGAAGGTCAACGAGCTATAGGCCACCGTCACCCGCACCTCGCGGCCACGCATACCAACGTGGACCGTCGATTCTTCAACCAGATTCTTAATGCGCTTGGCGACGATCTCCGCTCCATGCTGGTCGGCGCGAATGACCGCCGTCATAATGCCGGGACCATTGACCGAGAGCAGATCCTCTTTGCGGATCCTTGTGCGCAGGAAAGGCAGGAGTTTACGCGCCGCCTCTGTTGCCTCGCGGTCCTCGCGCTCGCGGTTGGCGTCGTTGCCCCTGGCCCCTTCAAGCATGAAGCGGAAAACGATAACGCTCTGCGCGTTGCAGATGCGGCGCACCTTGTGCTGGCCGGCCTCCAGATCCTTCGTCGAATCTACCCTCTGCCAGATATAGTGCTCACGCTTGCGCAAGAAGTCATAGTAGCCCTGCAAGCGCGCGATGCCCTCCAGCCCTGCTGCCCCCAGCGTCCATAACGCCTGCCTGGGGCTGCTCATAGTGAAGTCGCGGGTGTAAATAAGCTGCCGCACTATCGGCCCGATCTTCATTGTCGAGGCTTCATAATTCTGCTGCGCGCGCACTTTCAGATGGCCCGCATAGATGCGCCGGCGCTGCTTGAGGAAATCACGAATAGTGAGAGGACCTTTATTGTAAACAATACATTCAGGCTTATAGACCAGCTTATAGCCAAGCTGAGAGATGAGGGCCTGAATAGAGATCTCATCGACGGCGCTATTGGTAGGGATGCCGGAGATGACATTGCGGAAAGCGATGACCTCGCCAAGCTTGGCGTGTTTCAGCGCGACGCGATCATGCAGGCGCCAGAGCAGGTGGACGGCATGCCCCATGAACGTATCGGGATCATTGACCGGGATGGGACGGCCCCCCGCCATTCCAATTTCCGGGTTCTTGAACGGCGAGCAGAGATGCTCAATCGCCATCTCATCCGGGATGACATCGGCCCCGACCAGAACGGCGACCTCGCTGCTGGCCTTTTTGAGAAAGAGATTGATAGCGGATGCCTTGCCTTCACGCTTCTCCTGGATATACAGGTGCACACGCGGCTCCTGTTTTGCCACCTCCTGCACGATGGGGACTGTGCGATCAGTGCAACCGCTGGCAACGACAATAATTTCTTCGACACTGATAGACGGTCCTTGTTGAGCAAGCACAGCGCGCAATGTGCGTTCGATATTAGCTTCTTCATTATAGGCCATGATACCAATACTACACCGGATCCTGCTGTCTTCTCCCTCCACCTCCTTATGCGTAGTTTCTAGATGCATCTCGTTATTAACTTTTGCTGCCATTAAGGCATCTCCTTCCGGGATGATGGAGTTAACTGGTAATTTGTTTCTGACTTCCCTGATTATATTGTTATATCTCCTGCACCAAATACGGAGCGGAGCCAGGCATTTCTACCTGGTCATAAGTATATATACTTAGCTTAGCATGTCTATCTATACGAAAAAAGAGCGAGCATGGTTAAGAAACGGTTATGAATATATCGAAATGGTTATGAAGTTGTGATATTTATGTGAGATAAACGTACTCAATATTGATGAGTTTACTATGAAGCGCGCGTTGACATGCGCCGTCGATTCGCCTATACTCATCGGCGTAAATCTCGGAGGGAGCCGTGTCCTCCCAATTCTGAACAATAGAAAGTTAGTATCATCATATCATGCGAGTGCAAGAACACATAAAACTCTCGGCGGCTGCGGCCATCATCGCCGCACCCTGGCTCAAGCAGGACGTTGTGATCCCGTTTGCCAGCAGTATTCTTATCGATGTTGACCATTACCTCTGGCATGCGATCACTTACCGCACCCTGAGCCTTCGCGCTGCTGTGCGCTTCTACCTGCAAGCTGATCCGCCACCTGCCATAAAGTACTTCCACCATCCATTGTTTCTGGGCTTGCTCCTGTTCCTGGCCGTGCGCCTGCGCTCGCGGCTGCTGGGATTGATCCTCGCCGGCCTGCTCTTCCATGCCAGCCTTGACATAATTCATAATACGCAAATGAGCCGCTTGAAGTATACGCTGAGCGAACAGGCCCACCATCTCTGCTCGGAGTGCGGCCAGTACGTTGATGCGCTGCAACTCCATACCGTCCACTTCACCAGCAACCTGCTGGATCGCTACAATCCACGGCACTTTGTGGTGCTCTGCCCTCGCTGCCAC
>Ga0209810_1006329_pt1 | contig 10307 bp, 10 predicted proteins | sample Coa_R1_7_FD_187159 | JGI IMG/M metagenome (GOLD analysis project Ga0209810, IMG submission 187159) | Surface soil microbial communities from Centralia Pennsylvania, which are recovering from an underground coalmine fire - Coalmine... | ecosystem: Environmental > Terrestrial > Soil > Unclassified...
GGTTCGCTGGCCCGGCGGATACCATCGCTGCGGTGAACATTCGCCGCAGGGCTGCTGTCAACCAGCCGTACGCGGTGGGCGCTTAGCCTAACTGCAAGCCTCGGACTTTAGTCCGGGGTAGTTGACATCATAGAACCCCCTCGAACGAGCATGCCACACGGCTAACTGTTCCTGCAAGTTTCGTTGACACGGTTTCTCCTCTACCGCGCCCACCGTTCCCGTGTGACAATCAGCCTGCAGCGTGGCCTCGTCACCCACGCCTGCCAAGGAGGAGACGAACATGCCCCGCGATACCGATATCCTGATGGCCGACGACCAGACGGCCACCGAGCCCGCCGAAACAGAAGAAACCACCGAACAGGCTGAACCGGTCGAGCCCGAGCAGGCCGAGACAGCCGAAGAAGCCCCCGAAACAGAGGAGGCACCCGAGCAGCCCGAAGAAGAGCCCGAACAGGCCGAGCAGCCCGAGGAAGAGGAGACAGCCGAAGAAGAGGAGGCAGCCGAACCGGAAGAGGAGCCCGCGCCAGAAGGCTCCGAAATGGAGCGCTCGCTCGCCGAATGGTACCGCGAGTACCCGGCCCTCAAACAGTTCCTCAAGGAGCACCCCGAACTCCGACCGGCCTTCTTCAAGGCCCGCGAGTACGACCGCCTGTTCGGTACCGTCGACGACGCCCGCACCGCGCGCGACTGGGCCCTCGATTACTGGCAGATGTACCAGTACTGGATGGGTGGCCCGGAGGACAAGCGCCAGCTCCTGAACGTTCTCTGGGAGACCTCGCTCGGTCCCGATGGCCAGTCGACCGGGCACTACGAGCAGCTGGCCCAGCTGGTCACCTCCGACGTGCTCACCCAGATCGAGCGCGGCCTGCAGAACCCGCAGGTGGCCCAGCAGTGGCTGGCCCAGACAGGGCTGGAGCGGCCCGAACAGCTGGGCGTGGCTCTCGAGGTGATCCGGCGCATTCTCGGCCTCTCGCAGGGCACCGGTCAGCAGGCCGCCGGCCCCGCCGCCCGGCCAGCCGCGCCCGGCATGGACGCCCTGGCCCAGCGCGAGGCCGCGCTCCGTGCGCGCGAGCAGGCGCTCCAGCAGCGCATGGAACAGGAGTTCGTCACCTCTGTCCGGTCCGAGTTCGCCAGGTGGCTGTCCCAGCAGGTCAGCCGGTACACCGAGAAGGCCACGGCCGTCGATGCCCTGCTCAAGAAGCGCCCGGGCCTGCGCCCGCTGATCGAGGAAATCATCCAGCGCAAGACGGCCGAGACCCTGCTGGCCGACACCCTGTTCACGTCACGCCTGAACGCTCTGGCCGCCCAGCGTGGCCTGACACCTGAAACCGCGCAGGCCATGGTGGACGCCCTCCGCGCGCGTGCCCGTCAGGTGATGCCGCAGATTGCCTCTGGTGTGCTGCGTGATCTTGGGCTTCAATTGCAGCAGGAGGCCGAGCAGGCCAGACGGCTGGCGCAGACAGGCGGTCGCCGCCGTCAGCCTCTCTCCGGCAGCCCCGGGCGTCTTGGGCCTGGACCGGCGCGCACCCCGCCGAAACCGAAAGAGGGTGAGTCCTATCAGGCCTACGCCACGCGCCTGCTGAACGAGGAGGAGACCTGAACCGCCGACTGAGATAGGAGATGGCTGCCCAGTCTACTGCTGACGTTGTTGCACTGCAGCTTGAGGCCGTACGCGACAAGCTGCCGGTACTGTTCAGTTACAACGACGTCTTTGTCTCACGTATCGATGCACGCAAGGACGTCGTGATGGATGTGTCATCGCGTGCCGCACGTATCCCGCTGCAGGTCCGTCCCGGCTCCCGCGCCGGTTCGGTCAACCTCGGCGGCGGTGCGCTCGGCCGCGGCACGGCCACCCATTACGACGTGGCCACGCTCACGGCCCTGCCAACGCGTCTGGCGGTTGAGATCAACGAAGACGCGCTGATGCAGACGTCCGGTGAGCCGAGGTCAATCCGCAAACTGCTGTCCCTTGAGATCGCCAACGCTGTCCGCGAAATGCGCGTGCAGCTGAACGCGTGGCTCCAGACCGCCGGTAACGGTGTTCTGGCGACCGTATCGGGCACGGGCTCCGGCACGATCACCGTGGCCAACCCGCCCTTCTACGCCCAGCTGCTGCGCCCGGGACAGATTGTGCAGGTCTACGACAGCACGCTCACGACCAACCGCGGCGCTGTGCTGATCGCTTCGATCGACTACCCGAACGCCGTGCTCAACCTCGACGCGTCAACACCGGTTCCGGCCGGAACGGTGTCGGGTGACGTGCTGGTACCCGAAGGCCTGTCCGGCGCACAGCCGATCTGGTACTTCGGTATCCCGTACCATCACTCCGACGCCACCACGGGCACATGGCTCAACCTGTCCCGCTCGAGCGTGCCGGAAATCCGGGCCAACTCGGTCGACGCCGGTCAGAACGCGCTGACCACCTCGGTCATCCGTCTGGCTCTGAACAAGATCATCCAGCGTGTTGGCCGCGTGAACCCGAAACAGCTGGTCGCTCACCTGCACCCCGCGCAGGCTGCGGCCTACGAAGAGCTCGCTGTTCTGGTGTCTGAAATCCACAAGGGCACCGGGAACGAGAACTTCGACATGCTGTTCGGCACAGGCCGTCTGGCCGGTGTGGAGTCGTTCGTCGACATCCACGCCGACCGCACGCGTATCGACTTCGTCAACTTCGACACGTGGGGCAAGATCGAGTCGGCCCCGCTTGACTTCCTCAAGCGGCCCGACGGGTCCTACTTCGAGCGGCCCTACGACACAGCAGGCTCCGGCTCGCCGGTCGCAGCGATCCTGTTCTACCTGATCTGGTTCGGCCAGTTCTTCATCGATAACCCGGCAGCGGTGGCCTACATCAAGAACTTGGCCATCCCGTCGGGCTACACGACCGGACTGTGATGGTTGCTGACAGCGGGACCGGCCTGATCGTTATGGCCGGTCCCGCTGTACGCCTGTCACAGGCCGAGGAGAAGGCCCTGAACGTTCTGCTGGCCCGCTACGGGGGACTGGCCCCGACAGGACAGCCTTGGTACCGGCTCGAATGGGGCCCGGAATCGAACGAGGGCCGTGCCGTGCCGCTCTGCTTCTTCGGTCTCGGTGCCGATGGTCGCAAGGAGCCGGCCTACTTCTCGTACCACCTTCTCGGTTACGAGATGCCTTCCGCCGGCGGCATCCTGGCCGGTCACATGCTGGGCGAGGACCACAGCAAAGGGAGTTACGCCTGTCTGGTCCACTTTGTTGACCCGATCACCGGTGAACCGTTTAAGCCCACGGCCACGATCGTGGAGGTCATCGTCCCGGCACTCCGCGAGGCCGGAAAGCTTGCTGTGGCCAGGGCGTACAGTGACGACGCGGTTGTCCGGCGCCTGCGTGCCGAGCGCGAACAGCGCTTCTATGACCGCCAGCGAGCACAGAAGCGCGCCTACGATCTCTGGGCCGAGGAAGTTCTCAACGAAGTCTTCCCCCCGTTCCTGAACCCGTACTCGGGCCCGGCCGGCAAGCACCGCCAGTTTGCCGACCTGCACCCTTCAGACATGGAGGTGTACCGTGGAAAGTCCGATTGAGGCCGCCGTCCGTGATATGGGCGTGGCCTACATGATCAGCGTTTACGACGACCCGCAGCCGATCACGGTGGAGATTCCGTCCCTGGTCCCGGCCCGGTTCGTCATCCCGCCCGTGTCGATCTCGCGCAAAGAGCTGTCGAACTATGCGCTCAGTCTCCCCAAGGGTCCCGTGCGCTATCTGAGCAAGCACACCAAGGAGGGCCAGGAATACCTGCTGCTGGAGATTCCGCCTGCCCTCGCGCTGCGCTATTTCGGGACCGAGAAGCAGGCACGCGACGAGATGGGGAACAGGCTGATCCCCGAGGTCGCCCGCGTGAGCGTGCCCGTGATGCCGCAGATCGTTGCGGCCGAGATCGAGCGCCAGTGCCGCCTGCACGATGTGGGCGAGTATGACGCCGGCTACGGCGTGATCCGTGTCAGGGACCGCGAGCCCACCATGGAAGAGCTCCGGCGAGCCGACGCGCTCAATGTGAACCGGATGCGCTGGCTGGTGGCCGAGACCAACCGGATCGCCGCCAGGAACCCGAACGCTGCGGTGGTCACCGCGCAGGCACGCCGTGCCGCCGAACAGCTGTACGCGCGCGGCCTGATCAGCTCGCTCCCCGAGTGGGCCGTGAGCTACGAGAAGTTCACCGGCCGGTGCCCGGCCTGCAACGTTGTCTACGGTGGCAGCCCTGTCCGGTGCACCAGCTGCGGCGCTATCTTCGACTGGAAGCGCGCTGTCGAGTTCGGCATCGTGCGCGAGGCCGATGTCCCGGCCAACGTGCGCGCCAGCTGGCAGCAGCCTGTGACCGGGTAACCGATGGCGATCCCGCACACTGTCGGCGACGTTACGGCACGCGCGCGTGCGTTCCTGAACGACCGCGGCGGCCAGATTTACAGCGACACGGCCCTGATGCCGTTCGTGCAGGAGGCCGTGCAGTGGCTCTACAACCAGATCGCCATCTATGTTCCCAGCACCTTCCGCAAGTCGCTCGTGGATGTCCCCTACACCCCGACCGTCCAGCCCGGTCAGGTCGAGGTGCTCAATGGCATCCTGCCGGCCGACATGCTCCTGCCGGTCGGTCTCTGGTTCCGGCAGAACCCGAACACGGCCTACCAGCGCATTGACCGCGTGATCGAGCTGCCGACCGACTACAGCACGCAGGCCCCGCTGTCGCCCCCGGCATGGTCCTGGCAGAACCGGTCCCTGCTGATGGTGGCTCCGAGCAGCCCGGGCCTGCTCCGGTTCGACTATATCGGCATGCTCCCGGACCCGCAGGGCAGCTCCGACTTGGTCTTCATGGACCTCGCCGTCGACGCTCTGGCCCACCGTACGGCCGCGCTGGCCGCAGCCAGCCGGGGCATGGTCCAGCAGGCAGCGCTCGAGATGGGCCGGGACGAGCCGCCCACCGGTGCGCAGGGCTTCGCCTCGCAGCTGATCCGGTTGCTGGTGCTGCATCAACAGCAGGTTCCCCGGCGCATGGTCCGCTACTCGGCCGGTTCGCTCTCTGAACCTCTTCCGCGCTGGGAGAACATCGTCTAACGTGATTCTGGAGGCTTGAGATGGCCGTCACTGCTTCAGTCCCAGCCGACCTTCGCGGGCGCGGCAAATCGTTCTTTCAGATCGCTGTGGCCCAGCTGACCTTCTCGGGCAGCTACACGGCCGGCGGCGACACGCTAAACCTTGCCGGCGTTGTTCCGACAAGGAAGGCGCCGGTCTATGTGGTGATCACCGAGTCGCAGTCCGGCTACGACTACGTCTATGTCCCGGGAACGGATATCACCAGCGGCAAGGTGAAGATTTTCCAGCAGGGCTCTGCTGCCGGTGCCTTCGTCGAGCTGGCTGCCGGTGCCTACCCGACCGCGATCACCGGGGACACGGTTTACGCGCTCATCATCTACCCGTCGAACGTGTGATCGTCTGCTGACCTCTGGCGCGAGGGGGCGGCTTCTGTCCGCCCCCTTTTCGCATTTGGTAAACTGAGCACCGGTGGCGTTCGAAGGCGCAAAGGCGATCACGATCCCCCGGCTGGGCGGGCTGATGACCTACCTGCGCCCGCTCGATGTCCCGGCCGGTTTCTCACCGTTCCTGCAGAACGTGCGGTTTGTCCCGCGGGCTGTCCTCTCGCGCCCGGGACTGACACCGTTCGTGTCTTACCCCTCCGGCTTCTCGCAGCCAGCGCGCGGTCTGGCCCAGTATTTCGCGCCCGACGGTTCGAGCTTTCTTGTTGCGCTCGACAGTGCCGGCCAGTTCTGGGTTTACTCTGTCTCTGCCGGCACGTGGACGGGTCTGGGCACAGTGGCCCGGGCCGGTGCGGTGATGAACACCGTGCTCGCTTTCAACCGCGCGTGGGCGACATTCTATTCCGGCCCACAGATCGCGCCGCAGGGACCGGCACGCTTCTGGGACGGCCGGTTCGGTCTCACCCCACCACCATCACCACCGGCCCCGTCCGGCCTGACACAGGTTGACCTGACATCACAGGTCGAAAACAACCGCGAGTTCTGGGTTTACATGGTCCGGTCCGGGATCACGCCGGGCGCCCATCAGGTTGCTCTGGTCTACGAGTCGTCGTCCGGCGTGCTCAGTGCGCCCGGCCCGACCGCATCGGTCACCACTACAGCCTCCGGTGTCGCCGGTATCCAGTTCAACCTGCCGTCACCACCGTCCGGTGTGGCGGCTGTCTGGGTGGCCTACACACCGGCAGGCTCAAGCCAGCTCTACATGAACCCGATCTACCGGTATGCCGTGCTCCCGGGCCAGACGGTGACCGCTGTGCTGGCCCTGCCCGACGACACCCTGGCCGCCTCCGGGTTCCCTGCCCCGTCATCTGTCACGGTGCCCCCGCTGCCGCTGGTGGCACCACACGGCCCGATGTGGCCGCCGTTCGCGCGCGAGGCCGCTGATACCGGCGAGATCGCCAGGGGCGTCCACCAGATCGCTGTGGCCTTCGAGACGGTGTGGGGTTTCCTGACCGCGCCCTCTCAGGTTGGCAGCTGGTACGCAGGGGGTGGCCGTTCCGTGCTGGTGGACTCGATCCCGATCGGGCCCTGGTATGTCGCCGCCCGCCGTCTCTACTTCACACCGGCGGGGCTGGCCGACTTCTACTACCTGCCCCAGTTCAGGATTCCCGACAACACGACGACCGAAGCAATCTTCAGCTTCGATGACGGCACCCTCTCTGCCGGTGAGCTGGTCAACGACCAGTGGAACACGCTGGCCGGTGCCGGCGAGGTGGGCGGCATGGCCCTCTACTCGGGTCGCATGGCCTACTTCGGTCGTGCCGCTCAGGTCAACTTCCCCGGGATGGGGTTCGACGGCGGCTGGACCATGACCCGCCTGTTCTTCGACGAGTTCGAGACACCGATCCAGGTCGGCTCGCTGCTGCCACCACCGCCTCCGCCACCGGACCCCAGCCTGCCCGACCCGGGTGCCACCGGTTCCGGTGCTCTGTCCGGCGCCGGGCACCCGATCATCCGGCAGTTTCTCGACGACATCAACGCTGACATCAACGGGCAGCCAGGCGACGTCGGCCCGGCCTACCTGCTGGGCCCACGCGGCCGCCTGCTCCGTGGCCCGGGGCTGGTCTGATGCCGACCTGGAACCCATCCACGTCACCCGGCGTTCAACTGGCTACCGATACGTCTGTGTTCTATGCCGGTTCCCAGTCCCTCAAGGTCACCACGAACGTGAACGCCGCCGGTTCTGGCGCCGTCTCGAACCAGATCAAGACCGTGCGGGCCGGTATGCCGGTGATCGCCACGGCCTACCTGCGCTCGGACGGGACCGCACAGGCAGCGATCGTCGTGCAGGCCTATGGCAGTGCGGGCACGCTGCTCGGCCAGCAGTCCTCGCCCTCTGTCACCGGCACATCTTTCACGCGCGTCTCGACCGGCGAGTTCACGCTCCCGGCCGGTACGGCCTATGTCCAGCTGGCACTGGTTGACCAGCTCGCATCGACCGCCACGCGCTCGTTCTGGGCCGATCAGGTCGAAATGCGCTCGCCCACATGGTGGGTGCCCTCCGGCTGGGTGCCGGCGCCGGACGCAACGAAGCCGCCTTCCCAGCTCGGCCCGGTAGCGTTCGCCGGCACAGCCTGCCTGCTCCCGGCCGGCTGCTCGATCATGTCCTCTGTTGGTTCTTCGCTGGCCCCGGTGACGGCCTACAGCCTGTCCCTGTGGACCAACGGTGACCTGAACGGTACCGGGAGCACGCTGCGGGTGGGCATCTATCGCAAGTCGGCCGGCGTGCTTATCAGCTATCAGGACATCACGCTGCCCTCTTCCGGTGGCTGGCAGCCGGTCACGGTGACCCTGACCTCCGGCCTGCCGCGGGTCGACGACAGCGACTTTCTCTATCTGGCCTGCACGGCCGGCCAGGCCGCTGTGGACCATCTGCAGATCACGGTCGCCCGGCCTGCCGTGGAGCTGGGGGTGGTGCGGTTTTCCGAGCCGTTCGACCCCGAGCACGTCGACGGGGTGTCTTCGGCCGTGCTGGTCGGCCAGGGTGACGGTCAGGCGATCACAGCCATCACCCAGTTGCGTGCTTTCTGCTACATCCTCAAGCAGAACTCTCTCTGGGTCTGTTTCGATGACGGCGTCTCCGACCCGTCCCAGTGGTTCCTGTCGGTGATCGATCAGGCCAGCGGTTGCGCCGCACCCCGCCTGCTGGTGAACACGTCCAGCTTCTTTGCGTTCGCCTCTGCCTACGGTTTCTTCCTGTATGTCGGCGGGCGCCCGATCAAGCTCTCGCAGGAGATTCAGCCCACTTGGGACGCCATCAACTGGTCTGCGGGCTGGACCGGTCACGCGCTGTGGGACCCGCTCCACTCAGTCTTCTACACGTTCCTGCCTGACCAGTCGAGCAGCATGCCAACACGCACGCTGCTGCTGGACGTCTCCGAGGGGATCGGTACCCCTGAGGACCCGCAGGGGCGCAAGTGGGGTTACGATATCTGGCCGCAGCAGCTCGGTGGCTCCGTGCTCTATCTCGCACCAGACGGCACCCGCCAGATCATGCTGGCCGGGAACAAGGTCTACACGCACACCGGTCTCACCGACGACGGTGTGCCGATCGACGCCATCTACGACACGGCCTACGTGAAGGCCGGTGACCGCGGGCAGGACCTGTTCCTCGGTGTCGAGCTGTACGTGCAGGGCTCCGGCACCCTGTACCCGCGCCTGAAGGGGACCGACGACGTGGTGATCGCCGCGGCACAGCCGGTGTCTCTCATGCAGTCACCCGGCCAGGTCAGCACACTCTATTTCAACCTTGAGGCCGAGCGGGCCAAGATTGAGGTTGAGTCCACGGATGCCTCTTCCGGATGGACCCTGCGCGGGATTACCGTGTTCGCACGCCCGTGGGCCGACGCACGCCTGCAATGATCTTCAGCTTCAACCCGGTCAGCTGGTACGAGTCGGCAGTCAACGCCCGAATGGAGCGGGATGCCGCCGTCACCCTGCTCGGGGCCGCCCTCTCGTTCTGGGTCAGCTTTCTTTGGGGCCTCTCGCGCCTGCCTTTTGTCGGCACTGCGTGCTCTGCTGCCGCCCGATCGGTCTATGCTGCTCTGCTGCACAGCAGGGCCCTCGACGGCCTGACGCTGGTCGTCCCGCACGAGCTGGCCGACCCCGAGAACCAGACCGGCCTTACTGTGACCGTCTTTCGCCGGTAGACTGTTCAGGGAGGCTCCTATGTCACAGGCAACCCTGTCCCGCTTGCTCACTGTCCTCGGTGCCGCGGCCGTTCTGGCCGGATACTTCTCCGGGTTCATTCACGACCACAAGTCAGCGGAAGAGGCTGTGGTCAGCGCCCTGATCCTGTCGGAGGCGCTGGCCCAGATTCCGTACGTGAAAGCGAATAGCGTGGCCGAGGCAATCGTGAACGCTGTGGCGGCGGTTCTGCGCCGTCTGGCCGGGCGATGAGCAACATCGGCCCGATGCTGGAGGCTCTGGCCTCCGACCCGCACGGTGCCGCGGCCTACGAGGCCCTGCTGCAGTCTCTGGCGGCCGGTCGGGCCCGGGCCGGGCATCCCGGTGAGCCGGTCCTGCTCGAGTTCTACGGTGGCGGACGTCTGGCCGCCGGTTCCGTGCTGGGCCGGGTGATGGTGACCGTGCGCTCGGTGGTCCCGGCCTTCCGCGGGTCCTTGGCCGCGGTCGGTACCCCTCCGGCCTCACCGGCCACCTTCACCATCACGCTGCGCCGGGCCGGTCAGGAACAGACCATCGGCCAGCTCACGTTCGACACCTCCGGTAACCCGCGGTTCCAGCTGCTCCCTGTGGGCGCCCGCTCGGTCCGGCTCGAGCCGGGTGATGTTATCTCTGTCATTGCGCCTGCCACACAGGACCCTCAGCTGGCCGACGTGAACGTGGTTATCCGCGCGCTGCCGTGGGAGGACGCACGCTCGCAGCCACCGCGCCGCGGCCTGGCCCAGAACACACAGGCCATCACACTGGTCGCCCCGGCCCCGTACAACCAGGACCTTATCCCGGACGGGACTGTTTACTTGCGGATGCCCGGCAGCAACATGGACGCGAACAGAAGGGCTCTGGTTGACTTCTCGCAGACAGGGCATGTTAACAAGACGCTGGACTACGTTGGGGATGGCAGTACCTACCTCCGTATGCCCGGTAGCAACTTAGACCCCAACAGACGGGCTCTGGTTGACTTCTCGCAGACAGGGCATGTTAACAAGACGCTGGACTACGTTGGGGATGGCAGTACCTACCTCCGGGTTCCTGCCAGCAACTTAGACTCCAACAGACGGGCTC
>Ga0209810_1006332_pt1 | contig 10301 bp, 9 predicted proteins | sample Coa_R1_7_FD_187159 | JGI IMG/M metagenome (GOLD analysis project Ga0209810, IMG submission 187159) | Surface soil microbial communities from Centralia Pennsylvania, which are recovering from an underground coalmine fire - Coalmine... | ecosystem: Environmental > Terrestrial > Soil > Unclassified ...
ATGGCCCCGCGTTCGATTGCCAAACTTCCGAGTCTTTCAATCTGAATGAATTGGCTCGACGGAATGGCCGGGAACGTATTAAAACCATCGAACACGAGTCGTAGGCCATCCACTACAAGCGCGTTATCAATCTGGAGCCGGCTGGGAACGGCGAAATTGGATGCACCTAATATAAGAGTAACAATATCATTGGAAACGGTGTTTATGTTTGCTTTAACCGTGTTGAAATCCGTCGGTCTTGGCGACAAGCTCGCTTCCAGATTGTTCATGTCGGCGGGCAGTGCGTGGAAGGCCGCACTCACGTCGGCCGGGGAAAGAACATCCCGCCTTTCCAGTGATTCGAGCGTGAGTCGAACGGTAGGGCGTTCGGGGCGTTTTTCCTTGCGAGGACGAAACAGTTTTCCAAACATCGCGGCATCCTCCTCGAAGCAAAACAGGGTTGCGTTTCCTACGGGCGTCCCAACGCGGAGCGAAAGGACGAAGAATCGGAGTCCGAAAAACTGGGCTTTCCATTCTCTCTAAAGAAAAACATAGCATGATATTTCGTTCCGACTAGACTTTTGGAGCGTTATGCAATCTGGCTGCGATGGCCGACGATGAGATATTGCCGGGTCCACAAGCCCCGCGCTCGACCGGCTGTCAACACGCAGAGCAATTCGCGCCACCAGCTGCGACGGTAGCGATGGCCTACATGCACGATGGTGAGATTCGCACGGGCAAACAAGTCGTGGATGCTCTTCAATGTGAAGAATCGTAGATGGCCAAAGTCCAAAATGCCGCGCTCGCGGTAGTCCCAACGGCCCAGAAACAGACGGCGTAGCACGTCAATGTTCTGCACATTGGGAATGCTGGCCACCACCACGCCATCAGCGGCCAGGACCGCGACGGCTTCGCGCAACACCCGCCAGGGATCGACCAGATGTTCCAGCACGTCGGCGAAGATAAGCGCATCAAAGGAAGCAGGCGGAAATGGAAAGCCGTCTCTTTCGACATCCGCCGTCACCACGCGATTGAGCCAACGGCGCGCGCGTTGGGCCATTTCGGGCACCAGTTCGATGCCGGTCACATGATGGCCGCGGCCCCGCAGCAATCGCCCTAGCTCGCCACTACCGCAGCCAACTTCCAACACGCGACGGCAGTGCGGCGGCACCAGTTCTGCCACTTCCGGACGCGCCTGATCGTAGTAATCGTCCGGTCGGCAACCGGACTGCACGGCGGCTCCTGATCGTCTCCAGGCGGCGCGGGGGAGCGAGCATTTCTGAACTCTCATGGCCGCCTAAATTACTGTTTTCATGCGGCCGCTGCCAGATGAACCTGAAGCTGCTTTGCCGGAATGACATCGCTAGGTGCCGAAGCGGCTGCGCAGAAGAAGTACAGCCTTGCCGGCCCACCAGACCAACAACGCAACGAGGAGCGCAACGGCGAGGTTGCTAACGAAACCTGTCACCCCAACCACGACGGCCACAATCCAGTGGAAGGGATGACGCAGATCCTTGAGCAGAGCGGTATGTAATAGACCCGAGACGGCGAGCAAGCCGGCGAGAATCGGCAGGGGAAAACCCGCCAGTAATGTGGCCAAGCCGGCACCGACGACAAAGGCGAGAACCAGAAGCACCGTCCCCAACATAATGGGTGCCCCACCCGTTCGCGCACCGAAGCTGCGGTGGGCGGTCATGCCTCCGGCGCCGTGACAGACGGGCATTCCGCTCAGCGCTCCAGCGAGGAGATTTGCAAAGCCCAGGCTCAACGCCAGTCGCCCTGGCCGCACTCGCTCCGCGGCCGGGCCGAAATAGGTTCGGGCCGCATCCGCGGTGGCCAAGCAGGCGTTGGCAAAAGTTAACGGCAGCTGCGGCAACACCAGCGCCATTGCCGCTGTGGTGAATGTCTGAAGGCTCAATTCCGGTAAGTGAATCGCAGAGGAGCCGAGCGCTAAGGGACCGTGGAATCCCAAGACGATGCCCGCGGTTGCCAGTGCAACCAAGAATAAGCTGACGTTGCGATGCCGTAGCAGAAAGGCAGCTCCGATTACAACCACCGTGCCTCCCAGTAGCCACCACGTCGGCCGTGTATGATCGCTAAATTCCACCGGAGGCGTCGTGGTCAAGGTCCAGGCGAGACGGCAGAACAGCAAGCCAACAGATAGCTGGATGCCCCGTATGATGGGGTGGGGAAAAATCCGTGCGACTCGATCCAGCCAACCGGAGATGCCCAGCGCCACGAACACAGCGCCCATCAGGAGCGCGCCAGCCGCGATCTCATTGGAGCCAAGTCCCTTCGCAATGGCGATTGCCCCAAATGCCTTGAGCGGTTGGACCGGCACGGGAACCCGGTAGAACAGGCCTGCTAGGACATAAAGTAGGCCGGCGGGCAGGAGAACTGCAGTTGGGCTTAAGCCGTTCTTGACAATCAATGCCACAGCGATCGGCACAAACACGCCTAGATCGGCTACAGCCCCAGCCATCTCGGCACGACCAAAACGCAGCCGGCTGTGAACGTCTCCCACTGGCTGCTCCGAAATGGAAGAGGAAGGGGGAGATGTTGGAGCAAACTCAGGCGGAAGGCTTCGCGTCAAAGTCCGATTTGGCCGACGGATCATCGAGATCTCCAAGCAATGCAAGCATGGTAGGGAGCCGTTAGGGCGCACTGAATATAACGATATGCAAGGTCCAACAGCCATGCCAGTAGGCGAAGCGGACGCTCCAACATTCTGCCCGACCCTAGAGCCAGCAAGAGCACCCCTTGTTTGTGCTAGGGGTCGGGAAGGGGTTGTCTTAAACTAATCGCTCTCAGGAAGAGGGAAGTGACTTCAGGAAATTGTCCACTTCTTGATCGACAAGCTGATCGAATAACTCTCCGTCGGCAGGATCAAACTGCGGATCGTTTCGATAGGCGCGTTTGACCTCAGTGCGTTTGCGTTCGACCTGGTTTCGGATGTCGTCGGGTGTCTGGCGGTCCAAGAGATCGCTTCGGATCTGCTCCTGTTCCGCCGCCTTGGTGACGCCGAGTTGCTGGAAGAGCACTTGCAACTCCGCTTCTTGGCGCGAAGCGAGCTGTTGTTGATCGCGGAGTTGTTCAAGTGCTCGCGCCAAGAACGTGGTTAGCGAATGAAAGGCCGGACTACCGCGGAGACGAGCGATGCGTTGCGCTCGTTCGGCGGCTCGGCGTTCGGCAGCCAACCGTGCGACCTCACGTTGAGCTTGACGTTTTCGCAGTTCCTTCGCCAGGTTCCGCCGCAGCGTTTCATGGAAAAAAAACCGTGTCGCTTCCCTGTGCAGTCCATCATCGACCGTGAGTTGTCCCTTCTCGGCGAAAATGCTCAGCTCTTCATCGGACAGTCGCGCCAGCAGGCGCGCTGCTTCCTCGTTGGACAGAGCGCGTTCGATTTCTTCGCGCAGCAGACGAGCACGACCGAGGCGGCCTGCCTGAGGATGTGCCAGATAGGCGCGGAGCAAGCGCCTGGTATCGTCTAGCTGTCGGTGCTCAAGAGCGATGCAGGCCGCATCGAGTAACGCCTCCGCTTGGCCGCGCCGTGCTTCTTCTAATAATGGATAGACGACATCGCCGTTGGTTGCATCCTCCACTTCGAGCGCAATCTCAAGTTCATGGATGGCTTCGTTCCAATGCTGTTCGCGAAGATACCCACGAGCCGTTGCGATCTTCTCTTCCACAAGTTCATTGGCCCGAGTCGTGCGCCGCACCTGACGGCACTCGCTCAACCAAACATATTCCCCAAGGATCAAAAGCGAAGCAAAAACTAGGCAAGGAACAGCGATCTTCCAGGGAATCGAACGAGCGCTCATGGGTTTTCCTCGACGAAGAACGGTTCCCAAGGAGGCGCCCCCCATGAACCCTCAGCTCGACGAAGACCGCCTTCGCCGTCTGAGGGTTGGTGGGGGAGACGCTTCAACCACCGACCTGAACGACCGGCGCGGTGGACACTTTTTCGTTGAGGATTTTCTCGAACACCAGCTTGTAGACCTGCTCCAACCGAGGCAGCGGCGCTGTCGTTAACAGAAGATGCACTTTTCCTTCATTGTTCAAGTGCAGCCGGCGGTGTAACCGGCCCAATTTCGCAACGTCTACCTGATGCTCGCGCTGAAGACGTTCGCTGTGCGCCTTGCGCCACATGGTTCGCGACCGTCCGTCGCTTTTTCCACCGTCCAGGGCAGTCAATTTCGCGGTTTCGACTACCCATCGGGCCTCGCGCAGGAGCACGTCGGCGTTGACTGGTCCGGCGAGGACGTGCAAGACGCGGCCCTCCGGCGTGCAGAAGTAGCTGGCCACATTGCCGCCCTGCTTTTGTCCGCCGTTGATGGTGAACGTGCCGACTTTCTGATAGGTAGCGATGAAGTTGTCATTGAGGTACTTGCCGGCTTCGGCATTGGCCAATGCGTTCGCACGGAACGCTTCGGCGTTGTTTCAGGTGAAACAGGAGTCTTCAAAGTTGCCGGAGATGTGCATCACAAACATCAGTTTGTGTTCGTGCCGGGCTATCTCGGCCGCAGTCTCTTGGTTGTTGAGGAACAACACTTGAGTGCCGTAGGTTTCACCGGCGGGCCTCTTCAGTTGAGGGGACGACGGTAGCTGCGGCGGCGAAGCATTCTCTGCATCAGAGCTTTTGTACTGCTTCGACTGAGCAGACGGCGGCGGCAGCGGCGGAGACTCTACTTCTAGTGATGGAGCCGTGCAAGTTTTTACTTCGCGCGGAGTGTGATGGATCGCGGGGGTCGCCGAGAATAGAGGAGCTTGCGGCGGTTCTGGCGGCGCGAATAGAAGTGCAGGCGTTTCGATGGCGGCCAGGCGCAGCGATTGGAGTGGCGGAGAGTCCCTGTGCGGATGCGTGACAATCCACGCCAAGATGCCGGCCACCAGTGCGAACGATGCGGACACTGAGGCGAAAATGATCGGCCAGTTGAGCCGGTACGGCTGGCCGGAGCAATTAAGCGATGATTCTCGCCGGAGTGTCAGATGCAAAGGCGAATGCGGCAGAGGGGGAGCTGTCGAGGTCACTGGGTCATCCTCCGGAAAAGATGCTGCGATTACCGAACACCAACGCCATCGATAAAGAGGCTTTCGCGCCTCTGTGATGAAAAAACCCAGGCGAATGGAAAATGTTGGCGCGAGATAGAGCCGGAAAAATCAGAACAGACCGGCACCTGGTTTGCACTTTGTCGTCTTACGGGAATTGACTCGAACGCGATCTCAAGAAAGGAGCATCGCCATGACACGCGCAACCATTCCCAAACCTGCGGTTCTTGTCCTCAACGCTCAGACTGCGGAAGAGCTGATGGTACCTAATCCGATTTCCCTGCGCGCAGACGCCACCATTCCCGAAGCGCTGGCCTTGATGACCGATCGTGGCTTCACTGCCGCTCCGGTGATCGATGAGGCTGGCCGGCCCATCGGCGTCCTCAGCCGAACCGATGTTCTGATTCACGAGCGCGAGCAGATACGCCACGCCGTGCCGGCTGAAGACGTTTATGTCGAGGGAGGGCGACCTCATCGCGAGGGATTTTCGATAGAGGTTGTGGATTCGGCGCGCGTTCGCGACATCATGACGCCGACTATTTTCACCGTCAACCAGAATTCGTCTGCCGCGGAAGTGGTCAAGCGCATGTGCGAACTTAAGGTGCATCAATTGTTTGTGGTGGATGACGATGACTCGTTGGTTGGCGTCATCTCCGCACTCGACATTGTGCGCAGCCTGGCACCGGCGACAGGATAATGCGTGCGGATCCGCATCGTCTCTGTGCGGATCAGGTACAGTCCAAAGCATTCTCCGTCGCATCAGTGCTGGATATTTTCATTCCAGCGCTGATGCGACGACCTGGATTGCTATAGGTGCAATTATTGTTCTGAGCATTTTGTTCATCCGATTGACTCTGTCATTTCTCCCGTTGCCTGGGAACGATGTACTGTAGTAATTGCAAAGCGAGAAACAGGACGATGGGTGCGATGAACATCCAGCCGATGATGGGCCAACCCAAAAACCGCGTCATCAGCAGATCGCGTGGCAATACGGCTGCCAAAATCAGCATCAGAAGCATGATCCACAACAGAGAGCACCCAACCAGCGTCATCGTGCCCTTGAAGCCGACTTCTTCGCTTGCTTCCTGAAACTCCAGTACGCTGGTTCGCCTTTTCTCGATGCTACGGCGCGCGGCATCGTCTAGCTCCAAGGCGCGGATAGTGTCTAACCAACTCGGTTGCGGTCGAATCTGCCCGACCGGCGAGACGCTGGTCCCACGGAGTTGCAACGCTTGTTCGAATGCCTCTAGCAACGCTGTCCAGGGATCCCACTGCTGCCAGTATTCTTCGTGCGCCTCGCCGTTGGTATCGCGCGAGTCGAGGATAGCTGGACCATTCCAGCCCTGCGGGAACAAGAGTTCGGCGCGACCGAAACTGCCGATCACAGTCAGACGCCAGCTCGGCTGGCGCTCTCTCGGCAGCAGATGGACGTTAAACAACCCACCTTGCTCAAAACGACCGGCGACGAGCACCGGCTCTCCTTCGCGGAATTCCTCCAACTCGGCAAAGGCGGATACCTCCTGGATCTCGCCGCCGATTGTTCGGAGAATGTCCCAGCCAGGGAAGGAGGGCTTGTGGCCGGCGATCCAGACGCCGTCGAGCACTTCGCCTTCGGCGCTGCGCTCGAGGGTCAGGAGACGGAAGGTGCCAAGAGGCGAGTTACTTCCATCTTTGCGACGCACGAACTCGGCGATGCGGCGGATCGCAGGGTGGGTCGCTTCCGGCAATAACGGCAGCAACACGCAGCCGGTATCGTTACGGATCATCGCCGCCTCGTAGGCGATCTCCGGCGTCTGATCGGGCGGATGCACGCAGAGGACATGTCGTTCCGATTGCAGCGCGCGGCGGAGCTGCGCCGGTCGCACGCCCTCATGACCCGCGACGATCACAGCCTCGACGGCGGGGTCGGCCAACACTTCCTCAACATCGCTGACACGACGAACTTCCCCGCCGAGACGACGCTGCACGTCCGCGCTCAACGAAGTGGTGCAAACAATGAGACTATGGCGCCCGCTCTCAACCAGAGCGCAGGCCATGTCAACTCCATCGGGATGATCTCCCAAAAGCGCGAAACGCATGCGTACATTCCATCCATTATTCTGCTCGTCGGCGAGCCGGTTTACCTCCCGCGCGAAACGATAAACTTTGGGGTGGGCAGCTACTTGCGCGGTGTCTTGGACTTGGGCTTGCGCGACAGGCCGAACCTCTCCAGATTGGCGCCCGGAGCCTTCCAACCGGCCAGCCGCTGATCGAGGGACCAACGATCACCGTCGAGAGTACGGTACACGAGCAGATCGAGCTGGGCGCGTCGCAGCCCCGGCGATCCCCAGAGCGCCAATCAGGAAGCGTGATCTTCCGGCTTGTCGGGCAATGGCTTGTCCTTGCAGACGGCCCCGAACCACAGGCGGCGATCAAAAGCATCATTTTCGCTTTGCCAGATGAGCAGCCCATGCGCCAGCGCATCCCCTTCGTATTTTACGAGGCTCGGTCGAGAAGTGCGGCCGGCGAAGAGATTGACAAAGCCGCAATCGTGGCTCTGCACGATCACCGGCTCTTCCAGTGGTCCCGATGGCTTCACATCGGGCAAATGGAGCACAGCGCCGCGTGCAGAAATCGTCGCATGATCCAAGAGGCATTGCGCGTTGGCCTTGCCGGCGGCCTGTGTGCCGCCGCTTCCACTGGAGCTGCCTTGTTTTTGGGTGAAGTCGGGATCGAGTGTCAATCGAATGGCATCATCGCCGGCAATCAGGAGCGACTGCGCGATCAGCACGCGGGCACCCATGTCGGTCTGGTTGAGGTCCAATTGAGCGCCATGAAATAGCCCGTCCCCAGCGATGGGAATCTGCGGAGGAGCGGAAAAGTCAGGCACGGCGGGCGATTGAACAGCGAAAGTATCGAAGGTCAGTGACAACCATTTGTCACGCGCCGGTTGGAAAGCCTGACTTACGGCTTGGGGCGTCTGTTCGGTTCGTGTCCTTCCTCGATTCCCTCGGCGCATCATTATCAAGACGACAACGAGTGTGACAACAAGGATAATCACGGCGGAGCCGCCGAGAAAATACAAGAGATACGGAGGAGTAGATTCGGGTTCTTCAATGGGAAGTTCCGCGGTGGATTTGCCGCTCTTGGTCGGCAGTTCCTCGCTGGACCTTCTCCTTCGAGTTTCCGAGCGTGCACGACCGGATGTGGCCGACTTGATCTGCGAATCGGAGGGCCGTCGCCGAACGATAATATCACTATCGGATGCCGAGGGTGAAGGAGTGCGCCGGCTGTCGCTCACGCGCCGATTTTGCTTGGTAGGCGACTCCACCGACTCATTGGATTCTTGGGCGAGAATCTCCAGCGCCTGCCGAGGGGTCAGCACCGGTTGCCCGTGTTTCAGGGCGTCTAGATCGCGCATCAGATCGGCAGGCGTCTGATAGCGCTGCGAGCGCTTTTTGGCTAACAGGCGATGCAGGACGGATGCCATTGCCGAGGAGACGCGCGGATTGAACTGGCGCACGTCGGGCGCCTCCTCGTTCATAATGCGGTGCAAGCGCTCTCCCAGTCCGCCCTTTGGAAACGGCGCGTGTCCGGTCAGCAGGTGATACCAGGTGCATCCCAGCGAATATAGGTCGCTGCGAACATCCGCCAAGCCGCTGTCGCGCGCCTGCTCCGGCGACATGTAATCCAACGTGCCGATGGTCGTGCCTGCGCGGGTAACGCGGAACTCCTCGTTGCTGGCTTCGCGAGCCAGGCCGAAATCGGTCAGTTTAATCAACAGCCGTTCGCCCTGACGCGCCACGAGAAAATTGGACGGCTTGATGTCACGATGCACGACGCCCTGCTGATAAGCGTGATCGAGGGCACGGCAGGCTTGCCGGATGATTTTGAGCGCTTCAACGGGATCGAGCGGTCCTTGGCGGTTGAGATATTCAAACAGATCGATGCCATCGACGAATTCCATGACGAGGAAATGGATGTTCTGAGCCTCGCCGAATTCGTGAAGAGTGACGATGTTTTTGTGGCGGAGCTTGAGGGCGTGCTTGGCCTCGCGGCGGAAGCGTTCGACCATGGCCGGCTTGGCGGCCATCTCCGGAGACAGCACTTTCAAGGCGACATCCAAGCCGGTCTCGGTATCGCGCGCTTTGTAGACTGCACCCATGCCACCGGTGGCGATGTGCGATAAGACTTCATACTTGCCGATCCGGATGTTTCGGCTCGGCTCCTTGGCGGCGGCATCCGAGGACATGACGCTCTCGAGAGAAAAACCGTTGCCTTGACTCGATCCGAGCCTGAAGCGTAAGCGAAGGCGATTCGCTTACGCTTCAGGCTCGGATCGAGTCAAGGCGCCCCTCAATTTTCCGGCAGTTTGTCCTCGCCAGAAACCAACTTGGCGATCGGGTGAATAATCATGTTGCTGACTTTGTTGCCCGTGTGGTAGCCCCACATTCCTTGAATCAGCTCAAAGCTCATCAAAGTGACGATGAACAGGAAAATCGTGGTTAGCAGAGATACCAGCGGAATGGCGACTCCCCAATCGGCCGGAGGCGCGGCGGCAGCCGGAGCGGCAACCGTTTCGACTTCCTCTTCGGCTGCGGGCGCCTCGTTCAAATCCTCATCCAACGCTTCGCCGAGATCTTCTTCGGCTGCCGCAGCACCGCCGGCCTTGCGCTGAACCGTGGCCGCACCCTCATCGAATTCCTCCTCGTCCTCCAGCGGCACCACCTGACTGCCGCTCTCTTCTCCCTCCAGCGAGAGATCGAACTCGGAGCTTTCCAGGTCGGTCTCGCCCTCGTCTAAGGCCACTGCCTCGGAGTCGGACTCCTCATTCAACGAGGCCACATCGAAGTCGCTACTGCCGGACGCATCTTGTTCGACGGAAAGGCCGCCGCTGTCGTCGAGCGTCAGTTCGAACTCGCTATCGCTGTCGGCGCCGGCCGCTGCCTCGGCCCCTTCCGCATCGAGGCTTAATTCAAACTCGCTGCTGCCCTCGGTCGGCGAGGCGTCGTCCTCTTGCAAGCTCAGCTCGAACTCACTGCTGCCCTCGGACGGCGAGCTTTCATCGCCTACACTCAGGTCGAAATCGCTGCTCGAATCCGTCCCTACCTGGTCGCCGGGAACTGGTTTGGGCGTGCTGCTCGGCTCGAGGCTGAGGCTCATATCCATATCTTCACTGGAGCCGGGTTCGAGCGAGATACCACTGTCGGCAGGGTCGCGCAAGTTGATGCCGCTGGCACCTTTGCCGCCGGTCATTTCGCCGAGACTGACATCGTCATCACTCTTGAGCGCGA